>Ga0307948_1003312_pt1 | contig 11904 bp, 14 predicted proteins | sample OrgLakmetagen280_FD_201824 | JGI IMG/M metagenome (GOLD analysis project Ga0307948, IMG submission 201824) | Saline water microbial communities from Organic Lake, Antarctica - #280 | ecosystem: Environmental > Aquatic > Non-marine Saline and Alkaline > Saline | place: Antarctica: Organic Lake...
CTCTCTCTCTCTCTCTCTCTCTCTCTCTCTCTCTCTCCCTATCTCTCTCAGCAGAACGAGGGTACTTATGCTACATCTGAAAGTATGCCAATGCACTCTATCTGCCCGACCAACTCAATGGTCTCCATATTGTGAGTGGTATCCATACATACATCATGTGAATGGTCTCCATCAAGTGTAACACATTATTTTAACACAACTTCTGACCTTTGGGCATGCAGGAGAAGCTGCTCACCCTCTGCGGTAAGTGTAAAAATTGGCAAGCTGACGTAGTTCAAATTGGTGAGCTGACGTAGATCAAGCCGAGCCGCCATGGTTAGCAAAGCAGATGTCTGAAATCAAACACATACTTCTAGATATGAAGCAGATCGTGCTTTCGACCTGTCAGAGAAAGGAATGGTGATTAGTATGTGTCTTTTTTATTTGGGGACGGCAAAAGAATTCAAGGCACATTATGAGCATGCAAACATGATTGATTCTATTTCTGTTGGCTTAACGAAAGTGTCATCACACCAACAGGCCAACCGGACAAGACACCAACATGGCGCTGGAAGATGCAGCAGAATTGGCTGCATTTGTGCAGGTGGCTGTGTTACTGCGTGCAGGTGGCTGTGTAGCTCTGGCAGGTTGCAAAAGCAGTGTTTGTGCAGATGGCTGTGTACCTCCAGGTCGTAAAAGCAGTGTTTGTGCAGATGGCTGTGTAGCTCTAGGTCGTAAAAGCAGTGTTTGTGCAGATGGCTGTGTACCTCTAGGTCGTAAAAGCAGTGTTTGTGCAGATGGCTGTGTGATTGTGTGCAGTCGGCTGTGTAGCTTTACCTGTAGGTACAATAGTTGCGTGTCTATTCAAGTCAAGCCTACGATTTGCTGGTTGTACAATGAAGGTGAGCTTGTGCCTTTCTTTAAAGGCAAGTAATGCAGATCGCAATCGAGTAATCACACAGAGCAGGCATCTTTTGATGTAGTTGGGGTATCCTAACAAGGCACTTTACAATTTAATTATATGGCTCAATATGTTTGAGAAATAAAATTGTTGTGCTATACAAGCTCCACATTCAGAGTGTCCATCAGGTAAAAAGTGTGTTCTATTCCGTTTGCATCGTGAGATGGCGTTGTATTTATTTACAAGGAGATAAAATGATGATGTCACTTTTCTGCTCTACAAGAACTGGAGTTTAAGTGCTACACACGAAACTCAGCAGTTTCATTTTTTCTCTTTGGTGCAGGAGTTTTACAGTACCCGGTACCAAAAGGCTTTAATTCCTTTGATGTTAAGTGTGTTTTAATAATAGCAATTTATAAATGTGAGGAGTGTATTTTTTGCTGCCTGTGAGTTTTTTCTCGTCTTTTCCTTTTCCCTCAGGGCCTTGCGCATGAGTAATTGCATCATTTGCCTTGCACTGGGTAATTGCTACATACGTTTTTTGCTACGCAATCAATCACACGTATTTCACACAGGAGTACGTTTGCTGTACGATTACATCACACGTATTTCATGATCATATCAAACGTATTTCACGCAGGAGTACGTGTGCTATATGATCACATCACACGTATTTCATAATCACATCACACGAACTACACACAGGAGTACGTTTACTATATGATCACATCACACGCGTGACAAAATCACATCACACGTATTTTATGATCACATCAAACGAATTACACACAGGAGTACGTTTGCTATATGATCACATCACACGTGTGACAAAATCACAACACACGTATTTCATGATCACATCACACGAATTACACACAGGAGTACGTTTGCTATATGATCACATCACACGTGTGACAAAGTCACAACACACGTATTTCATGATCACATCACACGAATTACACACAGGAGTACGTTTGCTATATGATCACATCACACGTGTGACAAAGTCACAACACACGTATTTCACGATCACATCATACGAATTACACACAGGACTACGTTTGCTACATGATCACATCATACGTGTGTACGTGTGACATAATCACATCACACGTATTTCATGATCACATCACACATATTACACACAGGAGTACGGACTGGGCAAGGAGGCCTTAAGACGGTGAGCTAGCGTGTACAAAATTCACGTTGCTGTGTCATTTCAAAACGGTTGGGATACATGTGTGCAAATTATACTGGCTGGTTGTGCTTTCTTACTGTTTGACCTTGCTAAGAATTTTGCTGTATGTGTGCAAAAAGGTCGTCCTCTCTTCCTGTCAGGTCTTAAGTCAATGGCAGCCGCCAGTGTGAAGATTTTGATCGCGTGCTACTTTCTGAGCATGGAAGATCACGTTCTACGCATGAGCATGCCCTTGGTTCATATGATGGTATGCATGCCCTTGGTGCATATTGCAAGCATGTTCTTGGTCCATATTGTAAGCATGTCCTTGGTCTATATTGTAAGCATGTCCTTGGTCCATATGATGGTATGCATCCCCCTGGCTTGCATGCCCTTGGTTCATACAATCATATGATGCATGGTATGCATTCTCTTGGTTCATATGATGGTATGCATGCCCTTTGTTCATGTGACGGTATGCATCCCCCTGGCTTGCATGCCCTTGGTTCATACACTCATATGATGCATGGTATGCATTCTCTTGGTTCATATGATGGTATGCATGCCCTTGGTGCATGTGATGGTATGCATCCCCCTGCTTTGCATGCCCTTGGTTCATACGATCATATGATGCATGGTATGCATTCTCTTGGTTCAAATGATGGTATGCATGCCCTTGGTGCATGTGATGGTAAGCAGCCCCTTTGTTCATTTGGGTATGCACGAAAAGAGAAATGAACAAGAAACAACTGCAAAGGCAACAAAAATCACTTAATCTTCATTTCAGGAAGAGGAGCCATTTGGCTCCAGGCACCGTAACACTCTCCACCACAGAAAAGAACAGAAACTTGAGCCCTTGCTTGATGTACTTGCCCTAACTTCATAAGATATGCATGAACAAAATTTTTGCTAGATAATAGTTTGGCAAAAGGCTTCCCAAAAGTGGGCAGGCTGTAAATCACTCATGCTCCTACTGCCATACTCTTTCTGCAATGCAGAGAAATGAAAGAAAAAGGTTAAGAATTGGCATAAGTCTCTTGATATTCTCTTTGGATAATTTGACATCATGCCTGAATTAAAGTTAGAACGATTTTGTTGCGAGAATAAATCCACTTGCATCGCTGCTGGTATGTGATGAAATGAATTACGTGCACACTGTCGCACGTAAGAATTGGCATGGTTCAGCCGAGTGTGAAGTGTTTCCACTCCATAGATGCTTGGATGGATGTAGTGAACTTTTCATATGCACAAACACAGACACACACTCACACACGTTACTTACCATTAATACGTCAGGTTTGACGTGTCCAGGCGACCGCGTTGGAGGTACTGCATGCAGGTATGCTTGCCCTGCAGGTGTTGAATGTTGGCCTGCTGGCACTTTCTTAGCAACTTCCACCTGGTTCATTGCTGTAGTGCACATGAGAAACTGTGTCAGTGCTCTTTAAAAATTCCATGCTTGCCGTGCGCTTGAAAGCATGAAAGAGCACTGTGAACCTATTGTCCTTCAGGATCGTGACACTGTGATTCATTTGTAGAAATTCTTTCGTGCATGTAGTCAGGTCATCTGTGTGTATGTGTGTGTGTGTGTGTGTGTGAGTGTGTGTGTGTGTGTGCTGCCCAACTTCCATCTGGGACGGTGCAGTTGTGGGCAAATGACGGCTGACCTGACCTGCCAAGTTTTGAGCTCTTACAAGTTATCTCGATTAAGTCATGCTGCACATAGCAAATCGCGGTCTTAGTGTCTGGCTCTCTGAGTTCTTTTACGGCTCGTTTTGAAGGCAGGAATACATATATATATATATATATATATATATATATAGAGAGAGAGAGAGAGAGAGAGAGAGATATGGCTCGTTTTATATGAACGTCTATGGCTCGTTTTAAAGGCAGGAGGAATACAGATATATAGAGATGGACATGAAATACAGATATATAATAATGATGGACAAGAAAGGGAAGCATGCATTTTTGTGCAGAAGGGCATCACATAAGTCACCCACCTGCAAGCACTGGAGTTCTTCTGCAAGTGGAGAACTCAGTGGTTGTGAGCCCAAAGTGAACATTCGTTTCTCCTGTTTTTTTCCCCTCTGTGTTTGTGCACTGTACGGTAACGTGCTCTGTTTTTGGTTCTTCAGCTGCTTGCTTATTCTAAAACAAGCAATTGTGTCATGATCTAAGACATGCAAGTGTGTCATGATCTAAGACATGCAATTGTGATATAAGACATGCAAATATGATCCAAGACATGAAATTGTGTCATGATCTCTGTTTGGCATAACCTTTCTACCTTGCAAGCTTCAGTACTAGGGTTGGCCAAAACCCGATGAATAATGACTGCGTTGTCTGTGTGCATGCTGACAGCTGACAATGGCGCAGGGGGCATCCACAACGACAGGGGTGGCCATCTCACGAGGATTCCTAGACTACACACAGGTATGTTGCGTTATATGTACATGCTTTAGTCATGCATGTCCTAATTGCTTTGTCATGACAGGGATTTGACCAGAAAGTGCTCAGGATGTATATGTGTATGGTTGACAGTGAATTGACCTGAGCTTGAGATCTGCATCTACAAGGTACACAACTGCATTCAAACATATGTGTTCACTCTTATTATTGATGTGAACTGTGTACATATTAAGGCGGCGTTGTGCTGTAGAGTAGGCTGAGCTCGCCCAGGTTTTTTACTGACAATGCCTTGTATATTGAGCTATCGAGCTGCACCAGAAAATGAAGCACCAGAAAATGAAATGTGTGAGCCTTGTAAATTGAGCTATCGGGTTGCACCAGAAAATGAAATGTGTGAGCCTTGTAAATTGAGTTACCGGGTTGCACCATAGAATGAAATGTGTGAGCCTTGTAAATTGAGCTATCGGGTTGCACCAGAAAATGAAATGTGTGAGCCTTGTAAATTGAGTTATCGAGCTGCACCAGAAAATGAATTGTGTGCAGGACCTGTACGCGCGTGAATTCCGCCCCATCGGACGGGCCAGGCGGGGTGATGGCCGCATTGCAAAGTTTGTTGCCCGCTTCCTCAGAGCCTCTTTGGTAGCAGGTGAGAAGCAGATCCAGCACCTGCCAAACAGGTGGTTGAATAGCCAATGGTGACACAGCAAGTGAAAACGCAGATATTAGTAGAAACAGCCAGTGGTTACATAACCAATGATGAAACAAACAATGATATTACAGCCAAAGATGAAAAAGACAGTGATAAAACGGCCAGTGGTAACACAGCCAGTGATAAAGCAGCCATTGGTGACACAGCCAGCAATGAAACATCCAGTGGTTACGCAGCCAATGATAAAACAGACAGTGGTTACACAGCCAGTGGTTACTCAAACATTAGTAAAAACAGCCAGTGATAAAACAGCCAGTGGTTACACAGCCAACAGCCAATGATGAAACAGGCAGTGATAGAACGACCAGTGGTAACACAGCCAGTGGTTACACAGCCAATGTTAAAGCGGCCAGTGGCTACACAGCCAATGATGAAACAGGCAGTGGTAAAACATCCAGTGGTTACACAGCCAAAAGCCAATGATGAAACAGGCAGTGATAAAACGGCCAGTGGTGACACAGTCAGTGGTAAAGCAGCCAGTGGTAACACAGCCAGTGGTAACACAGCCAGTGATAGTAAAGCCACTTTGATGAAGACAAGAGGTTGGAAGCCAGATCTAAGATGAGAGGGTTTTCGCCACGTCCAAAACGGTGGTCGCACCTGGTTCAAAAATCATCAAATCCAAGGCCTGCACACTTAAAGATTAGGGTTGGCCAGAACCATATATATATGGTGTATTGGTACACGGTATTTTTTGCAGGGATTTATCAGATACATGGTCATATAAGGCGTATACCGTTCTGGCCAATTTTGAGCAAGTCACATTACAAGGCCTGCACAGTAGGGGCCGGCAAAGAAGCACCCTGATGAAACAGATACACTTTTCAGAAGCATCCTGATGAAACACTGATGAAACAGATACACTTTTCAGAAGCATGCTGATGAAACACTGATGAAACAGATGCACTTTTCAGAAGCATCCTGATGAAACACTGATGACACAGTTACACTTTTCAGAAGCATCCTGATGAAACACTGATGAACAGATGCACTTTTCAGAAGCATCCTGGTGAAACACTGATGAAACACAGATACACTTTTCAGGAGCATCCTGATGACACTGATACACTTCTCAGAAGCATCCTGATGAAACACTGATGAAACACAGATACACTTTTCAGAAGCATCCTGATGCCACTGATAAACTTTCCAGAAGCATCCTGATGAAACACTGATGAAACAGATGCACTTTTAGAGGCATCCTGATGAAACACTGATGAAACACAGATACACTTTTCAGAAGCATCCTGATGAAACACTGATGAAACACAGATACACTTTTCAGTAGCATCCTGATGACGCAGATGCACTTTTCAGAAGCATCCTGATGAAACACTGATGAAACAGATACACTTTTCAGACGCATCCTGATGAAACACTGATGAACAGATACCCATTTCGAAACAATCCTGATGAAACACTCATGAAACAGATACACATTTCAGAAGCATCCTGATGTAACAGACACACTGATGAACAGATACACTTTCCAGATGCTTGACCCTGATAAAACTGATGAAACTGATACCCTTCTTAGATGCTTGCGTAGGTGCGACTTTTAAGATGCTTGACACTGATGAAACATATACACTTTTCAGATGCTTGAGTAGATGCTCTGAGCATTGAGTCCTTACTACAATTATATGAACCAGCAAACGATGCTTGAGTAGATGCGCTGGGCGTTGAGTCCTTCCTACATATTTATACAAACCAGCAAACAACTGAAAAAGATGCATTTAAAGGTTATTTTTCAAGATTGTTGAAAATTTGGCCCACGTTAAAGCGGTGGGTCCTTCTGGCCAAAGTGAGCATGCATTTTGAGACTTTTTTAAAATGCACGCTGGTCCTATTCAGCATAGACTTTTCTTAATGCACGCTGGTCCTATTCAGCATAGACTTTTCTAAATGCACGCTGGTCCTATTCAGCATAGACTTTTCTTAAAGCACGCTGGTCCTATTCAGCATAGACTTGTCTAAATGCACGCTGGTCCTATTCAGCATTGACTTTTCTTAATGCACGCTGGTCCTATTCAGCATAGACCCCTCATGCAACCTTCCAGGTGTGGTTACCATGCTCGTGATTGCTGGCAGCGGCTTGATTCCAGAAGCTGTGGGAGAACAAAAGCAGCAGCCGCAGCAGCAGCCGCAGCAGCAGCCACAGCAGCAGCAACGACCAAAGGAGCATCTACCTCAGAAAGCAGAAACGGTGGTGGCAAAGGGAGCAAAGCGTGTTAGAGGTGATTGCAGAGTAGACAAAAAAGAGTAGACAAAATAGGTGATTGCAGAGTAGACAAAAAGGAGTAGACAAAATAGGTGATTGCAGAGTACACAAAAAAGAGAAGACAAAAAAGGTGATTGCAGAGTAGACAAAAAAGAGAAGACAAAATAGGTGATTGCAGAGTAGACAAAAAAGAATAGACAAAAAAGAGTAGACAAAATAGGTGATTGCAGAGTAGACAAAATAGGTGATTGCAGAGTAGACATAATAGGTGATTGCAGAGTAGACAAAATAGGTGATTGCAGAGTAGACAAACAAGAGTAGACAAAGTAGGTGATTGCAGAGTAGACAAAAAATAGTAGACAAAATAGTAGACAGGTCCTTTCGGTGACTGACATATATCTGCTCTGCTCAGGCTGTGCTCTACCGCGCACAATAGTCAATATTAAATTGCAGTAACGCATAGGATGCTAATTTGCAGTAACGCATAGGATATACGCACAATACTTAACCAAAGTACACACAATACTCTGTAATGTACGCACAATACCTAATCAATACTCTTGCGCACTTACTCTTAACCAACCGTACGCACAATAATCTGTAATGTACGCACGATAATCAATACTCTGTACGCTCAATACTCTGTACGCACAATAATCAATATACGGTAACACATAGGATGTACGCACAATACTCTGTAACGTATGCACAACAATCAATACGCTGTACGCACAACACTCTGTACGCACAATAATCTGCGGTAACGCATAGGATGTACGCACAATACGCTGTACGCACAATAATCATCTGCGGTAACTCATAGGATGTACGCACAATACTCTGTATGTACAATAATCAATACGCTGTACGCACAATACTCTGTACGCATAATCATCTGCGGTAACGCATAGGATGTACGCACAATACGCTGTACGCATAATAATCATCTGCGGTAACTCATAGGATGTACGCACAATACTCTGTATGCACAATAATCAATACGCTGTACGCACAATACTCTGTACGCATAATCATCTGCGGTAACGCATAGGATGTACGCACAATACGCTGTACGCACAATAATCATCTGCGGTTACGCATAGGATGTACGCACAATACTCTGTATGCACAATAATCAATACAGAGTACGCACAATACTCTGTACGCACAGTAATCTGCAGTAACGCATAGGATGTACGCACTCTAACAGCACACAAGCGACCTCGGAAGAGTGAACGTTGGGTAACTGATTAAACAGAACCCTGAAGATAGCTGTCAGACTTGCAACCGCATCTAAAATAAAACCACACCTGAAATGCATGACTTAACAAAAAATTGAAAGTCCTTCGCACCTTGTTTGGTACATGGTACTGAAGTGGCTTTCTTTCCTTGATCAATGTGGGGAATAGTTTCCACTGTCTGCATGGATTTTCTTTTTCAGGTGCACTCAAGGCAGCTCGCAATCGCATCAGCCGCCAGTTCCATGTGAATGTACCATATGATGCAGCAAAGCAGTGAGTTGTACTTTGTGCACACACGTTGTATGATACACACATTGTATGATTATACACACGTATGATGCACATGTATGATTAACACACGTTGTATGATACACATGTTGTATGATTATACACACGTTGTATGATACACACGTTGTATAATACACACGTTGTATGATGCTCGTTATCAAAATGGCTCCTCTTCCTTAGCTAATTAATGTGGTTTTCACTTACGTAATTGTTTATTGCTTTACTTGCTCTCTGGAGAAGAGTTGTTTTCTGCTCGTTACCAAAGTGGCTCCTCTTCCTTAATTAATGTGGGGTGTGGTTTTCACTGCCTGCTCACCTTTTTCTTTTTATGCATGCGGTTGGCATACAAGGTTGTAGTCGCAGATCTGCTATGCAGCATGGCAGAGCTATCGCGTGGGACTGTGTGCATTCCTGCGTACATTGCACGTAGCAGGTCCCGAGCATAATAGCAAAATAGCCTCATCCTTTTTGAAATGCAAAGGTGGCTAGTACAAAGGTGATCCCTTAATAACCTGATCCTTTCTGGAATACAAAGGTGGCTAGTAGCTGTCGTAGTTTTCCGTGACGGTAATTTTAGATGACGCTCTGTATATCATAATGTAGGTTCTAAACACAAACCCTTCCCTTAACCATGTGGCATTGACAGTGCTTGGTGTATTCGTGCTGTTGTCCTATTTGTTTTGCTCAGGAGGCCAAAATTCACTCAACCTCCAGCTTTCCTAACAACCCGGGACTCTTCCACTATAATTAGAACAAATCATCGCAATGTGGCGCCCACCTTTTCGACAAATACTCATGTAAACTGAAGTATGCGCTTAAGCCAAACCTGCTTATTTTGCTCGCAGCAGTTATGCTGAAAGGCGGGCAGAGGGCCTTGCGGTGGGTACTTGCGCATACAGAATTTGTCACATCATGCGTTTAGGATCCTGTGGGTTTGTTGGCTAATTCGTATCAATGTAGGCTTCCATTTTTGATTTTGCTATGTGCACGCAGGACTCCACAATTGACTATGGGGGTAGTGTTGCCAAAAGAAGCCTGAACCGCCGCATTGCCTGCGCTTTTGGAGTGTTTTAAGCAATTCTTGAAGCCACGCCGCATTGCCCGCGCTTTTGGAGTGTTTTAAGCAATTCTTGAAGCCACGCCGCATTGCCCGCGCTTTTGGAGTGTTTTAAGCAATTCTTGAAGCCACAAGGAGAAAAATGTGCTCGCATACAGTTGCAAAAAAGAAGTGTGCATGGGCAGCTTGTCTTGCAGATTGTGTGACCTGGTGCTACGATGCCAAGCTTTATTTTCAAGTTGAAAGTAAAAGTGAAAGTAGGAGTCTACACTGGAAGTCACCAGCGTGCATTAAGGAAAGGCTCTCAACTAGTGCTCACACTAGCCAGAGCCCCACCGAAAGTTGGCAATACTTAAAGATTGTGCGTGTTGCTGCAATTCTTAGATTGTTTGTGTTGTTTATGAATTATTTGTGGCTGGCCGAGACCAGTCAGCAGCCATCAGCCAGATAACCTGGCTAAAGGTCACCTCCCATTGTAACCATTCTTGTTGGTGTTTTGCAATTACAGCGCCAGTCACTTCAGAACAAAAAGAGACAAGTTGTCTTCAGTGTACGTGGAGAGGATGTTTGCCGGCACCAACTGAGTGATAAAGGGCAGGCTAGCTGGCTTGGTTACTATATTACTATAGTTACTATAATTATGGTTACTTTTCAGGTTACTTTTCTGTTGGTTATTCGCTCTCTGTAAAAAATACGCTCTTAAATTCAACAGGTTATGGGCTCTAGCACGCTAACCACTGCGCCAGTAAGGAATGGGCGACGACATACAGAGCAGCGGGTTCAGATTCTTGAAGTTGGGGTCAGCGGGTCTCGATGAGTGGCAGCGGGATGTTATGCTACGTGTTATGCTACTTGTTATGCTACTTGTTACGCTACTTGACAGCGGGATTTAACAGCAATTTTGAGCTATTTGAAGCACCAGGAGTGGGTGCAGCACTTGAAACACCAGGAGTGGGTGTAACGGTGTAAACACAGCGGGTTCAGCATGTGCTGGTACAGCAGGAAGTGGTAGTGCAGTAGCAGGTGATGCACCGGGTGCGCAAAGTGTAGCGCTGTGTGCGCAAGACAGGTTAAAGGACAGGGAGCTCAAAGCACACACACCAGGAGTGGGTGTGACAGCGGGTACAGCAGGGGCTGCTACAGCTGAGTGCAATCGCAGCGCAAGCGCAGCTGCAGGAGAGCAGTTGGAAGCATGGGGAGTGCTGACTGAAGCGCAGGGAGCGCGAACAGGTCTGGTAAAAGGGACAAATTCAAATGGTGTGCTCAGGAAGAGCACATACACAGCGGGAGAGGAGAGAGCATGTTACTAACAAGCAGTGGGCCGCTCCTCATGGTGTGCACGATGAGACGGAAGGTGGTATGAGCAGTAGCAGCAGAAGCGGCATTCCAGAGGCCATGTTGGCAGGAGGGCAGGAGGGTCACAAAGGACTAGTGCAGAACCGAAGTGGGTACTGGACTCTAGAGCAACAGCTCACATAATGCGCTCGTGCTTTGGCGTGCCTTCTTGTTCTGTACCTGCTTTTTGCCCTTTTTTCTTCATCAACGGGGAAGCTCCAGCACTATTAGATCTTCAATCTACCATATAACAAACATTGTGAAATTTTCAATTGCATGTTACTCTTTATGGTGAATCTCACTTCAGGCGTCCGTGGCTGGAAGAAGAGAAAAGACCAAAAGAGCCAGAAAGAGTCCAGTCAGTTAAATTATTATTCATTATTATTCATTCAGGAATGGTGTAACGGCGTAAGCCGACATAAAAGGAAATGATGTAAAATCGGGATCATGCAAGTCGTGCAGATCTATAAGCAGTACCCCCCCCCCCACCCGCCCTGAAGCGATTGAGCCAGGCCTGGGCAGCCTTAGCTGTGCCCATGTCCATGACCACCACTTTTCCCTTCCCCTGCATACTCAAGCGGCCA
>Ga0307948_1003313_pt1 | contig 11902 bp, 8 predicted proteins | sample OrgLakmetagen280_FD_201824 | JGI IMG/M metagenome (GOLD analysis project Ga0307948, IMG submission 201824) | Saline water microbial communities from Organic Lake, Antarctica - #280 | ecosystem: Environmental > Aquatic > Non-marine Saline and Alkaline > Saline | place: Antarctica: Organic Lake...
TTTCCGTCCCCCCCTCGTCGATGCTGTGCAAGGCGAGCGGTCATAATGCGAGTCGTGCTGTTTGCATGGTTTCCATCCATCCCCATTACCGCCTTGGCCAATGACGTCCTGGGGTCCCGGTGTGTGCTGATGCTGTATGCTTGCTGTTTACAGGGTTCCCGTCCCTCCCTCAAAAGCTGCAAACTCAGCCGTCAAAGGTCCCTCTGACGCTGATGTGTGCTTTGCTGTTTAAAGGGGTTGCTGTCCCACTACGTGCTTGTGTGATGCTGCTGTAAAGCTGCTGTGCGCCTGCTGCTGCCCTGAACCCGATTCGCTGTTTGCCTGAGGTGGTTCGGCCCCCCTGCCCAGCGGACGAGGGGGCAAGTAACAATGTGTTTAAGGTAGCGCTGTTTAAATGTATATATTATGTATTAATTATTTAAACTGTTCCCTACACTCCACGAGGGGGTGAAAATATTTGTGGTACGCGGTAAAATAAATACCGCACGGATTGAGCCATTATTTGGTTGAAGCTGTGACACGAAAATTGATTACAAGAGCCCATGAAGCTTCGCAAGCCCTGCTATATGTTTCTAACTACCTTATACTTTATACTTAGTATGAAATCTACTCATTTCGTTTCTGCATCCATATGCTAACACGAAAGTATTTCTAGCGGTGTGCTTGACACTTTTCTTTGCATTTGGGCTATGACAGATATCAAACTTCCGTATCTAGCCTGCTGCTCTAGGACATATTAATTAATCTCAACAAATGCAAGAATACAATCAATTTAAATAGGAGTGTACATTCCCCCAAGAAAGCTATATCAGAGACATCATACGCACACACACACACACACTCACAGACACACACACACACACTTGCAGAGCTGGACTGTAGAAGACCTAGTAGAAGTCATTCCAAAACTTGACATTAAAGTGGCACGCAAGGTGTGAGATGCAAAGCTCCCTGGTTGTATGCCGTGTACGCTTTTACAAAACAGAATTTGCCACATCGAGAACGCATTCCGGCCAGCCTGAGTGTGTTTAACTCATCTAGTATTTGTGTATAATGCATCTAGATTTGCACATGGCTTAGAGCTGCCCTCAAATTTGTGCAATGAGCCTTCTTACTATTGCTGTTGCAAACCTATAATTAGAGTGGCAAGCGCTCGACTTTGAGCTCCGCATGTTGTAAGCTGAGGCGGTAGTCAGAAATTTAGGCGTTGTTCCCTTGAATAATTCCCTTTAGTACGCTTTACTCAAGAGCTTCGTCACTTCGGACACTAAATATTTCTTGCAAAATAACTCTGTGCGGAGAATAAGGAAATAACTCAGTGAGAAAAGCATTCCCGTACTGAACAATTGGGTCGTTGCTCCAATCACAGGTCTTGAAAGCTCTGTTCTTCAAGGCCCGCGACCCGTACCTGTCCATTGTGGATACGCGCGTGAGTGAATGGATCTTGTGGTCATAAGCTACGTCCATGCAGCATTACGATCACTGTTAAACGTAATATGTTCTTCAAGGCCCGCGACCCGTACCTGTCCATCGTGGATACGCACGTGAGTGAATGGATTTTGTGGTCATAGGTTACGTCCATGCAGCATTACGATCACTGTTAAACGTAATATGTTCTTCAAGGCCCGCGACCCGTACCTGTCCATCGTGGATACGCGCGTGAGTGAATGGATTTTGTGGTCATAGGCTACGTGCATGCAGCATTACGATCACTGTTAAACGTAATATGTTCTTCAAGGCCCGAAACCCGTACCTGTCCATCGTGGATACGCGCGTGAGTGAATGGATTTTGTGGTCATAGGCTACGTCCATGCAGCATTACGATCACTGTTAAACGTAATATGTTCTTCAAGGCCCAAAACCCGTACCTGTCCATCGTGGATACGCGCGTGAGTGAATGGATCTTGTGGTCATAGGCTACGTCCATGCAGCATTACGATCACTGTTAGACGTAATATATACCTCTCTCCATTGTAAATGTGTCGCAAGTAAGCCATCTTTTGCACTTTCAAGCCGCTTCCTCTTCTTGTTGTTGATTAAATTCAATGCCATCTAAATTATGAACCTCACCGTCATGGCGACATGAGCAGTTAAACCTTTTTGTACTTTAAGATTGCTTCCATGCAGCAACGTGCACTTCCTCTGTTTAATTTATATCTACTCAGCAGGAGGTGTCAAGTATCATAACTGTTGCCAATAGGTAGAGGTACCAACAGGAATTGCATTTTGAATAGCCGCAAGCTGGCCACGGGGGGAAATCAAGTCAAATGTCCAGCAAATGACTCTGAACTTTCTATTATTGTGTTGCACTATGCACAGAATGCATGAACGCAGTTCTTCAATGCACTGGGCAATGTGTTGGCTGGATTGCAGCATCAATCAGGTTTCAGTGCAAGAGCGGCATATCAGTATTTGATATTTGCTCTGTCCTAATGGACCTTATTTTCTCGATAGCGTAATCAGGATGCCTAACTATAAAAAGGAGCAGGTTGACATTGACCTTTTTATTCGGGGGGGTAGGTATGTCGGGCCAACGGCCCAATCACGTGAAAGCTTTGCAGAAAATATGCAATGTGCAGGTGTTAGGTATCCTAATTGCTCGTTGCTTGTCTCAGTTAATTCCACTGTCATTTTTGTTTCCTCTTTTCTATGCGCTGGGCAGCTGTGCTGGGCCTCTTTTTGGCTGGAAACGTTGAGGTTATAACCTTTTGGTCCCACATCACAAAATCTCACAAAAATCTGCATGCACGCAATATGCAGGCCATCCTTTTAGCTTTCCCAGAGGCTCAACGCCAAACGCTATGTAGCAAGCTCAAGGCATCAAAGGTCGCCAAGGTGCGAGCATATTTGTGCCGTCATGACCTGCAAGGCGATTCGAGATAAGTGTGTCATATGTACCTGAAAAATGACCAGAAGCATTTATAACGTCTTTAAGCAGCCCTGAGTTTTACATTCATCAATAACGCAAGTTCAAATCTACACATTATAGAAGGTGGCTGATGGGTTTGGTGTGTTGCTTGTATGTGGACACTAGGTTGGTGTCGTCCTTTCCTATTCTGTAGCAAGGCAAATCCTTTTACGAGGAGGAGAAATTTCCTAGAGAGGGACAGTGATGGCCCGAAGGGTTATGATTTTGCATATGTTCCTTGGTTATCTGTCCCGTGCAAAGCTACTTCATGATCAAGATTGTACGTTCAAGATCGTGCGTTCAAGATTGTCATAACAGACTGGCATAACATACCTTTATAAGGGGAAAACATAGGAATTGCACAGCATTGCTACCCGACGGTTCCCCCCAGAGATATTAAACTCGAGCAAATACTAGAGGAGCCAATTCCCGACTCGAGATGTGGCTCTGACAGTCCATGTCCCCAATGGTGCTAATAGAACTTGGGGATGTAAATCATGTAGCATTTCAAGAGAGCAGACTGTTCTCAGCTGTGCAAAGATTTTCTGGTGCATGGTGCAGACTTAGATGGCTTAGATGCTTGTAGGCAATGCATTGTTAATGCATCACCAATGATATACCTACCCTCGAACTCATGCCAATTAACCTTGCTCTTCATTGCAGGTGCTTGCAGCAAACCCAGAGGAAGAGGACGGTGTGAGCAGCGGCTGCATATCTGAAGAGGGTTCAGAGTACGATTTGGAAGATGGTTTCATCAATGATGCAACCGAATCAGAATCAGAGTACAGTGAAGGGAGTGCGGGTGAGAGCGACTAGGTGCTAGTACAGTGAAGGGAGTGATCAGGTGCTAGTACAGTGAAGGGAGTGATCAGGTGCTAGTACAGTGAAGGGAATGATCAGGTGTTAGTACAGTGAAGGGAGTGCGGGTGAGAGTGACTAGGTACTAGTACAGTGAAGGGAGTGCGGGTGAGAGTGACTAGGTGCTAGTACAGTGAAGGGAGTGATCAGGTGCTAGTACAGTGAAGGGAGTGCGGGTGAGAGTGACTAGGTACTAGTACAGTGACTGCGTTACGAGTACAGTGAAAGGAGTGCAGGTGAGGGTGTGTCTTGGAGATCCTGATTTGTTCTGATTAAGGCGTGGTTTAATCATAAATGCCGCGTGCCGTTCCTTATTCCTCATTTTTGGGTTTGCTGGCCAATAACACGTAGTGCTGCTACTGTTACTGCTGCTGCTGGTCTTTAAAGATTGCTGAACTGTGCATGTAAAGCCTTGATCTCCGTGTTCATCTGGACCAACTGATGATACGACAGAATGACCCTTCACCCGCTGACACGTATTATTCCAAAAGCTAGTTTTGCTGCGTGCATTTGTCCTTCTGTGTTTTCCCACACTGGTAGAAATGACGTCTTGACACATGTGTTTCCAAAGGTTACAAACTCGTGTTTGCACGACGCTTTGCTACTCTTATTAGTCAGGCATTACACAACAAAATGAACGTGCATGATGGTTTGGGCAGGTAGCAGAACAGGAGCGTGGGTTTAGAGTGGTTAGTTACTTTGTTATCACAACCAATCAATGGCGCTAGTTTACGCGCTGAGTCTTTTACTTTCTTGCAAGGATAATTTGACCCGACATCTCTCGCACATAGCGTGAATTATGCTTGTACATACTAAGAGCGTTTTTTTTTATGCAGCAGATGTTGCTCCTTTCTTTCCTGAGTAGTGGGCTGCGTCTGTTGTGAAGGGAAAAACTCACTACTTTTTGCAATCAATCAGCGTGCCTTGCCTAGTCTAGTTTTCGTATAATGCATTACTGTCTTCCTTCTGATGCTGGTTTTTCCTTTCACTTGTACTCCCTCGCATTTCAATTTCGACTTTAGCTTCTGCTTTACTTTCTACCATCAAATTTGATAGCTAAGTTGCTTTAGCTCCATAATATGATTTGCCGCATCTCGAGTCATGCAATTCAAGCTTTGTCCGTAAAAGGACATCAAGTCTTAAAGATGGCAGGTAAAAATTGTGCTATTTTAAGAATAAGACAGATTATCCAGGGAGCCGTTGCGTGTGGAACTGGTTGTGCCCAGCTTGAACAGAAGGGCTGGGACTTAGCATATGCTCTGGGTCCTCTTGCCCTGTTCCACGAGCGCTTGCATCAGCACTTTTGCGTTCTCCCTTCAATATGCCTGCTGCAGGGGAAAGGAGAAGTGTATTAGTTGATGTGCTGAGTCTTTCACTTTCCAGTGACGGTGATTTGATCTTACAACACTTTATTCATACACTACGAGGCGATGTATTCAGCGTTGTACTTGCTTGACTACCTACTTACCTCCACGCAAGCCCTCCACATCGGCCTTTTCTTCTTTGTTCAAATCCTTGTACTCCTGCATTGTTGGTGGATCACTCTTCACTCTTCATCATGGACTTTTTTCATTCAAGCAAATGATCAGAATACCAAGACACATGATGCATCGCACCTTGCCATATCGGCTTTGTGAAATGCTGTCTGTGCTGCGAAATGGTTTGGTACGTTCATGTTTTGGTTTCAAAACTGTTGTCATTTTCCTTGCAACTTTTACTCCTCCCCAACCTCCCCCTAATCTAAAAGCAACAGTCCAGCACATTCAAAATAAGCTATTACTCACTCGTCCTCCATCAGGCTGCTTTTATATCAATTTGAATTGATTCTAATTTACTTAGAAATCGGGAAGAAGTAAAACTTCCCATCTACATTTGCAAAGAAAAAGAACACCGTCGTTAAATGATTACCTAAGATGATATTTGTAATTCAATTTTATGATGTCCTACGGGGTTGGACACCGGGGTTGTCCTTTCCAGCCTCTCACAGCCCCCTTCTGCCCCCTTCTGCCCCCCTCTTGCCCCTCCTTTCAGTCCAGACCACTTTTTACTGTCATAATCACTCATTAGGAGCTCTGAATTATCTCAGTTTTTTATTTGTTGCGTTGTGTGAACGCTTTCAGATTAGAACATAAGTTACCATAGAAAAAGAAAAAACTACGTAGCCACTCCCCACATAAATCCAGGAGAAAGAGCAACTTTGGTGCCGGGTACCGTAAAACTCCACCCAGGGTTGCACAATTTGCTATAGCTACGCTACGAGGGTTTGTCTTATATAGGAAATATGCGCTAATGCGCCTCTGGCTATCCGTGGCCTGCAGACGCATGCGCATTTCAACCAAGACCGCTTCTTTGCGTCATGATTAAATAATCATGAAATATGCCTGAATACAAATTGAATTATAAAAATGAATTGGCACTGTTTTGGTCAAGCCTGATGAGAGTTGATAATAGTGCTAAAAAGTATCCCTACCCCTCTGCACTTAGCACTGACAAGACTTGTTCCCAACCCCTCTGTACTTAGCACTCTTGGCCTCCCAGCGACCATCTTCGTATCCCCACAAGGCCCCCAAGATAAAAACAAGTACCCAGGTGCCTGCGCCCTGGACCCACCTCAGAGCTCTGACGAAGCGACCCAACAAAGCTCCAGCCCTGATGATCCGTAAAGTACAAGATTGGCAGGACTGGACCTACACTGATGGCAGTATTTAAAAAAGAAAGAAGGGCGAGACTGTGAAGTAAATTTATATCCACAGATAGCCTCAATGAACCAAAGTAAAAATCAGCTCTCACACCCAAACCTTCACCACCACCACATCCAGGGAGATGTTCTCCAATCCATTGCCAAAGCAATCCACCAGTCACCATCGCCCACTCATTTCCACAAAGTCAAATCCCACACAGGTATTATGGCAATGAATAAGCTGACGCTCTTGCTAGAAAAGCAATCACAACCTACTCTGAAGTTGCGGATTGCGGATACCTCCATCAAAACAGCTGGTCCTGAGGAAAACATTTTTACAGTATGTACTGGTTTGCAAAAGATTATGAAGAACATCGAATCATACAAAACGACCCAAACACAGCCCAGTCACCTACCTCAAGGCTTGGTACACATCCTGTCACGCCCAATTGTCAGCAGTGACGATTCGTGTGATTTGGTTAGGTAGTTGGTTTTTCAGTTGAGCTTGTTGTTGTCTAGTCTCGTACAATAAGCTGGGGAAGCCAGTTAATTGAAGAAAAGTCCAAAGCCAGGGTCGAGTTGACTTTGACTCATTTGCGGTAAAACTTGTAAATTAAGATTATTGGCTAAACTGGGTGGTCGACAGGACAAAATGGTGTCGCCACCGGGCAACGTTTGGCTACACTGGGTACTCAGCGACACCCTGCCGGGCGTCGTTGTGTCTTACCCAAAATGGCCAAAATTTTGGCGACACCTAAGAGACGCATTGCGGTTAATCGAAACACTAGCAACGGCCTAATAAAAAGGTAAGACGTGATCCAGAGGGGCAGCCAGACGGGAAGAGGCTGGATTCAGGTGCCCACCGGAGGCTCCAGATAGACAAGCGTTTGAACCACCAGCAGAGATCAAAAGAAGAAAAGCTTCTTCTCGTGTCTTTAAGGTTAGCGTTTTCCAGTTGCGTCACAGCCCTTATTTTACTTGGTTTGTTTTGAGGTTTACCTCGTTCTCATAGGTTGAGCAGCCATTCCAGGTTGAATGCCTTTGTGATCCAAACTAAACATAAGAAGAAAAGCAGAGAAAGTCCATGTTAGCATCCTAGAAAGCAAATGTTCATAGCAAAATGCTCTACTGATTTTCTAAATGGTCGTCATATGGTCATCCACATTGACATACACAGCTAGACACCCATCTCCACTCGTCCATCTTCTGGCCAGCAAGGGTGGAATATCTCCTCCCAGCCTGCCGCCTGCCTGATACTCTTAACACCTGCCAATCAATGCCTTCGGCAGAAAGGCTCGCTCTTCATTTTCTCGGATATAGTATGCTGTGATAACACACATGCAAGCTTGGTGCTAAATCGAACTGGACAAAAGGAAATGTCATGTTCTGCCGCTTTGATGTACAGCTAAAGGCGTGCCGCTCAATTCAACCATATAGAAGTCCCTTCAACCTGCCACATCTGCCAAAAGCTTGACAACACCTGCAAATTGCTGTCAGGGTGCAGTCATCCTTTGAATCGAATAATCAGATGGCACAACATTGCGAGCCAGATGATTTTAAAAGCATTCCAAAAGGGCGCGTTGGGAGCTGGCCTCAAACATTTTCACAAGCATGCATGCAATAATGGTATAACAAGGCATGGTATGCTTTTCAAAGGAGATACAGGTATGGATAATTCCAACCTGGCTCTTACCATCCAATAGCAATGCACAACAGCAGCAGAAATTTAGCAAGCCAGATGCCTCTGACCCAGTGACTACTGCGCCTCAAAGAAGCCCAACAAACACATTAAAATGGTCTGCCAATAAATGCAAGGAAAGTTGCCCTTAACCTTACAGATGACCCTGCCAATCCATACCCCCAGGCTGTGAAGCCAAAAAGCATCCGACCAATTGCAAACGAATGTAACAACATAGGTTTGATTGAAATTAAGAACTGTGTATCTCTCCTCCTATTGAACAAGCACAAAAGGCACAAGTATAATACAAGCTGCCAATGCCTCGCTAACCCAGACACTGCAAAACCCTTCACACCATCCTGCTAGGAGCAGCAGGCACCGTCTACAGCAGCCGCACAAGGGATTTACTCAACAGCCTTGGATTAACTGGTCTAAACAGCCTTGGATTAACTGGTCTCAACAGCCTTGGATTAACTGATCTACACACCACAGAACACATGGTAGGCTTACCCATCTGGACACAGCCATCAGAATCGCAACAAAAGGGAGATCAGACAATATCAAGCCCTTTAAATGTTGAGTGCTCATAAATTGAAATATGGTATAGAAATTAAAGTCCCTCTGAAATTTAATCAGAACACATTTATGCATTATACACCTTGAACTCGAGTAAAAAAGTATGGGCTTCTAAAATTCATTATGTGAGGTGTGAGGAAAGAAGAAAATATTAGAGAAAAATGTAGCCCAAAACAGAGCCCGACACTGCAGCACGAGTCAGACTGCCGACCAAGCCTGCGGCAGCTGCTCAGCACCCCCACGACAACAACGCGTCTACAACGGGAGTGGCCACACTTCAACTTCAGAGTGCTGGCTCATGCTGGTATCCTCAGTGGGACAGATGTTTAGCCACATGAAGGTCACGTGCCCATAACACACAGATGATAATCCCCCCTTTTTGATAATTGCGGCTAATCCTGGCAGACGCTCGATTGTTTACTGATTTTATCCAGTGCTGCAATGTCACAAACAGCATTGTGCCATTTTTTCCTTTCCAAGGACTTTTTGTAGGTGCTAGAAGTCTAGTGCTACAACAACAATTGTCACAATTTTTACAATTTTTACATTCGCAGCCTAGCAGTAGAACGTTTTGACTGATGACTTAACCTGCAAGCCTTGTAAACCTTATGTGAGGTAAATTGCGTCTCTCATTGTAAGGGGGGGGTGGTGGTTTCTAGCAGTTTGGCATATTTGTGCCATTTACTGATGGGGGTGGAGGATGCCGTTTCTTATTTGCCACAGTACATCTGATGCATAGTCCAGTTAGCAAAGACAAATGATAGAGCATATAATATCAGGGTACACAGTGGTGGCAGTAATGCTGGCGGCTTCCTGCAGGCAGCATTTTCTTGTACTGTACCTTTTGTTGCAAGATTTTGCGTGCGGCGCGCAGAAATGCTTGCGTCGCTAAGTCTTCCTCCTAATAGCTGCATGATGTATATAATGTAAACTTGCATTTTTTTGGGCCACCTTTATTACGAATCTTGATCATACTGCGCGAACAATCTAAGAGCATGAGGGCAGATGTTGTAAAGCTTGAGTGTGTGGCTCTAGACCCCTTTTAAGAACTCCTTTGCCTTTTATGATAATGTACATATGAAAAGAGAAAAAACATCAAAATAAAAAGATCAAGGTAGGAGGGTTGCAGGCTTGACCTGAAACCGTCTCCTGATGAGATTTGATAATAATGCTCCAATATGAGATATTTAGCGTTATCACCCTTCAAATATATTGTAATGTTTTTCTTTGCCGCCATGCTCACAGTTTCTACCAGGCAGCTAATCTCCCCCTCACCTCCCGCGCAGAATGCTTGCTCCTCTTGCTGTCACACAATGCGGCTCCTTCATCCAAGCTGCCACTGATGGTTGCCACTGATGGTGTAACAGAGGTCCTAGTAGGTCTCCAATTTTTACACTCAAATGTCTTTTGCACAAAGAGACTAAGACCGTCTGGGGAAGTGACCGAGCTATGTCAATTAAGAGGGAGTAGCAATGTGCAATGAGGGATAGTTCAGACAATTATTTGATGCATTGTTCCTCTTTTTTCAAAGATACTGCTTAAACAATCAAAGATGAGTCAGGCAATAACTTTGTGTTCTGTCGCTGTGTACTCAAGTACCTCTTCCTGCTACAATGGTTAGCAACCTGGAGGAACCTGTGACCCAGATGGCAAAGAGAGAACAGACTAGACGTTTGCAAGCAAATCGAAACCGCTGCCATACACTACTTGTTAACTACGTCTTTGCCGCCCAGATCGCAGTTGCTTAAGCACACAATCTTGCCGCCTCCATGCATGACAGCATTACCACCAGCATTGGACACTGCTGTGCTGCTGCTTGCCACTAGGCAACTATCCTCCCCAGTCACCAGCCATCCGCAGTTCTTGCTGCCGTTGCTCTGACAGTTATTCAATGTGGCAGTGGCCCCCTCCGTCACCTGCACATTGTTTTCCTGGTTGCTGCTGATAGTGCATGCAGTGGCTGCAGCTGTGCTGCCTTTGCCCCACACGCCCAGACCTACACTGCTGCTTGCCAACCCCATGCTGCAGCTGGAAAACACAGCAGAGGCACCAGCACCCACAAAGACATTGGCATGCTGGTTCCTCTCTGCCTTGCTTCCCCTTGCTACAATACTGCTGCCCCCTCCTGATGCGTTCCATCCGTTTTTATACTTACTGCTGTTGCACTCACAGCCGTCTAGTGTGAGAGATGCTCCCTCCACCCCCCACACATTGTTATGCTGATTGCCACTGATGGTGCAGGCAGTGGCTGTGGCTGTGCTGCCTTTGCCTGTCACAGCCAGACCTACGCTTCTGCTTGAAAACCCCATGCTGCAGCTGGAAAACACAGCAGAGGCACCAGCAACCACCCAGGCATTTGTTAGCTCATTCCCGTCTGCCTTGCTGCCCCTTGCCTCCATCCTGCTGCCCTCCCCTTGAACGACCCAGCCGTTCCCCTTGCTGTTGCTACTGACACAATCCTCCAGTGCCGCCTGCCCACCCTCTAACACTCCCAGACCAGATCCACTGGCGCTCTGAAATGTGCAGCTTTTTGCACCCAAGAAACTGCTGCTCAAAATACTCGGCCCTTCGCCAGCCACCTTTACAGCAGAAATATCACTTTCATCCTTCTCCTTGCCGTTCTCCTTCTCCCCCACCTTGACGCTGCAGCTGGTCATGCGCACAGAGCTTTGATCTCGAATGTGCACAAGGCAATCCTACTTGCCCATGCCTTTGATGATGAGGTTGCTGAACTGCACGTTGTGGGCATTTTTGATCCCAACCTGCAGGCAAATAATTGGCAATAAACCGGGCACCCATATTGTATTCTGTGTACATTTAAACTTCAAATGAGCTCACTATGCAACATTGGTGAAAAGGCAAAAGGTTCCAATACGTACTGCACCCCGAGGCACAATCCAAAGAAAAGAAAAAAGAAAAGACTCCACAGGTAGTGGTGACACAGCCAGCATGATTAAGAGAGGGGGTTACTTAGTTGCCCGCAACAATGGGCATTAGTTACCAAACAACTTGTCAGCCCCCTAGCCTTTGACCCTAGTTATAGCCTATCGAAGTGAAAACACCAGAGACACAATATTTGGAGCAAGCACTAATGCCTTTGACACGAAATTCACAGGCTTCTCCTTCTATCACCCAAACTATTGCGACTGCCTCCTGCATGCACTTGTGGGACATGCGCTTCAATCAGCATGCTGCACTCAAG
>Ga0307948_1003326_pt1 | contig 11883 bp, 17 predicted proteins | sample OrgLakmetagen280_FD_201824 | JGI IMG/M metagenome (GOLD analysis project Ga0307948, IMG submission 201824) | Saline water microbial communities from Organic Lake, Antarctica - #280 | ecosystem: Environmental > Aquatic > Non-marine Saline and Alkaline > Saline | place: Antarctica: Organic Lake...
ACACAGTGCACTGTGACAGCGCATGCACGACGTGTGCTCACAGCGTAAATCACGGTGTGCTGAAACAGCGCATGCACACAGTGTGCTTCACAATGCGAAACACAGAGTGCTGTGACAGTGCATGTTCACCGTGTACTCACAGTGTGATGTGACAGCGCATGCACAACAGTGTGCTCACAGTGTGATGTGACAGCGCATGCACAACAGTGTGCTCACAGTGTGATGTGACAGCGCATGCACAACAGTGCGCTCACAGTGTGATGTGACAGCGCATGCACAAGTGTGCTCACAGTGTGATGTGACAGCGCATGCACAATAATGTGCTCACAGTGCGAGCCAGTGTGTTGTGACAGTGCATGCACAACAGTGTGCACACAGTGTGGATCACAGCGTGCAGTGTACAGAGCACAATTCACAGTGTGTGGTGAATACATTGTTCACAACTGTTGTTCACAATCATACTCACCACCCCCAGAGTATACATGTTCTGGAACTCCAACCGCCCCTTCTAGAAGTATTTGCTTCATAGCAACCGCTCCCCTATTCCCTTGGGGGACGATAGGTCTCTTTCACAGCTTACAAGCACTAGGAAGTTGAATTCATGCGCCCTGCCAAACAAATATTGTGGCATGCCTGATCTCGCCGCTTCACACACACCCTGTAAAACACTGGAATTTTGCTGTTGTTAGTTAACAATGTCATACACCAATCGCCCATCACAAATATATCTGTCGGAGTCAATTGTTCTAAACAGTTTGCCCCCCCCCTCCCGCCCCACAACGTTAAGTAGGGGCGGTGAATTAGTTATTGTACGATAAATTTGATGCGATGCCTGTGTGCATATACACAGCATGTGTGAGAGCTCCAATCTTCTAGAAGCCATCAATTACCATGTCGACCATCCAAAAGGCACCCTTCAGAAAGGGTGCTGTCCAGAAGGACGCTATAATAGGTAGTCGATTCCTATCCACCTGTTATGCTTTCAACCCCCTGCTGCCTTTCTCTGCAGAAGAAAAGCACAGACGCATACAGACTCACACTTAAACACACATACACACACACGCACACACGCACGCACGCGTGCACGCACACACACACACACACACACACACAACCAAACACAACCACACACACACAAACACACACACACGCACACACGCACGCACACACGCACACACGCACGCACGCACGCACGCACACACACACACACACACACACACACACACACACACACACACACACACACACACACACGCACGCACGCACACACGCACGCACGCACGCACGCACGCACATTGAGACACACACACACACACTACACACACGCACACATGCACACGCACACACACGCGTACACACATACACACATACACACACACATATGCACACGCATAAGCACACGCATCACATATACACACACACGCACACACACTCACGCACATCCGCATACACACACACACTCACGCACACGCACACACACACATAACCTCACACATACGCATACAGACGTGCACATGCATACGCACACAAAAATGCACTCGAACACACACACACACACACACACACAAACACACTCAGGTTTGGATTCAGCCTGGGGCAGGCCTAGCAGATGATTTCTTGAGTGTGGTGGAAGGGTTCAGTAATAACAACCCAGAGGCGACCATTCTGCTCATCCTTTTTGTCTTCGCTTTGGTGCACAGTGGTCTTGCAGGCCTACGCCCCTATGGTACGTGCTATACCTACAGTTTAGCTGCTTGTGCGCATGCTAAAACGTTGAAATTTGACTAAAGGCAATGATCTTCAAAGCTAAATTTATGCTGTTGGCTAATTATCTGTGACTGATGGAATGCGACTAAGCGCGTGCATACACACACCCCCACATGAGCACGCACACACACAAATACACATACGCAAATAAACACACACTCACACACATGTACACACACGCGCATACACTCACACACACATACTCACTCACTTCTCCCACACAGCGGAGCCCATCATAGGCGCTCGAGCCTTCCGTGTGATTTTTGCCTTTGCCAGTCTGCCCCTAGCCATAGCCAGCATTGTGTATTTCATCAACCACAGATATGACGGCACTCCTCTGTGGGATTTAAGGTGGGTATTACGGTTTGAATCGTGGCTGTGAGGAAAGGATATATGAACGGGTTTTGCGGGAGATGTGGCGGTCCTCACGGCTTGTGGTGGATGGGAAAATGAGTAAATGGTAAATGGTTCATGGACTTCTGCAAGATATGTGTATGGACGCAGCTCTAAAGGAAGCCGGATTTGGGACACTGATTTGTTTTCTTCGTGGTGCGCAGTGCGTATGTGTATGGCCTCGCATCAGAAACAAAAAACAACCAATTGTCGCAAGTCCAGCTTTCAGTAACCACCCTTTGCCTCTTCCCTGCTTAGTACAGGCCCTGACAATGTCATGCAGGGTGTACAGTTTTTCATTTGCTACTACAGACCTGTCATACTCCTAAGCTCATTTGCACCAACATATCTTTTATTTTGCTTCCAACTCATTAAAGGAACACTGGCATGCATAAATTTGGCATACATGCAGATGCATGTGTGCAGACACACACACACACACACACACACACACACACACACACACACACACACACACACACACACAAATACACACACAGAGGCGCGCCTGGCGTGCATAGCCTCGTCTGGGCCCTTAACTTTGTGTCCTTCTACTTCCTGTACCCCTCCACCTTCAACATCCTCGAGGTTGGTAAAAAGAACAGAATGGTCTATTTTCACAGACAGTGTTATCACTGATGGCGATTGGCATAGATTGGGAAATGATGTTGGTATTGAAAATATGATCAAGGAGGAGCTAAGGGGAGCATTGCGTGCTTCGTGTGCTTTGGATGCTTTGTACGTAGGGTTGGCCAGACCGTATATGACCGTATATGAACGTATATTTGGTGATTTGCTACAAATACCGTACACCGTATACACCTTAAAATGAAAGGTTGTGGCCAGCCCTAATTCTACGCAGTTGTTTGCACTTTACGTACCTGGCAGGGTTGTGATGCCTGCTGTGTCTCCTTAATTACAAAAACTACACAGGACAAATAGGCGTTGGGAGAAAAGAATTAGGTACGACAGGGCTGTGAGCATATCTCGTGATATCTGTGCACGTTGCCATCATACAATCATCACACAATGATATGTCATATGATATGACTCATATCTCATATACCAAAGACCTCGTGACTGGTCTTGACTAACTCCCTGTTTTCTCCCTTGTTATAGCATCCTTGCCCGGCCGCTACACAGCTGGCAAAGCATATGTGTGTGTTTGTGTGTGTATGTATGTATGTATGTATGTAGGTAGGTAGGTAGGTAGGTAGGTAGGTAGGTAGGTAGGTAGGTAGGTAGGTAGGTAGGTAGGTAGGTAGGTAGGTTGGTAGGTATATATATGTGTGTGTGTGAGTTCAAGCGTTGTGGCATCCATAGCTGCCGGCCAACTTAAGCACATCATTTCAACCCTTCCCTCATTTCAAGTCATTGCACTGTGCTGCCGATCCCTAAGAATTGTAGCACTGAGTCATTTTTAATCGCCTTTTTTGTGCAGCCACTCCCTTGCGTGCACACAACAGTCCTCCCTTCCTTAGCTTGAGGAAATTGATAATGTGAGATCGCAATGTTTGCAACGCACCTGCCTTTACGTTGCAGGTGGCAGCTGTGGATGAGCCCAAGCTACACATGTGGGAGACTGGCATTATGCGCATCACTCGCCACCCCCAAATGGTAAGCTTTCAAAGGTTAACAAAAAAATACGCTGCCAATCATGCGCATGACTCGCCACCCCCAAATGCTAAGCTTCCAACTTGGCCAGTTCCCAAAAGAGGAAACCTATCCGCTTACTCAAGCGAAAGCTGTCCTAGGCTGTCAGAGGTGTGGGCTTGGATGCTCTCCAGTGTTTCGGCGCTTCGGCGGAAGTACTGAGCATACGAAGAATGGTGATAACAGGACGGGCAGGCATCCCTATGATTGACAGCCGTGAAACGAATCAAGAGTAATATCGCAGCTGTTCTGTGCCAGTCAAACTTTTGCCTGGTCTCCAACCCTCTGTTTGGCGCCTACCAGCTGCGATGGATGGCATTTCTTTTTTTCAACCCCCCTCCTCTCTCTCTGTGTCCTGTACACTGCCCCACCTCGTCAATTGCACTCCCCTGCCTGGAGCGGCTTTCTGCACAGCCATTTGCAATCAAAGTTCCTTGATCATACACACAAGTCAGCAAGCACGTTATGCTTTATTTTTATTATTTATTTTTATTACATTATTCACTAGATTCTGTGAGGAAAATTTTCTCGACCCAGCAGAGCATAAATGTAGTTACTCATGTCTCGGCGCATTTTGTCTTTGCCAGACCATTGCTGTGCCGTAAGGTAGCAGATCAAAGCCAACTTTAAGCCTTTTTTGCAGAGAGGCTTTTGACACTCAGCCACTGCTGTGCAGCCGTCATCCCTCTCCAACGCAACACACAAACACATGTGGTGCCCAGCCCACTCATTCAAAGCACATATTGCCAGTGATTGCACACTTCTGACGATGATTCAACACCACAGCACGCACTTTGTTCACTTTCCTTTTTAGCCCAAATTAACATGCTTTCATGCTGGGAATCAACCCTCCTTATGTAACCTGCAGGTGGGCCAGCGCGACATACAAGAGCAAGAGCAGTTCGTTGTGTTTGTCAGGCTTTCGTCACACCTGTCTCATGTAATGTGGTCACACCTGTCTCATGTAATGTGTAGGTGGGGCAGCTGATCTGGTGCTTAGCACACTCGCTGTGGATTGGGAACAGCTTCATGCTGGTGACATCAGGGGGGCTGATGGCTCATCATCTGTTTGGGTAGGTGTTTATAGTGGTCAGCAGATCCTTCGTTGTGACCTTCTAGAGTACAGACCGAAGCGTGAGGTCTAGTGGTCGCAAACTCTTCCTTGTGACCAGTTTGGGTGCAGACAAAGCGTGAGTTTCAGTGGTCGGCAGATTCTTCCTTGTGACCAGTTTGGGTGCAGACAAAGCGTGAGGTTCAGTGGTCGGCAGATTCTTCCTTGTGACCAGTTTGGGTGCAGACGAAGCGTGAGTTTCAGTGGTCGGCAGATTCTGCCTTGTGACCAGTTCGGGTGCAGACGAAGCGTGACAGTATGTGGGACATCGTGGAAATCAGAGGAACTTTGGGACTGGAATGGCAAGCCATTTGGGGCGTGTCCCTGTTATGATACCTTGAAATACGCACTGCTTACGCCTTTGCTTGGCTGAATTCCTTTTCATTTTTTCATTTTTTATTGGCTTGTTTTTGTTTTTGTTCAAGGTGCTGGCACGGGGACCGGCGGCTGTCTGCAAAGTATGGAGAAGCGTTTGAAGTAGTCAAGGCCAGGACGAGCACGTTTCCTTTGCAAGCTGTGTGGGAAGGCCGACAGGTGCGTGTGTGTGTCTGCGTGTGTGTATGTGTGTCTGCGTGTATGCGCGCGTATGTTTTTGCATGCGTGAGTGCATGTGCGTGTATGTGTGTATGTGTGTAAAATAATGTTTTCATATGCCAAACTTCTGCGTCCACTAGAATGCCTTGGATCTGTGGCCAGCCGCTTAAGACCATTAGTTGTGCCTTTGATTCTGTTAAATTGTCAAGCTTGCTGTGTGCTTTGTGGCGTGCAAAAGCTCTAGCGCTGGCATGTTCAACCGAATTGAGCTCCCTCATGTAACAATTCCCTTCTTTTGGTGATTGCAGCTGGTATCCACTGATCCTCACTCTTTCTTTTCACCTTCAGCAGGAGGCTGTTTATTTTTATTTTTGGGAAGGCACGTATAATTGTTGGGGTGGACACCCCCAAGGGACCACCCAACCCTCAAACCCCCGTTCCAGTGCCCCCACCCAGACAGAAAGGGTAGCAATCTTCTCCTTTTTGACTTCTGCATCCATCTGCATGCTCATCAAGACCTGAAACTGGATTGTTGCAGAGTTATGGGGCACAAACTGAGATGCGGACGCCCATGCACACATGACCTACCAGGCATCCACAACTGGCTTGCACAACTCCACATTGCTTCCATTTCTTCAGAATTCTACTGAGTATCTCATGCTGGCACAATCCTGTAAGTTTGAATTGAAATGCTGCTTCATTGGCTTGACTCCTCTCGCGGCCTGCACCCGAGCACGTGTGCCTCTGACTTTTGGACGTGTCCATAGACCCCCCCTTTTACCCAACTTTCTCAAATAGGGTGGCAATCGACTGGGCTCAAAGCTAAGGATTCCGATGATATATTAAAAATCCGTGGAAGTGGCTCAGAAAAAACTGCAGACCCCCGCAAACAACTAAAATCCTGTTGGGGGACCACCCAACCCCTCCCCAATTCGACCCATATATATATACCGATCGACCGCTCTTGACGTCAGGATTCCGAATATAAAATTTTCAATCGATTTGACACGTGCTTTCCAAAAGTGATGCTTCATGCAGCCTCCTGCCTTCAGCCTAAGTAACTGGAAGAAGAAGCTGTGCAGGCAGTGAACACAATATCAATTACCTCTCATTTTAATACGACCTGTGTGCCTCCAACAGGTCTTGCCGGCAGACTACTACAAAGAGTTTCTACGTACGCCCTACTACGCTGTGACTGTCTTTACCTTGGGAGCCTACTTTGCTCATCCCATAATGCAATCTGCGAGCTTCTACTTGGGATGGTAACTGCTACGCCCCCAATTCACACCTGTAAAATAATACTTTAAACTGATACCGTGCGTCGGGTCTTAAGCTCTGTTTCTAATTATAAGCGCATTGACTTTGCGACAGGAGCCTACACTGATTTTTTTTTGCACTGTTTGCATTCCTTGTAGGTATTGATTATATAGCTGTTTAAGCAGTTGTGATGAAAGCCAAATATTTACGCACTTTACTACTTTTTAGACTTTTGCCAGTAGGATGATAGATGGGAGTACCTACATATTTCTGAATGCGGGATTACAACTCGCTCTTTTTGTGTGGCGTCTAGCTATGTAAAGCCACCTATATTCGAAACTTTTTTTCCTAAAACGGCGTTTAACGACCTCACATTTTTTGTAGCAAAACTTTGTTGATTAAAAATATGACAAATGTGAGCAGTTTTACGCGCTCAAAGTAATCGCAGACGATGACAAAGACAAATTAATGGTTCAGGGTCAATTGGGCAGCGAAGATGCGAAAATACTGAACGGGGATTTCTCTTCCGTCCCGGATGCCAAGAGCAATGAGTTAGACATCCATGTAAAGGATGTGCATGATGTGGACATATCCAGTGTGGTCACACAGGTCAGTGAAATGTTTTGACGAAAGTGTGCATCTGGAACCTAGTCCCACTCTCCACGTCTGTAGTCAAATGACTGGGTAAAGCATTTACCAGCCTAGAGTGTGCACATGTGCCGCAAGGAACCTGTCTCTGGGACGGTTTCCCAAGGGTTTTGAAAGTTTGCTACTGAATTTTCACCTCACAGGTCACCACCCGTGATGGCGACGCACCATCCACTGGCCTTAAAGACAAGCATACCTTCCGCCTTGCAGGAAGGGCTGCACGCAAGCCATCCTGGAAATCCAAGGTCAATTGAACTAACTGATTGACCCGTCCTGCTCCTAAGGCCTCTCCATGCACTACACTGGGTACATGTGCTGCACATTAGAAAGCACGCTAGCTTGTGCACCATTGTGCGCCTCTGCCTGAACTCGACCAGCATTTACAAACTTGCATAAGGATGCACACACACACACACACACACACACACACACACACACACACACACACAAATGCGCGCTCACACCCACACACTATATGCACACACAATACACAACATACACACACATGCACGTTCGCAAACACATGCACGATATTCACACACTTACACACACACACACATACACACACATACACACACACACGCGCGCGCGCGCGTTCACGCACTCATACGCTCACTAACACGTATACACATATAAACGTCCACACACATACACACGCAGGTACGGTCTCTGTTGTGCTGCTTTGTCCCCAATCACAGCGGCTACCAAAAGGACGTCAATGGCAACGTGTTGCCACCTGCACCTCCTGCCCTGCTGCAAGAGCGTGGGCCTTTGATAGGGCCCAAGCACCCTGCTGATTTACACAAAAAGACGCTGGTACGTGTTGTGTTGTGGTGTGGGTGTTTGCGCGTGCGCACGTGTGCGTGTACTGAATTTCTCAGGCTTGTGTGTTAGCTGTGATCAGCTAACACACTAAGAGTGACGCTTGCACGGCTGCATACAAGTTGCATGCCATATGCACTCACCACCGGTGTGCATACGGCACACCGGTACGGTTTTGTGATTCAAAACTCACGTGCTATTGCTGCAGGTGCTAGACCTTGACATATGTTTCAAGACTCACATGCTATTGCTGCAGGTGCTAGACCTTGACATGTGTTTCAAGACTCACGTGCGATTGCTGCAGATGCTAGACCTTGACATGTGTTTCAAGACTCACGTGCTTTTGCTGCAGGTGCTAGACCTTGACATGTGTTTCAAGACTCACGTGCTTTTGCTGCAGGTTCTTAACTTTGACATGTGCTACAAGACTCACGTGCTTTTGCTGCAGGTGCTTAACTTTGACATGTATTTCAAAACTCACGTGCTACGCTGCAGGTGCTAGACCTGGACGAAACGCTTGTGCACTCCTCCTTCAAGCCCATCCCAGGTCCTGACTGCATCGTGCCAGTGGAGATTGAAGGCAGGATAGTGGATGTGTACGTGCTCAAGCGCCCCTGCTTGGAGCAGTTCATGGAAAGCATTGGGCAACGCTTTGAGGTAGGCCGCTCGGTGTCTGCGTTTGTGGCTGCCTGCTGGCGTGTGTATGTAGGTCATTGTAGGTTGGGTCGATGTGTGTGGAGGTGGGCATGGGTGTGGGGTGTGGGTGTGAGTGTGGGTGTGGGTGTGGGTGTGGGTGTGGGTGTGGGTATGGGTGCAGGTGTGTGCGTGTGCGTGGGTGTGGGGGTGGGGGTGAGGGTGGAGGTGTGAATGTGTTTGTACAAATGTGTAGGTGTGTGTGTGGGTGTGTTCTGGTTCTTTTGCCAATGCTTCATTGCATGTAAAGCGCAGGGCTTTGTCTAAGGCTCCGAGGCGGGGTGCAGCTTTGTTGGGGTGCAGCGCGTGTTGAGCTGTAGCGGTGTTGAACTGTAGCGGTGGGGGAAAAAACATTTTGTAGTTTAAATTGTGGGAGGTATGCTTAAGAGAGCTGCTTTGGTACAGCCAACTATGCTTGAATGCCACTGCTTGGGCATCAAACCATGTGCAGCGTAGGGAGCCAGTTGAGACGGGTTGCTCAGGCAGTGGAGCTGATCATATCGTGCCCCTCGACAGGGATTGTTTCTGATATGGTTTGGGGTAGGGTGCAGTGTGCATGGAGTTGCTGTGAATGGGTGAAACAGACTGTGGGTGGGGGAAGCTGCGCGGAGTCACTGTGTGGGTGAAAAGGGATGAAGCAACAGACGGCGCAGGCAGTGTGCGTGCAGTCACTGTGGGTGAAAGAGATGGAATCATTTCACTGGGTGGAATAGATGGAATCACTTCACTGGGTGGAATATATGAGAAGGAGGAGATGGTGCAGGCAGGGAAACCACACCCGCATCAATTTAGGTGGAGCTACTCAGGTGCCATGGAGAACACACACACACACACACACACACAATGTCCAGAAGGCCCTCCTTCTTGGTAGACTCAGATTTTATGTTTATCGTGAGAGCAGGATAAATTTGTTTTTATTTGCAACATACGTGGTCGAGCCTGTTGCGGTTTGTGAATGCCAGTGGCTGCTGTTAAAACTTCCCATGAGCATAGAAGCAGCCTAATTTTGAGTGACCTTGCAGTCCCTGTCTGTGAATTACGCATATCGCATATCAAACGCAAGCAGTGATGACACCACAAGCGCTGACAACACCACGAACAGGGAGCCTGCATCATGGGCTGGGAATCTACGTAGCCTTGCTCATAGGCTTGACTTGATTGCGAACACATGTATGGCTAGGTGCTGTGTGTACAGAAATTCATGTATAGTCAGGGTGCGAGGCTATTTTATGATGAAAACATGATATAATATCTCGCACCTTGTGTGTATTGTACACACTTGGCCATGTGCAGTGTGTACAGACGGCCATTTACAATGTGTACACAGACAGCCTTGTACTGTATACTGTATACAGCCGGCCATGTGCAGTGTGTACAGACGGCCATGTTCAGTATACAGACAGCCGTGTGCAGTGTGTACAGACGGCCATGTTCAGTATACAGACAGCCGTGTGCAGTGTGTACAGACGGCCATGTTCAGTATACAGACAGCCGTGTGCAGTGTGTACAGATGGCCATGTTCAGTGTGTGCACACAGCCATGTGCAGTATATACAGACAGCCGTGTACAGTATACAGACGGCCATGTGCAGTGTACAGCACACATTTACAGTAACAAATGGCCATGTGCAGTGTGTGTGTGCACGGTTCTGGGCCAACCCTACTCAAAAGTTTGTTCTTGCCCATATGAAAGAGCTGATACATTGTTGCTAACAAATTAAACCTCGAGTTTAAGGTCCAGAGACTTGCACGCACCTCTACCTGCACGCAGCCTACATTGGTGAATGACGCACACGGCACTGTTCGTTATCGCAGGTGGTGGTGTTTACAGCTAGCTTGGGCAAGTATGCAGACCCACTTTTAGATTGGCTCGACAAGTACAACGTGGTGCGTTTGCGTCCGGGTGTGCGTGTTGGGTGTATGTGTGTGCGTGTGCCTGTATGTGTGTGCGTGTGTGCGCACGTGAGTGTTTGCGTGCATGTATGCGTAAGCATGTGCCCGTAGCGTATTGACAGCTGCCAGGTTCATCGCAAGGCTCAAATGCAGGCAGGGGGGGGGTAGACTGCGTGAACTGCATTAACAGCACCTCTCATGATGAAGTCTTGAGCCAGTAGAAAAAGCTCCATTATATACACAGTTTCACAATTAGCTACTTGCACTTCCGCTGTGTATGTGCCACCACATGTCTTCAGTCAGGCTGCGCTCCTTCTATTTCGTATATCTGGCACAGCTGTCAATCTGCTTCCATTGATTAACTCGCCTCCACGACACGCACACACACATACACATGCGCGCACACATACACATTTACACACGCACACACACACACTCACACACCCACACATTTACACATGCACACACACACACACAAACAATACCTATTATACTGGTACCACTTACACCCAAATCCACCCTTTCTGCCGCAAAAGGGTATTGTTGTATCATGAAGTACCAGTATACAAAAGGAACTTAGCCTATAACAAGCAGTCACCCTCTCCCCCACACTATAGAGGACCCCCCCTACACATCAAACCCTAAAGCGGGACTCTGCTGGGGGGTGACAAACGTCATATGACCCACTCCGGTGCTACAAAGCGCTGTTCTTGCTGCGCACGCACATGTCACAGGTCCGATGGCGCTTGTTCAGGGAAGCATGCTTACCGTGGGAGGGCAACTATGTTAAGGACCTCAGTTTCCTTGGTCGTGACTTGTGCGACACGATCATCGTGGACAACTCACCCCACTCGTATGTGTTTCAGCCTGAAAACGCGCTGCCGATCAGCACATTTATAGGTGAGACGCAGACATACTAGCACGCACGCATGCGCATACACACATGTTCATTCTCTCTCTCACACACACACACACACATACACACACACACGCACACACACACACACACACACATCCACACGCACACACAAGCACACACACACATGCACGCACAAGTACACACACATACGCACACATATGTTCATTCACACATGCACGCACGCCCAAGCACGC
>Ga0307948_1003328_pt1 | contig 11880 bp, 9 predicted proteins | sample OrgLakmetagen280_FD_201824 | JGI IMG/M metagenome (GOLD analysis project Ga0307948, IMG submission 201824) | Saline water microbial communities from Organic Lake, Antarctica - #280 | ecosystem: Environmental > Aquatic > Non-marine Saline and Alkaline > Saline | place: Antarctica: Organic Lake...
ATCCATATCCAGTCGGAGCAGGACAACCCGATAACCCGCCAGAAATTCGAAAATCACTTAGACTCTGATCCCCACAGGCGGGTTGCCTGTCCTCTACGTTCTTCTGAAATATTATTAAAAAAATGAAATGTCCAAGATGTAGCAGCCAAGCAATAGTCGAAGGGAAATACCTTGATCAATTAGGCGTTGGCATAGGGCAAGTTTTCCGACCAAAAGAAATTAAACACTTTGCCTTTGGTGGCACCGACATCTCAATTGCTTCGAAGCTTACCGCATGCACTGAATGTGGCCTTCTATGGAGCGAAATCGACAAAGGGAAGTTATTGAAGGTTGTTGAGGCGAAAGGAAATAAAGCTTTGAAAGGAAGAATTAACAAATAGGGAAGAACCAGTCACTGGACTCAATGTCGCTATCGCGCCATCGAGTCAGTTCTACGATATACAGAAGAAAGAACCCAGAATTTTAATCCCGCTAATTATCACTAATTTACGCTTATCCAGCACGACGTCTTCAGAAAATTAAATCTTAATAATAAGCGTTCAATCTTCAGGTGGTGCACACTCAAGAAACAAGCTGACCGCCTCACGCAAGTTGGCTAGAGCTTCTTCGGAGTTCGCCCCTTGACTCGCAATATCCAAGTCCGGTGTGAAGGCGACATATTGGTCTTCTTCGCGGCGCAAAATTGCGGTAAATTTTGATTTCATTTTGAAAACTTAGATCAGATCGATTTGAGAGTCAATTCTGCTTCGCTGGCGTGATGAGTGATTAACTTTGTAATTTCCGGAAACCAAAATGGGGTCATGTCGTAGGCCGTAGTGGGAAGGTTTGAAGGTGGGAAGGTATGAAGGTATGAAGGTATGAAGGTGGGAAGGTGGGAAGGTGGGAAGGTTCCGTCTCCTCTTCGATACGCCGTGACGAGTGGACGGTTGACGGTGGACAGTAGTCAGAGGGCGGATGGAGAGATGGGGTCAGCCCGATGTTTCATGTTTTGAGGGTCATTGCTGCATCCCTGATCGCCTTACCTCTGGGGTTTTAGTCCGCCCAGAGCTCGTCTCGGATGTCTGAGAGCTTAACGTTTTTTTCGGGAAGAGAAACAGCCTTAGCTTCTCTTAAATCCTTCAAATCTTCGAAGTTTGAGCGATTCTTTGATCGCAAGGATAAACTTCCGTCCATCGAGTTTTTACCCAGTTCATGCTTGGCCAGCGCATAGAGTCCATTAATGGACTTGCGCGTGTCAGTGGGAGCCACGCAGAGATGGATCTTGCAGCCCTGCAGACGTCTTTATCCGCGTCCGCGAGGGCCCCCTGATGGTCGATCTAAAATTGGGCTAGGTCACATGTCGTGCGTATGAGGGCGCGCTTCTTCCACTTCCAGCGCACTGTAGTGGCGGTGGAGCCGCTTCAGCTCAATCTTCATCAGCAGTGAAATGATTAGGGCGACAACGAAAGCGCCCCCGAAGACGTAGAGACTTTGCTGGTAACTGTGCGTCTTCTCGTAAACGTAGGCGTTGAGCATCGGGCCGACGATACCGGCGAGTGACCATGCGGTGAGGATGAAGCCGTGAATAGTGGGCATTTCCTTCAGCCCGAAGAGGTCGCTGATATAGGCCGGGATGCTGGCAAAGCCCCCGCCGTAGCAGGTCAGAATCAGGAAGGTGACAAGCATGAAGGCGAGGGGCGAATCGGTGAGATTCGCCAGGAGTGGGAAGCAGACGATCTGGATGGCAAAGAAGGCAACGTAGGTGTTGGAGCGCCCAATGAAATCGGAGAGGGCGGCCCAGATGATCCGGCCTAGGCCGTTAAAGAGTGAAATGCCCATGACCAGCAGACTCGCCATTTCCACGGGCAGGCGCACCATCTCATAGCCCATCTTCTTGGCCGTGGCGATGACGGCGATGCCGCAGGAAACATTGATGAAGAGCATGAGCCAGAGTCCGTAGAAGCCGGGGGTGCGGATGGCTTGCCGGGCCGTCATTTCACCGTTAAGAGCGTTGCTTTTGGCCTTGTTCAATGCGCTGGCCGCAGCGAATTGGTCGGCATAGCCTTCCGGCGGAGGTGCGATGTAGAGGGCACTCGGTATTATGACGCAGCAGTAGATCACCCCAAGAAAGAGGAAGGCGAGGGCGATGGATTTTTTATCGTAGATCAGGACCGAGCGATAGTTTCCGGTTTCAGCTTTGAGCGCGGCGTATTCTTCGGTATCGGTGTTTTCCTGCCGGAAGAGTTCGGCGGCACGATTCTTCTTCGCTTTGAAGTCGTCGAGGTCAGGTGCATCGGCCAGCAATGCTTGAGCTGCTATGGTATCGTCCGCGAGGAGCTGACTGTATTCATAGCCGCTCACGTCGTTATGGAGCACCACTTCGGCCTGCGTCGGGACAAATTGGTCGATCAACTTCGCGCAAATTAAACCGCCAAAGCCAAAGCCCATGATGGCTAGGCCGGTGGCGAGCCCGCGGCGGTCCGGGAACCATTTCACCAGAGTCGAGACCGGCGAGATATAACCCACGCCCAAACCGATACCGGCGACGACACCGAAGAATAGATAAAAGAGCGGCAGGCTCTCCCACCAGCAGGCGGCTGCGGAACCGATCAGGCCGGTGCAGAAGAATGCGGCGGAGAGCAGTCCGCCTTTTGAGGCCCCTTTCTTCTCGATGAAGCGACCGAGGAAGGCGGCCGACAAACCAAGAAAGAAGATGGCGATGCTGAAGGCCATCGAGGTCTTGGTGGAGGACCAGCCGAAGGTGTTTTCGAGCGGCATTTTCCACGCGCTGTAGGCGTAGATCGAGCCAATGGATACGTGAATGCCGACGGCGGATGCCGCGATGAGCCAGCGGTTTTTTGTCTTCATAGTTCGCTTCGCTCGAATATTGAATTACAGCTGGTCGACCATGTCGCTCACGTAGTTATTCGATGTTGAAAGTTCAATGTTCGATGTTCGCCTCAGATGGCTTCGACGCCGTGGAGTGCAAAGATGTTTCGTGCTGATTCGATTTGGGCGGATGTGGGCGCGGGGGTGTTGCCAAGTTTATACGCGATGCCGGAGCGTGCGTATTTATCTTCGCCCATTTTATGGAAGGGGAGGATTTCAACCTTTTCAACGTTACCCAGTTCGCTGACAAATTTGGCCAGACCTTGAATGTTCTGAGGGTGATCGGTCAGGCCAGGCACGAGGACGAAACGGATCCAGACTTTATTGCCGCGGGCATCGAGGCGCTTGGCAAACTTTAGGGTTTGATCCACGCAGACGCCGGTGACGATCTTATGCGTCATCGGGCTGAAGCTCTTGATGTCGAGCAGCACGAGGTCGGTCAGGTCAAGCAGTTCGTCGCTCGCCTTATGGCCGACGAAGCCGGAAGTGTCCAGGGTCGTGTGGAGGCCCTCTGCCTTAGCCATGGCAAACATGGCATGGACGAAAGCCGGCTGCATGAGCGGTTCTCCCCCGCTGATGGTGAGCCCGCCCTTCTTGATGAAGGACTTGTATTTTATCACGTCGGCAAAGGCCTCCTCTGCAGTTTTGGTTGCCCCACTGGGTTTGCCTTGCGCATCGGGGTTATGGCAATATTGGCAACGCAGGGGGCAACCGTTAAGAAAGAGCACATAGCGCACTCCGGGACCATCGACCGTGCCGCAGGTTTCGACGGAGTGGATGAAACCCTCGGTTTCGGGTGCTGGTGGACCGACCGGGCCGGCGAAGGCGCAGGTGGGCGTAGTGTGGAGTGCTTCAATTGTGGAAATCATGGCGCGTGGTGCTTGAACATTGATGTTCTCTAGATGCATTCGTGGAAGGTCCGGGTGATCACGTCCATCTGCTGTTCTTTGGTAAGCCTGACGAAGTTCACTGCGTAACCGGAAACTCGAACCGTGAGTTGTGGATATTTTTCCGGATGCTCCATCGCAGCCATTAGGGTTTCCTTCTCGAAGACGTTCACATTGATATGGTGACCATTTTCGGCAAAGTAGCCGTCGAGGATGTTGCTCAAGTTTGCAATCTGATCAGGCTGAGTTTTGCCGAGTGCTTTGGGCACGATTGAGAAGGTGTAGGAAATCCCGTCTTGAGAATGCTCGTAGGGGAGCTTCGCAACCGAGGCCATGGAGGCGATAGCGCCCTTCTTGTCGCGGCCGTGCATGGGATTGGCGCCCGGTGCAAATGGCTCGCCAGCTTTACGCCCGTCTGGCGTGCTGCCGGTCTTTTGACCATAAACGACATTTGAAGTGATCGTCAACACGGACTGCGTTGGGACGGAGTTGCGGTAAGTTGGCTGCTTGCGGATCTTGTCCATGAAAAGCTCGACCAGTTCATTTGCAAAGGTATCGACGCGGTCGTCGTTGTTGCCATAGCAAGGATAGTCGCCGATCACTTCGTAGTCCACGGCAAGGCCTTCCGCGTTGCGGATGACTTTTACCTTGGCGTGCTTTACGGCAGAGAGTGAGTCAGCTGCGACGGAGAGTCCGGCGATACCACAAGCCATGGTCCGGTAGATGACCGGGTCGTGCAGGGCCATCATGATGTTCTCCGGCGAATACTTGTCGTGCATGTAGTGGATGATGTTGAGCGCTTTGACGTAGGTCGCGGCCAACCAGTCTATCATTTTATCGAAGCGCTTCATGAGGTCATTAAACTCAAGATAATCACCGATAAAGGGCTCACTCTCCGGAGCGATTTGCGCACCGCTCTTCTCATCCTTGCCACCATTGATCGCGTAGAGCATGGCTTTGGCGAGGTTGGCACGGGCTCCGAAGAACTGCATTTGCTTCCCGATTCGCATGGCGGATACGCAGCAGGCGATGCCGTAGTCGTCGCCCCAATACTTGCGCATGAGGTCGTCGTTCTCGTATTGGATCGAGCTGGTCTCGATCGAAACCTTGACGCAAAAATCCTTGAAGCCCTGTGGCAAGTCCTGCGCCCACAGCACGGTGAGGTTTGGCTCCGGAGCAGGCCCGAGGTTATAGAGTGTTTGCAGCACACGGAAGCTGGACTTGGTCACCAGTGAACGTCCGTCTTCACCCATGCCGCCGATGCTCTCGGTGACCCAGGTCGGATCCCCGGAGAAGAGCTCATCGTAATCGGTGGTGCGGATAAAGCGCACGATACGCATCTTCATGACGAGGTGATCGATGATCTCCTGTGCCTCGTCTTCGGTCAGCGTGCCTTCGGCGAAGTCCCGCTCGAAGTAGATATCGAAAAAGGTGGCGGTGCGCCCAAAGGACATGGCCGCGCCGTTTTGATCCTTTACTGCACCCAGATAGCCGAAATAGGTCCACTGCACGGCCTCCTTGCCGTTCTTGGCTGGCTCCGAGATGGCGATACCGTAGGCCGCTGCCATAGTTTTGAGGTCTTTCAAGGCTTTGATCTGGTCCTGAGTCTCCTCACGCTCGCGCACCCAGTCTTCGCTGAACTCTTCGTTCTGGGTGTCTTTGATCAGCCGCTGCTTGTCGGCGATAAGCTTATTCACTCCGTAGAGTGCGACACGGCGGTAGTCGCCAATGATACGGCCACGACCATAGCCGTCAGGTAGGCCGGTCACAATGCCAGCAGAACGGGCCTTACGGATATCATCCGTGTAGCAAGCAAAGACGCCGTCGTTATGCGTCTTGCGGTGCTTGGCAAAAATGTCGGCAGTCTCCGGGTCCATTTCGCGGCCGTGCGCCTGAAGTGCTTTTTGGGCGATGCGCACGCCACCGTAAGGCAGCATAGCGCGCTTGAGCGGCTTGTCGGTCTGCACGCCGACGATTTGTTCGAGATCCTGATTAATGTATCCCGCGCCGTGGGAAGCGACCCGGCCGACGACCTTGGTATCAGCATCGAGCACACCGCCTGCCGCACTCTCTGCTGCCAACAATTCCTTGAGTTCGTCCCAAAGCTTTTGAGTGCGTGTGGTGGGCTCCTTCAGAAAGGAGTAGTCGCCGCTGTAGGGGATGTAGTTCTTCTGAATGAAGTCGCGAACGTTGATTTGGTCCTGCCAGATACCATTATTAAAGGACCGCCAAGCTTGTGCTTTGTTTTGATCGTTCTTCTGAGGAGCTTCTTTTGTGGAGAGCATGGTTGTATCGTATGTGCGGTTAATCGAGAGACGGGATGCCTGTATTAATTAAATTAATCACAACAACAACACATGAGCAGCTTAGCTTATCGACATCAAAACAAGTCGGGCCCTGAAGAATAAGCCAGATTAATCGGGCGAATTAATTTTTACGTCAGCTTCCTGTTGTTACTGTAGCCACCGTTTTCCAGGGAGGGCGATCTTGGCCTCACTCATGCCGAAGGCGCGAAGCACACCCTTGGCCATCATGATGTTGCCCAACTTGTTCATGTGGCAGCCGTCGGTGGTCAGCTTGTTCTTGAGGTCGCCGCCATAGTTGAACTTGCCGAAAATCCTCGGTTTGCCGATTAATCGGCTTTCTTATGACCAAAACTGTCCATTTAAGGAAATTAAGAGAATTGCACAACACTGCATCTAATCAGCCCTAAACCCCTCAAAAAAAGGCTTTAACGCCTTTTCCGAGTGGTGCTCCCGTTGAGATTCGAACTCAAATTTGCGGCTTCGGAGACCACTGCTCTATCCATTGAACTACGGGAGCTTAAAAAGAAGGAGTTTTTCGAGGGACGGGTGCAGGTCAACGCGAAAAGTGCGGTTTAGCCTTGCCCTTACATCTACGGAAAGCAATTTGCCCATTTCAGTGCCCTGCTAACGAATTCCCAGGGCCTGCTAAGTGGCCAATCACTGAATTCATGAAAACTCTCGTCATCTACTCCGGCGGTCTCGATTCGACCGTCCTGCTCTACGACCTGCATAATGCGGGCCATGCGCTTGGGGCACTCTCAGTCAACTACGGACAGCGCCACTCCTGCGAACTGGAGTGCGCCTCAAAAATCTGCGCCCAACTTAAGGTGGCACACAAGGTGGCGGACCTTTCTACGATACAGCCCCTCCTTGCCGGCAGCAGCCTGACCTCGCCTGAGATCGATGTCGCCGAGGGCCACTACACCGAGGAGAACATGAAGACCACGGTGGTGCCGAATCGAAACATGATCCTGCTGGCCCTTGCCACCGGGCATGCTCTATCCATCGGTGCGCAGCAAGTAGCCTATGCCGCGCACAGCGGCGACCACGCGATCTACCCCGACTGCCGGAATGAATTTGCGGACGCGATGGCGAGAGCCATGGCACTCTGCGACTGGAGCCAGGTCGAACTCTATCGCCCTTTTGTCGACTGGACCAAGGCTGACATCGTGCGCCGTGGGGCCGAACTCGGCGTGCCCTTCGGGCAAACCTGGTCTTGCTACAAAGGAGGCAACAAGCACTGCGGCCGCTGCGGCACCTGTATCGAACGCAGGGAAGCCTTCGACCTGGCTGGCGTGGAAGACCCGACCAATTATAAACCCGATGCACCTTCAGTCGATTTTCTGCGCACAAACGATTGGCATTTAGCAAACGCCTGACCTCTCGCGCAGCGAGCCTGAGCCTGTCAAAGGCCGACCTCCGACCTCTAAAAATAATGCTCACCTGCAAAAAAAGCTACCGCGATATTCCCTTCGCCCATCGCCAACATTTACACGACGGTCATTGTGCGCTGATCCACGGCCACAATTGGACGATTATCTTGACCTTCGCCTGCGAGCAAACCGATGCCAACGGCTTTGTGGTGGATTTCGGAAAACTCATTTACCTCAAAGACTGGATCACGGCCCATCTCGACCACGCCTGCCTTTTCAACGAGGATGATCTCGAAAGGGAGAAGCTACTCGCCGACTACGGTGAACTATTCAAAGCCTATGTGCTCCCCAATTGCTCCTGCGAGGGCATCGCCCAGCATCTCTACGAGGTATTCAATCCGATGGTGAAAGAAGCGACCAATGATCGGGCATGGATCACTTCGGTGGAGATCGAAGAGGACTCGAAGAACTCGGCAACGTTTACTGCAAGCGCTTAATGCTGCCAATCCACGAACAGTTCTACAGCTTTCAGGGCGAAGGTATTCATGCCGGCAAGGCGGCCTATTTCATCCGCACTTTCGGCTGCCCCGTCCATTGTCCCTGGTGCGACTCGGCGGGCACCTGGCACCCGGATTATGTGCCGAAGAAAGTAAACCGCGTCGCGGCTGAAGAACTCGCTTCGGCGGCGGCAGCGAGCCAAGCCGAATTCGTGGTTGTGACCGGAGGCGAGCCCACCATCCACAATCTGAGCCCACTGGTCGATGCACTCCACGCCGTCGGACTGAAAGCGCACCTTGAAACCAGCGGCGCCTTTCTAATCAGGGGCGATTTCGACTGGATCACCCTGAGTCCAAAGCGCTGGAAGCCGCCACTCGATGCCAACCTTTCCCTCGCTGACGAATTCAAGATCATCGTCGATTCACCGGGTGCTATTGAGGAATACACTCAGGTGCTCCAGCCTGGCGACCGCCCGACCTGGCTGCATCCTGAATGGTCGCAGCACAAGGACGGTGCGATTCTGAATGCGATCACAGACTGGGTGAAGGCCCACGGCGCACCCTACCGAGCAGGCTGGCAAATGCACAAGCCCTACCAGGCCGATTTCCTAGACCCGAAAAGTGCGAAAGCAGCCCCTCTGGGCGGTGATAAGGACAAAGGGTTTTAGCCCCCGAATCCAGGAACGTAACTATTGAGAAAGACGCGGCCCGAATTCCATTCGCGACGTCTAACCTACTCTTTGATGTAGGCCTTAACGATCTTCTGAGTCTCAACGGGTTTATCCCGGGGGCCAGTCTCGGTCTTCTCAATTTTGACCACGTTGTCGTAGCCAACCACGATTTTGCCGAAAATGGTGTGCTTATCGTTCAACCAATTTGGCTTGCTGGTGGTAATAAAAAACTGACTCCCGTTGGTGGTCGGACCGGAGTTTGCCATCGCGAGCAAGCCCACCTTATCGAAGCGCAGCGCCTCGGAGAATTCATCCGGGAACGGCTTGCCCCAAATGGACTGCCCGCCTGTGCCGGTGCCCAGGGGGTCTCCGCCCTGAATCATGAAGCCGTCGATGACGCGGTGAAAGATCAGGCCGTCATAGTAACCATTCTCAATGTGCCCCACAAAGTTGGCCACTGCCAACGGAGCTTCTTTAGGGTAGAGTTCAATCTCAACCTTGCCCTGGGTGGTTTCCAGCACCGCATTGATATTATCTTTTTTGACCCACTCTCCAGTAACCGTTACAAATTCAGCTATCTCAGTTTCAAGCTTCGTCTCCTGCTCGGCCTCAATGACAGCCTCGGCTGTTCCCATTCGCCCTTGAATAAAGGCTTGGAAGGCAGGCATCTTTGCCTGGATGGAAGGATCCATCTCCGTTGCAGTGGCACCCTTGATAAAGCCATCACGTATGGCATCCGCCTCATCGGCACCGAAACCCAGTTGCTGGACGCCGGACTGCGTGGAGATGACCACCCCGATCTTTTCCAGCGCACCCGCCGAGAAGCCGGGCAATTCTTCGCTGGAAGCCTGCACCGCCTCGGCGCGAGCTTGTGCCTCGCCAAAGGCGGCCTCCACCTCTTGCTGTGGCAGCGACATGACATTGAGTTCGCCCGCAATTGCCTTGCGCAGGCCGCCGGCCAACGCTTCGATCCCGGCCGCATCAAGCTGCAACGAGCTGACTCCGCCTCCGAGAGCCGTCAGGTAACCAAGCATATCATAGAGTTCCTCTTCCGATAACTCAGTTGCAGGTGGCGCAGTTTCGGCAGGGACCTCAGCGGTCTTATCTGCAGTGGGCGCGGCTTCTTCAGCTAGCAGGAAAGGCGCAGAGAAAAAGAGCGCGAAGTAAAAAAAACGACGTAATTTTATTTTGTTCATAATAGGGATAATTGATAAACTATAGATACGAGAAGGCATCAAGCTGATAGAGGTCAATATTGTTTCGGAAGTGATTTGGACAGGTCGAAGCGGAAATTGTTCAGGAGTTCAGACCATATCGATCCATTCTCTTGCGCAGGGTTGCCCGGGTCATCCCTAGGATCTCGGCCGCCTTGACCTGCTTCCCATCCGACTCTTGTAGTGCACGCTGGATCAGCTCCTGTTCCGCATGTTCGAGGATATTATGTCCTTTTTCATGACGAAGCTGCCGATAAGCAGCATCGAAAGCATTGCCTTCGGGGGCCCCCAAGACCGCGGCATCTCCCCCGCCCACATCTTCGCCCGATGGGACTGCCTGCGCTTCGCCCATATCTTCACCAGCGGGTGTTGCGGATTTGCTGGCAGGAATCTCTGCCCCCACGGCAGTTAAAATATCTCCCGGCAAGTCTTTGATCAATATCGTTTCGCTTTGGGCCATGACCGCACTCCGATAAATCGCATTTTCCAGTTCACGCACATTGCCCGGCCAGTCATATTTCATTAAGATCGCCAAGGCCTCGGGCGATATTGAGCTAACATGGGCTTTACGGTCCTGCGTGAGTCGCTTGAGGGCAAAGTCCACGAGCAGGGGAACGTCTTCCATCCGGTCGCGCAAGGGCGGCAGTTGAATGCGCACGACATTCAGCCGGTAGTAGAGGTCCTCGCGAAAGGTCTTGTCTTTGACCATCTCTTCGAGCGGTTTGTTGGTCGCAGCCAGCATACGAACATCCACCTTGATCGTCTTGCTGCTGCCCACCCTCTGGATCTCGCCTTCCTGCAAAGCGCGCAAAATCTTAGTCTGCGTCGCCAATGCCATATCACCGATCTCATCGAGAAAGATGGTGCCGCCATCACAGAGTTCAAACTTACCGATCCGCTGGTTTGTCGCACCCGTAAACGAACCTTTTTCATGCCCAAAGAGTTCACTCTCAATTAGATTATCGGGAATGGCCGCACAATTTACCGCGATGTAAGGTTTCTGGGGACGTAAACTGTTTTGATAAATGGAACGAGCGATCAGCTCCTTCCCGGTTCCGCTTTCACCTGTAATCATGACCGTCACCTCACTGGCGGCAACCTGCCCGATCATTTTGAAGACATCCTGCATGGCCGCGGAGCTGCCGATGATGCCGCCATCCACATCCTCCTGGCTGATCCGACCCTTTACTTCCCCCTTACTGGCACGAACGAGATCGCTTGAAGCCGAGGCCGCCGCTTCTGTGATCGAGAGTATCTTCTTCAGGTCAAAGGGCTTCATGATATAATCAAAAGCCCCGAATTTCATCGCCTCGATCGTCGTCTGAGTCGTCCCGTAGGCCGTCATCAGGATGATCATGCTATTGGGATTAATTCCGCGAAGATGCTGTAGCGCCTCTATGCCACTCATCCCCCCCATCCGGTTATCGAGGAGAATCACATCAGGCTTTTCTGCCTCCGCGACTTTTATCCCCGCTTCCCCACTGGCTGCCTCGAAGACATCATAGCGCTTGCCTGAGAACACCCGCTTCAAGGAGTAGCGCAGGTCGTCATCGTCGTCGATCACCAGGATTTTGGGATTGGATATTGGTTCTGCCATAATGTGTATTAGGCCATGCAATATGGTTCACTATACGAACAAGGCAAGAGTGATGCGCCCCAGTTTAATGTGACACCAAGGCAACTTTTTGTCGAACAGACGAGATATTCCAAGGCTAGAAGGGTCTAGATCTCCCACAGATGTGGACTACCCGAAAACCCGCCGTCGTAATCCTTGCATAGTCATCAGGCCACCCCAGTCCGCACCACGCAATAAGGTCGGCTTCGGCGGATATTTTCGCTGCTTCTTCAATTGCCATGCTCCGACAAACCCGCTCACAAACTCCTGGCTCCCCAGGATCGCCCCATCCGTAAAATAACGCACCCGACAACGCAGCACCGTCGCTCTCGGCAGAATCGCATCCTCTTCTTCCAGCACCTTGAGAGCCTTCTTACGTTCCGACTCCGAAAGCCCCGCCCCTCCGGCCCACTTCCCGAAAATTAGTTCCCGATGCGCCTGCAAAGCTG
>Ga0307948_1003329_pt1 | contig 11879 bp, 10 predicted proteins | sample OrgLakmetagen280_FD_201824 | JGI IMG/M metagenome (GOLD analysis project Ga0307948, IMG submission 201824) | Saline water microbial communities from Organic Lake, Antarctica - #280 | ecosystem: Environmental > Aquatic > Non-marine Saline and Alkaline > Saline | place: Antarctica: Organic Lake...
AACGCATGCCTTCGGTCAGATTGGTCTGAAAAAACGCCGGGCATACGCAGCTGACCTGAATACCGCTCGCGCGCAGCTCCTGGCTCATGGTTTCCGACAGAGCAATGACACCGGCCTTGGACACGTTATAACTGTTCATCATCGGCGCCAGCATCAGCCCCGCCATAGACGCAATATTCACAAACGTACCCGCGCCCTGCTGTTTGAACATCGGTGTAAACGCTTTACACCCACGCACCACGCCCAACACGTTGATGTCCAGAATCCACTCCCAATCCGCCATCGGCGTGTCTTCAATAGACCCGGCCGACGCCACACCGGCGTTATTCACCACAATATCCACCCCGCCCCAACGCGCGGCCAGATCATCCCGAACCCGCTCCAGATCCTCCAGCCGGCGAACGTCACAACCCACATAATAGCCCTCACCTCCGGCCTTACAAATCTCCTGCTCCACCAAAGGGCCCTGCTGCGGGTTCACATCGCCAATGCAAACCTTCGCACCCTCACGCGCATACCGCAGCGCAATCGCCCGTCCCAAACCACTGGCTCCACCGGTAATAAATACTCTTGTTGTCATAATTATGTCCTGATGTGTAAAAAATACGATCTTACAATCGCCGAAGCCGAAGAGCAGCTTGCCGATGTAGCTGATGAAACTGTGCGGAGCCATGGATGGCGGAGCCCAAGCCGAACAGGGAGTCTTGAGGCGTGTTTCAGCCGTTACATCGGCAAGGTGCTAAACTCCAGAGCAATCAGTTATATTTACGCAATTCAAGCCGAGCCACCGTAGCTCTGTGCACCTCATCCGGCCCATCCGCCAAACGCAACACCCGCGCATAAGCAAACAACGCCGTCAGCGGAAAATCATCATCACTCACACCGGCCCCACCGTGAATCTGAATAGCGTCATCCACAATCGTCTGCAGCATCTGCGGCACCAGCGCCTTAATCATCGACACCTCCTGCAGTGCTCCGGCAATGCCCTTGGTATCCAAAGCCCAGGCGCACTTCAGCGTCAACAGACGCGCCTGCTCGATGGCCATACGCGCGTTGGCAATTTTGTCCACGTTGCCCCCCAGTTTGGCCAAAGGCCGACCGAACGCCTCGCGCGATAACGCACGCTTAATCAACAGCTCCAGCGCCCGCTCAGCAGCGCCAATGGCGCGCATGCAGTGGTGCACCCGTCCCGGCCCCAAACGGCCCTGGGCAACTTCAAAGCCGCGGCCAGGCCCGGCAATAAACGCCGAAACCGGCAACCGCACGTTATCAAACGCCACCACGCCATGGCCGTAAGGCTCGTCATAGGCGCCAAACACCGGCAACATGCGCTCAATGCGGACACCCGGCGCGTCCATCGGCACCAACACCATCGAATGGCGACGGTGCTTGTCGGCATCGGTATCGGTTACGCCCATAAAAATGGCGACCTTGCAGTCCGGATGACCCACACCCGTGCTCCACCACTTACGCCCGTTCAGCACCACCTCATCGCCGTCCACCGTAGCAGTGGCCGCCACAGTCGTCGCGTCTGACGAGGCCACGCCGGGTTCGGTCATACAAAAAGCCGAACGAACTTCACCGTTAAGCAAACGCGGCAGCCATTGTGCTTTTTGCTGAGCGGAACCGTAATGAATCAGCACCTCCATATTGCCAGTGTCTGGCGCATTGCAGTTGAAAATCTCCGGCGCAATAAAGCTGCGCCCGGTCTCCTCGGCAATCAACGCGTAGTCAGAATTCAGCAGGCCACAACCGTAGGTGTCATCAGGGAAAAACAGATTCCACAGGCCTTGTTCACGGGCTTTTGCCTTCAGTTCACGAATAACGGGCAGCACCGCCCAACGGTTGTCCAGTGCCGCCAACTCTCGGTGGTACTGCGCCTCTATCGGATGAATCTCGTCGGCCATGAAGCGCTTTACCCGCTTCAGGTAATCCTGGCCCTTAGCTGAAATTGAAAAATCCATTGCTATACCTCCTACGCTGACTGAGCGCTAGTGACACCCGCGATTGGCGCCTACTGTCCGGCGTCCACGCAGGCAGTGTAGGCACAGGCAAAGTATTACGCGACTGAATTATTTTTATCTTTTATCATTAGTAAAATTGATATCACTGCACACCTTGAGGATAAAACACATGGCGGCAAACCGGCCAGACCTGAATCTGCTTCAGGTTTTTGACACTATCTATCGCGAGGGCAGTCTGACCCGCGCCGCCAAGACCCTGCACCTGACCCAGCCTGCGCTGAGCCACTCGCTGGCGCGGCTGCGGGTCTGGTTTAACGACCCACTGTTCAGCCGCCAAGGCAATCGTATGGTACCTACGCCCCTGGCCACCCGGTTTATAGACTCCATGCGGCCAGGGCTCAACCAGATACACAGCGCCGTCGCTCAGTTCCATAGCTTTGACCCGACACATCAGCGCAAGACGTTTTCACTGGCTCTGCGCGACATTTTGGAATCGACATTTCTGCCCCACCTGATGACTCAGCTGGCGCCCTACCCGGATCTGGACATTGTTAGTCAAAGAGTGGCGCGCCGAGACATGGAAAGCCAACTGGCGGCGGGAAAACTGGATTTTGCAATTGATGTGCTGCTGCCGGTGAGCGAACACACCGGCCACCAATGGTTGCACCAAGACCCGCTGGTAGTTCTGGCGCGCAAAGATCACCGGTGGGTGACTATGGCGCCGACCGAGACCGGGACCGGTAGCGAGTTATCGACTGAGCGCTATCTGGACGCGTACCTACAAGCACAGCACGTGCTGGTGTCGTCGCGGGCCACAGGTTCGGGAGTAGAGGATTTTGAATTATCAAGACTGGGACTGCAGCGGGATATACGTTTACGCTGTCAGCACTATTTTGCAGCCTGCCGGGTGGTCGCCAACACTGAGCTGTTGCTGACCATGCCGGCGTCTTACGCGCGGTTACTGGCCCGCCATCATGACCTTGCTGTTATGCCAACGCCGGCGCCATTTCCACCGGTGAATGTTCATTTGTACTGGCACAAAGCCTATGAGCAAGAACCCGCACTGGTGTGGTTTCGCCAACAACTGGTACGTGACCCGCCTTAATAGGCGCCCACCAGCCCCAGAAAACCGAAAAAGCCGACCGCAGTGATGCCCAATGAGGCAGCCACAATCGCAAACCCCCACCAAATTGCCTTACCCGGGCCAACGTCCAGACCGTACCCGCGCAAAGCGCGGTAAAATGCCAGGGGGCCCAATACAAAAGCGCCTCCAATGGCAAACACCAGGCCGACACTGATACCCAAAAATGTCCAGGTGGCCAAATTGATGGCGCGTTCCTGCAACTGTTCGGTAACACCCTGACGTTGCAAAAATAGTCGGCAAAATAGCCAAACCAGAGCGAACAGAATGGCCACAAAGATGGCGCCGCCGATAACGGTCAAAATTCGATAAAACACAAGCACCTGCCTTATTAAAGAGAAGTAAAAAACACGGATTCAACCGAATTAATCTTTTGGAAAAAAGGTTCCGACGATTCTTCAAAGCCTGGCCGGGCAAACAGACAGCCCTGAAACAAGCGGCTCTCTCTGCCGAAAGCGACAATATTCCTTCATGGTTTCCACACCCTCGACGATCGTCCGGCTACCCAGTTGGTCCAACATGACCAGAATACCGTCAACCACTGCTTATTGGTTATTATTACGCTCAACAACACACAACAGGGTCACATCCAGCTTGATCAGGTTCAGCGGGCTGGCAACGGCCACGTTTATGCGCAACTGGCCAGCGTCAAAATCGTTCAGCGCAACCTGGAAGCCCACCTCGCGATAGGCGTTGATAACCGACGCCAGATGGTCCGCAGCGGTGAGCGCTTCATTTTCGGTCAGCTTGAAGAGCTGTTTTCTGGTATCAAAATGATAGACTTTCGCCGCCGCCAAAGTGGTGTGGATGCCACTTTCAGGTTGGTAGACTGCGCTGGGCACGAAGTGAATGCTGAACCGGGTTTGCAGTTTCGGGCGCGCAACCCAATTGACTGATTTGACCCTGCTCCTCTGACTCACTTGTCTATGGCCTCTATCTACACTCACTATAATCGTCACCCGCTGAGCCGTAAATAACGGATCAAATCAGTCGGTGGCATTGGCGACCATCACAGCTACACTCATCACAGCCGTACTCATCACAGCTACACCCATCACAACTGCGCTACAGCAGTGCTTTTTTTGCTTACTGGCCAAGGAATTTGAATGTCTGCTACAACCCACATCGCCATCACGCCCGGCGACGGTATTGGCCCGGAAGTGGTCAATCAAGCTATTAATTGCCTCGCATTATTACGCCAACGTTTCAAACTGAGTCTGAACTGGCATCAATTCCCTTGGCCCTCACACCATTGGCACCAGCAACACGGCGTATCCATGCCTGCTGATGCTCTGAAACAACTAGGCGCCTTTGATGCCATTTTACTAGGCGCGCTCGGGGATCCTGGCCCGGTGACCAATCGCAATCGTTATCTGTTGTCTGACAGCGTGTCGCTGGCGCCCTTACTGCAGATCCGTAAAGGCTTTGACCAGTGGGTGTGCGAGCGCCCTGCGCGCTTGCTGCCCGGCGCTCGTCAGTATCTGGCGGACGATCGCGCCCGCGACATCGACATGCTGGTCATTCGGGAAAACTCAGAGGGAGAATACGTCAGCCAGGGCGGACGCCTGCGCCAGGGTACGCCCCATGAAGTGGCTACCCAGATTGAAGTATTTACCCATTTCGCCAGCGAGCGCATCATTCGTTACGGCTTCGAACAAGCCCGCGCCCGAGCTATTCAGCGCAAGCAACACAGTCAGACACGCCAATTTAAAACATTAGATGGCTGCGTCTGTGACAGCCAGGTGTGCCTGGTAACCAAACGCAACGCCTTGCGTTACTGGGGTGATCTTTATACCGAAGTGTTTGAACGCATGAGCCTGGAATACCCGGATGTGGCAACTCACCATGAGCTGGTGGATGCCGCCTGCATGAAGTTCGTGCAAAGCCCGTGGGCGTTTGATGTGGTGGTGGCCAGCAATCTGCAGGGCGATATTTTAACCGATCTGGCGGCGGTGCTGTCCGGCGGCTTGGGGGTGGCACCGTCCTGCAACCTGAACCCCACAGACCCAACCATGCCGTCAATGTTCGAGCCGACTCACGGCAGCGCGCCGGACATTGCCGGCCAAGGCCTTGCGGACCCCACCGCTATGTTATTGACCACCGCGCGCATGCTGGATTGGTTGGCTCGTAAAGACCCAGGTATGGCGGCGGCAGGCCATGCTCTGTTTGAGGCTACGGCCGCAGACCTGGCACAGCACGGCGGCAAGCGACGATCAACCGCCGAGATCGGCGCAGCCGTTTGTGCACGGCTCAACGCCTGACCTCAAAGTAAACACCGCGGCGTCTAGTCGGCCATAACAAACTCAAGCCGGCCTGGCGCTACGCGGATGTCCACCGGCAGTTTTGCCATTAAAACCGTCAGAGCTATTTGCCCTTTCAACCCTATTACGGCTACATCATGACCGCTCAGGCCGAGGGTAATGTCCGCGTCAGTCAAGCTCAGGCTTAATGACGAGCCGCTTTGCAACTGCTTGCGATCGTAGTCACGCACAGCATTCCGCAGGTGGCGCTCGAGCTCACCTGCGGACACTGCGTAAGGCGAAAAGCTGGCGCAGCCGCCGGCCAGAACGGCCAGCGGGAAAATGCACAACCAGTGCAGGGTATTCAACACTGCGCTCATCAGCGTTGCCTCCGTGGGTTCAGGCTCTGTCCTGAGCCACGGAGGCCAAGCGAGATAGGCTCACTTGGCATGACCTTTGCCAAGCTGAGAAAGCTAAAAGTTCTGCTTCGCCATCCAAGGAATGATGCGGTCAAACGCTGCATCCAGGTTTGCACAGGTGGTGGAAAAGCTGAACCTTAGTGCGCTGGCACAACCTTCACCAAAGGAATCTCCAGGCACGGCACACACTCCGGTTTCTTTCAGCATGCGCAGCGCCAGGTCGGTGCCGTCAACATGGGCGGGTAAATCCGGAAATGCGTAGAAGGCTCCGCCAGGCTTATAACCGGTTAGATACGGCGTCTGGTCAATCAGTTCGACAACTTTGTCGCGACGCTCACGGTAGATATCGACCATGTTCTTAACGCACTGCTGGTCACCGTTCAGTGCAGCCACACCGGCAAATTGGGCCGGAGTGTTGGCTACTGAGGTGGTAAACATGTGATAGCGCCGCAGCGACTTGATGGCCGCCTGGCTGGAAATCACCCAGCCAACTCTCAGACCCGCCATGCTGTAAGTTTTGGAGAAACTGCTCATGCACATGATGTTGTCCAGATCCACCGCGCAGGTTAAAACACTGGCAAAGTCATCGTCATCAAAAATTAGATGATCGTACACCTCGTCGGCATAAACCTGTACGCCGCGATAGGCGCACTCTTCCAGAATGGTTTCCACGGTTGAACGCGGATACACCGCTCCGGTGGGATTATTCGGATTATTCAGAATCAGCGCGTAGGTGCGCGGCCCAATCGCTCGAATGACGTCGTTTGGATCCAACTGATGGTTGTTTTCCACGTGAGTCGGCACATATTTCACCTCTCCACCGTTCATCCGGATCAGCGGCGCGTATAGCAAAAAAGACGGATCTGTCACCAGAAACTGACGCCCGGGTGCGGCCGTCGCCGCTATGGCCAGGTACAAAGCCTCGGTGGCGCCATTGGTCACCAGGATGTTGTCGCGGGTAAGCTTGCGGTTGTAACGTTTGCTGTAATAGTCGCGCAGAGCTGTTACCAGTTCTGGCAGACCCGCATCCATAGTGTAGCCGGTCTGGCCTGCGTGAAGAGCATCCACATAAGCGTCAATAATGTGCTTTGGCGTGGGCAGATCTGGCTGACCAATAGACAGATGAATGACGTCTTTCATGGTCGCCGCCAGATTCACCATACGGCGGATACCGGGTATCGGAACCGCCTGCATCGCAGGGTTCCAGCTGGCTTTGGTTTTGCGGTATTTGACGGTTCTGCTTTTAGCCTGGCCGCTTTCGTGGTTGGCGGACGCCACCATAAATTAACTCCTACAAGCTGCGACGAGATGAGACGGAAAGGTTCCGCCGGACATGCAGGTTAGTCTCGTTGCGCAGGCTGTACAAGCACGTATCTGCAGGTTGACCCCGGCCCATGTGCTGTCCAGACTGTGAACACCATTCCCAATCCATTCCAGCCCCAGGGCTCAAGGAAAAAAACACGCATGGCCACACAGAAAAAACCGGTGATTACCATTCTGACTGCGCCCGGTGATCCGCAACCTGAGGGCTTACACGCTTTGCAGTCGCGAGTAGAAATACGTCACGCCTGGGACGAAAAAACCCTGAAAAATACTCTGCCCGGGACCTCGGTGCTGTTGGTCACTGATTTTCGTACAGAAGCGCTGGCAGCTGCCTGGCACTGCGCCGATGAGCTGCACTGGATTCACGCCACCAGCGCCGGCGTGGATGCGCTGATGTTCCCGGCGCTAGTGAGCAGCAAGGTGATGGTCACCAACGCCCGCGGCATTTTCGATCGCACCATTGCCGAGTACGTATTGTGCACCATCCTCATGTTTGCCAAAGATTTTCCGGCATCCTTACGACTTCAGTCAGCGCATCACTGGCAGCACCGAGACACCGAAAGAGCAGAAGGCAAACACGTGTTGGTGGTGGGTGCCGGCTCCATCGGTCGACAAATTGCCCGCCTAACGAAGGCCATTGGCATGAACCCTCATGGCATCGCCCGCAGCGCCCGTTCGCAAGATCCAGACTTCGTTGCAGTACACGCCAACGACCAGCTCCATGAGCAACTTGGCAAAGCCGACTACGTGGTCATTGCGGCACCGCTGACGCCACAAACCGCGGACCTTTTTGACAGCGTCGCCTTTACTGCAATGCGCAAAGACGCGCGCCTGATCAACATTGGCCGCGGCCCGATTGTTAACACCGATGACTTGATCGTCGCTCTGGAACAGGGGCAGATTGCCGGTGCTGCGTTGGACGTGTTTGAAGAAGAACCGCTGCCGGCCGACCACCCGCTATGGGATCAGGAAAACGTGATCATGACGGCCCATATGGCCGGTGATTTTATTGGCTGGCGGCGGGCTCTGGTGGATCAGTTCCTGCAGAACTTTGATCGCTGGCACCAGAATAAAGAGGTGTTCAATCACGTTGACAAAGGATTGGGCTACGCCGCCAAAGGCTGAAAATACGGCGCCGAACAAAAAGAAGAAATACGGAAAAAAAAAGCCGACGGCTGTGACAGCGCGTCGGCTTTCTGTTTCCATTTCAGGTTAGCTGCCCGAGAGCGACTGCTCCGACGGGTCAATCTCCATCTGCTGAATGGCAATCACAGCCTGGGTCCGATTACGCACGCCCAGTTTGCGGAAAACCGCCGTAATGTGGGCTTTGATCGTGGCTTCAGACACCTCCAGATCGTAGGCGATCTGTTTATTCAACAAGCCTTCGGCCAACATACCCAACACACGGAACTGCTGTGGTGTGAGTGACGCCAGTTTCTCGGAAAAATCGGTGGCATCTGAGTGCATGCGTTCGATTTTGTCCGCGGCGCCCTCAGGCAGCCATACATCACCCTGCAGTACATCCTGAATGGCCTTGGTGATGGTGGGCAGCGGCGCCGATTTCGGAATGAAGCCAGACGCCCCATAGTCGATTGAACGGCGCACTACCTGCAACTGCTCCGAACCCGACACCACCACCACCGGCAAGCCAGGATACTGCCCGCGCATGAACACCAGCCCAGAGAAGCCATGAGCACCCGGCATATTCAGATCCAGTAATACCAGATCGGCGTCCGGGTGAGCCTCTATCGCCGCTTGCAGCGCTTTGATGCTGTCAACCTCTACGGCAAGCGCATTGGGTACCGCCTGGTTCACCGCCTGCTTCAATGCTGCCCGAAACAGTGGGTGATCGTCCGCGACAATAATTGTTTGTGCCATTCCACGGTATCCTTGACGGTGCCGGCGCTCGCCGAGCGATTGCTTTCAATGATGGCTACTTTGACTGACGGCTGCTGATCAGATCATCGACGACGCCCGGGTCGGCCAGTGTGGACGTATCGCCCAACTGATCGTAATCGTTGGCCGCAATCTTGCGCAAAATGCGGCGCATAATCTTGCCTGAACGGGTTTTTGGCAAGCCCGTTGCCCACTGAATCACGTCTGGAGAGGCAATAGGGCCGATCTCTTTACGAACCCATTGTACCAGCTCTTTTTTCAACCCGTCGGTCGGCTCTTCGCCCTGCATCAACGTAACATACACGTAAATGCCTTGCCCTTTGATGTCGTGGGGGTAGCCCACCACCGCCGCTTCCGCTACTTTCGGATGAGACACCATGGCACTTTCTACCTCAGCGGTTCCAAGGCGGTGGCCCGATACGTTCAGCACGTCGTCCACCCTGCCGGTAATCCAGTAGTCGCCATCGGCGTCACGGCGAGCACCGTCACCGGTAAAGTACAGGCCTTTGTAAGCGCTGAAGTAGGTCTCAATGAAACGCTCATGGTCACCATAAATGGTGCGCATCTGCCCGGGCCAGCTGTCCATAATCACCAGATTGCCTTCGGCCTCGCCTTCTAGCAACGAGCCTTCGGCGTCTACCAGGGCCGGCTGAACACCGAAGAATGGCACGGTCGCAGAACCCGGTTTCAGATCAGTAGCGCCCGGCAGAGGGGAGATCAGGATACCGCCGGTTTCGGTTTGCCACCAGGTATCGACAATCGGGCATTCGCCATTGCCAATGACCCGGTGGTACCACTTCCAGGCTTCGGGGTTGATGGGCTCACCGACCGAGCCCAAAATTCTCAGACTATGGCGGTGGGTGCCATCCATGCAGCTTTCGCCCTGAGCCATCAGCGCTCGAATGGCTGTGGGCGCAGTGTACAGGATGTTCACCTGGTGCTTGTCGACCACCTGGCCCAAGCGCGAACTGTCCGGGTAGTTGGGCACGCCTTCAAACAGCAGTGTAGTAGCACCGTTGACCAAGGGGCCATACAGAATGTAACTGTGTCCGGTCACCCAACCGAAGTCGGCGGTGCACCAGTACACATCACCATCGTGATAATCAAAAATGTATTGGTGGGTCATGGAGGCGTACACCAAGTAGCCACCGGTGGTGTGCAACACACCCTTGGGCTCGCCGGTAGAACCGGAGGTGTACAGCATGAACAGCGGGTCTTCGGCGTTCATGGGCTCGGGTTTGCAGTCTGCCGACGCATTGGCCATCAGGTCTTCGTAGCGCTGGTCGCGGCTTTCTGTCCAGGCAATATCGCCGCCGGTACGAGTGACCACAACAACCGTTTTTACCGTGTGGCGACCGTCGTTTTTAAGCGCTGCGTCGACGTTCTTTTTAAGCGGGATTTTGCGGCCGGCACGAAGGCCTTCATCGGCGGTAATCACAATGCTGGATTTGCCATTGACCACCCGGGAGCCAAGCGCTTCTGGTGAAAAGCCGCCAAAGACCACCGAATGGATCGCGCCAATACGGCTACACGCCAACATAACCACAGCCGTTTCGACGATCATCGGCATATAAACAGTAACCACATCGCCTTTTTCAACACCCTGACTTTTCAGCACATTGGCAAATTTACACACCTGCTCGTGCAGTTCGCGGTAGCTGACATTGCGGGATTCCGACGGGTCATCGCCTTCAAAAATGATGGCGGTCTGGTCGCCACGACGTTCCAGATGGCGGTCCAGGCAGTTGGCAGACGCGTTCAATTCGCCATCTTCGAACCATTTGATGGACAACGCATTATGATCGTAAGTGGTGTTTTTGACCTTGGTAAACGGCTTGATCCAGTCTACGCGCTTGCCATGCTCGGCCCAGAACTGATCCGGGTTGTCGATGGACTGCTTGTACATCGCCTGGTACTGGTTTTTGTTGATCAGCGCGTGTTGAGCCACGTCCGGGGTTACCGGATACACCTGCTTATCAGTCATGTTGCTCCCCTTTTCCTGGTCTATTGTCATTATTGGTTCAAAATTCAGAGCGAACGAACCTGACGGTCCGCCATCGGGATGCCCACAGTTCACCAAACTTTCTTACAGTTCACCACGCCGATGGCCTTTTGTTGAATTAGACGAACGTACTAATTCATGTGAGCGTGTAGCAAAGTTGCCAGAATTGACGCCAACGAGACGACAAACTGCGAGTTTACATCGGTTTTAAAGATCGCCCCAAAAACCCACTATGGCACTGGGAGCAAGGCCCAGGCCAGTCATGAATCGGTCTATGCCGGGCGGCGCTGAGGCGCTGAACAGCGCCTGCTGCAGAGGCTTTGGCGGTCTGCTTGACGGCGGTTGCGATGTGGGCGTTTGCGGGTGCGTCGACGTTAAAAAGGCGGGCAACTGCTCTACCCGGCGCGCGATGGCATCACCACTGTCGACCCAAAACCGCACGCCGGATGCTGCCTGCTTCAAGGCAGGCAGCAGCAGTGGATAATGAGTGCAGCCCAGTACCACCGTGTCTACCCCTGCGAGCTCAAACGGAACCAGAATTTCAGCCAACCGAGACGGCGGCACGGGCTCGCCTCGCGCCAGCCCTTCCGCCCAATGCACCAGGCTCTGGTGCCCAATACGACACACTTGGCAGTCAGCGGCGTAATCCGCAATCAGCTGATCCAGATACGGTCTTGCCACCGTGGCCGGCGTAGCCAGTATCCCGATACGGCGGTTAACACTGATCGCCGCCGCCGGTTTGATGGCCGGCACCACACCCACCACCGCCGCCGCCGATACACATTCGCGCAACGCGGGCAACGCCACTGTACTGGCCGTGTTGCAGGCTAAAACCACAATCTGACAATCAAACTGCGACAACGCACTGGTTACCAAATGACAGGTGCGCCTTAT
>Ga0307948_1003330_pt1:0-7500 | contig 11879 bp, 10 predicted proteins | sample OrgLakmetagen280_FD_201824 | JGI IMG/M metagenome (GOLD analysis project Ga0307948, IMG submission 201824) | Saline water microbial communities from Organic Lake, Antarctica - #280 | ecosystem: Environmental > Aquatic > Non-marine Saline and Alkaline > Saline | place: Antarctica: Organic...
TGATGTGGTTGACCGCTCGCCCTTCCTCCTCATAGGCCCCCATCCGCTGTTCAGGGGGGTACTGCCACTCCAGGGTGCCGTACCAGCTGTCAGGCAGGCCTAGGTTCCAATATGAGCCAGGGGGGAACACGCCCTGTGCACCAGCGTAATGTGTGTGTGTGTGTGTGTGTGTGTGTGTGTGTGTGTGTGTGTGTGTGTGTGTTAAACCCTAGTGAGTGTGTTAAACCCTAAATAGACATCACAAATGAGCCGGCCCTGTGTGTAACATAATGTGCTAGCTCTATGGGCAGGCCTGGGTTGCATTACGAGCCAGGGGGAAACGCGCCCTGTGCAGCATATGTAGGGTTGGCCAGAACCGTATATATACGTATATATACTCCGTATACTTGGTGATTTCTAAGCCAAAAATACCGTATGTACACCGTATATATATGGTTCTAGCCAACCCTAAGCATATGTAGTTTGAGTTGGGTTGGCCAGAACTGTATATACACACCGTATATGACCGTATGTTTAGAGGAGACATGCACAATCAACAATTACAGCTAGGCCGCACCTGGCACTTTACGAAGGGGAGCCATGCTGAATCAATATATATAGCTAGGCCTAACTTGGCACTTTTGCGAGAGGAGACATGCTCAAATAATGTTTATACCCTTACACACACAAACACACATACACACACAGCTAGGCCACACCTGATGCTTGAGGTTGTGGATGGCGAGGATGGAGCGTGCGTTGTTGTAAACACAAACACACACACACAGCTAGGCCACACCTGATGCTTGAGGTTGTGGATGGCGAGGATGGAGCGTGCGTTGTTGTAAACACACCCACACCCACACCCACACACCCACACACCCACACACAAACAGCTAGGCCACACCTGATACTTGAGGTTGTGGATGGCGAGGATGGAGCGCGCGTTGTTGTAAACACAAACACACACACACCCACACACACACACACACACACACACCCCCCCACACACACAGCTAGGCCACACCTGATGCTTGAGGTTGTGGATGGCGAGGATGGAGCGCGCGTTGTTGTAAACACCATGGGCTCGGTACTTGGCAGCAAGGTAGACAGGGATGAGGGCTGTGTGCCTGCAGACCATGAATAAACATTCACACATTTCGCATGTAAGAGGTTGCGTTACGGGCACGGTACTCGGCAGCAAGGTAGACAGGGATGAGGGCTGTGTGCCAGCGGGCCATAATTAAAATAAACATTCACACATTTCGCACGTAAGGGCTTGTGTTTTGGGCAGGGTACTTGGCAGCAAGGTAGGCAGGGACGAGGGCTGTGTGCCTGCAGGCCATGAATACACATTCACACATTTCGCATGTAAGGGGTTGTGTTTTGGGAACGGTACTTGGCAGCAAGGTAGGCAGGGACGAGGGCTGTGTGACTGGGCACATGCAGGCATAAGAGACTGTAAAGTAAAAAACCACACGCACCACAATACTATCAAGGAGCATAAGTAATGCCGCGCTGGTTGTTAGCTATGAAGATGCAGTCCTGTCGGAACAGACCGTTTGCAAGCACGCACACCAGTTGTTAGCTAGGAAGATTCAGACTTGTCCATACAGACCTAAGCAAGCACGCGCACACACAAACACACACACACGCACGCACACACACACACCAGTCTTTAGCAAGGAAGATGCAGTCCTGTCAGCCGTAAGCAAACACACAGACCATAAGCAAACACACACACGCACACCAGTCGTTAGCTATGAAGATGCAGTCCTGGTTGAGCAGACCATTTGCAAACACGCACCAGTCGTTAGCTAGGAAGATGCAGTCCTGTCCGTACAGACCATTTGCAAACACGCACCAGTCGTTAGCTATGAAGATGCAGTCCTGTCTGAGCAGACCATTTGCAAACACGCACCAGTCATTAGCTAGGAAGATGCAGTCCTGTCCGTACAGGCCCTTCTCTCCCAAGGGCAGCACTAAGGGAGCCTCCAAGGCCGCCAGGGTCAGCAGCGTGTAGCGGAACTGTGTGTGTGTATGTGCGTGTGTGTGTGTATGTGTGTGTGTGCATGTGTGTGTGCACATATGTGTGTGTACGTGTGTGTGAACGTGTGTGTGTTGGTGTGTATGTATGTATGTATGTATGTATGTATGTATGTATGTATGTATGTATGTATGTATGTATGTATGTATGTATGTATGTATGTATGTATGTATGTATGTATGTATGTATGTATGTATGCATCCATGTGTGTTGTGTGTTGTGTACTTTTTGTGTGTGTATGTATGTGTGTGAGTGCATGCGTGCATGCGTGCGTGTGTGTATGTGTGTGTGTATGCCATTTGTGCACCTTATGTGCGGGCCTTGTGTATGTGTGACACAAAGCTTAACCATCGTTTTATTCACACCTAGTGCCTCACTCATTGTTTCGTTCACACCTAGTGCCTCACTCATTGTTTTGTTCACACCCAGTGCCTCACTCATTGTTTTGTTCACACCTGGTGACTCACTCATTGTTTTGTTCACACCTAGTGCCTCACTCATTGTTTCGTTCACACCTAGAGCCTCACTCATTGTTTTGTTCACACCTAGTGCCTCACTCATTGTTTTGTTCACACCTGGTGACTCATTCATTGTTTTGTTCACACCCAGTGACTCACTCATTGTTTTGTTCACACCCAGTGGCTCACTTATTGTTTCGTTCACACCTAGTGACTCATTCATTTTTCTGTTCACACCTAGTGCCTCACTCATTGTTTTGTTCACACCTAGTGCCTCACTCATTGTATTGTTCACACCTGGTGACTCATTCATTGTTTTGTTCACACCCAGTGACTCACTCATTGTTTTGTTCACACCCAGTGGCTCACTCATTGTTTTGTTCACACCTAGTGGCTCATTCATTGTTCTGTTCACACCCAGTGACTCATTCATTGTTTGTTCACACCTAGTGGTTCACTCATTGTTTTGTTCACACCTAGTGCCTCACTCATTGTTCTGTTCACACCTAGTGCCTCACTCATTGTTTTGTTCACACCTAGTGCCTTACTCATTGTTTTGTTCACACCTAGTGACTCACTCATTGTTTTGTTCACACCTGGTGGCTCATTCATTGTTTTATTCACACCTAGTGACTCACTCATTGTTTTGTTCACACCTAGTGCCTCACTCATTGTTTTGTTCACACCTAGTGGCTCATTCATTGTTTTGTTCACACCCAGTGCCTCACTCATTGTTTTGTTCACACCTGGTGACTCACTCATAACCCGGTCATGCCATATACATGCAGTAACGATAAGCCGTTCAGTTCTGAAAGGTGCACCTTACTTTGTCCCCATAGCACGTGCCAGACTTGTAACAATATTTCAGTATGCGTCTACATTGGTGAACTAACGTCTACACTTTGTTTTTGCCTACTTCTTCTCGTGCCTTTAAAGTTACCAATTTCCAGTCGCGTCACAGCCCTTTTTATACTTGGTTTGTTTTGAGGTTTATCTCGTTCTCATAGGTTGAGCAGCCATTCCAGGTTGAATGCCTTTGTAATCCAAACTAAACTAAACTTGTCCCCACAGCACGTGCCAGACTTGTTGCATTGTATTACACAGCCTTTTAAGCAGGAGCGTGCAGAGACCACAACTTGTGTGGGGCCACGTGTCAATCCAGATAAAAGTTATAAATTCAGAATTATAAACCCAAGAGCTATTGAACAGTAAAGGTATATTTGAGGGGTCGGGGGGGGGCTGGATGCTTGGTTACAAAATTGCATGGGATTCCCCTCAGTAGAGGGGCGTGTTCAAACGAATACCCAGCTCATGACTCCAATCTGATTTTCATTGTAATATACGACGTACAATAAGCCGAAATAAAGTAAATAAATGAATTAGTAAAAGGTCGCAGCTAAGTTTCAGCACTGGGACGTTTGTCGGTGCAAGATCATGCACACATCAGTTTTTGCCTTTAAATCATTCTGTTAATCTTTCTGTACTATGGTCTATGGTCTCAATCTGATGAGATTAGTAGACAGATGAATGCCTGTTGTTGAAAGGAGTAGAATGCCACTCTTTCAGTTTGTGGCCAATCCTGATGATTATCAACAAACAAACACCTGGCTATCCCCAAATACACCAATCCTGATGGTTATCAACAAACAAACACACCAATCCTGGTTATCCCCCAAATACACCAATCCTGATGGTTATCAACAAACAAACACACCAGTCCTGGCTATCCCCAAACACACCAATTACTCTAGGCCGTCGCTTTGCGCACCTGGTTATCCCCAAATACACCAACCCTGATGGTTATCCCCAAACAAACACACCAATCCTGGTTATTCCCAAACACACCAATTACTCTAGGCCGTCGCTTCGCGCACCTGATTATCCCCAAATACACCAAACTCGTCGCTGTACAGGCCCCCTGGTCTAGGGAAGGAGGGGTGGTCGACAAACACGTAGTCCACATCCTGCGCATGCAGTGTGTGGATGGCATGCTTCACTGCTTATATAATTATACATGGCCACAAACACACAGTCCACATCCTGCGCATGCAGTGTGTGGATGAATGCTTCATTGCCTATATAATTATATACAATATATGCGGCATATATACTGGGCAGGGATATACTGGGCAGGAATATCACCATATATACGGTGTATGGTGTATATATATGTATGTATACACGGTTCTGGCCATCCCTAGGTGTGTCCCTGCCTGTAAATAAAAATTGCTGTCAGGATCCTATTTTGCCTGAGACAAACACTGCCTCACTTTCCTGCCCATCTAATGACGCAGGTCCCTAAGTAACCACGACACGCGCGCACACACACACACGCACACACACACACACATACACACACACACACATACACACACAAGGAGGTTATCATGTTATCATCCTTTTATTTCAAGTGCGCCTTTGAAGGACTATTGAAAGGTCACCCCTTGCTGGACAACACACTCACACACTCACACCTACCTGGCTGACGTGGTGGAAGAAGCCCACCTCTGAGCCGTTGATGACGTGGCGCTTCTGCAGGCACAAGGAGCACAGCAAAATGCGTGTGCGTTCATTGAGGAGCAGAAAAGTATGTGCGTACATTGTGGCGCTTCTGCAGGCACAAGGAGCACAGCAACGTGCGTGTGCATTCATTGAGGAACAGAAAAGTAAGTGCGTACATTGCGGCGCTTCTGCAGGCACAAGGAGCACAGCAAAGTACGTGTGCGTTCATTGAGGAGCAGAAAAGTACGTTTGTGCATTGTGGCGCTTCTGCAGGCACAAGGAGCACAGCAAAATGCGTGTGCGTTCATTGAGGAGCACAATAGTACGTGTGTGCATTACGGCGCTTCTGCAGGCTCAAGGAGCACAGCAAAGTGTGTGTGGGTTCATTGAGGAGCACAAAAGTACGTGTGTGCATTGCGGCGCTTCTGCAGGCTCAAGGAGCACAGCAAAGTACATGTGTAGATTAAGCACGTTGTCAAATAATGCAGCCCTGAAGGCCAAGAGCCTCAAGCTAACAGACAACCCACACCAATTAAGCTATACTTCAATTTTGTCCTTTCAGTAGAAAATACATTGAGGGGACTATGCTGAGCTCAATGTCGCACTTTCGCGCGCGATTATGGCTGCCAAAATGCGCTGCCCCTTAGAGCAAGCCACATGCACTACCTATACCAGGCCAAAGGGTAGTTAGCACACTTAAGTGCGAGGGAAGTGAGCGCAACCCAAATGCACCCAGCCACATGCACAACCTACACCGGGCATAAGGGTAGTTAGCACATTTAAGTGCAAGGGTGGTGAGTGCACCCCAAACGCACCCAGCCACATGCACTGCCTATTACGGTTAAAGGGTAGTGAGCACACGCTATCGTGAGGGAAGTGAGCGCAACCCAAATGCACCCAGCCACATGCACTGCCTATTACGGTTAAAGGGTAGTTAGCACACTCTATTGCGAGGGAAGTGAGCGCAACCCAAATGCACCCAGTCACATGCACCGCCTATTACGGTTAAAGGGTAGTTAGCACACTCTATTGCGAGGGAAGTAAGCGCAACCCATATGCACCCAGCCACATGCACTGCCTATTACGGTCAAAGGGTAGTGAGCACACGCTATCGTGAGGGAAGTGAGCGCAACCCAAATGCACCCAGTCACATGCACTGCCTATTACGGCCAAAGGGTAGTGAGCACACTCTATTGCGAGGGAAGTGAGCGCAACTTTAACGTACCCAGCCAATGCACTACCTAAGACAGGCCAAAGGGTAGTTAGCACACGCTAGTGCGGGGGTAATGAGCGCACCCCAAACGCACCCAGCCACATGCACTACCTACACCGGGCAAAAGGGTAATTAGCGCACGCTAGTGCAGGGGTGGTGAGTGCGCCCCAAACGCACCCAGCCACATGCATTATCTACACCGGGCATAAGGTAGTTAGCACACGCTAGTGCAGGGGTAATGAGTGCACTCCAAACGCACCCAGCCACATGCACAACCTGCACCGGGCCAAAGAGGAACAGGCTCTCCCTCTGTCACTTCAATGCCATCCACCTGCCCCCTATCTCCCCCCACAAAAAACAACCAGCGCTCCATAAGAACCTTCGTGTCGTATGCCTACCTTACAGACTACATGTTGTAACTAGTAGCTTTTCCAATAACCTTGGTGAGATGCACATTGTTGTGCTCTATACTGTGCCCCACCCGCCTGTCTATAATAAGCTGGTGTAATGCACGGAATCATCCCCACACCTTGGTGTCAAAGGCACACTCGTAGTTTGTGTATCTAGGGGTGACCACCATGACCCGGTGCCCTCTCGCGGCCAGCGCTTTGGGGAGGGAGCCCATCACATCTCCCAGGCCACCAGTTTTGCTGAAGGGCGCCACCTGCGTGCGTGCGCGCGCATGTGTGTGTGTGTGTGTATGTGTGTGTGTGTGCGCTTGTGTGTGTGTGTGTGTGTGTGTGTGTGTGTGTGTGTGTGTGTGTGTGTGTGTGTTTGTGCACACCCGTACCTACATGCGTGTGTCACAGCCTCTCCCCCATGCACAGGCTCACCCCCACTTGCTAGCCCTCCCTGCTGCAAAACAATTTGGAGACCCTTGCCCACTAAGCTCACCTCACTGGTCACGAACACAATATTCCGCAACACCGAGGCCTTGCCAGCTGCATACAAGAACAGGTGGAAATGTAAGTGGAGAGCATTTCAAGGCATCAGCGAGCATTGCTGCTCACTCAACCTCTGAGAGATATCTCAGGCCCGGAGCACCTTATTACCTTTGGGCCGGTCCACGACTACGTGCGTGTCAGCATTCCTTTTCTCATCATCGACTTGCCAGTTGTGGAGTTGCTCGGAGGGGGAATTCACAGCAGGCGATTCGATTTGCTGAGTCCGAGCCACCCCCACTCGCGCCTTCCTCAACCTCCGAGCTGACTGCTGCACTGAATGCAAGGCATGGATGCTGCCGTCATGCACACAGCTGGACGGGGCTTGGGGGCGGAACGTTCCCCTTCCCAGCATTCTGT
>Ga0307948_1003336_pt1 | contig 11865 bp, 15 predicted proteins | sample OrgLakmetagen280_FD_201824 | JGI IMG/M metagenome (GOLD analysis project Ga0307948, IMG submission 201824) | Saline water microbial communities from Organic Lake, Antarctica - #280 | ecosystem: Environmental > Aquatic > Non-marine Saline and Alkaline > Saline | place: Antarctica: Organic Lake...
TTCTTGCCCACTGTCCTGGTAGTGTGCTGCTTGACATATCTGTTCTGTATGTCATGCATGCCCACCGTCCTGGTGTGCTATTTGACAGATCTGTTCTGTATCTCATTCTTGCCCACTGTCATGGTAGTGTGCTGCTTGACATATCTGTCCTGTATGTCGTGCATGCCCACCGTCCTGGTGTGCTGTCTGACAGATCTGTGAGGGCACCGAATGGCTCCCTTATATGTTTAGCATACATGTATGTATGTACAAATGGAATATGATTGTATGCTGTCAATGAGTCTTTTACCAGCAAACGGTTGGTTAGTGCTGTTTGACAGATCTGTAAGGGCAGCACTGATTGGCTTCCTTAACAAAACTGAAGGAAAACTACTAGTTTTCTGCAGCATGCAGAAGAACACCAGCTCCTGTCCAGGAGAGTGTGTGTATGTTGCGTGTGTGTGTATGTTGTGTGTGTGTGTGCGCGCGTGCGTGCACGTGCGTGTGTGCATGTGTGTGTGTGTGTGCGTTTGTGTGCGTGTGTGTGTGTGTGTGTGTGTGCGCGCGTGCGTGCGTGTGTGTGTGTGTGACATGTGTGCACAAAGTGCCCCTTCTTCTCCGTCTTTTTTATACCTTAGTTTCCTCCTCCTCCTGAACGAGCTGTAATAGGTTTTCATTGTTCATTGCACAGATGTCGGTGAACGGGTTCAGGCATCCGAAGTGGCCTCGATGATTTTGTGGTCCAATTTGGAGGTCTGCACTTGTTTGAGTATGAGGCCTGCACTTGTTTGAGTATGAGCGGACCTGAGGCGAGGGTGCACCTATGACACGCATGCAGGGTTGGGCAGAACCATACATATATGTATATGTATGTATATGTATGTATATGTATGTATATGATGTATGTATATGTATGTATGTGTATGTATATATTATATATACGGTGTATATACGGTGCTTTTGGCAGGGAAATCACCAAGTATACGGTCATATACGGTGGATATATGTATGTAGGGTTGGCCAGAACCATACATTTATAAGTATACACGGTGTATATACGGTACTTTTGGCAGGAAAATCACCAATTATACGGTCATATACGGTGTATATATATGGTTCTGGCCAACCCTACACACATGACACTGATCTACTTGAGCACAATTGAGCACATTTGAGCATAGATAGCCTTGAATTGCGTGTCTCCTTTTCCTTAATTGATGCCGCGAGTGTTTTGCTGCCTGCAGTTCTTCTTATCTTGAATTGCGTGTCACTGGTCTGTATGCATCCTTGGTTAGGAGTATTTCTTTTCTTTCTTTTCTTGAATTGCGTGTCACTGGTCTGTATGCATCCTTGGTTAAGGATTTTTCTTTTCTTTTTTTTGAAATGCGTGTCAATGGTCTGTATGCATCCTTGGTTAGGACCGAGCGCCTCCACAACAGCACGCGTTGATGCAATATAACCTCCTGCATATACACGCTATTGGTGTATGCTGACATGTTTGTTGACATGCATGCGTTGAAGACCAACAATGCACTTATGTTCATTGATTGCATGCACACTAGCATTATTAACACATTAACGTATTCTATCTCAGCACCACATGCCACCGTATCTCTGCACACATGCCACCGTATTTCTGCACACATGCCACCGTATCTCTGCACACATGCCACCGTATCTCAGCACACATGTCACCGTATCTCTGCACCACATGCCACCATATCTTCGCACACATGCCACCGTATCTCTGCACACATGCCCCCGCATCTCAGCACACATGCCCCCGCATCTCAGCACACATGCCACCGTATCTCAGCACCACATGTCACCGTATCTCTGCACACATGCCACCGTATCTCAGCACACATGCCACCGAATCTCTGCACACATGCCACCGCATCTCAGCACACATGCCACTGTATCTTCGTACACATGCCACCGTATCTCTGCACACATGCCCCCGCATCTCAGCACACATGCCACCGTATCTTCGCACACATGCCACCGTATTTCTGCACACATGCCACCGTATCTCAGCACACATGCCGCCGTATCTCTGCACACATGCCACCGTATCTTTGCACACATGCCACCGTATCTCTGCACACATGCCCCCGCATCTCAGCACACATGCCACCGTATCTTCGCACACATGCCACCGTATTTCTGCACACATGCCACCGTATCTCAGCACACATGCCACCGTATCTCTGCACACATGCCATAGTATCTCAGCACACATGCCACCGTATCTCAGCACCACATGTCACCGTATCTCTGCACACATGCCACCGCATCTCAGCACACATGCCACCGTATCTCTGCACACATGCCACCGTATCTCTGCACACATGCCACCGTATCTCTGCACACATCACTGCACATGCCACCGGTACAGCAACATCAGCCTCTGATACCAAATGTGGCGTAGTGGCCAAAATGGTGAACCCGGTGATTGAGCGCCAATTGCACACCAATCCAATCCAATCCAATCCAATCCGATCCAATCCGATCCAATCCAATCCAATTGCACACCGATCCGATCCAATTTCACACCGAGCTATCCAATTGCAATTGCAATCACCTCAGCAGCCCCCTCGATTGTATTCAAGCCTCGGTCCCCATGCTCTAGTCCAATTTGCCTATTCGAGCCTCGATCCCCATGCTCTAGTCCAATTTGCCCATGATCTAGTCCAATTTGATCCGCCCATGACATAGTCCAATTTGATCCGCCCATGCTCTAGTCCAATTTGATCCGCTCATGATCTAGTCCAATTTAATCCGCCCATGCTCTAGTCCAATTTAGTCCGCCCATGATCTAGTCCAATTTAGTCCGCCCATGACCTAGTCCAATTTGATCTGTCAATGGGGCAGCTTCCCTTACCCGTAGGTGGCCACCCATTTCCCCCATCATCCAAATTTCCCTGAACCACCACCCACCTCAGCAGCCCCCTCAAAATTGATGCCGTAGGTTCGACTTTACCAAAGCCATGTCTTCATCTGATTCTGAGGCTTCTTGTCAACCACAGGTGGCTAGCCTCTCATTCTACATCGCGCAAGTCACTGGACCACCACCCCCCTCCCCCAACTGGGCCATAGCAGCGCCATCCTTACAATCTGATGCCGCAGTGGTATCACCCCTGCTGCGTGTGTTCCCCTCCATCCACTCCGTCACTCTGCGGGACTGGCCCCTTGTCACGGACCCCTCGATACTCCTGCAACCATCCAAGTCGTCAAGAAGTAATTACGGTAAGCTGGAGATTTTGGCCCCCTTGACAGACCCCTGCGTTGTCACAGACCCCTTTTCACAGACCCTGTGCGTTGTCACGGACCCCTCGATGCTACTGCATCCATCCAAGTCATCAAGAAGTAATATCGGTAAGCTGGAGGTAATCGTGTCTGTTTTGGCCCCATTTTATACAGACCCCTGCGATGTCATCACAGCCCCCTTTTCGCAGACCCCTGCTGTCATGCTAAATCAGTGGCATGGATGAATTGTGTAATTTTCCCTGGGATTCATAATATGAGCAACGGTAAACGGTTATTTGGTTGTTTGGCCAGTTTAGATGGTCCTCTCTTGCATTGTCACAGACCCCTCGATACTTCTGCAACCTTCCAAACCGAACAGTACTTGCATTAAAGTGAATCCTTGTCACATATGTAGAGTTGGCCAGGACTGTATATATGCATCGTAAATGATAGTATGTTTGATGAAGTCCTTGCTAAAAACACCGTGTATACCTGTGTAATATTTATGATATATGTATATGGTTTTGGCCAACCCTACACATATGACCTATGTTGCAACTCTGTACACCAGCAAGAAGTTATGAATGCAGCAGCAGGCTCTGGATCTCGCTTTGATCCCACACAATATATGTCATTCTGAAAAGAAGGCAAAGAAAAGGTCCAGATCTATGGCACAGCAGAAAGAACAGAAATAACTACGCAGGCAGTGACAACCACTCCCCACATAAATAAAGGGAAAGGAGCCACTGTGGGGTTGGGAACGGTACGACCTGGCGAAGATGTGTGCATGCGTCGGACATTTTGATTTAGTGCTGAGAGACACGGATTGATTGGACTAATAAAGAGCTGCAATGTGCGTGGTAGAGCCTAGTTTGATGCTGTGACGAGTTTTAAGATCGTTTGGTTCTGAAGCTGCTTCCTTTCTTTAACTCATGTGGGGAGTGCGTCGCGCTGCCTGCACGGTTTGTTCTCAACTGCTCTTTTATTGCGCAGTCATTGCCACTCATCTTACCGCAATGCCTGATTTGTGTACCTTCACACCCCTGCGTTTGTGCAGGAGGAGAAATTGGCGCTGGTGTCAGCAACGACAGCAACGGTTATAGCAGCAGCAGCAGTGGTGGTGGTAGTCATTGCCCTCCTAATAAGCAGCGTCAGCCTCAACTGCACTCCCTACTGCTTCTGGAGCACAGCCACCTACAGTCAATGCTGCTTCCGCCTCCAGGTGAGCGTGTTGCTGTCTATGCATTTAAGCCTGCTGGTGAATTTTCAAATTACAGTGCGTGTTGCTGTCTGTCCATCCAAGCCTGCTGGTAGATTTACGGACTGCGGTGTGTATTGCTGTCTATGCATCCAAGCCTGCTGGTGAATTCTCAAATTACACTGTGTGCTGCTGTCTGTCCATCCAAGCCTGCTGGTGAATTCTCAAGTTGCAGTGTGTGCTGCTGTCTGTCCATCCAAGCCTGCTGGTGAATTCTCAAATTACAGTGTGTGCTGCTGTCTGTGCATCCAAGCCTGTTGGTGGGTTTGCGAACTGCAGTGCGTGTTGCTGTCTGTGCATCCAAGCCTGCTGGTGGATTTACGGAATGCAGTTTGTGTGTGTAAGCCTGCTTGTTGGTGGATTAACGGGATGCAGTTTGTGTGTGTAAGCCTGCTTGTTGGTGTATGGCAGAGCGCGCTGCAGTGTGTCTCTGTGTCTCTGTGTCTCTGTGTCTCCTTGCCTCTGTGTCTCTAAGTCTGTTGGTGGATTTACAGACTATGCATCATCACCAGGCTGTGCTTGTACTGCATCCTGCGTTTCAGCCTGCACTGCTGCGGCAGTAATAAGTCCTAGAGTAAGTACCTTGCAGTCTTTGCATCGCAGCCTGGTGATGATGCATAGTCTGTGTTGCGATATGTGTGCCTACGCTTTCTGGTGGATGTACTGCATCCTGTATGTGTCTCTGCACTCGCTGTTGCCTCCTGGCGAGAGATGGGATTTTTATAGAATGATAGAATGATGTTTAAAAATTAACTGGCAATGTGCCTGCTCCTGCTGGTGGCTGTGTACTGCGCCGCAAACCTGCACTGGTGTATGTATTGATTGCATCACTGCGCCTCTTGTGGGAGGTCACCCATTGCTTTTTCTCTGACTGGGATTGGATTGGATTGGATTGGATTGGATTGGATTGGATTGGATTGGATTGGATTGGATTGGATTGGATTGGATTGGATTGGATTGGATTGGATTGGATTGGATTGGATTGTATTTGATTGGATTGGATTGGATTGGATTGGATTGCTCTGACTGTGATTGCTTTTTCTTTGACTGTGATGGGACAACAAACAAATACCCTGCAACCTTCAACAACCTACCCCTTGTGCTCACCTAAAATAGGACGCTAAAAATTGGACTAAAGCAGCAGCACACAACGACAGAAATTCATAACACGCTTGCTGTTTGATCGCTCAAGACGCTGCTCGTTGATAACACAACACACATGCAACATTTAGAAATGAGGAGAAAAGAGCCGAAATGGCCATTTTGGGGTCAAAATGCCAGTTTTTTACTTTATTGCCCGTATTGTCAACCGTACCGTCATGCACCGTCATGAAGGTCCCCAAATTCCAAAATTACGGTCTGACACCGTCATTTACGGCGTCAACCGTCAGACCATATTTTAACGGACCGTGCCGTCACACCGACATTGCACAGCCCTGCTTAAAATGCTGCTGGTTATGAAGTAGCTCAAGCTGGTACTTTACTGGCCAAGCGGGAAGCGCAAAGATCGTATTTTGCTACCCGTGGCAGTCAAAGTATATACTATTTAGAGAAGTAGAGAATGTTACCTGGAGGCTCATACATTTAAAGATTGTTTACTCCTTTTCAACAGCCCTTGTTATTTTTGACCCTCGGTTTCGTTGTACCCAATGCTCACATAAAAATTCTGCAGGGGAGCTGCATCCACGCACTGCGGCCTCCATGCAAGCAATTGGCAAGCTCACAAGCCTCAAGGTAACAGAGGAAGGAACATGACTTTCAATATGGAAAAAAAGCACGGTACTTGGATCATTGGGGATCCCACTTTTGTAATGGAGAATACACACGGTACTTGCAGGTACTGGTACTTGGATCATTATTGTACTGTCAGTGCTGTCAAACAATAAGTCATGTAATATGAGTCATGTTATATGAGTCCTTTAATATGAGTCAAATTAAAAGAGGGGAAAGCGCCTCCTCGTATTTTCAAGGTATGATGGGCATTTTATTAATGATCACTTTTACTGGACTTGTCTGACCTTATCTTACGATCGCTTTTACTGGACTTCTGTGAATGGCTCATTTCATACACCTGTCCGCTTGTATAAACACTGACATTTTCTTACGATCGCTTTTACTGGACTTCTGTAAATGGTTCGTTTCACATACCTGTACGCTTTTATAAACAGTCTGACATGTTCTTACGATTGCTTTTTCTGGACTTCTGTGAATGGCTCATTTCACATACCTGTCTGCTTGTATAAACCTTCTGACATTTTCTTACAATCACTTTTACTGGACTTCTGTGAATGGCTCATTTCACATACCTGTACGCTTTTATAAACAGTCTGACATGTTCTTACGATTGCTTTTACTGGACTTCTGTGAATGGCTCATTTCACATACCTGTCTGCTTGTATAAACCTTCTGACATTTTCTTACAATCACTTTTACTGGACTTCTGTGAATGGTTCGTTTCACATACCTGTACGCTTTTATAAACAGTCTGACATGTTCTTACGATTGCTTTTACTGGACTTCTGTGAATGGCTCATTTCACATACCTGTCTGCTCGTATAAACCTTCTGACATTTTCTTACAATCGCTTTTACTAGACTTCTGTGAATGGCTCATTTCACATACCTGTACGCTTTTATAAACAGTCTGACATGTTCTTACAATTGCTTTTACTGGACTTCTGTGAATGGCTCATTTCACATACCTGTCTGCTTGTATAAACCTTCTGACATTTTCTTACAATCGCTTTTATTGGACTTCTGTGAATGGCTCATTTCACATATTTGTACGCTTTTATAAACAGTCACATTTCCTTACGATTGCTTTTACTGGACTTCTGTGAATGGCTCGTTTCACATACCTGTCTGCTTGTATAAACCTTCTGACATTTTCTTACAATCGCTTTTACTGGACTTCTGTGAATGGCTCATTTCACATACCTGTACGCTTTTATAAACAGTCACATTTCCTTACGATTGCTTTTACTGGACTTCTGTGAATGGCTCGTTTCACATACCTGTACGCTTTTATAAACAGTCTGACATGTTCTTACGATTGCTTTTACTGGACTTCTGTGAATGGCTCATTTCATATACCTGTCCGCTTGTATAAACAGTCTGACATTTTCTTACGATTGCTTTTGAATGGTTCGTTTCATATACCTGTCCGCTTGTATGTAAAAACAAAGGCAAGAGGAACCGACCGCAGTCGTTTTAGACACACTGCCTATCTGCTATGCCTAGGGTTGGCCAGAACCGTTACACACTTCACACACAATGTACACATTACACACACAATGTGCACATTACACACATCATGCTCGTGCAGTCTATCACCTTCAAGCACTTTGGCAGCCCTCTGCACGTGCGCGAGCTGTGCTCGGTGGCAGCTGCTCACCTGTCACACCTGACCTCACTCACCTTCGTAGCTGCAGCAGAGGGGTGCAAGGTGAGATCTCTCTCTCTCTCTCTCTCTCTCTCTCTCTCTCTCTCTCTCTCTCTCTTTCTCTCGCCTTTGTAGCTGCAGCAGAGGGGTGAAAAGTGGGATCTTATGAAAGACTGCAGTGTGTGTAGCTGCAGCAGAGGGGGGTACAATGTGAGATCTTATGGAAGACTGCAGTGTGTGGAGCTGCAGCAGAGGGGTGCAATGTGAGATCTTATGGAAGACTGCAGTGAGCGCTTGTGTTTCATTCAGGATTACATGAAAGCTTGTGATCCATTTATTCGGAAACAACCCCTTACATGAATACTCATATATTTAAATCCACACTAGGGGGTCTTGATAAGAATGCACGCAATACGAAAATGCTAGCTTGCATTAGTCAAAAAAAAGGACAGGCAGTGGGATTTACTCCCTGCATGAATCATGGAAAAGGAGCCGCTTTGGTACCAGTACCAGGAAACACAGCAATAACAAGTCGCGTGCAATACATGTTGATACATAATAACTCAGCAGTTCCCTGTTGCAAAACACATCATCATGAGTAATTTGATTTATAAGTATTTTTTTGCCCACCTTATTTAATTACCTAGTATATAGATTACCTAGTTTATTATGCACGGGAGCACGTCAGCTGCTACCATTGCGTAGTAGGTATACATAGAAAAGAAAAGAAAAGAACTATGCTTAGTTTTTTTACGCACGGGAGCACGTCAGCTGCTACCATTGCGTAGTATATACTTTTGCCAGAGCATACTAGAAAAGAAAAGAAAAACTACGCAGGCAGCAAAACACTCCCTGCATCAAGTAAGGGAAAGGAGACACATTGGCCTGAAGTGCCGTAAGTCTCCCTTACCAAATATATACATAATTTTGCCAGAGCATACTAGTAATAACTGAGTATTGCCTTTGTGCCACACTAAACTCTTTGCTTTTTTGTGCCACACTTTACTCTTGGCTCTAAGCCACGCTATCTTCTTGGATCTAAGCCACACAATGCTCTTGGATCTATGCCACGCTATCTTCTTGGCTCTATGCCACACTACACTTTTGGCTCTATGCCACACTACACTCTTGGCTCTAAGCCACACAATGCTCTTGTCTCTAAGGCACGCTCTACTCTTGGCTTTGTGCCACGCGACACTCTTGGCTTTATTGTGCCAATCTATCCTTTACCCTTCCACCGCGGACTAAAACAACGGCATGTTCCTGAATATTATGTCCTACACCTGGAATATAAGCTGTAACTTCAAAACCAGAAGTTCAACAATTACGTGCTACTCAACGTAAGGCTGAACTAGGCTTTTTAGGTGTAACAGTATAAATACGTAGACAAGTACCTCTTGGCTTTGTCATGCCAGTCATGCCACTCCCCCTTTTGGCTCTATAATGCCAAACCGTGACCAGAAAAGCACCACCAATGGACTGATGTACGTTCACACCACCTCCCCCCTGTGCACCAGGTTCCAAAGTCTTGGCGGTCAAGCAACATGTTTAGCGGACTGACAAAGCTGAAGGCTCTCAGCATCCAACTGAATGAGGTGGGAGATGTGGGGAACGGTCCTTCACTGCCTGCGTACTGTTTCCTTGTGTGGAGCTAGTCTGACTGATCTTTGTCGACACAGTTGTGTAACAGCGTGGAGCTGGTTCTGACTGTGATCTGTGTTGACAGTTGTGTGACAGCGTGGAGCTGGTTCTGACTGTGATCTGTGTTGACAGTTGTGTGACAGCGTGGAGCTGGTTCTGACTGTGATCTGTGTCGACACAGTTGTGTGACAGCGTGGAGCTAGTCTGACTGTGATTTTTGTTGACACAGTTGTGTGACAGTGTGGAGCTATTCTGACTGTGATCTGTGTTGACACAGTTGTGTGACAGCGTGGAGCTAGTCTGACTGTGATCTGTGTTGACACAGTTGTGTGACAGCGTGGAGCTAGTCTGACTGTGATCTGTGTTGACACAGTTGTGTGACAGCGTGGAGCTGGTTCTGACTGTGATCAGTGTTGACAGTTGTGTGACAGTGTGGAGTTAGTCTGACTGTGATCTGTGTCGACACAGCTGTGTGACAGCGTGGAGCTAGTATGACTGTGATCTTTGTTGACACAATTGTGTGACAGTGTAGAGCTAGTTTGGAGCTAGTATGACTTTGATCCTTGTTGACACAAACAAAAAACTCCAGTTGCCAGTTCTGACGTTATTTGTTTGTGTACGCAGGTTCACAAGAATTGGGTAAGATCAATAAAACCTGATTAAATTGTATGGTATTAGCCAAACACATTAGGTTAGTTAGGCTAGTAAATTGTGCATTCGAATGTGCACTGAATGTGCATTAACTTTGGCTTGAAGAGAAGCATAGGACTCTAGCTCATAAAGCCCAATCACGTAGCCCTTTCCTTGTTTTCGACAGCCCCGATGGAAACCTTTTCTCATCCGTTTTTGCTCATGAACTCCTCATCTGCAGAACTGCTCATGGAGCCCAATCGAACAGCCCCGATGGAAACCTTTTCTCATCCGTTTTTGCTCATGAACTCCTCATCTGCAGAACTGCTCATGGAGCCCAATCGAACAGCCCCGATGGAAACCTTTTCTCATCCGTTTTTGCTCATGAACTCCTCATCTGCAGAACTGCTCATGGAGCCCAATCCCGGAACTGCTGATGCTCAAAGATAGACCACGCCCCATGCAGTCACACCATACCCCCCTAGCCCCCTCAACACTCCAAACTGCCCTCTCATTGCCCGTCCCTGCGTCTGCTGCACGTCCCCACAGCCATCCACGCGTCCACACAATAAATGGAAGCAGCAGTAGCAGCAGCAGAAACTATTCTAACACACACAGCACCCCCCATTGTCTGTCCATGGATACTATTCACATGATAGGCGCCCCCTCAGTCGCCCCTTTCGCTACATCGATTCCAGATCTCCGTCCATCGCTGTCTCCTTGCTCACGATGGCAACCCAATAGCATTCATCCATCACTTCGACAGCCTCAGCAACACCAGCAGCAGCACCAGCACCAGAACCAGCACCAGCAACAGCAGCAGCAGCAGCAGCACCAGCACCAGCAACAGCGGCAGCAACAGCAGCAGCAGCAGCAGCAGCAGCAGCAGCAGCAGCAGCAGCAGCAGCAGCAGCAGCAGCAGCAACAGCAGCAGCAGCAGCAGCAACAACCACAAACTGCCATCCCTCGGCGCAGCAGTACCAACACCTTACTGAGCTGGCTGGGTTGTGTGAGTTCAGGCAGGGAGGGGCCAATGTCAGATCTTGACCAGCAACAGCAGCAGATCCAACGCAGCCAGCATAATGACAGCAGGGGGGGTTCCACGCGCAGGAGGACCATCTATGGTGCTACCAAAAATAATGCTGGCAGGTCCAAGGAAACGAATCAAGCAGTGCCGCCGCAGGGGCTGCAGCACCTGGTACGTGTTTGTCAATAAAAATGGTAATCTAAGAAATAAGGGAATCTGCTTCTGGCCAACCCTGATCATGAATGATCCAACATGGTACGTACTTGTCAAGAAAAATGGTAACCTAAGTAATAGGGGAATCTGCTTCTGGCCAACCCTGATCATGAATGATCCAACATGGTATGTACTTGTCAATAAGAATGGTAATCTAAGTAATAGGGAAATCTGCTTCTGGCCAACCCTGATCATGAATGATTTAACACGGGACGTATTTGTCAATAAAAATTTGTCAATAGAAATCAAGGAACTCTAAGTAACAGGGGAACATGCTTCTGGCCAACCCTGATCATGAATGATTCAACATGGTATGCACTTGTCAAAAAAATAAAGGAAGCCTATGTAGAAGGAAAATCTGCTTCTGGCCAACCCTGATCATGAATGATCCAACATGGTATGTATTTGTCAATAAGGAAGTCTATGTAGCAGGGAAATTTTCTTCTGGCCAACCCTGATCATGAATGATCCAACATGGTACGTACTT
>Ga0307948_1003337_pt1 | contig 11864 bp, 14 predicted proteins | sample OrgLakmetagen280_FD_201824 | JGI IMG/M metagenome (GOLD analysis project Ga0307948, IMG submission 201824) | Saline water microbial communities from Organic Lake, Antarctica - #280 | ecosystem: Environmental > Aquatic > Non-marine Saline and Alkaline > Saline | place: Antarctica: Organic Lake...
AACGCATGAACGCATGAACGCATGAACACAGGCACGAACGCATGAACACAGGCATGAACGCATGAACACAGGCATGAACGCATGAACGCATGAACGCATGAACGCATGAACACAGGCACGAACGCATGAACACAGGCATGAACGCATGAACACAGGCATGAACGCATGAACGCATGAACGCATGAACACAGGCACGAACGCATGAACACAGGCATGAACGCATGAACACAGGCATGAACGCGTGAACGCGTGAACACAGAGGGATCACATGCATGAACGCATGAACGCATGAACGCAAGAGCGTTTATAGTTTAGTAGTGTGGAGACAGGAACAAAAACATCAATGCCAGATGTGCAATGCATTGAGGGGCAGGTGTAAGGTGCACTATTTACAGGTATTGTACTATATGGTATCGAGTGCAGTATTTACAGGTCTTGTACTATATGGTATCGAGTGCAGTAATTACAGGTCTTGTACTATATGGTATCGAGTGCATTATTTACAGGTCTTGTACTATTTGGTATCGAGTGCAGTATTTACAAGTCTTGTACTATTTGATATCGAGTGCAGTATTTACAAGTCTTGTACTATTTGGTATTGAGTGCAGTATTTACAGGTCTTGTACTATATGGTGTCGAGTGCACTATTTCCAGGTCTTGTACTATTTGGTATTGAGTGCTCTATTTACAGGTCTTGTACTATATGTAGGGTTGGCCAGAACCGTACATATACACCGTATATGACCGTATGTTTGGTGATTTCCCTGCCAAAAATACCGTATATACACCGTCTATATATATGGTTCTGGCCAACCCTAACTATATGGTATTGAGTGCTGTACTGATCCTCCACGAATCAAATGAATCAATAAAAACGGTCACAGCGTAACCAAATACAAACGCATGGGATAGATCAATAAAATGTACCGCCACAGGCATATGTGTGTGTGCTGACATGCTTGCGCGCAAGGTAGCCTTGATGCAATCATTTCATTGTGTTTGTGGTCCCCAGGCGATTGGATGAAGGGTGAGTTGCAGCAGCGACAGCCGCAACAGCAGGGTTACGTTGACAGCTCAAGTTGTGAGGGTGAGCAAGGCACTACTACACAAGGTGGGAGCAAGGCACACAGCAGCAGCAGCGGCGGCGACAGCGCCAGCAGCAGTAGCCGCCGCAGCAGCAGTAGTCTTGGAAAGAGTAGCCTTGGCAGCAACAGTGGGAGCGGCAGTGTTGAGAAGAACAGAGGCCAGGGGAAGTGGGCTTCTAGAGGACAAGGAGACAGTGTGTTTTGGAGCCGGCAGGTGCGGGTGGTGTGTGTGTGTGTGCGTGTGTGGTGTTGTGTGTGTGCGAGTGCGTGTATGTGAATGCAAATAATGTAATTTAATGTCAGCATATGGGATGTGCACACATACGCTTTCTGAAGTAATTTGTGTAGGGGTAGCGGTTCCGGCAGAGGCAACCACAGAGCAATCCAGCATTGTCATATAGCATTGTCATATAGCATTGTCATATAGCATTGTCATATAGCATTGTCATATAGCATTGTCATACAGCATTGTCATACAGCATTGTAATATAGCATTGTCATATAGCATTGTCATACAGCATTGTGGCATCGGCATCCCCCATCACCTTCCTTGTACAAGTCTACACGTTGCACTGCAACAGCTCACCCCATGGCTGTGTGTGTGTGTGTGTGAAGAGAGCATCCATTTTGTCGTTGCCCCTGGCAGACGGATATGCTCACCCCATAAGGCTGTTTGTGTGTGTGCAGAGAGCATCCAATTTGTCCTTAACCCTGGCAGACAGATACGCTCACCCCATATGGCTGTTTCTGTGTGTGTGTGCAGAGAGCATCCATTCTGTCCTTGCCACTGGCAGACGGATACGCTCACCCCATATGGCTGTTTCTGTGTGTGTGCAGAGATCATCCATTTTGTCCTTGCCCCTGGCAGACGGATACGCTCACCCCATATGGCTGTTTCTGTGTGTGTGCAGAGATCATCCATTTTGTCCTTGCCTCTGGCAGACGGATATGCTTACCCCATGGCTGTTTGTGTGTGTGCAGAGAGAATCCATTTTGTCCTTGCCCCTGGCAGACGGATATGCTCACCCCATATGGCTGTTTCTGTGTGTGTGCAGAGATCATCCATTTTGTCCTTGCCCCTGGCAGACGGGTACGGTGGGCGAGGGGGGGCGGCTTCTAAATCAGATGAGCCAGAACAAGGTAGGTAAAAAAGGGTTTAGTTCTTTTGGTGCAAGAGGTTGTGGTAGGTGCCGCAGAAGGTGTGGAAGGGGGTTCCCATTTTTTTGTGTATGATTAAATGTCGTGTTTTTGTAGTTGGTTTTAGGAATGGTGAGGAATTGTTGAGAGGGCTACCTTGCTGGAGTAGAAGGTCAGCAACTGTGCTTGGTTTGCCGCAACTCATTTTGGGGGGGTTCAGGAGAGACGGCCCTGTTCGAATAAATAAAAGAGGAAACATGGTGCTACTTCCTGCGTGCCTTGTTGCAGTTCGTTTTCCTGGGGGCAAAGAAAAGAGAGGTGGCCCTGTTCGGAATAAAGAGCACAACCAGCGCTTCTTCCTGCATGCCTTGTCGCATCTGTTTTCCTGGGAGCAAAGAAAAGAGAGGTGGCCCTGTTCGAAATAAAGAGCACAACCAGCGCTTCTTCCTGCATGCCTTGTCGCATCTGTTTTCCTGGGAGCAAAGAAAAGAGAGGTGGCCTGTTCGGAATAAAGAGCACAACCAGCGCTTCTTCCTGCATGCCTTGTCGCATCTGTTTTCCTGGGAGCAAAGAAAAGAGAGGTGGCCCTGTTTGGAATAAAGAGCACAACCAACGCTTCTTCCTGCATGCCTTGTCGCATCTGTTGTCCTGGGGGCAAAGGAAAAAAGGTGGCCCTGTTTGGAATAAAGAGCACAACCAGCGCTTCTTCCTGCGTGCCTTGTCGCAGTTTGTTTTCCCTGTGATAGAAGAGAAAGGACGGCCCTGAGATCGTGACAGGAAACCAAAGGAACAGCAACATCTTTTTTCCTGTTTTTCCAGCGTATGTCTGAAATTGCAAAGCATTGAACGGCAACCAGGGGGGGAAGGAGGGGGGGGGTAGAACTCATGGTTTGCCAACCTGTGTGTGTGTTTGTGTGTGTGTTTTGAGTTACAAAATCAATCATTGTGTCCTTCTGCCCATTCCTGACCACTTAGTTAGAACAGGGGGGTCCCAACAGGGGACCCCTGCAGAAGAAGGTAGTTGAGTGCTAGAAGGGTTATTGATTAGATGTCAATTCTTTGTCTTCCTGGGGACATACTGCATTACTGGGGACATGGGGACAAACTGCATTACTGGGGACAAACTGTGTTACTGGGGACATACTGCATTACTGGGGACATGCTGCGTTACTGGGGACAAACTGTGTTACTGGGGACAAACTGCATTACTGGGGACATACTGCATCACTGGGGACATACTGCATTCCTGGGGACATACTGCATTACTGGGGACATACTGCATTACTGGGGACATACTGCATTGCTGGGGACATACTGCATTACTGGGGACATACTGCATTGCTGGGGACATACTGCTTTACTGGGGACATACATGCCGCACGTGACAGGGTATAAAAACATGTGTTGGACTGTGATGAGCACCTACTCATCACCTGCTCCTCCACCAGCTGCTCCTTTTCTTGTGTGCTCTGCTCCCGGCTGTCACCTATGGGCTGTCTCGTCAGTGTTTTGAGGAGCTGTCACCTCTCAGTTCTCTCGGCAGTTCTATTACGTATGCATCGTGAGATGGCGGTGGATTATTATTACTTACACACTGAACTCAGCAGCTGTCTGAAGAGCTGTCACTTCTCAGCTGTCCGTCCTGTTTCTGTGTGTGTGTGTGTGCGTGTGTGTGTGTGTGTGCTTTGTTGCAGGTGGCTTTGGGAAGGGCTTGCTCAGCTGGATGGCAAAGCCCATAACAGACTCAGGTAATGCTTGCATGGCGTGCGTGGTCTTTGGTGACTTACTTTCTCCTATTTCCATGCTCTGCTACGAAGCAACAGGCTCAGGTAATGCTTACATGGCGTGCGTGGTCTTTGGTGACTTACTATCTCCTATTTCCATGCTCTAGTATGAACCATATGTTACAAAGCAAGACAGAACACGTGCTCAAGACGAAGACATAACTGGTTCTTTGGCAAGCGTTGTGTACGAAACTCCTGTACCAATTTGTGTCTTTGCTAGGGAGTTGTGTGTACAAACAGGCATGTTCACCGTACAGACACCGTACATGTCTGTACACCCATACAGTGTTCACCATACAGACACCGTACATGTCTGTACACCCATACAGTATTCACCATACAGACACCGTACATGTCTGTACACCCATACAGTATTCACCGTACAGACACCGTACATGTCTGTACACCCATACAGTGTTCACCGTACAGACACCCATGCACGTACATACACCATATAAACACCATGCACGTACATACACTATGTAACACCCATACACTATGTAACACCCATACACCATGTAACACCCATGCACGTACATACACCATATAAACACCATTCAGAATTACATGTTCTCATGCTTCACATGCACATGCAATTACAAACCACATAAACATACATACAGATGTACATGTCCACATACTTCACTCAGAACTCACACCACCAGTAACACACAGTACTGTGGCTATTCTTGTATGAAGCTATGTTGTGCATGCACAAGCAACACAGGCGCACACATACACACAGCAACACATACAATGATCACACACCAGATACACATACACACATCATGTCACTCATACACACATACACACATGCAATGCTCGCACACCAGAGACGCATACATGCACTCACTGCACGAGCACACACACACACACACACACACACACACTCACACATACACACGTAACACACACACTCACACATACACACATAACACACACACCAGAGACACATGCATGCACACACTCCACAAATACACAAGCACACATGCACACATAACACAAAAACATACACCATCTCCACATACACAACATACACCATTCAGGTGTACCTCCTCCACGTGCACTGAATCGGGAAGAAGTGCCCGCAGAACGTGAAGCACTGCTCCTTCACACACAGCACCTCCAGGCACTCCTACACAGGTGCGTGGTGCGTTGTACAGGAAAAGAAAGTGCATGCCCAAGAATGTAGAAGAATTGTGTGCAAGCACAGAAGGAATGGCCAATGGCTGTGTGATCACAAGTGGCTGTGTGATCACAAGGGGCAGAAGGAATGACCAATGGCTGTGTGATCACAAGTGGCTGTGTGATCACAAGTGGCTGTGTGATCACAAGGGACGAGACACAAGCCCCTATCCGGCACAGATGGCAATGTGATCGTTTGCCGAGATGTGTGATGGTTTGCGTGAGGGGGAGTGGCCTGACATGTCTAAGTATAATGAATGCAATGGACTGCTTGCTTGTCTGTCGGGTTCAGGTTGAGGGAACAGGATCTGGCACTGTTATGGGGTACATTCAGTTTTAAACACACCTGTCATCACCTTCAGAGTGTTTGTGGCACTTCCTTTTGAAACGTCTGCTACACCACCCTCCATCCTCATCCTGCATGCTAAGGGCTGCCCTTTCTTTGGCAAGGGACGATAGACATCGTCCTTTTGTTTAATCATCTAGGAGCGTTGTTGACTTCGGCGTGGCTGTTTGTTTGTGTGCGTGTGTGTGTATGTGTGTGCGAGTGTGTGTGTGTGTGTGTGCGAGAGTGTGTGTGTGTGTGTGTGTGTGTGTGTGTGTGAGTGTGTGTGTGTGTGTGCGAGTGTTTGTGTGTGTGTGAGTGTGTGTGTGCGAGTGTGTGGCTGTTTGTGTGAGCATGTGTGTGTATGCTACTCCTACAAATCTACAAATCCAGTGCCTCACTGCAACATGTGCCTCTGTGCACAGCTTTAGTTCATGGTGGAGCGGGACACACACACGCAGCATAGCACACAAGCACTCACACACATGCACGTATGCACAAGCGCACACACAACTCGTACATACACACATGCACACACTTATACAAACATACATATGCACAAGAACACACAACTCGTACACAGGTACACACATACATGCACAAACATGTACACAACTCATACATACATGCACGCACGCGCGCACACACACACGCACACACATACACACACCATACATGCGTACACACACATGCACGTTTCAGCCTGCCAACTACGGCCGCGGAGGACCAGGCCCTGCTTGAGCAACACGCAGCGTGTGCACATTCTGCTAGTGAATCTCCACAAGATCGACAAAAAGCACACTTCCCTTTGAATGAGCGGAGAGCACAGGTAGGGGACCATGAGATGCATGTGTGTGTAGCATGTGTGTGTGTGTAGCATGTGTGTGTGTAGCATGTGTGTGTGTGTAGCATGTGTGTGTAGCATGTGTGTGTGTAGCATGTGTGTGTAGCATATGTGTGTAGCATGTGTGTGTGTAGCATGTGTGTGTGTGTAGCATGTGTGTAGCATGTGTGTGTGTGTGATCGTTGTGATCACTGTAATGTGTGCTTGTGCCGTGAACTGCCTCTGATGTCCCTGCCTACTATTTCAGCTACGTCTGGCAGGTACAGACTGAAATGAAATGCGCAGAATGTGTAAAGCCGATGTCACATGACATTTGAAGTCTAAAATAAGGAATGAGGTTGGCACCGAGACACACCACCAAAATGAACAGGGTTGACCATAACTATCTACAGTGTATGTATGTTATTATAAGCAGGGAAACTCCCGTGTATGCAGTCTTATGCAGTGTATGCAGTCTTATACAGTATATGCAGTCTTATACAGTGTATGCAGTCTTAGAATACAGTGTATGCAGTATTAGAATACAGTATATGCAGTCTTATGCAGTGTATGCAGTCTTATGCAGTGTATGCAGTCTTATACAGTATATGCAGTATTAGAATACAGTGTATGCAGTCGTATGCAGTGTATGCAGTCGTATACAGTGTATGCAGTCGTATACAGTGTATGCAGACTTAAAATACAGTGTATGCATTCTTGGAATACAGTGTATGCAGTCATATGCAGTGTATGCAGTGTATGCAGTCGTATACAGTGTATGCAGTCGTATACAGTGTATGCAGTCTTATACAGTATATGCAGTCTTATACAGTATATGCAGTCTTATACAGTGTATGCAGTCTTAGAATACAGTGTATGCAGTCCTAGAATACAGTGTATGCAGTCTTATACAGTGTATGCAGTCTTATGCAGTGCATGCAGTCTTATGCAGTGTATGCAGTCTTATACAGTGTATGCAGTCTTATACAGTGTATGCAGTCTTAGAATACAGTGTATGCAGTCTTAGAATACAGTGTATGCAGTCTTAGAATGCAGTGTATGCAGTCTTATGCAGTGTATGCAGTCTTAGAATACAGTATATGCAGTCTTATGCAGTGTATGCAGTCTTATGCAGTGTATTCAGTCGTATACAGTGTATGCAGTCGTATACAGTGTATATATACGGTTCTGACCGACCCAATTACAAGCAAGAGGTAAAGCATAAAAAGAAATTGGTTTTGGCCAGTGCAAAGTTGCACAGGAAAAGCTGATCAATACATATTGCAATCTTGTGCACAAGTTGCTTTGGAGCAAACAGAACATGTCTGCAAGTGGCGTAGTGCAACAGGATAGTACGTAGCCTCGTTTTTGCTGAGGTTGGGCCCCCCCCCACACACACACACACACACACGTACATCACATGCACCTGGACCTGAGATATAGATTTTGTTGGTGCGCGTGGCGGCTGCTTGTGTATTCGCGCCTGTCTGTGTGTGTGTCTGTGTCTGTGTCTGTGTCTGTGTGTGAATCATAACACCAATGTTGCAGGAGGAGCAGGAAAAAACTACGGTGTCACAACGAGGCTCCAATTAATCTACCTCCAAGTCTGTCACGCTGATTGTAAGCTGCACGCTTTGTTAAGAACAGTGCAAAGTAAGAACAGTGCAGAGTAAGAACAGTGCAGAGCAAGAATAGTGTAGAGGAAAAACAGTGCAGAGTAAGAACAGTACTGCAGAAGCACAAATTGCTTAGAAGCTGTTGTGTCGAAGAATGCCCAAAACTTTTGTTTCCGCGTATCCTGTCTGCGACTGCAATTCCCTTTTTTGCTCTTCTTTTTTTCTAGGCTGTCCGTTGCCGGCTGGAATGGAAGCTGCTGGTCAAGCAAGGCCTTGACGTGCTGGTTGCGTATGATGAGTTCTTGCGGCAGCAGTTCCTGAGGTAGCGCGGCAATCTTCAGCGTGACAACATTCCTTAATTGCACAGCATTCTTTGAAACAGTAAAGCTGCTTGCAGCAAGTGGGCATTTCAACCTCCTAACCTCCAAGCGACGGTTGCTCTGTTCTTGAAAGCATCTGGACAAGGTTCTTGCAGTTATCTGGACAGGTTCTTGAAAGCATCTGGACAGGTTCTTGAAAGCATCTGGGCAGGTTATGGAAAGCATTTGAACAAAGTTCTTGCAGGCAATTTTGCGTATGCATCCTAATGGTCTGTGCTTGTGCATTTTGCTAGGGCTCATGCTTTGGATTTTGTGTTCATTATTCGAACCTCTCAGAGATACCTTATTTATGATTGTAGCAGTCATTCAGGATTGTCTAGGTTCCCCTTAAAGCTCATATTTATTTTCTTTATGTTGCCTCTTCCTTTTATCTCCTTTCTTCCCCTCCTACACATAATTTTTTATAAGCACGCCTTTTCTTTGCTTGCTTGTAGCTGAGCGCCCTTGTGTTTCCTTGTCCTTTCTTTCCTGGCCCAGCGTAACCATATAGTTGTCCCTCTATTCAGCAGGGAGCAGCAGTCAGCTTGGATTACATTAAGTATAGTTTGCAGTGTGCTTCTCATCCCAAAACCATGGATCACCAATGTACCCTGTAGTAATCGCATCATATACATCCAAGGTCCCCTCGGGTACCTGAGTATGATTTGAAGGTGGCTCAGGCACCTGATGTGGAGGAGATTTCCAGATTAGAGCAGCTTCCAGAATAAAGCAGCTTCCAGTTTAGAGCAGCTTCCATCAAACTCTTTGATTTAAGTTGTGCCTTCATTTGACGCTTCTATGATGATCACGTTTCTAGTTTCAGCTGCCGCTCGCTCCTGCCATTGCTACAGCGTGTTCTCTGCTGCCAAGTGCTTGGTTACTATGGTTACAAGCAATAGGGGGTGGTTACAACAGGGATGATTGAACAGCCAGATGGTTTGGCTGATCGGCTGATGACTGGTCTTGGCCAGCCACAAATAAATCCATAAGCTCAGATATAAAGAGAAGAAGTGCTTATATTGTTTACAAAGGGTTACAAGGGTTACAAGGATGGCCTACAGCCCGAGTCTCTGGCTGATGGCAATTGGCTGGTGAAACAAAATCAACCTATATTGTTTACAAAGATGTTTAAAAGATTTTTACAAAGATTTTTACAAAGATGTTTACAAAGATGCCAAACAAGAGCGAGGGTAGCTTATGATCTGAATACAATGCTTGGTGGTTCATACGGTGATTTGAATCCTTTCGAGCAAATATCTGTACATAGTTTTGTTTAAGATTTAGATCCTGCATGTCTGAGTCTGCTGAGCAATTCTTCCTTCTGTTTACAGGGCACGCAATGTTTTGCATGGGCACAACATTCGCAGATAGGCTGCACGCACACGTGTTTGTATCTTAGTCAAGTTTTTTGTTGGCGCATTACATAGGTCAAGGGGAGATAGCAAACTCCCTACAACGAGGTTAAAACGAACTGCCAGTCCGACTCAGTGAAAGCGCGCTGATAAATAATAAGGGAGCAAGAGAGGCAGGAGGCTGGAAGAGATAAAAGAAAGTAGAGGGGACAACCAGGTTGGTGAGAAGACGGGCAAAACGAATACGAGAAGGTCATGCATGGGAAAGAAAGAAGGAAAGAAAGCCTACTTTGGTGCCTATAATGTTAAAAACAAGGTTTAGAAAGACAGGGCTAGCGCTACTAGTAGTAAAGAGTAAAAAGGCAACGGGCTGAGGGCACGTCTAGCTACACCACCACGAGGCACTCAACATATACCGGTAATAAGAAAGACTAAAGGCTAGGGAAACTAAGAGTTAGCCAGGATAAAAGCAGCCAAGCCATTGCGATGACTGGTGCGTAAGTTTGATGTACTGCATGCGCTGGCTGTACAGCAATCAAAGGCCTTTGTGAAGCAGATCAATACTTATTGGATCGGCTGTACTTCAAGAGTGTGGGCATGAGCCATTGCAGTGTTACTGGTTTTAGTCTGCTACCGAGCTTACATGGTAGGTAGTAGCCACGGCGTCACTGAGCAGAATTTGAAGGCCAGGCTGTTTTTTACAGGATTTACAGGATTTACAGATAATGCCATCAGTCAAAACGTGCGACTGCTAGGCTGCAAGAAGGCCAGGCTAGTTTATACTTCCCGCCCCATTGAAACATGTTATGGTATGCAACGTCAGTAGGATCCGCTTGCGTGCGCATACTTGAAAGTGGAGGATTGAAGGCAGTTGTCACGACGAATCAAGGTACCAGCTTAAGCATAAATAGCAAGCATGGGCTACAAATTGTAGATGTGCCGAGTCTTATACTCTGCAGTGATAATAATTTAATTTGACACGTCAGAGAGCTGTTGTAGCTGTTGTAGCTGCACAACAGCTGTGAACCTCCATGCTGCACAGCAGCACACACATGTGTGTGCACATCACCAGAGCATGTACACATGCATGTACACACGCATGTACACACGCGCCCCACGCATGTACACACGCATGTGTGTGCACATCACCAGAGCATGTACACATGCATGTACACACGCATGTACACACGCGCCCACGCATGTACACATGCATGTGTGTGCACATCACCAGAGCATGTGCTAAGACAAGACAGACAGGCGAGGAAGGAAAGTCACCAGCACAGGATATTTTTATATAACAGCTCTCCTTGTACTCCTCGCTTTGCCAAAGCAATGAATACAAGGAGAGTTGTGAGTGAAGAGCAAATTATAATAAAATAAAACAGCTCTCCTCATGCATGAAGGACGCTTTACCAAACTTAGAGCCTCCAAGCAAGAAAGAGGAAAGGAGGGCCCTTTACTTGGTGCCTTAACGCATTCTATTGAGACACAGATGTTTGCTCTTACAGGCAGCTCAAGCTGCATGCCGCTGCCTAGTAGTGGAGTTGGGCTGCCTTTCAGTCATCCCGAAAAATTAAAATCAGGAGGAAACCGTGGCACTCGCCATGGAGGCTCCCCTAATCTTGAGACAGTTGCAGCCGGAGACAAAGTACACCCTCCCACTACACATGAAAGGTTGCAACACTTATTTTATTACAGGCCAAAGGTCAACAGCAGCAGCCAGCTCCCAGCGTGGCAAGAGCCCGTCAAAATAAGAGATATAAGCACGTACGCTCGAAGGTAACAAGTTGCTATGATGAGGAGCATGGCATGCAAAATGGACAAGTTGTGCGTGCGTGTGCACAACATACATCAGAAGCTTTTACGTAGCCAAGCATGAATGCCTCAGGTTTCCCCTTGTATATTGAGCAATAGCTGAAAGTAGAATTGTTCCCAAATAACTTTTCCCACCCCGCTTCCCAGATAAAGAAAGATTGACCTCCAGCCGCCCAGATTTTGTGCTGGTTACTCCCATCGCTGCAAAAAGCAACACAATAAACAAAAAACTAATGTAGGGAAATGGGTTCTTCGTAGTGGCAAGGGGCAATTGAGGGGGACTGGGAGCACCCCAGCAGCACCGCCAGCCATTAGTAGAGCCACCAACCCCAGACAGCACCGACCTAAAGACCTCAGCATTACTCGGCGTGACATCCACCTCG
>Ga0307948_1003339_pt1 | contig 11863 bp, 9 predicted proteins | sample OrgLakmetagen280_FD_201824 | JGI IMG/M metagenome (GOLD analysis project Ga0307948, IMG submission 201824) | Saline water microbial communities from Organic Lake, Antarctica - #280 | ecosystem: Environmental > Aquatic > Non-marine Saline and Alkaline > Saline | place: Antarctica: Organic Lake...
CCAAGCGGCACCACCATGTCTCTAGCTGGTAAGCCACTCCCCATCCCCAGACCTCGCGGTCGCACACCTCTTGCTGCTGATGGACGGAAATGCTGATTAAGATAAGCATTCCAGGCTGGTTGCGTCAGTGGCGTTGGCTGCGTGAATTTAGGCTGACGTAGCATAGCGTGTAGCTCAGGGTTTTTGTTGAATAACTTGTCCAGAAAGGCAGCCTTCTGGTACTTAGTATACGCACGCTTAGCTCGTCTCGTTTGCACACGGTATTCTTTATTAGCAAACTTGCACGCATGTACAGCCTGACCATCCTGCACCGCTGTCCTAAACAAACGTCGCTTCTCTTTGCAATGGGCGTCAAACCAAGGCGGGTCGCGCACTCTATTTTTACCACACAAAGGAGCACAGACACTAATGTTTTTACCCATACCCACTTTGAAATCGCTAGCAGCATGCACAATCATAGAACGTAGGCAGAAGGACGAATTCTCATGGTCCCTCTCCTCAAGTGCTTGAGCAAATTGGTCTTGCATCACTGTACTGTCTGCCAAGACTTCGCCATAGAGACCACGTTACTGTCTCCATCATGGTGATGAATTCAAGAGGTAACGGAAATGATCGTATTAGAGTGTGCAGGGTGTACAGAGTGTACAGATAAAGCCTTCAGTCAAAACGTGCGACTGTTAGGCTGCATATATAAAACATGTATGTACAAGTTGTACAGATTGTTGTTGTAGCACCAGACTTGTAGCACCTACAAGGTTCGGTGTCCAGTGTAGACTTTTACTTATACACCTACAAAATACCCCTGGCTAAGACTGTAACGATCGTAACACTCAAGGGTTTCAGGTAAGGTAAGTATATATTGCTATATTTGCCTCAAGGGTTTTAAATATCACATAGCACATGTGCCATGATAAGGAACAAACACAATAGGTCTTGAAAACTACAAGCATACTGCTCGGAAGGATGCATTTTGTTTAGGACATCACTGCTTGAGGACAAACGGCTTCAGTCAAGGCATTTGACTGCAGTGCTAGCCTACTTATAAAGATCAACTGCCGCAATTCGTAAATGAGGTAAACCAAAAGAAATGGAAAAGTCTGCAGTTGTTTTGATCAAAGAAAGTAAACATGTTATGTCTATCGACATGGTGCTTGGAAAGAATCAGTGTTGTTGTATGCATGCTAGACGAGTCCAGGGTGAGCACACTTTAACGAGGCTTTCACTTCTTGGGCTTCAGACAAGGCAGCGCTAAGCACCTGCTTCTGACTGTTGACGTATTCAGCGGCAGCGGCAGCAAACACACAGCAACCGTTGCCTCCTCCCTTTGCATATTCTGCACTCATGGGCTTAAGACGCTCTAGCTTCCTGCCGATCGTACGAGCAAGTAAGTCTAGCGCAGCCACCTCATTTTCCAGGGCCATGCTGCTGAAAGGCCAGCTCTCTGACGAGTCTGATTTCACGGTTTGCGTGGTTTGCTTCTTCTTAGCACTGCCCTTATTGCTGCGGCCTTTCTGGTTCTTCTGATGTAGCTGTTGTTGCTGCTGCTGCTGCTGAGCCTTTTGCTGCAGCTCCGCAGGCTGCAATGCTCCCATTGCTGCACAACGTGCAGCTGCCATTAACTGGCTAGAAAGTGAAAGCGGGTGCTGCTTGCCCACCCTGAAAGCAAGTAGTCAAAAGTACATAACACATGAAGTGGCTTGGATGAGGTCGGGAGAAGGTACTAGGCGACACGGGCATCTAAATACGTAAAACAAGGCAAGGACTAAACGTAGTGATACCAGGTGAACCCCTTTCCACTGCAAATTTGTAGACCAAAGCATGGTCCCACCTTGACTCTAGTCCAACGCTTAAAGCAGGCGCAACAGAAAGCAGGCGCTGTTTGGCATCATCAGTCATCTCTTCTGTAAGGTCCTGGCAGGTGCAGTATGTCGTGATGACAGAACTTATGTATTGGCAAGGGGTTGGTATGGGAACCTAATGTAAGTGATGACAGAGCTGATGTATTGGCAAGGGGTTGGTGTGGGAACCTATTGTAAGTGATGACAGAGCTTATGTATTGGCAAGGGGTTGGTGTGGGAACCTAAGGAGAGAAATTAGTATGCATGATAGTAACAGTCTACTTGTGCAGCACGCTGGCCAACACACATGCGTGCACACTCAAATATACGCACGCACAAACACAGACGCACATACACACACGCAGGCACATACACGTTCACACACACACTAGATAGTTCAGCACGCTAAACTCATTGTGTCTGACCTCGAAGTCAATTACAAGGATTTAAGAGCTGATGGTTATTGAGGGGCTGGATAGGGTTTATCAGAAATGCTGCAACTAACAATACCATGCTTCTTCTCATGAGTGCTGTATTCTTCTCTTAAGTGCTGTAAAGTGCCTTAGCATCCAGCCAATCATCGTCACAAAAGACACGCCTGCATGCTAATGCTGGCATAGTCGGATGGGTTGCCTGGCACCGTGAAGCCGTAGAAGAGCAGAAGCTTTGCATTGGGCAAGGGGCCGTAAGAAATGAAGAATTGCTCGCCCTTTTTGCAAGGCCGGAAGCTCCTGACACTGCAGGGCAGAGCAAAAGCTGTGTGAGGAGTATGAGGAGTACTGCCATGCATTCGGTTCTTTTCATGGTGACAGACAGCGGTGTAAGTTTGAGCCACTACGTAATCGTGCAGAATTGGGTGTGCTCACGTTAGCGTGTTTGTTCTGGCGTTGCCCTCAGAAATGTGCACGGCATGCACAACAAAGAAAAGCTTGATCAATTTCAAAAGCCCAGTTTTGGGGTCCACCACAGGAAATTTAACAGCGTGTGCAACAAGGTTTTTGCCATTTAGAGCGCAACAGGTCATACGTCACTTTAGCTTGCCCAAAATGTACGCACTTCAGCCTGATACACGTTTTAGGGTACACAGCAGAAACACGCACCATACAAAAGATGCCTGGCATCTACAACTAAGAAAGTCGTACTCACTTCAGCATGCCTGTTTTGGGGTCCACAGCAGAAAAGTGCACAGCATGGGGCCAGGGGGAATGATTGACTAGGCCGACGAACGGGGCCAAGCAGGGACGGGTCTGCTGCTCAGAAGGATGCACCTGCACCTGTGATTGTTTTTGCATGATGCGTAATGATGAACACACCTAGGTAAGAGGCAAGTCAAAATGCGTGTCTGCGTTTTGCAAATGCTAAAAGAGTTACCACTGCCAAAAAGATCTCCATTCCTCTAAATCCCTACTCGGTATTATGTATGCGTGCATTTGTTTGGTATGTGTATACATACAGGTGCTTTTCTACTGCACTGCAACTGTCTGAACAAGGCACATGCAAGCTGCGCACACAGGAAGGTTTCAATCACATTGTTTAAAGAGTGACAACGTATCTACTAATCACAGTTGGAATTTCAAGAGCTTACACACACACAGACGTACACCTACATGCACACAGACACACACACACGTACCTGTATGGCATATGCGTACCAAACTTCAACGGCCCATAGGTACGCTTCCCACGCCACACACTCCTTGCTCACAAACTGAGGATAGGCCCTTGTGAGCGTTTCAAGGACCGGGCTCAGCGCTTCGTATTGCTCCCTGATGTGCTGCAGGGCACATGGAAAGGCCGAACAATCAGAATGAGATCATTTGAAATGTGAGTTTTTATAAGCGAAGTTCATGGTGCACATCAAGGACAGGCCCTGTGTCAGCTCCAGGACGCTTTGAGCGCAATGCATCACTCCTAAGAATGCTGTGGACCATCCAAAAAAATAGCGCAGTTATGAGGGGGAATTATGTGTAAGGTTGACCAGAGCCATATATTTACGGTGTACATACGGTATTTTTAGCATGGACTTTGTCAAGATATTGGTCGTATACGGCGTATATATACGGTTCTGGCCAACACTCATCATGTGGCATGCAAAGCGTGACCCTTTAATATTCTCTGCAATGCACTCAGCACTTGATATGCTCGAGGTGCTTGCTCAAGTGCTGCACAGTTTCAGTGGGTGACAACACCTGTCAAAGCCTGCTGCTTTCCTACATACAGGGAGGGCGTTACCAAATAATCAACACGTTTTATGGTGCATGGCGCAAAGACAAAAAAAACAAAGGATACCAGCCCCACCATTGGTGTCTGCTGGATGTGGGGCCTCAATTGTCGTGCCTGCTGGGTCTCATCACACAGCACACCCCCAAAATAGCTAGGTTTATAATTTCTAATGATGTGTGGCGCACGACACACACAAAGCTCAGGAAGCGGGGCCTCACCTGTCGTGCCTGCTTGGTCTCATCACACAGCACACCCCCAAAATAACTGGGTTTATAATTGTTAATGATGTGTGGCGCACGACACACACAAAGCCCAGGAAGTGGGGCCTCACCTGTCGTGCCTGCTTGGTATCATCACACAGCACACCCCCATAAAAACTAGGTTCATAATTTCTAATGATGTGTGGCGCACGACACAACAAAGCTCAGGAAGCGGGGCCTCACCTGTCGTGCCTGCTTGATCTCATCACACAGCACACCCCCAAATTAACGAGGTTTATAATTTCTAATGATGTGTGGCGCAAGACACACACAAAGCCCAGGAAGTGGGGCCTCACCTGTCGTGCCTGCTGCGCCTCCTCATACAGCGCACTTCCTTGCAAGCAGCCCTCCAGCAATTGAGGAATCACACTGAGTGCTGTGCCAAAAGTAGACGGCAGAGAAGCCCAGTAGGGCGCGTACGGGGACTCGTCATCAACTCGATCAATCATCGTCCACACCACCGCAGCAGCTTCCTCGCTCAAGTTCGGGATACGCTGCAGTGCTTTGCCCTGTGTGTGAGTATGTATGTGTGTGTGTGTGTGTGTGTGCATACAAGCGCATGTTAGTGTGCTGAGCGCGTCTTGTTTAAGAAAATCATTGCAAAGCTGTTCACAATTTGTGTGTGTATATGCCTGTGTGTTGGGTGTATCTTGTCAAAGATGTCATTGCAAAGCTTCTCATGTGTGCAAGTGTGTGTGTGTGAGCTGAAGCGTCACCAAAGTTAAAAATAAGCAGCAGAGAATTTGATTGCCTGCGTAAGTGCATTTGTGTTTGTGTGTGTACTCATATGCGCGCTTGAAAGGTAGTGATACTCAAACCGTCCTCTTCAAGCACCAAATCTTCGAAATGCCAGACATTACCAAGCAAAATGGATAAAAGCATTAAATTACAAAGATCAGGAACAGACTCCGTTGTATGTCTCTGCCATATGTAGAGTCACAAGAAACTTTGGCATACCAAGTCAGAATCCAGGGCGGTCCTGTAAGAGATCAAAGACGCAGCAGGGATGCTAACAGCCACACCCCCTGCTTGAATATCTGCATCCGCTTGCACGCCCCGCAAGCCGTTGCCGAAGGTTGCAGGAGACACACACGCTCTAAGCCCTTGTGCCTTGCACCAGCTGCATGTGTGTACGTGTGAATCTGTGTGTGTGCTTGGCTGGCCATGTAAGTGCTCGCTCAAGCGTCAATCCAGATCAGATCCTCTTTGATGGCATCAGATAAACAATAAGATATCTCATGGCTTTTAATAAAGAAATTTCCTTGATTTCTTACTAGAGGGCGCTAAATACTGAGGCCAGTTGACAGCAAAAATATGTTGGGGAGCCGCTGAATATCTACCTATGCAGCTGTGCTTCCTTAGAGCCGTCAGGAAAAGGTCTGCCACTAGGTCCCACCTCCTCGGAACCTGTGTGCGTGTTGTGTGTGTCTGTGTGTGTGCATGCGAGTGTGTGTATGTGTATGTGTATGCGTATGTGTTAGTATTTGTGTGAAAGTGTGTGTGTTTACGTACGTGTATTTGTGTGAGAGCGTGTATATGTGTGTGTATTTGTTTTTTTGTGTTCATGTATATTGTATATGTGTGTTGGTGTGTGCGTGTGTGTATGCGTGTGTGAGCATGTGTACATGTGCCTATTTTTGATCTCTTTTCTTTCATGTTTCATTCTCAGATCCCTGTGACATTTGCAGTGGCAACACAACAGTTGCAAACACCATCTGATAAATTAACTTCGACCATCTCTGATGATATGCAATCGCCAAGCGACACGACACAACACCCCCTACCTCCTGTCCGCTCTAAGTACGTGTTACAGAGGCCATCCACTTCTGCCTTCGACTTTGTATCAAGGGAGTCTCCTGTGAAGAAGGTTTGAGCATGGCGGCAGAGTTTCCCATCCAAATCCTTCTTGGGTCTTGGGGGTAAAAAACATTCTCCTCCTAACCCTGAAGAAATGTCAGTAGCTAGATCCTTGATCCGATTGTCGCAACTAATATCACCTACGCTTTAGAAGAAGCCTGGATAGAGCCGCTGCCTCATTTTGTGGAGAGATCGGTTGTTCAAAGTTTGTTGGTGGGCCTCCTGGGCATGATTCCTGGAGGTATTGGAATGCGTGCAATTAATTGTACATATGTACATATGTATGAGTGTGTGTGTGTGTGTGTGTGTGTGTGTGTGTGTGTGCGCGTGTGCGTGTGTGTGCGTGTGTGTGCGTGTGTGAGTGTGTGTGTGTGTGTGCGTGTGTGTGTGTGTGTGTGTGTGTGTGTGTGTGTGTGTGTGTGTGTGTGTGTGTCTGTGTGTGTGTGTGCGTGTGTGAAAGTGTGTATGTATGTGCGTGTGTCTGTGCCAGTGTGTATGTTGCCACTCCATTCCTACCTCCATGCAAGATTTCCTGCATTGTTGCATTTCAAGCAAATAAAAATATAAAATATAGTTGCTTCAAAGGAGTTATTAAATGCCGTCTAGTTTGGCCAATGCTATCAAGCGGCATACACACAAGGAGAGGTCACAACCGTGAGTGCTTGCCTGGCAATGCATGCAGTACACGCACTGCGTGCATACACGTACAAACACACATACAAAAACACATACACACACGCACAAACGCACACACGCACACGCTTACAAACTCGCACTTAAACACGCACAGCACACACACACACACAAACACACGCACACAAATACACTCGAGCACGCACACGCATGCAAACACGCACACACTCTCGGCCATGTAGGGCTGCACGCAAGAAGTATGGGCTCCTCGAAAAGCGCAAGGACTACTTGCTACGTGCCAAGGATTTCCACAAAAAAGAGGATACAATCAAGGTGTGGGCAGGAAGCCGGACACGTAGGTGTAGACGCTTTAAGCACACTTAGGCCTTTGGAGGATTGAAGTCAGTCATGCAACAACACCCATGTAAATATGCGCCCATGAGTGGACTGTAGAAAGCAGTAGTAGGTCGTGCAAGAGGTGTAAGCAACAAGGAATTGTTGTTCATATGTGTGGGAAAAGGAGTTGAATGCTTTCCCTTGCCAATTGCCAGAATGGGGGGAAGAAGCCAGTTTACACTAATCTGTGTCACGTACACTCAATACAATACACGCGCTCGCACAAACACACACACACACACAAACATATACAATATCTCTCTTGTTGTTTGTTGTGCGTAAGTTTACGCTCATGCGACTCGTGCTTGACCCTAAATACCACCACAACTCAAAATTCCCTTAGCGGCTAAAACGCAAAGCTGAGGAGCGCAACCCTGATGAGTTCTACTTTGCCATGGAGAAAGCCAGGACCAAGAACGGGATCCACAATGGAAGGCAAGATACCATTAAGCAGTATTCCAGCACTTTCTGTTTGGTCTCGGCTGCTGAATAATTTCTTTAATTATGTAGAACTGTGTGCGTGTGTGTCTGTTGTCACTGTTGGTACGTGCAAGTGTGTGTGTTCCTTGCTGTGCAGTAAAAGATCGTCTATAGCGTGCTTGATATTGCACCTTTAAATTTAATGCAGATTTTACCCAACTACATTTCATTTGTGTGCGCGTGCTGTTTGGGCAAAGTCACATGAGAGACCTGACGTGCTCCCATTCAAGCGCATGCTTTTTAGGAGTTTGGCCAGAATTAGAATCATTTTGTACACCGCATGTTTGAGGAGCCTTGCCGGTGTATGACAGAACTGCAGAACATGCACTTGCTTTTGGCCGGCTCCAATTACTTTACTGGCAACTGTCCTGTCCTTTTATGTAGCTGGGTTCTGGCCAGGTGGTTTCCTGCGTTGCTTAACCCTACTTGCACATGCCTGTTCCTTCTCCTACGCACACACTTGCTTGCATCTCAGCTTACAGCAGCTTGGCCTAGACCAGCACTGCGCAGACATTTAGCTCTCACAATTGCAATTTGAATGTCACACGTGTTTACTTTTGCGCTTTTGCCACACGTGTCTACTTTTGCGCTTTTTGCTTTCAGCTTGAGCAAGGCCAACAAGTACAGCGCTGATGAGCTTGCCCTCATGCGAAGTCAAGACGTCAACTACCTGACCCTCAAAAGACAAGTGGAATCTGAGGTCAGTGCTTCTTTTTCCCGGGTTTTCCTCTCTTGCAGCACCGCACATTATAAGTAGTTCCGTATCAGAGTCTGCACCCGAATTCTTATGTGCGCATACATTCAGACATGCGTACACACAACGCGCGCATACAAACACATATGCCACACACACAACACACACATGCATGCACAGAAAGTGGAAGGCCTCCAGGAGTCGCTGCACTACATTGGCCTTCCTGCCCAGAACAAGCACAAAGTGTTCGTGGACAGCAGCAAGGAGGCAAAGGCGTTTGACCCCAGCCAATATTTTGACACGCCAAAGGTACGACGGGCTGCACCGTCATATTGTAAGGGATTCAAGTGAGGGCTGCAAGCACTGCTCCACACTTGTGGTTTGGGTGGTGGCACTAACATTCACTGAATTGCCAAACTTGCAATTGCTCTCTCTGTAAAAAATAGCCTGCATTTTCCCTGAAACCTAGATCTGTGTACATATTGTAAGCCTTGCAGGAACTGCTAGAATAGCAACACAACCACCCCAAGGTAGAGGCTTTTTAAGTGACATCAGGAGGCCTTTTTTTCCGAACGTTTACTTTCTGGGGTGGACACCCCTGAGGGCCCCCTTCCCCCCAAAAAAACTTCCAGTGCCCCCACCCAGACAAAAGGGTTACTGATCTGCTCCTTTGTGATTTCTGCATCCATCTGCATACTCCTCAAGACCTGAAACTAAAGTGTCGCAAAGTTATGGGGCGAAAACCGAGATATGGACGCCCATGCACACATGACTTACCAGGCACCCACAACTGACTTGCACAATAACCCCACATTGCTTCTATTTCTTCGGAATTCTACTGACTATCTCATGCTGGCACAATCCTGGAAGTTTGGGGTAGATTGCTGCTTCACTGGCTTGACTTACCCCGCGGCCTGCACCCAAGCGCGTGTCTCTGGCTTTTGGACAGGACCACAGAAACCCCCTTTTACCCAATTTGCTCAAGAAGAGTGCCAATCAACTGGACTTGAGCCGAGGATTCCGATGATATATCTGAACTCCGTGGAAGTGGCCCAGAAAAAATCTGGACCAAAGAAACTAAAACCCCACCAGGGCCCCCCCCCCCTCCCCTTCCCCGATTCGACCCATATATGTACCAATTGATAGCTCTTGACGTCAGGATTCCAAATATATAATTTTCAATCAATTTTGACGCATGCCGTCCAAAAGTTATGCTTCATGCAGCCTCTTGGTGACATCATGAATTATACTGCAAAGCCAATGCCTTGTTTCACATTTTTACCACAGGAGCTGCTGGGCCGGCAGTACAATCGACCCAAAGCAGAGGCTCTGAAAGACCCCTCCACTGTGGCGTTGGCAGAGGGGCCCAAGGCAAAGAAGATGCTTGGCAAAGCAGAGAAGTGAGTGTTCTTCACTGCACGTATCAGGTCACTGCTCATACCATGTAGGTACACCTCGCCACAGGTGTGTCAATGGACTAAGGGATTATGCTAGGTCCAGAGCAGGGTGCAAACTTATGTAACGTGCAGGCCCTCTAAAAAGAGAGGTTATTGCCAAAATGGGCACGTTGCTCCTCCTTAAATGTAGCTTGAGGTTAGAACAGTTTTTAATCAAAAGAATGGGTTATAAAGCAGCTTCGCATTGTGTAACAACAGTACGCTGTGCGTAAAATCTAAGCGGAACTTCCTTGGAGGCCTTTCAGAATATTGACCTTATATTCCTCGGCAACAAAAGACGGAATTTGTTAATTTGCAATGGCGTGTCTTTTTACACACAGGCGCAAGTTGGCAGCCTATAAAGAGCTGTCTCAGCGTCTTGAGCGTAAGGAGCTGTTGACGAGGACGGCACAAAAACTGGCTCTTCAAAAGGCACGTTTTGATACACCACTTTTGTTTGTTATGCACGGATAAATTGAAAAGCTTGCACACAGATGACCTGAAAATTTTGGTAAGGTGGATTTACAAGCTAAGGGGCTGCAAAAAATTACACTGCAATCTAAAACCTGGAAATTTGGCAACTAAATTATCAAGTGCACCCAGGAATTTGTTAATTGGGGTCTTCTGCCCTTTGTCAAATCCATGATAGCACACTCTGCCTAGGGAGTGACCTGTTGTCTACCTTTGCCCCGTGCAATATCGTTGACGTTTCAAACACAGGAAGTGGCAGGCAAGGGCCGGAAGCGCAAGCTGGGCAAGGATGAGCTGTCCCAACCAGCAGGCGATGAGCACAGCAGGCAGCAACAGGGTTCGGTGTTCAAGTGGAAAAGGGAGCGCAAAAAGTAAGAATTTGATGTGTTGGCGTGATGTGTGCTCACTTTTAGAGCTGTGGTACAGGTCTCGTCCTTTTGAGAAAACCTACATAACCTGCCTCCTTTTCTCACTTCAACATTTTATTTATTGTTTATTTCTATGTTGTGCTTTTTATTATTTCTTTTGAGCCTGTAGATCCCTGCATTCGTCTTCTTTTCTTACTGGTGCTTGTCGTGTATCTAATACATAGTATAAGTATTGAATATCCGTTTTATCTTTGCCGCTTCTAAAGGGTTTACATAGGGTTAGCCGCTTCTACTAAAGGTGTTGACAATGGGGCATCATTACTTTTGGGAGCGGGTGGTGGCACTATCACAACACTCACACGATAGAGCCATTCAAAGATTTGGGTCTTGATTCTCAAAGAGTTAATGGTTACAATGGGGGGTGACCTTCAGCCAGGTTGTTTGGCTGATCGGCTGTTGACTGGTCTCGTCCAGCCACAAATAAATCCATAAGCTCAGAAAGAAAAAGAAAAAGGCTATTGCTCTGCTGAGAAAGGAAATTATGAACAAGTTGGTTGTTGACCTGTTGCAGCAAAAAGGGTTGGGCTGCTGAAAAGTCCTCAAAAAGAGGAGTAAACAGAAAGAGAAAATGTTTCCTCAGCTCACAAACTCGATGGTCTTGGCAAAATAAAAGAGCATGCACCTCATTCTGAACATGTTCATCTTCACCAGGACATTGGTCACATACATAAATACCATCTTCAAGCCACGCTGCTGCCTCAACTTTCAAAGTATGCGCACGCAAGCGGAATCTAGCTACTTATATTGCGAATAACATGTTTGGACAGATCAAGATGGAGATACCGTGGTACATTATCAGCATACGCTCATTTCTAGAAAAAGGGATGGCAAACCAAGAATGATAGGTGGCCAGTTTGTTGTTGTTTGTGTTGGGGTCCACCAACTCAGCGTCTCTCCAAACACCTCTCATCCTGTGCTTCAGATCCGCAGTAAACTCTTGCATAAAAATAGCACGAACAGTTTGAACAGCTCGTGCATATGACTCGTATCCACGCAGTCCTTGAAAAGCGCTCAACAATTGAACGGGCACGGTCCAGCAGGCACTTGAACGAGGCTGTAAATCGAGATCAGCCTGGACTACCCTCCGCAAAGTGTCACTATTGGTATTAAGCATACTATTGAAAAGCTTGACAGCTGACCGAAACCA
>Ga0307948_1003341_pt1 | contig 11860 bp, 6 predicted proteins | sample OrgLakmetagen280_FD_201824 | JGI IMG/M metagenome (GOLD analysis project Ga0307948, IMG submission 201824) | Saline water microbial communities from Organic Lake, Antarctica - #280 | ecosystem: Environmental > Aquatic > Non-marine Saline and Alkaline > Saline | place: Antarctica: Organic Lake...
CGTGTGTTGTGTGCGTGTGTGTGTGTGTGTGTGCAACGGATGCGGCAAAGCTTGTGTGGGTGCAGGATGCTATAAAGTGACAGCTTGCAAAACAAAGGATGTACCTGTCAAACCCGACCGACCAGCCTTTTTCCTCCTCTTCTCATTGACTAATTTCACGCGTTGAGTTTGAGCCTCAAATACATCGGTGCGTTGGTGTCTTTTCATTGACTCATTTCACACGTTGAGCCTCAAATACATCGGTGTGTTGGTGCGCATGCACTGGCTCTGCATAACCACGAGCATAAACTGCCTGCACCTCACACGCTCATTTCACCACTGGTAATGAAGCATGGTATTTATGATGAAGAATGGTATTGAAGCATAGTACTTGTATTGAAGCATGGTATATAGGTGCCGGCCTCTGAGTGCTCCTTCACTTCACCATGCTGGATGTGCAAACACTACCAGCGTAGCATTTTCATTCATTAATGCACAAAACCCACCCTCAAAGTTTGCTTGTCCACAGGTATCCAAATTCAAGCTGGGACTTATGTTTCAGCAATCGCCTCCAGCCTCGCGGAGCCTTGATGAGCCACCAGCATCAGACCTTGGTAAGGACCTGCCTGACAAGGATTGAGGCGTAATAGTGTGACCGACCCCTGGATTTAGGATGAGGACGTAATAGTGTGACCGACCCCTGGATTTAGGATGAGGACGTAATAGTGTGACCGACCCCTGGATTAAGGATGAGGACGTAATAGTGTGACCGACCCCTGGATTTAGGATGAGGACGTAATAGTGTGACCGACCCCTGAACAGGAGCAATTAAACTGTAGTGTGTATGATTCTGTGTCTGTACCAATGTCTAGCCACCTCTGGACTCCTGCACCAACTTTCGTGCTATATGCACATACACATCAATGCACACACACATCAATGCACACACATCAAGTATATTTGAGGATCATGCTGCCCGTTGCGATTGGTTGATACCACCCCTTCATATCTTGCTCAGCACACCTCAGACCCTCTGCTCTGTAGATTCTAGCCCTAGCCGTTCAAGCCTGGAGGGCTTGGAAAGTCCTCCCGTGGAAGGAAGCGCGTCGACGGCAGCTGCATCAGAGAGCGATGTGCAGGGAGCCAATGACGACGTTCCAGAGCAGATAGGTAAGTGTTTGCTGTGTGGGTGTGGGTATGGGTATGGGTATGGGTGTGGTGTGTGGTGTGCGGTGTGTGTTGTATGTCAGGGTGTCAAAGTAATTTAAAAAATTGCCCAATTACCCAGGTGGGTGGACGGTGGGTGTGTGGGTGTCTGCATTTGTACGCGTGTTTGTGCACACATGTGCACATGTGTGTGTGTGTGTGTGTGTGTGTGTGTGTGTGTGTGCATGCGTGCGCACATAGGCATGTTGTTATGTTTTTAAATGGGAGTCAGGGTGTGAGGTGTAAGGAGTTAGCAATCACTGCAAGAGAAATGATGGTTTCGTTCTCATTCAAATCAGTATCACCAGCATGCCTACTGCCTCAACATGTGTTCCCTCTTTGATTTGCACACGATAGGTTGACAACCATTAGGCTTTAGTTTAGTTATAAGCCATTGCGCTCTTCCACTGTTCGGTTTGCCTTCACTTATCAAAAATAAATCAGAGGCTTCAGATGGTGCCCTCCTTCTCTCTCATATGTATGTTGACTAACAGAACGTTGTGGACTCCGAGCTCTTCTGCACCCACAATGCAAAGTGCACCCACAATCTACTTATTCAAATGCTGCCTCCCTTCTATAGGTGAAGACACATCGGAGGTTTCAGCCACAGCTGATGACAGTGAGGCGAATGCGCCTCTTGAAGAGGATCAGTCTATTGACTTAGACCACGCTTCTCGACGCAGGTAGCCACCGCCGCATCTGTTCTTCTCGGCCATAGGAAAAATCACGCAGGCAGAGGAAACCACTCCCTGCATTGATCAAGCAAAAGTCCACGGTGACCTACCTAGGTACCAAGTACCGTCTAGCTTATTATTTAGGTTGCTTGAACGGTGTTCCTGCCAGGAACCACAGGGCACTTTGCACCATGCAAGTCAATGTCAAGATAAATGAATGTAACCTATAAGAGGTTTTGTGAGCTATATTTCTGTCTGCCTCAAAATACTTAAAGAACAAATACCCATGCCTCTCCGCAGGACATGGTTGCTGTACAGGATCCAAAAGAAGAAGCTGCTCGCAGGAATTGTCATGCCCATCACAGAAGTACGATATGACAGCAGATGAGGCTATAGCAGAATGCAGTTCAATGAATAGTGATTAAAGGTACTTAAGGTGTTTTGTTGTGTTTTACCTCCCTGAATTCTTGTTGCAAGTGGTTGTGTTGACCCAGGACACCTCACACTTGTTTAGCCCTTCTTAGCTTCGCTTGAAGTTCCTAGGTTCATCAAATTACTGCCATGATACAGCGGCAGGATAGGAATCATGCCTATTATGCGGGTCAGGAATGTGCTGCCGTCTGAGCCTTGTAGGCCCAAAGCTATTGTACCCCTATCAGAGAATGCGTTATTACAGTTGTAGTTGTATATAGAGAAAAGAAAATTGCAGGTGGTGTCAACACCGACAGGGATATACCCCTTCTGGTGAGACAGGTGGGAATGAGGAGCTCCTGTTATTTTGCACCTCAACTTTCAACAACGGCAAATGGTGAAGAAGAGGAACGCTACGCGGGCGGTATAAGACATTCTTTACACATTGTATAAGGAAAAGGAGCCAGTTTGGTACCGTAAAACTCCACCACAAACCCATGGTTACAATAGAAGAGGTTGACGTCCAGCCAGGTAGGCATGTTGGCTGCTGACTGCTAGCCTTGGCCAGTTACTGTTAAATGCATAAGATCAGAAATAAATAGAATAGGTTTAGAGACAGGAACTTAAAAATGGGCTTGCTACTGAACTTCCATATAGCAAAAAAGGGGCGTTGGGTTGCGGACAAGTCCTCAGCAGAAGGTTTAAATGTAAGGAGCAATTTTTTTCTCATCCCGTTCTGGACACGTTCATCTTCATCAGGTCTTCATCAGGACACTGGTCTCATAAGGGAGAGCTGCCTTCAGAGTATACAGAGTAAGACATCAGACAAAATGTGCGACCGCTAGGCTGCGTATGTAAGCATGTAAAATTTGTGTTGTTTTTGTAGCACCAGACTCTTAGCACCTGCAAAAAACCCATGGAAAGGGAAAAAAGGCACAACGCTGTTTGTGACATTGCAGCTCTGAATCAAATCGGTAAGTAAACGATCAAACATCTGCCAGGACCAGCCGACCGCAATAAATTAAAGAGAGCTGCCTTCAAGCCAGGATGCTGCTTCCACTCAAAGCATGCGCACGTAAGCGGAACCTACTGACATAACGCACAACGTGCTTTGACAGATCAAGATGAAAATACTATGGCACAGTATACGTCCATACTTTAAAAAGGGGTGGCAAACCAAGAATAGGAAGTGGCAACAGTGGTCTTGATGTTTGTTTTTGCGCGTTTTGGGGTCCACCAACTCAGCGTCTCTCTAAACTGTTAGATCAAATAACCGCCACTGTAAAGTGTAAGACTCAGCACAACAACTAATAATTGATACGCCTTTGGACCAAAAAGGCCTACAAGGTGGAAAAGTTATCCAGCAGCAGTGGCCGGTAGTGTTATGCTATCTTTTTCTTTCCATGCCCATGCGCTGTCTGCTCATACTCGTGTGCGTGTCTCATCTAGTTCCACTCATCTTTGATTGGCCCCTACACTGCTGCTCCTTCACGGAGCTGGGACCATTGACTCAGACAGACCTCTGGCCTCATCATGGTTACACATTAATATGACTAAGCAAATAAATAGAATCAGAGACCTTACACGGTACAGGGTCTCTTGAGGATCCCCTCTAAGGGTACCTTTTGAGAATGCTCACATGCTGTCAATTGATTACCAAAAGTATCAAATCCAGATGATAAAGGTCATCAATAAGACTGGTCATCCAGCTTATTGAACAAGACATATAGAACTCTCAACTGTCACATGATTCGTCGCTGCCAATGATTGGGCGCGACAAAATACTTCTCATCCTATGCTTTAAATCCGCAGTACTAAATTATTGCATGAAAGTAGCACGCCCATTTTGAACAGCTCGTACGTACATATGACTCACACCCACGCAGTCCTTCAAAAGCGCTCAGCAGTTGAGCAGTCCAGCAGGCACTTGAATGTAAATTGAGTCAGCCTATACTTTCCACAAAGTGGCACTATTGCTATTAGTATCAAGCATAGCTACCGTGAACAGCTTGAGAGCGGACCAAAAACATCAAAACTGGTTGGTTCATGTGCCCACTTTCGAAGTACAGCCCAGTATTCCGCTTTACACCTAATGTGCCCTTCAAAAAGTGCAAATGAAGTGTAGACAGTGAGCTAGAGAACTCGTTGCCTGCCTGCAAACATTCTGTACCCCACATTTGGCTACCATACATGTCAGCAGATGTAACAAATAAACGTCTTGCTTAGCGAGCCACAAAGAAGTATGCGGTCTGACTGCCAAAGGATGTTCACGCACAAATCTACGCATCTTATAGGCTGAGGCAAAATAATCTTTGTGATAAGGGCGGCACCGTTAACATTTGAAAAGGAACATTTGCACCCGCAGAGTTAGAAGTGCATTACCTCGGACTTTTCTAAATCAATCACAGCAGCGTGCATCCTAGGTTAGGTGTAATCTTTAATTGTGCGTGCAGCATGTACTACTAGTAGTAGGTGCCGAAGAATGAACACGGGCTGCAGGGTGTTCAAGTTAATAATAAGTTACAGCCTGGGTAGAAACCATATTGCGACAAGTGGCCAGAATTCGATAAGTTGCCACACACCAATCAGTAAGCAAAGAACGAACAACATTGCATACATACGTACATTTTGTCACTGACAGCCAACACGCGGTAATTGCTGGGATCAAAAGCGACCCTATGTTTTACAGAAAGCTCACCGTAGTAGCTTGCTTCCAGCACGCAGGGATGCAGGCCTTCTCAAACAACGATTTGAACAGCCGAGCAATGTGAGGCCCTAGAACATTATAAGTACGCTCACTACCACTTCCATCATCAGGCTTTAGATGAATTACAGCTTGTAAGAGATTGAGTAGCAATAGTTGTTTCAGGAGCAGACACCCAATCAATCTTATAATATGTAATAAGGAGAGCTACCTTCTTCCCATTGCTGATGGTCCCGCCAACCCATACTCCTCAACTATGAAACCAAGAGGTGTCCGGCCAAACAACGCTCTCCTCTACCCAGCAAGCAGAAAAGGCCATACAACAAATTCACAGCCTCGGAGTAAAAGGTCTGCAAATCCACAGAACTCACGAGATAATATGCTTACATGCCATCAGCAACAAAACCTGTTCAAACCGCCAGACGTGACATTGCAAGCAAAATACCCTCAAATTTATTTGAGCATCACTTCTGGTGGTGTGCAGGCCTTAACATCCCAACCACCTGATCTTCATAGATAAGAAGCCATTCCCCTTTTCATTCTCCACTGGCGATCAGGCCACACTTGGTGAGATGCCCTGTGTTTCTGGCTTTGCATCCATCGGATGATGTAGGACACAAAACAGCGTCCTATGTAGTTTCATGCCACTAGACCTCAGAACCAGCTAAGCGCCGCCGTGCAGGAACAGCAGGAGGATTTATGCAACAATCCTCACAGAGCCTCTACTTCTCGTCACACCATCTTTTGGGTGTAGGTGGCACTTGGCACCAACTACAACACTCACCCATTGATGCCTTAAAATGACTTAAGTTCTGATCCTCAGAGAGCTTAAAAACTTGCTTCATGTGCATTTTATCAACTATGCTGCTAACTTGTCCATACTAGACGTGCCCTTTCTAATACCATTGCCAACTCTCATCATGATCAGGAGCCACCAGTTTTAGGCCAAGCCTGCAACGCACCCCCCTGAGCTTCATTGGTAGTTTTTTATTTGTGGTGGAGTTTTACGGTACCCATTACTAGGGGCCCCTTTCCTTACATTATGTGGGGAGCATATGCCTGCAAAGTATTTCCTGCCTGCATAGTATTTTCCGTGGATATTTTCCGTGGAAAAACACTCCCAGAGAGCCGGACTCCAAGTCTAGCTACTACTTATGACCTACAGGTTTTAGACGGAGCCAAAGCATTGCATATGAAAGAATGCAGCTTTGTTTATGTAACCTTACCAACTTGGCTCAGACGCCCCCTAAGTCACATATAGCGATTCAACCTTACCTTACCAACTCGGCTTGTCTTTTAAAAATACAAATCGGCCGAATTTTACAAAGCAGTTTTGCAGATACTGGATACACCGGAGTTCTTGTGCACGGGGGTGCTCTATTTGATATTTAAGCAAGTTCAGATATTTGCTTCAAAAAGCGCTGTGTTACATAAGTTCAGCCCTAGGAAGGGAAATCGATTCATATCTAAGAAAATGTCGTAGGCAGGATGCTCTCGCCAAGCTTGTAAGGGAAGCCTGCCGCCAGTTGGTTTTCTTTGCTCAACCTCAGCGCAGATGGTTATTAATCGTAGGATTCGGTATATTTAGGAGGATCTTTCTCATTTTTTACGGTAAAAGGACTTCAAATTACCTCAAATTAGAAGCATATAGTAGCAAATAACTTCACCAAACAAGAACATATCATCACGTCCATTACACTGTACAAGCGCACTGCAAACAAGCAAACATCGCAGCAATCCTTTCCTTCGTGTGAAATGGAAATAGGAAGTCTAGAAGTAGAAGGCAAGGTCTGAGCTTTCCTGCCTTCAAACTGACAGGTATACGCGTTATGCGCAAAGGAATGCTGGGCCTCATCGTCCAAATAACTGGCTCAAACCCCTTATAATGAAGCTAAGAACTGGCTCAAACCCCTCTTAATGAGCCTCCAAAGTGACTGGTGGGTGGGGGGTGAGGGGAGTGAGGGGGTGGATGGGTATCCTGTATTTAAGCGCTCATCACGGCAGTTGTAGCCAAGGGCTCTGCACTTTTCACACAGCTCCTCCTGGTGAGGCTTTGACGTAATAAATCCCTGCATTGACTTCTGCAAAGGTCGCTGAATGTAGGGGTACCTGAGGGGCAACGTGATGTCATTCATCCCATTCCATTATACTGCGATGTTTCTAGTAATTATCAAAAAGGAACATGCAAACAATAACAACTCCATCGTGACTAACACTAGAGCCCCGCACTCGTTGCAGTCCTGTGCGTGTACACACAGAATGGATTGTTGGAACGAGGCAAACTACTCTGATTGAACGCCGCTATCCGAAGACTTGGTCAGCCCATCCAAACAAAATCATCACCCATGCAATTGCCACACTGCTACCTGTCCATAGTTGGCCCACGAGTTACCAGACGACCAGCGTTTCCCGCACCGGCACTCGAAAACGCCAAACACACGCTCGTTGCCTGAGACAACAGTTTGGAACTGAGGATGAGGAGGAATCAACTTGTGCAAACTGGGCGATTGAAGCAAATCAGTTCCACCTTGGTAGGGTGTTTTTCCCCTCTTGCCTGCTTGCACAACAAGCAAGGAAGGTCGTCTAGGAAGTCCTATGGGCGGCAGGGGCGCTGGGCGAGCCCAGCTTGAGGGCCCAAGCATATTGTAATATAATTAAATAAAATGTTTGGTGGTATGGAACTCTAATGTCACTCGGGCACTTCAATGACTTTTATAGACCCCAACAAACATTTCGATCATTTCCGATCATTTGGTTTCATTTGGGGTCATTCGGCCCGACAAAAAAATTGCCCGAATGAAAGCAGGCAGCCACAGGTGCAAATATTTTCAGCTCAAATGAAAAATTTCACGGGTTATTTCGGGAAGTCAAATTCGACTCCCGAAACCAATTTAACTTATGTATTAGATTACAAGTTAGTTTACAAGTTATTTCTGCTTTGTGTTTCATTGTTAGTTACAAGTTATTTGTTAGTTTACAAGTTATTTCTGCTTTGTGTTTCATTTCCTAAGCTATGGACGTGAGCAGTAGCTTGAGAGATGCAGTAAAGGCCCTCGTGAGTGCATTGCCACCCGAGTAGTTGCATGTATTTATATAAAGTGTCATGTGTTTCTGAGCTAGAGGTCTGGACTATCGCACTCTTCCCGACGGAATACCTATTTCGCCGAAAGTGCAATGCGGGCCTGCTCTGTAATAAAGACAAGAAATCAGCATTCATCATTTGCTAATCAACATGCGTCAACGTCGATGTTGCTTGCAGGCTGTTTTAACAACCACAAACACTGTGACAGACAAGCTTGAGCACCTGCAGCAAACAACAGAGTTGGGTTAAACCCTAAAGTTGATATCTCTGCAGTCAAAGAGGTGTGGTGCATGAAGGGGTTATGGGTTACCTATAATTGTGGATGGGAACTTGATGGGGTTTGAGGGTTATCTCTTGGTTCCATTATGTTTGCATCGTGAGATGGAAGTGGAATATTTTCACTTTTTTTCATAAAGACCCTCACAACTGCCACTATTCTGAAAAGGAAGAGCATTTGTGAGGACCAAGAAGTTAAAAATGGGAAAACTTAAAGAGGATCACAGAGGGAAAAACAAGAGACACGAGTGGTATCACCTTGCTTCACTCCAATAACTGGAGTTCAAGTGTTACACACTAAGCTCAGCAAGTTCTCTCAGGCGCAGTAGTTGCTAAATTGGAGTAGCTGCATCTGGCTTGCTAATTTTATGTAATCGTTGCTGGCAGAAAAAAGAGCCGTCTCATAAAAAAGGACAGCCTCGGCTTCGGATCTCATTCTTGTGCAAAGATCAGCTGTATTTATATGCTTGCACTGATCATTTTCATCAACGTTTCAATTTGCCTGCAATCAAAATTGTGTAATCCAGACACGGTGTTGCGTGATTCTTTTATCCAGCGTACACCCGAACGACATTCTTGTCATGAAATGAATAACTCTGCAGGTATGGATAACACAGCCCTTATGATTAAGGGATGGGGCTAGGTGCCCGCACCAGGCACCTGATTCTAACTAGTGCTGTTTGTGCAACACATATTGCAGTACACACTATATATTATGTGGGCAGATGCTTTAGGCTCTATTGGTATATCTTTTGTAGATAGTTCCCATTTCTTTAACGAGGATCACATGGTTTCTTGTGATTCTCATTGGAGAATTACAACTTCCGTACCTTTGTCCGTTCAAGTCAACGATATCCTTTACACAGTTTTTCCTTGGCCAAGTCCTTTTTCCTTTTTTTAAACACTACTATGCTAGATGATTAAACACATTATGTCTTTTGCAAGAGGCTGCAACATATTTGCTTACGTGCCTTCTGTTCATTTCTGCTTCTTGCCTGTTCACAGGATGGAGGCAGAAATCCAGTTCAAATTTTGGCACTGAATTTTACGTATTGAGCCACCACACTCTACCCAGGGCCTCTTTTCACCTCAAAACAAAACAGGAGTACTTCTTGTATGATCAGGAATCGTTTAAAATGCTGGAAACCGGATTTGGTGGAACTTGGTTTTCCACCCTTTTTGGCACCCTTTTGCTGATTTTTTAAAGGGAAATGGGCCAAAATGGGGTACCTGGCCAACTACTGCTCCGTTTTGCCCCATTTTTGTTGCAATGTTTTTCTTCATTGAAATGTAGACTATTCATCTAAAAATGACACAAATTGGGTCAGTTGGTGGTGAGATATGACAGATTGGTGGTGAAAAGTGGGGTTCACGTCGCGGGCAACTTTCAAGCTCAGGTGTTGTCAGCAGCTATTTCTAGGTGCCATGCTTAGAAGATGTCCGGTCCGGCGCACATACTGTGAGAACATTCCAAAAGTACCCCTTTCTCAGGCCTCCGTCGACCACCTCTGGTATAATCCTAGTTTCAGCTGCATTGGAATTCTGAAGATTTTGCATAGCCAGCCGTTCACTGCTACTTAAATCCATGCAGACAAAGCAAGATCCTAGGGAGCCTGTCTTGCTGATGGCTTTGAAGATCATGCTGCATGCTAAGTCGTGTCTCTCAGTGATCATATCTTTTATTCGCGTGTGTTGGTATCCAGAAAAATTTTGCAGGGCACTGTCTAGTTGAGGGCAGAGGGGGCAGATTAGGCTTATTGAGTACTTAAACCATACCGCATGCTTTTGGTTGTACAGGGTTCTGTTCTGTACTTTATAATGAGTCAATATCATGAATCATTATTATCAATGATGCTTGACAGGGACATAGGATGCTGTTAAGCAAGCATTGCTAGCAGCTCCATTGGCAGTGCCAATTTTGATAAGGGTCTGTTTTTTTTTAATGGTAGTTTGCTATAGTATTGGCATTTTCTAGTTTGTGGAGGGGGTTTATGTGTGCTTGTAAGGCGTCATAATAATTGGATAGGTACCAGAGCCTTGAGGTAGGGGACTGGGCTGTGTTTGGCGGATGAAAATTTAGATGTTCTTCGTATTCTTTTGCAAGCCAGTAAATGCTGTAGAAGGGATTTTTCTCAGGGCCAGCTGGTTTGATGGAGGTATCCGCAATGTCAGAGTTGGTCGGGATTGATTTTTAAGCAGTAGCGCCAGCATATTCATTGCCTGCAATGCCTGCGTGGGACATGACTCTGCAGAAATGAATGGGCGATGGTGTCTGGTGGATTGCTTTGGCAGTGGATTGGAAGACATCTCCATGGATGTGGTGGCGGTGGAGGTTTGAGTGTGAGAGCTAATTTTTGATTTGGTGCATTGAGGTTAGACGATCGGTGGCTAATTAGGAGTAACCGTGAATTACTGTGGCTGCTGTAGCTGCTAGCTCTGCACGTTTTCACGTATACAAGGTTTACCTACGCCTCTTGGGTTCACATGATGGGACACGTTTAAGCAGGGATGGGATACACCTGACCCTGTGTCTTGCCCTTCTTCGTGATTTTTAAGACCTCCATCAGGCAATGTAGGTCCAGTCCTGCCAGTCTTGTAATTTGCGGATCAGGTTTGGGTCGGAGCTGTGTTGGGTCGCCTTGTCAGATTTGTGAGGTCGGTCTAGGGTAGCACTTCTGTTTAGGGTTTGATGAAGTTCTTTATTCATGCTGGTTGTGTTATCATTCCCAGCGAGTTTTTTTTTCTTTTCTTTTTGAAGTCGGTTGCTAAGTAGCTTCCTTATATTAATAAGGCCTGGAGTCTTTTCAGTGCTAAGAACAGAGGGGTAGGATCGTTAGGTGTCACTGTCAAAAAGGCTCGCGTTATCAACGCGCTTCTGAACTTCAGTAACGCGTTTCTGAACTCTCGCGCTCTGCACGCTAACAGCGGCTGATAAACGCGCGTTTTGGAGTCATAAACTCGCGTTTTTGAGTCATAAACGCGCGTTTTTGAGTCATAAACGCGCGCTTTCGGGCACTTCAACCGCGTTTATGAGTGTGATGAGCGCGTTTCTATGAATATAATCGGCATTTTAATGGGTTAAGAAGCGTGTTTGTGGCGCGGGAAAAGCCAGCTGCTTTGATGGCTCTCTCTCCGGCCCCACGCCAGCCCCCTGCACGCACACCTGCAGCAATTGATACGGCATGCTCATAGCGTCCATGCTGTGGGAGATAGCGCAGATCAGGAGGGAGCATAGGATCAGAAGAGGTGAAAGCTGAAGATTTGCTCTCAAGAGAGCAATTGGAAGAGGCCCGCACGTCCTGCTGCCAGGGCTCTGCTCCTCTCTGTGTGCAAAGCAAGCAGTCAGTGCGCAACATGGCAGGAGGGGCAAGGAAGGAGAACAGGAGGGAGAGGGGGACTGCGCATTGCATGTTTAAAGTTACACAAACCACGCGCCAGGGCCTCACAGCAATGCCCATAGGAGCGGCCTGGTGGTGGTGTTCGCACATCCAGGAAGGAGGGAGTGGAGAGGGAGTGGAGAGGGAGTGA
>Ga0307948_1003349_pt1 | contig 11839 bp, 6 predicted proteins | sample OrgLakmetagen280_FD_201824 | JGI IMG/M metagenome (GOLD analysis project Ga0307948, IMG submission 201824) | Saline water microbial communities from Organic Lake, Antarctica - #280 | ecosystem: Environmental > Aquatic > Non-marine Saline and Alkaline > Saline | place: Antarctica: Organic Lake...
CCCCAAAACCCCAAAACCCCAAAACCCCGTTTTTAATATGAATATTGAAAGAGATAGAGTGACTAAAGCTTTATGAATAATTTCAAAATTAACTTTCAACCTTAGCTTCTTCAATGATTTCAAAGTTGTTCTCACCAACTTTATTTGCTGAGAGATTGCTCTTTCCTTCTCCCTCATCAATAGTAGCCTCAATGTTGGAAATCTCCTTGTAACTCTTAGACATCTTGGCAACCTTGACAATTCCGTAGATAATTCCTGCGAGGACTGCGATTGCTGAGATTGCCAGGAGAATGTAGACAGAGACATGGACAGTCTTCTGAACGTAGTTGCCTGTTCCACTGGTGACAACGACTCCACTAGATGTGATAACCGAAGTGACTAGATCGAGAATCGGCGCTCCCAAGTCGAGAGTTCCTGATGCGTGTCTAGAGGCGAGCATGTCACTCAATTCAACCAGATTGCTTCTCTGCTGAGTTTCAGTTGACTCACTACTTGTAAGTTGGAAATACACAATAGTTGATCCAGTTTGAGTGCTTACTACTCTGATTTGGTCAGTGGTAATGCCGAGTGCGAAGGATAGTTTGCTGACAAAGTCATCAGAGAAGAACTCATCAATGGACATCTGAAGTCTCGCAAGACCAATCATGTGCTCTTGTGCTTGAAGCCTGACAATACATCCTTGCATAATGTAGAACTCATAAACATATGTAAGTTGCTCGTACCTGTTCTCTCCACATTCAGATCCAGTGAGTGCAGGGATAGCCTTTGATGTTTGGTCGTATCTCTTTGATGTGACTTCGACGTCATCTGCGAACACTTTGTAAAGAATTGACTTGGAGAAGTCAACCTTGACCTTTAAGTAGTCTCCTGTGTCTCCACCCTGTATCATGTATCTAGTGCTGGCTGGAGTAGTTCCTGAGTAATAGATCTCGTATGCTTTGTTGAGCTCCACCAATCCTGGGAATCGGGAGAGTCTCTTCTGACAAGTGTAGTGGCCGTCCCAACAGTGGTCCATCATCGTGTTCAAAGTGTTATTGAAGTTAGATTCTTCGGAAAGGATATAGATTGGTGAGAGCATTCTGTCTTCCTTGTCACTGTCTAGAGACTCAAACATAATTTGGGCAATCTTATTGTTGTTACAAAGGTAGGCATTCCAACTACTGACAGACTGACAGGTGGAAATGTGTTCTGATACTGATGGGTTGTTTGGAATGATCTGGAAGCTTGTACCAGCAGATGACTCTATTCCTGTAACTGTAGGAACCATTGTTCCAGATGCTGAAGTTGAGCTAAATTTAAGTACAGCATTCAGTGGACCAGTACATGGGAATTCACCTCAGTCATTGATTTTAGCCCACCACGGTTTTGGATCTTCAAGATATGCAACTGCATCATTTGCAACATTGACAAATTTAGTTCCTGTGAATGTGTTTACTGGGACATGATCAGCATTAAATGGATTAATAAACAATGCTTTTTGACTCTTTGTGCTGGCACTTGAGCAATGTTGTCTAGTTGCTGATTTCCAGTTTTTGAAGTGTACATTAATATTCGTTGCAACAGTATTCCAGTTTCCTTCTCCCATGATATTTTCATAAGGTAGAGATATTATCTCCTTTTCTGGGAAATTCTTTAAATCTTGGGGAGAGTTTGACAAATGCATTCCATATATAGAAATACAGAAACTTCCAGAATCTTGAGGTAAATCTTCGCTTTCTCCCCAAATTGTTGAATCAGAAATTTCAATGAAATTGTTGTCATTAGATCCTCCATTCATGAGACCAATACCTCTACTGCAGTCCAGAGTCTCTATGTTCGAGACTTTCAACGAGTTGAATTGTTGGAGAGAGAAGACTCCTTGCATCATTGTCTTATATACCTTAAAGGAAGTAAAGCATTGACTATCACTTGATGAAATTAAACCATTTGTTGCAATCCATGCTCCATACTCAAATGAATGGGCTAAATTATTTTCATAATTAGCTTTCTCAGCATCAGTACATCCAACAGTTGGGATAAAGAAACCTAATCTTTCACCACCTGCTGCAACATTATTCTTGACTTGTAAGTTTCTACACTTTTGATAGTGATTACAGAAATTGAATGCAGCGATTTCGTCTAAGTTTGTTTCTCCTGACCAATATCTAGTTCCCATTCCAGCAACAACATTTCCTAGTATTTCAGTATTATGTGACTTCTTCATCCAGATACCTCCAATATGTTGGAAGAAGACAACGTTATTTTCAACCTTGACATCATCAGCTTCAGTCACCAAGATACCAATACCAAGTCCATTATAAACAGCAGAGTTCGAGACTGAAGATTTAGTGTCTTCGTCTGTCAGGGCAAAGTAGTTTGCAAATCTTATGGCAGCCTTATCTGTGTCAAACTGAGAGCAGTTGACAAATTCAACATGGTCTAGGATCATGCTTCCCTTCCTTTCAATAGTGATTAGTTGTCCGTTGACAAATCCACTGTCGTTGTTGTGAGCAGACACAATATGTCCTCCCCACATGTCTTCATCAGTTCCTTGCACTTTGATATTTCTAGAGAGGTGTACAACCTCAGCTCTGATGTCGATAGCTCCGGTCTTGGAAGAATCAATTGCTGTAGCACCAAAGTGTTCGTAGACCAATGCTGAACGTAAGGTGACTACCTTTCCACTAATACTTTGGATAGTTGCAAAATCTCTCTGAGTGTAGTCTCTTCCACTTGGTGCAATACCAATGTTGTCTCCTTCAGCCCAGTCAGTTGGAGTATCAAGAAGTTCAATAGTTGTTGCTCCTGCTAGTGCTTTCGCAGCAAGTCTTGTCCATTTAAGACCAACAGTCTTTCCATACATTCTAAGTTTTCCAGTGTTGGCGATAACTTTGTTTCCTCCTTCAAACATCTTGTCATGGAAGTAAGTGTCTTTGTCAGATCTAGTACCATGAAGGGTGAATGTGACCGTTCCAATGAATGGTTCTTCTTCAGTTCCAACTATTAATTCTCCTCTTCTCACATAGATCATAAAGGCTTCGATACTGTAACTTCCTCCATCATTTTCAACAGTGAGTCTACCGTTTACTTCGAGTGTCTTTAGCACTGGTAAGTCATTAACGTCGAGGATCATGTTCCAAGTGCTTTCAATAACAACCTCATCACCTTCAACTGGAAGAGCTCCGGAGGTCCATGAGTTTGGATCACTCCAGTACCTTGGTGTGGTTTCAATTTCACCTTCATTTGGAAGTTCTCCTGAGCATCCACCAACGGTTATGCACTCGTGTCTGGTAAGAACGAATTCATTTCTGTCTGCTTCTTGCCCATCAAACTTGAGCATCATATGTCTGGTAACATTATTCAGGTGGAAGTCACCCATCTTGATAGAAGTGTCTGCAACAGTGAATGGAGCAGTTTGTTTTGTGACTTCAGTACTCAATTTAGTAGTACTATCTTTGTAAGTTACTTTGAATGCTTCAGTCCTTTCAGTGTGATTAAAGTGCAAGACAACTCCCTTTGTTCCATCGTTCTCAATGAGTTCTTTATAACTGTACTCAGTATCCATTGAATCGATGTCAACTCCTTGAGAAGCATGTAATTTGTATTCATATCCAGATATGACGTTGAACACCCAATTTTTGGCTGGATTGTTCTTAACCCTGAAATCAGTCTTAGAGTAGTTGTTTACGTTACAGAAGTTCTTGTCAGTTTTGTATAGTTCATCATACTTTCCTTTTTCAGCTTCGACTAGTGGCTCTAAAGTATCGATTTCTGCTTGAATAGCTTCCATGTTAGTTTGAGACGTTAAAGCAGTGTCTAAATGCTCTTGGGCGCCAGTGCTATCGTACAATTCAGTTGATGTTGTATATGCAGTCTTGTTCTTAGCCATTTGGTCATATGCTGTCAATAGACTTTCTTGGAGAGCTAAGGCACCTGAATCTACTGTAGCTAAGTCGATTACACTGCTTGATGCTGTTGGACACTCAACTGGAGATACAGAAAGCATTCTCCTTGAGGAAGCAACGACATTCGTGTTCATAATCTTCATTGGAAGATATTTTAAGGAATCATATGGTTTTGGGTTATGCATCACTATTCTTCTGATGACGATGTCATTGTTACATAATAATCCATTGTACACGGCTTCATTTCTAGTACATTCAGGAACATCAAGATGCTCATAATAATGAACGATCCATCTGTGAGTGCTACTTCCTAGTGTACCATCTTCATCATAGATAATCTCTTTGAACGGAGTGTCAAACTTTACTCTTTGTGTTGAGTCAGTGAAGTAGAGATTCTTTGTGAAATATGTCCTTCCTGATGAGTCAGTGGCAGGTCCTTCACAGTGAGAGCATGTACCAATGGCTCCCCATCTGTTGTCATGGTTGAAATTGGCAAATATGGTGTCTTTAATTCTCATCTTCTCAGTATTTGCTCCTTTAATTCCTCTAGTAGTGCTAGCTTCCTCATCTGTAACTTGAGCTTCTTCGGAATTGTCAGATGCTCCAACAATCAATGCATCTTGGAGATGGTAATCATCTGTTGATGTCAACCATGGACCAGCTTGTGTTATTCCAAACTCAACTCCTGACAGAATGTTATCAGCTACTCTGATGTTGTGGAACTTGAGGGCTCCTAGTTCATCTGCAATAATTCCTGTCCTCTTATTCTTGTAACCCAAAAAGTCTCTGAAGTGAGTGTCAATCGGTACACTGACGGTTGGGTCTGCTTGTTCTCTTGAATTATGTGCTCCAGTCGCAAGAGCTGCACATGGATTGGTCACAGGAGTAAATCTGTGGAATATTCTCAGTCCATATCTTCCGTTCGAGTGAGCAACGTTCCCTGTGAATTCTCCAAGCTGTTCAAACTCTGGACACACATTTGGGTCGAACGATGGTCCGGTTGGGTGTTCTTGCAAGTCGAACCAGAATCCATATCTGTCTGAGCCAGCAGCGTGATTTCCAATGAACTGATTATCAGGATGGGTGATCCAGAATGAAGCTGGTGTCTGATCGGTGTTCAATAAGGCCCACGATCTCTTTGTCTTTACAGCTAAATTATTCTTTAGCAAGTTCTTGGTCTCAGCTCCATCTTCAATAAAGAATGTATGCCCCATAGTCTCGTAGGCAACGTTGTCCTCAATAGTGAGATAGTGGACTCCATGAATTGTGCAGGCTCTGTTGTAGGTGTGATGGATGGCGTTTCCTTTGATGTATGAATTATGAACTGAACCGATCATATGGAAATGAATAGGGTAACGACCGAGTTGGAAAGCTTGTCCAACCTGAGTAAACTCGGTGTATGAAATCCTACCAGTGAGACTGTCATCTCCTGTTGAATGTAGCATGATGTGGGCTCCATACATATTGTCAACACTGTCGTGGTCAGCTCCTTTGAAGACGACATTTCTGGTGAGAAGACCAACTTCAGCACGCATCTCAAGTGTCTTGGTCTTATCAGAGTTGACTCCATTGCTACCTGTGTAATCTTTAGACCCAGAATAATGTTTGTAAGTAGTAGGTCTGTCAAGAGTTAATATTGTTTTCGCTCCAGAGTTGTCAACATCCATAATTTCAAATTCTTCAGCATGATCTACTTCGAAGTCAGTTGGTGCAATTACGATCATTTCTCCAGCTTCCCAGTCAGTCTTCGTGTTGAGAGTGATTGTATCACCACCTGCTTCTACAGTTGATGCAAGCTCAGTCCATGTATAGTCTCTAACAACACCATGAATGTCAAGTTGGCCTTTTCTGACAAAGATTCCCTTGTTTCCGTAGACTGGAATCTGTGCATCTTCTCTTGTGCCATGCATAGTAATGGTAAGCTTGGAGGTGTACCTGTTATCTTCAGTACCAGCTTCGAATACAGCTCCTTCGCTTACAAAAATGTACCTTGCATCAAATGTTCTTTGATGTGACGAGTCAGTGTCAGGTGCAAAAATCAGTGATCCTTCAACAATTACAGCATTTAGTACATCAGTATAGTCAACATCAACTACAAGTGTTTGTCCTACAGGGATAGAGACCGTATCTCCAGTTTTAGGTAAATATTCTCCACTCCATGTTTCAAGATCCGACCAGTAGTTTGCGTATTTGTACATCAGGGCTTGCATTGATGCATGTCCGTTCTGAGCTGATCCGCTGAACGATAGAACTGTCGATGGGTTTGAGTTGATCGTTGGTCTTGCTCCAGTGGTACACTGAACTTGAGTGCTTGTTGCCTGAGTCACTGAGCAGTCGACTCCATCGATAGTGACAGTGGTTTCACTCTGTGCAGAAGAGAATCCAGTTCCGGTGAATGTGACAGTTTCTCCGCCTTTGTAAGTACCATATCTTGGAGAAATAGAGGTGACTACTGAGGAAGCAGAGTTGGAATAAGTTACTTGATTTTCAAAAGTTTGAGTTTCTCCTCCTGCAGCTGTTACGATAACATCACATGTCTTTGTTGCTTCACTTATATCCTCAACAACATTTCCCCATAATTCAATCTCTCCAATTTGACAGGCTTCTTTGGTAGCAGAGAAAAATCTGAAGTATTGAGCCTTTATCGCTGAATCTGGTTCATAATTATTCCAGCCTTCTCTGAGGTAAGCGTCTGCTGTAAACACATCTGTCCAGGTGGATCCGTCAGATGAGGATTGGAATTTGAGTTTGTCTACAAAGTTAGTCTGTTTGTCTGTCATTCTGTTCATAAAGTATCTGACTTTGGTAAGTCTACCAACTTTGCTTGAGTCAAACATAACCTGAACATAGCAATTATTGTTAAATATAGAGTAAAATCTGGTATTTGTGATACCATCAAAAGCTCTTTGTCCTTCATATTCAGGTAATGAAGTAACAGTTCCTGAGATGATCTGCGCCTCTTCAACTTTGTAAGTATCTAAAGAGTGAGTAGTTGAGTAGTGAGGCACCCATGCTACGAGTTGGTCATTGTTGGACTGATCAAGTCTCAAATTTGCTTCATTTCCACATACAGTAATTAATACATCTCCCTCTGAGGCTCCTTGAAGAATAGAGTTTTGGTAGATGTTCAGTTCGCATCCACCTGCCCATGAGCAAGTAACGGAGTCAGATATGGTGGCAGAGAGAGCAACGGTTTGTACTGAGGAAGAAGTATAAGTAGTCTTATCATCTTTAGAAAACGATACTTGTACATCTATTGCTCCAACCTGAAAGCCATCACTAAATACTACTGAGAAATTGGGAGATGTGCTTATGTCCGTAATTACTGAAATCATACTTCCATAGTGAAGGATTATTGTGTAACCGGTGAGATCTACAATATTCAAGTTATCTACTGTAAGGTCAAGCTGGGTATCACTGTTTGATTTGGTGATGCTAGAAATAGTTGGAGTATTCTCTGTAGTAGTTTCATATTTACAATCATCCGAGTCACTACATGCTAAAGTAATAGAAGATCTTCTTCCATTCTGACTAGAAGTATGAGTGAATATAATCTTCAATGAGTTTGAAGAAATAGAAAGATCTTTCTTTGTGATACATTCTACTGTGGAGCTATTTATAAGCTCAACAGTATTGCAGATTTCGATAGCTGAGTTTCCATTTCCGTACATAACCCTTAGGTTGCTTGAGGAAGTCATTCCTATTCCAATTGTTGATAAAGTGATCTTTTCGCCTCCTAATGATCCGACATGAGGTGAGACAGATTTTAGAAGAGGACTGATTGGAGTAACGATGGTGATAGATGGTAAGTTTATCGAGTCAGTTCTAATAACAATTTCTACTGATTCGCTGTTGTCCATCTTAATCAGCCTGATCTGAACTTCAGTAGTACTAGATGATAATGTTTCCTGTACATATCCATCAATGTAACCGAGGGGGTTACTTCCAAAGTTGGTACCAGTAATAGTGATTACTCCATCTATTGGCGTTACAATGAGACTTGCTTCATCTACTGTTGGGGTGTCAGTATCACTATAAGTGAGCTCTCAGACCCCTCCTCCAAAGTTGCATTTTGACTCGATAGAGAGTTTCAAGAATACCATTACTTCAGATGATCCAGAGACAGAAGCTTTTCCAGCTCTGACAGTAAGTTCAGTTTCAGTTGCTGTCAGTACATCCGAATAGTAGCTTCCAATCATGACAATATTGTCAGAGAGAACAGTTGAGAAGCCTGTACCGTCAATCTTTACTATGTCTCCTCCAGTCGTACTAATTTCAGACTTTGAACCATCTCCAGTAATGATTTCAATAGATTCAATGGTAGACTTAGCGTTGATGGTCACCGAACTCTTGAATCTGACTCCTCCCTGTTCGATGTAGACGTAGTAAATAGCGTTCTTTGGTGACCCTGGGAACCTAGCTGTGAGTTGCTTGCTTGATTGATCGACGGAGTTCACTCTCATGTGAATAGTTGTATCTTCATTCATCAGAATTGCTGTGTATTCATCTGGGTTTGAGCTTGAAGTGGCACTGACTGTGATAACAATGTCTTGTTTCAGGACTGGACAAATAGAGGATTTGTCAACAGAAACTACTGAGTCATCGCTTTCTGTAACTCCGAATGTGCTTGCGTACATTTTTGATTTTCCGTTGAATGCTACAGTCACCTGAGAGTTGTCAGTCATGCCTTGTGGTGAGGTACAAATTATCTTTGAGCTTGTTACAAGTGTAACAATGCAAGATTTATCTCCTGTAAACTTGACAGAAAAATCTGAGAAACTGTTTGCTTCGGTGAGTGTTTGAGGGAAAAATTTTCCAGTAATAATAACAGTTTGACCTCCACTGGTGTGGAAAGCTGGTGGTGTGACACTATCGACCTCAATCTCTACTTCAAGCTTATCAATCGAGCCACTGTTTGCAATAGCACCTTGAGTTGTCTGAACATAAACATCATGGGAACCAGCAATCATGTTGAGGATTGAACATGTTAGTCCTGTAGTTGAGGCAGGTGTAGAAGGATTGATATTACACATTCTGAGTGTGCCTATTGATACATAACTTATCGCATCCTCTGGTAAACTTGTTCCTACAAAACTCATCTCTTGGTATGGAGAGTCAGCAGTTCTTGAAGTTATCTCCCCAGTATTATCTAGAAATACAATATCTCAGGTTCCTGTGGTAGGACAAGCTCCAGTGATATCATTTGACTTTACGACAACCTGTGGTGAAGTCTCTACAGCTCTGACCATATGCCCTGGAATAGTTTCATAAAATGGTGTGTTTGAAGCACTTTTAACAGAGTTATTTTCTGACAACGTGATTCCTAAATCCAAACTTCCTCCAGTCATTGGACTTTCTGGTGAATCGATAATCTCAAGGTTAACATCTGGATGTCCACTGATTCTGTAGTAAAGTTCTTTTCCTTCATTCTGTGAAAAATATTTCTTCGTAACTGCGTTCATTTCTATCTTTCCAATGTACTCTGGAGCAGCATTGTATATCGATCTAATAACGTGGCCAGCAGCGGTACCTGGTGAAATATCTACAGTTTCTGCAGTTGTACTGTTTTCAAGAGGAATTCTGATTCTGTAGCTTCCACTTAATGGAATAGTTGAAGATTCTGTTAAAGACACAGTTCCGGAGACTCCAGTTGTGTCGCTGTAAATCTTTGTCTCTGTAGAACTATCAGCAGAAATTACGTATCTAGCAGTAGTTCTGAACCTGTAGCTGGCAATATCTGCTTCAACAGTTGTTACTTCCCCACTAGCATCTAGGGTGTCTTTCACAACAGATAGAATGTTTCCTAAATTACTTCTGACTGAATTAAAGTAGCTCCTGATTGTATTTCTGAACTCATCTGTAGTGGATTCTGCAGTGAAAGTAGTTGACACACAAGGGCAGTCCTCAGTTGTACATTGAAATACATCAGAGGAAGTAGACACTCCGGTACATTTGAAATTCGAATTCTTAAATTGAAGTCTGTACTTGGCTTCAATGTTGTTTGGTAAAATCACTTGGTATTTTTCAAAAATATGATTTGGATTGATTTCCAAAGCCTTCTGCCCCTTTTGAGAGTTTGCATGTTGTTGTGAAACATCATTAATGGTAAATCCGACTGTCATATGATCACCTCCAGATGTTTCTGTATGTACTACTTTGAAATAGTAATGTTTACCAGCAGTCAATGACTGTTCAGCCGATTTAATAGATGATGGTGTAGGCTCCCAGAAATTTCTCCATCCATTATATCCAACGTTTATGATTTCACTAGCATCTGTCATATCCATATCCGTAGTTGAGAGTTCGACTTGTCATTGGTCGTCACATGATGCATGGAAGATGTATCCTCCAGTTTGAGGAGGTACAAACCATCCTTCAACAACTCTGACTAGTGCGTCGTCATCTGCATCTGAGTTTCTTCTTGCATCGATATCTGTGTAGTAAAGAGTATTGGTAGCAGTAGTACTATCAGTAATCGATGAATAACCACTATATTCTTTTACTCTGGCTCCAGTACCACCAACAAAAGATGTTGCTGAGCTTGTAGTAGTCTTTTCTCCAAGAGTACATTTGAGGTGAGTCATAGTAGACTCGAACACTTCACAGGTAACATCGTCGACCGTTACAGTATTCTTGGTGGGATCCTGATCAAACCCGTCTCCTTTGATAGTGACAATGGCTCCTGGTGCTTTGTAGAAGGAGTTGCTTGACACTTCAGAAATAGATGGAATCGTTCTGACAACATACTCATTCGTTCCATCATAAGATTTGGCTAAGTCATGGACAAGATATTTTCCAGTCGCGCCAATAATGGTGAGATCATTAGAGGATTTGGCTAATCCTCCTCCTGCTGTTCCGCAAATTTGATAATTGCTCCATGTCGAGTGGGCAGCAACGTTTTGCTCATCATATGTGTCAAACTCCATAGTATATTCTCCTATCTTAGCAGATAGGTATTGTTCTCTGCTTCCATCAAATGAATAATCGGAGAATACATTGAAGCAGATGTCTTGGCCTGCAAAGACAGTTGATGGGTAGATTCTCATGATCTGGGGAGTGAAGCTAATTCCATAAGTGATTGTACAATGGCTTGCTGTGTCACAGCTGAGTATTTGTGTTGCTCCATTTGTTGATGGTCCAGCTACAATAATTTCACTAGATAATGAAGTTAACATGGATCCAATTGCTTCTCCGAGTAAAGTAGTCAAGCTAGGGACTTCGTAGTAAATAATTCCTCTTGAAATATCACTGTTAAAGTTAAAATCTTGATTCATAGAGGGTCCAGGATAGGTCACGGTCGTTGATCCTATGGTTTGCTTAAGGAACACGCTTTGGTCTTGGGCAGTGCTGGTGAAACCTTGTCCTAAGATTTGCATCGGACGTTCTCCTAGCAGGGAAACGTACGTAGTGCAGTAGTCTGATGATGACTGGTAGTCTCATACTCCAATCAAGCTTACATCATCAGTTGCATGAGCTCCTAAAAGAGAATTAAATATGCATTTTGTATGATTAAACAGACTAATGGGAATTATAAGGTATTACCTCCACTGTACGATAATTAATAGAGAATTATATGCATTTCATTAAGTTATTATCAAGTTTTCTAAGTTAATTTCTCATCAGATTCTTAAAATTTTACAACAGTTTCTTAAAATTTTACAACAGTTTCTTAATTTCTTGAACAAAATTTGCAGCTTATCAAATTATTCATGCAAAGAAAAGAAATAACAAACTCATGAGAGCTTGGAGATTTCGGAAACTAAAAAGAAAGCTTCATCTGGGATGAGAACAAGTACTTCACAGACATGAAGAGCCTTATAAATTTGTATCTGAGACTCAGATAAGTAAGAAGTATCCGTACCAAAATGTATAGTCTAGAAGGTGATGAAGCAAAACATCTTCTGATGCGCCATTTAAGAATAACGAACCACTAATACTAATGATGGCTAATAATT
>Ga0307948_1003352_pt1 | contig 11830 bp, 6 predicted proteins | sample OrgLakmetagen280_FD_201824 | JGI IMG/M metagenome (GOLD analysis project Ga0307948, IMG submission 201824) | Saline water microbial communities from Organic Lake, Antarctica - #280 | ecosystem: Environmental > Aquatic > Non-marine Saline and Alkaline > Saline | place: Antarctica: Organic Lake...
GCAGCAGCGTTGTAACCAAAAAAGGTAGGTTGCCCGAAATCACCTTTGCCCCTGCCAGTGGTCACAATAAGAGGAGTGGTAGCAGCAATGTTTAAAAGGCACCGGCCTGCTGTGTTTGGTCGAGCAAGGGTTACAAGGGTTACAAGGATGGCCTACAGCCCGAGTCTCTGGCTGATGGCAATTGGCTGGTGAAACAAAATCAATTGGTGGCTAAGTATCTCAAGACTGTCGATGTGCTGCTAAATTTGCTTGCATCACTAGAGGTAGGTGTGCACACCCTTGTTAGAGGCATCTCCAACTGGTTTCTGCAGCTCTAAGCCCAGCCTACCAATATAAAAGAACCCGTAGTGCTCTTTCTCTTTAGCACGCTGAAAGAAGTCCTGATAGTACTAGTATAGTGCCTTTTCCTTTCCTCCCTCTTCCTAGCATGGAGGAACCCGTAGTGCCCTTTGGAGGTGTGAAGATAGTTTCCATGAATGATCCATTACCTACGCAGGTTTTCCATATCATAACAAAGTAGACCTAGACGGGAACCATGTTCTTTCCACACCATGCTTTGTACACCCTCTAGAGTGCCTTTAGCTAGTAATTTCGGAGGTCCTAGAAAAGAGAGGGGCAAGGGTGCATGTTCAAGTTCATAAGTTACAATCTTGTGCTACAATTTGAGACAATAGTTCATGCACAAACACACAACTTACATATTACTGTCCTATGTGGACTGAATGTCATCGACTGCTAGAAAATTGACACTAAGCAAGCAAGCAAAGAAAGGCTTGGTCAGGCGCTAGTCCCTGCCGCCAGCGCTGCCGCCGTTTGCTTATAGCAGACACAATTTAAGGAAGAAGTACGAGCAGCGCTTGCTATAAAGCCGCCATGTTTTGCTAAATAAATGTGTGCTGAAGCATCTAAATGGGATACACTACAGGGCCTTTTTAATTAGTCATTCAATGACAGGCTGGTGAGCCCTCCAGGACACCGCCTCACAATGCGCCAGTCTAGTACTTGGGGGTGATTTGGGGGTATGGTGACGAGAAAAAGTTGTCCAAGAAGGGCTGCGGAAAGGGTATGGTGTGCAAAAGAGAGGTTTGTACTCAGCTACACACAGATGCATTCTGATTTTTGGTGTCTCATCCATTCAAGAGGTCACACAAGCAGTAAAGATTTAAGCATGTCAGACATGCCCTTTCCGGTACCATCAGCAACTCTCTTCAGAAGCCAGTTGCAGGGCAGGGCAAGCCTGCAGCTCTTCTGCTCCCCATTGATATTTTCAAGTTTCTTGCTATTGGTGGAGAAGTGGCTAACATATTGTTTTACTGCACTGTACTTGCATAATGATTGCGACGTTAAAAAAATTAACTAGAAAACCCCAATGCGAACAATGCGAGGGCAGCAACACTTAATTAATAAACGCAATGCGAGCCTATGCGAGGGCCTTTTGGCCCTCTGAGCTGCACGAGCACGCGCGTATGCGTGCGTGTGCGCACGCGTATGTGCATGAAGGAAGGCACCTGCTTACATTGCTGCTCCTCCCAGAGAACCCCCCTGCAGCTGAGCCTAGGCCTATCAGGTTCATCTTCTTGCTGCTGCTGCCCTGCCCTCTCCTCTCTCCAACGCCTTCTGACTTGCTGTCTAGTTACTGGGAATAAAGAAGTCGCCCACAACAAGCTGTCTGCCTGGGAGGTTCCTGTTCATACTCGCAAAAATTGCCCTATGCAAACTTCGCGAGGCCCTTGGATTTAAATACTTTAAGCGCTCACAACACACCGCAAGAAGGTAAAATCCGTTCGTGGCACGCAGTGATATAAGTACCGTACAATATCGGTCCTTTTTTCATGGCAAAGATATATTCAAGCTAGCAGGACAGCGACAATATTTTAAGGGTGCACTTACCGTGTGGTTTGTTGGGGTTACAGCAGTCGTTTTTCTTTGGTTGTAGGGCTCAATATAGTCCGACATCTGCACAAACACACACATTTACATCAGGGGTGGGACCAACTGCTGCACAATTAGCAGGCCTCCAGGGTTGAGCTATCGGGGAACCCTCCCTTGCAACACATGGCTAGAAAGCAAAATACTGGAAAGGTTGGTACCACTAACAATTTAGTTGTTCTACAAGGGCGATTGCGGTATTTTTGATACTGAATTACTTCTATGAAAGTTGCCAGAGGGGGTCAACTGAGTAAATGTCTGGAAATGTGACTTTTTTGATGCACACAATAATAGAATAACATAAGTAGGTGGTTCACAAATTTTGGGGCTAAACGGACCCCCCAGTGGTCTGGGCAGAATATCAGTTCATTTCTTGGCACTGAATTTTTACGTAATGAGCCACCACGCTCTACCCAGGGTCTCTATCCACCTCAAAACATGACAGGGGTACTTCTTTTATGATGAGGAATCGTCTGGGATGATGAAAACGGGATTTGGTGGGACTTGGTATTCCACCCTTTTTGGCATCCCTTTTGCTAAATTTTTATATACCGTACCAAAATTATATCACCCCGCAAAAATAATGTTTTTGAGGGGTGCGGCTAAGTGCGGACAGAAAATTAAATAAATAATTTTAGGCCTGCGGATTGGTGAAAATGGCCTAAATTGGTGAGAATGGCTTTAAAATGGCCTGCGGAATATAATAAATATTGAAGGGGGTGCGGATTGGTTGCGGATTTGCAAAACTAAATATTTTCTTTGGGGGTGCGGGATGATTTATTTTGGTACGGTAAGGGAAATGGGCCAAAATGGGGTACCTGGCCAACTACTGCTCTGTTTCGCCCCATTTTTGTTGCAATGATTTTCTTCATTGCAATGTAGACTATTCATATAAAAATGGCACGAATCGGGTCAGTTGGTGGTGAGATATGACAGATTGGTGGTGAAAAGTGGGGTTCACGCCGCGGGCAATTAGGCATGTGCCCCAAAATTAGGCAATACCAAGCAGAAGTGCTCTGGAAAGGAACATTTTGATATTTAGTTTAAAATTGCCCAATTTCGGGGCCCATACACGGGGAACATTCGGATAACATGCCCATTTTGGGGGGAGTTGTCCACCTCTGGAAAGTTGCGTCAATATAAACAAACAATCGATTGGGCAGTTTGCAATGTGAACATCGGAAATTTGCTGGACCTCACTGTCCATAAACTTTGAATAGCCTTGGCGGGAGCCTGCATGTTTTAGGGGCAGAATTCTTTCCAAAACGCTTTTTGCCATTCACCCCAAGCTCTTCTCTGCTTTAAGCGTAGATACTCAACGGAATCAGAAACGCCTGATGTATGCAAGGTTTGGACAGGGAGCAGAGAGCAAACAGAATTTCCCCAGAGCTGGGTTGGCAGGCCATGTGGGCCCAAACACTCGCAAATCAATTATGCTAATTGTTTGGGCACCTCACTAAAATAAAACTTGCAACAAAGTAGTAGCAGTACAGTACTGTACATGAAGCAGTCCACTGCCCTCAGCTAATGCTGTTAGAAAGGGGCGGTGGTCAAAACGGTGGTAGTTATCTATTTATGGGGGTGTTCAGTGCATATTATTTTCAACCCTCGCATGTAAGAGTTTTTGGGGAGGGCACTAGCTGATTATTCTGTAGAAGCTTACCGGGTACAACTGCAGCAGAACCGCTCATTAGTGTACTTGCTACTTACAGTCACGCACCAAGGCTACCCGCACCCAAGCAGCGCTATCAGCACAGGCAAGCACAGGCAAAGCAGCAGTGATAGTTGCTAGAGGAGTCCAAGGGCAGCATCAGCAGCATTGATAGTGGCTAGGAGCGATGAAGCAGATTTGGGAGGGATGGGGGAACCAGCAAAGGTATCGGATATTGGATAGTATGAACAGAGAGGGTTGATTCGAAATAGCCCTGCAAAGAAAAAAAAACGAAACAACTACGCAGGTAGTGAAAAAATACTCCTTGCATTAATTAGGGAAAAGGAGCCACTTTGGTACCGAATACTGTAAACTCCAACACAAAGAAAATGAAAAGGTTAATGGGGACCAGGAGTGTTGCAAACAATACATTTGCCGCAAGTTTGGCATGTTGTGGACGTCTCTTTCAATTTGACTGATTGTTACTGTTTTTCAGATTTTGTAACCGAACAGGGCTTTCAGCCCTGCAAAATTAAGTGCAGGGAGGGCAAAGATGACTGGGGTTTTGAGGAAAGTGCAGGATTTGAGGAAACATTTTTAAGTTCGGGGTATAGCAAGTTACAGTTTCACTTCAGCGCTTTACGCAAACCCTGCTCGTCATCCCACATACTCATACCGCAATATAGACTCATATCCCATTCAAGATGTTCAGATGTAAGTGTTAGGATGACAATGTTTACTCACCGCATGGTGCCGCTGTAAGTGCATCAGCATGTACGACTGCATGCATAATGTCAGAACAGAACAAAGTTTTGTTGTATGCTGTTGGATAAGCAACAAGAATTGATGCTTGATTGCTTTGTTTGGAACACTGCTAATCTGTAGGCGACTGACGGGGATGCAAGAAATATAATCCTTAACTCCTTTTTCTTTACTCCTCAAAAAACCTGTGCCAAAAGAAAAGGACACGCACCTCCAACTCCTCACGGCCTTTGAAAATTAGTAAGTCGGTAACCTGACAAGTGGAGGGTAGGTTGACTGATAATGAGAAACTTCGATGAAGAAGCAAAACTAAATTTGGCAAGCCGTGGATATGAAAGGTGTATTTTGCTGTTCGTTCCAGGTGGTTACGTCATCGTACGCACATTTGAGCGAGTTTTTCCAGGAATTTCCTTCCACTGAGGGTTTAACGATGGTCACGATAGCAGGACACAGATACTTTTGTTTTGGATAACTTTTGTTTTTCAATATGATGCATGATGTTCAAACAGGAGTGATGGCACAAAGCCTATTTCAGGGGTTAGGGCCTAGTATTCAGGATCAAGATACCTTTCTGGTAAACAGAAATAGGCCCATGATGTCAAAACAGCATTAGGAAGCTTGCAATGGGAAATAGTACAGTTCGGGTGTTATGATGTGCATTGGACTCATCAGTTAACACAATGACACTGAGGAGTGCTCGATGTGTCTTTAAAATTGAGGTTGCATGTTAAATTTGCTTTTTCTATTAGGATGATATTAAGGGTAATAGAAGCAGGCCCGTCATGTCAAAACAGCATCCCAACATTATCTTCCTTTTCCCCTGGGCACTCTCGCAATGTAAGAACTGGACAGAGAGAATCAGCAGGAATTGGACATGGTAATAAGCTACACATTGGAAAATGTATTCACACATATTAAACACTTACATGTGTACACTCGGAACATATATACAGGTGCATAACTACCACACACACCAATGAACTCATACACACACGCACATACCTACAAACACACGCACACACACACTGATGCACATGTGCGCGCGCACACAAACACACACACACACACATGCACACACACACGCACATACCTACAAACACACGCACACACACTGACGCACATATGCAGACGTGCGCGCGCGCACACCCACACACCCACACGACCTCACAGACAAACGTACCAACAGATGTGCACGCGCCTCTGAGGCACTTGTAGAGGAAGGGTTGCTGGTTCCAGATAAGCCCATGGAGATCCCTTTAGTGAGGTCCGTGGGCACGTGCGTGAGGCAGGGCAGGTGGTACCACTTGACCCACGTGCCTTGCTGTCTGAATTGCGCAACAGCATGGTCCAGCAGCAGGGAGCTGTGAGGAATCGTCTGAACAGAGAGGTGCTTGAAGATGGCCTCGAGCGCTGCGCACAAATTTGGAGGCAGGGAGGGGGCCTTGCTGTGTCAAACGCTGCGCAAGGATTGAGTGTCAACTAATATGTGTACACATGCTGTTGATTTCTGTGTGCTGACTTGCGTGTGTATGTGTGCCAAGTGTTAAATGCTGTGTATCCAATGTGTGTGTATGTGTGTGCGTGTGTGTGCGAGTGTGTGTGCGAGTGTGTATGTGCTTGTGTGTATGTGCTTGTGTGTGCGAGTGTGTGTGCGAGTGTGTGTGCTTGTGTGTATGTGTGTGCGTGTGTGTGCATTTGTTTGTGTGTTTTGCAAGCTAATGTGCACGCACGCAGCCACGCACACAGAGTTGCCTTCGAGCGAATTGCGTGCTTTAAGTGTGGTCAACCGTACACATGAGCTGCCGTCTTGCGCGTGCTTTTGTGCGTGTGTGTACAAGGGTCACCTGATTTGAGGTTTGGGTCGTTCTCCGTAGCTTCTTTGATGTGCACGAGGTCAAGGGAGAGGAGTTGGGAGCGTTCACGCGGTGGTTGTTTATCGAAAAAATCCTGGACCTTCCTGTCATCTCGGCACTCCTGTTCACCCTGTTTTGAGCAGATGAGTAGGTGAGGTGCTCATGTCAGGAGGAGGATGAGCAGGTATGTTTTGTGTTGAGCGTATTCGCATGCATTGTGTGTACAGTCAAGACTGTGCGCCATTGAAAATGGGAGAAATGATCCTAGGAAGGTATTATGGAAGGTATTATGCAAGGAGGTCTCAGGAGACCCAGGGTCAGCACTGTGACCGTGTTACTCGCCTTGGCCTTCTTCTTTTTCCCCATTCGAGCTGTCTGGTTTAATGGTTAAATATTACTAACTGCTTTTTGTAATTTTGAACTGTAAAATTCAGAAAAGCCATCATATAATCAAATATTGTCGTGTTTATACCGGTTAAATATTAAGGTTATCGGCCTTCCTGTCCATTTCACTTATACGTCTCCATTATCGCAGCATTTTATACCATATAACAATTTACCACCACCGATTTGTAAGCAGCGGAAGCGGATAGTCAGGCAACTGCTTAGCGGTTTTATCAACAACAGCTAGCTTGATCCAAAGTCGCTGGTCATTGTGATAATTTGCACAATAACCTGTGTGCTAACAGTTCATTATCTGGTGCTGTACAGACGCCGTAAGCAGCAATTAGGTCAATGGTATTATTATGCAAACAGTGGAAGCCACTCCCCAATAAATAAAGGAAAGAAGCAACCTAATTTGGTACCAGGTACTGTAAAAGTCCTACACTACTGAAAAGGGAAAAAATAATCAATGGGTTCAGGAGTGTCGCAGGCATGGCCTGTAACCAGCTCCTGAGTTGGTAGTAGTAGAAAGAAAAGAATAGAATACGTTCGTAGGTAGTGTGATCACTTTTGGACAAAACGGATGGAAAACAGCACCAACGCTATTCACAAAACCTGCACCGGTTTGCATTATTCATCCCAAAGAAAGAAATGCGCTACAGGCCACTCCTTTACCAGCAAAGCAGAACACCACTCCTGCTAGAAGCAACATGGGGCGTGTGTGCCCTAGTGGTCTGGAACAAAGCTGCCAGTGAACAACTTATTACAAACAACCGATCTTGGTTAGAAGAAACAAACAAGATTTGTCACCAGAAGCGATCTGGAATTTTTGAAACACAGGCGCATTTTCTTGAACTGCCAACTGAAAGGATACTGCCATAAATGGCAAAAAAAAGTAAGCGTCCCAAAGACTCAAGAAACACAGTCATCGATGCAAATATTGGCCACATAAGCGACACACACGGCCAGGTTTCCTCCCATCATGTACAACAAAAGCTCTTGCTGGAACCCAAAGGCCCCTAACTGGAGGAGTGGGCCTTCACAGGAATGGATGGTGGTCTGCACATCAACAGGAGTATCACTAGAGTTGTGTTCGATCTGTATGATTTTTGTTGCGGATCTGATTGCTTGAAGGCTCGGGTGTTTCATGAGTGCTGTGGCATGTAGAGCAGTAACTCCAAAGCTGTGGAGTGGGTTCCTTGTGTGGCTGCTATGAATGGTGCCTGTAGCTCCTAGCGGGATGGTATGGAGGGGTTTGCGGTGTGGAAGCTTTAGCAGCTTATGTTGTCCTTGTGCCTTTTATGCTTGTTGCAAAGGCTGAGTCGCTTTTAGCCTGGCTCTCAGCTTCCCCCTTTTGTTGAGTGCCCCGAGGTTTTGTTTCTGGATGTGCGCGGATCTGAGCTGGGCATGTTGTTCATTTTCTCTTTGTTTAACTGGCCCTTTGGTGCATAGACATTCAAGTGCACAGCTTTTTCCCTACCTCTTGCCTTGGTATGTTCCGCATTTGTCATGAACCTCTTTTCCAGATCTGGGGTCTAGACACTAGATTGCACCCCTTCATTTCTCTCTTACATCCTGCTTTTCTCTTTTTTATTTTGTCTCAGCTTGGACTCAGCCTCGGTCTTCTTTTTTCAAGCTAGCTCCCCTTGACCTTTGTGACACGCCCAAAAAAAGGCTGCATGCTAGGTTGCGTCTTGTTGTTGTTGGCGTATTACATAGTTCAAGGGGAGATAGCAAACTCCCTACTACGAGGTTGAAACGAACTGAAAGTCTTTCAATGATCGTGTTTGAGTGTATTGGCTCCTAACGAGAATGTCTTGGGCAGAGGAAACAAGTTAAAGTTGCAAGGTGGTTGAACCACACCGCAAGTTGTTATTTGTTTTATATAGCGATGTAACCTTGCCTTTGAATTGTTCAAGGTTCCTGTACTGTGGTTCATAAAAATGCAACTGGCTGGTTTAAAGACGGTGGGACACTGGCGTGGTGTTGTCATTACATCTTGGCTGCAAGGTGCTGTTGGTTACAAAGCCGATATACAGAGTCAAAACAAGCAAACAAGCTGTTTCAATTGAACAAGTCCTTGGTTCTGATTGTGCTGTACTATGTGACGTGTTTTGGCATCCAGTCAAGTGCCTGCTAATTTGCAATCAAGAAGTCTTTATGCACGGTTTTACAGTCTCAGCCAGGCAAGCATTGGTTCAGAGTTCATCTAGCAGCAGGGCCCGCAGCAAAAGAGTGGTGAACCAGACCATGTTTGATGTTCTAGACCCTACCGTCATGCATGTGCTGCTCCTGTGTGCATGATAGTATTTGCCTCCCTCATTTTTGGTATCCTCAGCGTGACAATCCATGATTTCATGTGTCCAAAACACACAGATGATGACCCCTCTTTGATTCAATGCGGTCGGTTGGTCCTGGCCTGGCAAATGCTTGATTAATTTTACTGGGTTTGCAAATGCTTGATTAATTTTACTGGGTTTATTCAGTGCTGCAATGTTGCAAACAACGCTGTGCCTTTTTCCCTTTCCACGTTTTTTTGTAGGTGCAGACAGGAGGGTGTAGGTCCTTCACCCTCCTGTCTGCACCAACAGGGTGTAGGTCCTACACTGTAGGAAGCATAACTTTTGGACGTGTCAAATTGATTAAATGTTATATATTCGGAGTCCTGGCGTCGAGGGCTATCGATTGGTATATATTTGAGTAGAGTCAGGGAGAGGGGGGCCCGATGTGGTTATAGTTTTTTTTCTGGGCCACTCCCACGGAATTTAAACATATCATCGAAATCCTCAGCTTAAACCCAGTCTATTGGCACCCTTCTTGAGTAAATTGGGTAAAAGGGGGGGTCTGTGGACATTTCCAAATGTCAGAGGCACACGCACTTGGTGCAGGCCGTGGGGTGAGTCAAGCCAATGAAGCAGCAATCAACCCCAAACTTACAGGATTGTGCCAGCAAGAGAGAGTTAGTGGAATTCTGAAGAAATAGAAGCAATGTGGGACTGCAAGCCAGTTATGGGTGCCTGGTAGGTCAAGTGTGCATGGGCGTCCGTATCTCAGTTTTTGTCCCATAACTCTGTGGTTTTTTAGTTTCAGGTATTGATGAGTATGCAGATGGATGCCTATTTGAAAAGGAGCAGAATGGTACCCTTTTTAGTCTGGTGGGGGCACTGGAAGGGGGGTTGGGGGGTGGGTGGTCCCTCAGGGGTGTCCACCCCAAAAAGTAAACGTGTCGTCCAAAAAAATCTAAAAACATCCTCCTGGTGTAGATATGAAATAAACACCTGATCTATGCAGGAAGTGACAGCGTGACTGATAGGCAGGGCGTGGGGTGTGCTCACTGGCATCCCCGGTTTTACTGTGACAACATGCTGTTTGCTGATGACCTTTCCCTCCCTTCCAACGAACACACAGATTCGCAGACCATGCTGAACAAGCTGAGAGTTTACGCTGAAAGGAAGTCTGAATACCGCGGCTGACGCAAAATTTCGCCCATTCATGGCAGGCACGTTCAAAGAGTTTATTCATAAACATAACCTTGCTAACAGACTACACGTGTACTTATGGCTTCTCAAGACATACGCTACTCCGGCTGGTATGCATGCGAGTCAGATCTGGGCCACTCCTTGCTTACAACAAGGCAAACAGACGGACAGTCCCCTTCAGAAATGGCTGTTGGCAGTGTTGAAAAGGATATTGGGGGTCAGAGATTTAAGCCTTCATGGTGTGTCGTGCAGGAGTTTGGATTGGAACCCCTACAGTTTAATTGGTTTCGCGCGGCAACGCGGCTGTACAATTATTTGACTAAATCCAACAGCTACACATTGAAAAAGGTCCTACATGCTGACATGCAGCTGAGCACACAGATTGCTGGTCAGCCCATTCTCTTTCTGCCATGGATGGTCTGACACAATTTTATATCACAAACAGAAATGCAAAACTGTGAGCCCATTGATCTCAGCCGTTTCGCCATAGACCTCAGGGAGAGACACTTGGAGTACTAGACACCTTATTCTGACACGCAACCGAGAGAACACAACAGCAAACACTCTACTTATCACCAATGGTGTGCTCTTCCTATAAAAAGGGCTCTGGTCACTCATTCGCCTTACATCCTTCCCAAGTACATGATTCTTAACCTGCCTCGTGATGTCGTTTGCAGTACAGCTCGCTTCAGACTTTGTGTTCTCACCCTACGTTTCAAGATGAGCAGCATGTTTTTTCCACTGCGTCATCCTCACGTGATATCTCTCCGCAGGATAATAAACGAAAAGAAAAGAAAGACTCTGCTGGTAGTGGTGACACAGCCAGCATGATTAAGGGAGGGGGTTACTTAGGTGCCCGCACCAGGCAAACGATTAGAAAAGAAATTAATGTGGGCCAGGGGGGTTGTGTGCCATAGCACCCAGACCCAATCTTTGACTATTGTTGCTTGTGTTATGTTGCAGTACATACCTTGTTTTAATGAGTGCAGATGCATGTCTGATGGAGTGTTCATTCAGTTTGTGTGTCAGGTTCTTTTTAATCTTATGGTAATCCAGATTAAGGTCTGCCAGAGGTTTGTCTGTATAGTCTTTGTAGATAGTCCCCATAGCTCCAACGAGGATCACATGTAGCTTGACTTCCCTATATCCTTGTCTGTTTAGGTTGCCAATAAGCACGCTGTGCTGTGCTTTTGCTTTTTGGAGTTGGGGATCGGGCCTAGTGTCTTCACAAAATTTAAACTCAATCAGGTGAGCCTCCCACCGGTTTGGATTGAGTTTCTTGTCTTTAACAAGCTGTTGAAAATTTGAGTTGCGGGTGGTTACGCAAGAGGAGCATACAGTGCTAGGTAAGAATAAGATGGCGTCAGGACGAGGAGAGGCTTTTAAAGCATATGCTGTTAGGTTGCGTAGCAACCAAGAGGGCAGTGTTTTGTTGGCAGTGTTTCTCAGATCTAGGCCTTGCTCTGATAGTTTATCTGCGCTGCCTACATCAGTGTAGGCAATTTGGTTGGCTCCGCATGGTCCCTTTGTAGGGCTTGGACAATCAGCACACTTGCCATATTATAATCATGTTCCTCATTTTATCCTTGTAACCCTTGTAACCCTTGTTCCTCATTTTAGTGTGTTGGCAACCTGAGAGTATGTGAAGCGCACTATTTAGCATGCCCCCTGCTCAAACCACACACCCCTCCCCCTCGGAGGCCTGGCAAGTCTCCCCACAAAAAAAGAAAAGCCGGGGTGCCAATCAAGCGATCCCCCCCCCCCCCCCCCGG
>Ga0307948_1003354_pt1 | contig 11828 bp, 13 predicted proteins | sample OrgLakmetagen280_FD_201824 | JGI IMG/M metagenome (GOLD analysis project Ga0307948, IMG submission 201824) | Saline water microbial communities from Organic Lake, Antarctica - #280 | ecosystem: Environmental > Aquatic > Non-marine Saline and Alkaline > Saline | place: Antarctica: Organic Lake...
GCACTCACACACACACACACACACACACACACACACACACACACACACACACACACACACACCACACACACACACACACACACATATACACATACACACGCACGCACGCATACATACATACACACGCAAACACAAGCACAAACACTCACAAAGACACACACACAAACACAATTGTGTATACACACGCTGGCATGCACAACCCTGAATGGACTCAATGATGTCCTGAGTATGCTTCCTCCCTCTAATGCAAAGAGTACATTTTCGAAAGTGAATACTAAGCAGCACCTCCACCACAAACTCTGCACACATGTGGATGCTTGATGTGTGTGGATGTATGCTTAGTGCATCAGTACTGCACGGGCCTTGCCTGCAGAGACTTTCGGAGTTGCTGCGTCTTTTGGGCAAGGAAAGTCTTCTCCAACTGGGGCAAAGACTTATTAACCTGCAATGAGCAGCAGAGGGCCTGGTTACACAGACGCACGTAAGACAGGCTGAATGGCACAGGGGAATGGCTCGCCCCTGGGGTCTAAGTTGCCCTGTTGGCCTCCTGTCGTGACACTCACCGCTCCAAGGTTTTTTGCTGTCTTAATCCCCTTTGGCTTGAGGTAAAGGCCTTTTTGCAAGGCGCTTGTGTATATGGGTTGGGGCGTCAGAGGCCTCTCTGCTCGTCCCCCCTGTTCCACTTGGCTTGCATCTGGAGGGGGCAAGCCCAAGTCCTGGCCCTGTTGCCTCTCAGACATCGACAAGCTGATGTCCTCAACCCACTATGCAGTTTCCATTCCTAGCTGTTGTGCTACAGGAACAGGCACATCATTTGAACACCATGCCACTTCGAGTAAACATTAAAAATTTTAATATCCTTTTTGATTTCAAACAATATGCAAAACAAATGCGATATGATATGCTGATCTTTCTGCCTTCGAAATGGAGGAATAAATGCTCAAGACTTGAAAGCTACACTTTGGAGGAAGTCTATTAATGTTTAGGCTGCCACTCCTTCAGCCCCACTTAAACGGGCCGGGGGGAGAAGGCAAAACTTCGGGGACTGACACACCCACAAAAGCAGCCGGGCAGGGCACTTACAGCAATTTACTTTCTCAATACCAGTGGTAAGTTGAGTATGGCAGTGTCATAGCCTGTTTTCAACAGTGCGGTAGACGTAGGTCAACGCATACAGAAGTACCAGGGATCCTCAAATTCATTCACTTGGAGCTCTGTTGGAGACATCTATTTTGAAACATACATACACACACACAAGTATGCTCAGACACTTACACATGTGCGCGTGCGCGCGCGCTCACACACACACACACACACACACACACACACACACACACACACACACACACACACACACACACACACACATACACACACACACATGCACACTTCATATACACGCACACTCACACACACACACACACACACACAAATAGACACATACACGCACACATTAACACACACACTAAAATATACATACATACACAGATACACAAACATGTTCATGCACACATACACACACGTATGTGCACATATGCACACACACACAGGTACACAAACGAAACAGCTACTCACACGCAAACTCAACGGAAGCACGCAACACCTGTGCCCTCAATGGATGCATATGCAGGCCGCTTAGAGATGCTACAGAATTTTACGGGGGCTCAACTGAAGTTAAGGACTGGGAAGCCCAAGGCAGGGATATCACTGCAGAGGTCACGTGCTCTGACAAATACAAGAGCTTAGCCCTTCATGCGGAGGTGAAGCTTGCAGAGGCGCTGGAGCGGTGTACTCGGCTGTGTCCCGATACCTACAGCAGTGAAGGAGACGAAAAGCCAAACAAGCTTAAAACCGCGGTGTGCAGTCAGGTGAGAGGCTGTGCAGCCCTTGTTAGCTGTAACTCTAACTTCAAAATGTTTCTTAAGGTTTACCCTAGTCACTAGCATTGCTTGACGAGTTGGTAAGAAAGCGCATGAAGGAGAAGAACAGTGGGGCATCTTTGCTCACAGGTGGACAGCCGCAAATGTACAGCAACGTTCAAAACACACATATACACACATACACACGCCACACACCTTGTAGTTGCTGGGCGAGTTTGCCGAGCTGTGTGGACCTTTTGGATCTGCTCTGAAGAAAATTAGAGACGAGCTGGTGCGTGTGTGTGTGTGTTTGTGTGCGTGTATCCAGGCTGGCTTTGTGCAACTCCTCCCCCTGTGCTGGCATAATGCAGATGTCATTGGCGCTCACGTGATTGAGGCAAAACTGTACCCTTAACCTCTATGCTTCTTGCGTGTGAGCAGGTTATGAGCATTTACAGCCCACTGTATGCTAGCGATCGAGGGCTGCTTGTGTTTGATCAGATACCATGGTTCAAAGTGGCCGAAAAGCTGGAGAGCGAGAAGGAAATGATGCTGGAGGAGCGCAAAAGATTTCAAGAAATGCTGGATCAGCAGCAGGTGTGAGGGGGTGACCAACAATATTGCTTATTGTCAGTACAAGGGATTCTTACCAACATGCTATTTGATGGCAGAACCGCTCAGAGTGCATGCTGATTAGCAAATTTCCATGTGCGTGCAAAGCGTGTATTGAGGCAGCTCTTTCGTTTTTGGTTAGTAACGTGTAGGCATTTGGATAGTAACGTGTAGGCATTTGGATAGTAACGTGTAGACATTTGGCTGACGTGGTCTGTCATGACAGAGCAACACCTGCTGAGCAATCATGTTCAGCACGCTACAAGCAAAGCACGCTCCAAGGCTAGTACACTACAAAGGCCTGCCTGGTTTTGACTTGATCTATTGGTCAATTTGCTCGGATGGAGGTCCTGAGACTTGCCCTTCACCATAATGGCCACGCCACCATGATAACGTGCCTTGAAGTCGTAGACATTCTTCTTATCAGTTAGTGCTGGCCGTGATCAGCCGCGTTGAGGACCAGGTGAAGGTGTTTGTTTCACATACAAATGTGCAAATGTGGGTACCTCAGGCACAGCACTGCTTGAGCCCTCTGGCTTGAGCCCTCTGACCAGTTTACCTGTCCTCTTGAATTATCTTATTGGATCTCCCGTTTGTACAGGCTATGATTGGCCGCATTGAAGGTCAAGTTCAGGTGTACCAGCATGGTACTGCTGCAGCACAGCAGGAAGTGATCTTTCTTAGGGCGAGAGTAGAAGCTTTGGGCCGCAGTGAGGAGAGTGCACGACTGGTGGGTGCATATTACATGTCCCCGCTTTCTTGCCATCCTCTGTCATGTGTGTTACTCTTTTCAAAAGTCTGTCTTATTTCTTGCCATCCTCTGTCGTGTGTGTTGTTCCTTTCAGAAGTGCTAAAAAAGAAGGGAAGGGTGGAAGCCTTGAGCATCATAAGTGCATTTTGTTTCTGTTTCAGTGGCCGTCTACCAAAATTTTAGCCAGACCTGTAGAGCTTGAAATAAGGCGATTGCTGCCGCAAACATATGCATAAACATTGCGCAGCAGGTAAGTGCAAATTTTTACAAACTAGTAATAAACTGTGCACAATCTAGTTCGTATGTTCTGCATTCGGATGGAAAGGAGTCATTTATGCATACAGTGTGCACTGCCGGTCGTAGGAGGCAAAAACGGGTCGTGAAGAGCTAAAGAAAGCACGCAAAGAGTGGCTGAAGATGAAGGACGACCTGGATGCAGAGAAGGAATCCCATGCACAGAGCACGGTGGGTGGGCAGAGGGCATTAGTGCTGTAATCTGTAATCCTGCGACCATGCAGGCCCAGCTTAATGCATTTATGTGCTTCAAGTTGGAGGAGGATTATTAAGTTGCAGGGATTAAAGATTGACATGGTGTGTGGGTTGCTAGCACAGCATGCATACTACTCTGACCTATCTGGTTGTATGGAATTTGATTTCCAACATCTGCTAAACACGACCATCTGTGCACCTCTTAGCTGTGTTGGAGGACATGTGAGTAATGTGCGTTTTCAACGTGGCAAGCGACCTATAATGAGGTAGAAGTTGGGTAAATAAGCAAGCTGAAAAGCTGCCTCATACTGACGGCAACATCTTACATGAACTAACAGGCCCAAGCAGATCGAGACGTTTCCGATCTGCAGCAGCATGTGCGTGCCCTGACTCAGTTAGTGCACCAGGCTGAGAAGGCAGCCCAAGATGCGCAGCACTCACTGGCGGGATGGGTGCCCCCAGATGAAGTGGCAGAGCTGGAGGCACAGGTATGTTTCTTGTGTGTTTGTAAGTGTAATAGAAGAATATGCAGTGATTTCAAGAGGCATCGCACTGTATGGCTGAATGTCCCCTCTTGTAAATATGAGTAGCATTGTGGAAAGGCAGGCACCCAGGTGTGTCGGCCTTGCAGAAGTCAGGAGATTTAGCGAGTGTAATACAGATGGAAGGGTCAAGGGGGCTTGGCCAAAAGAATGCATTTGTCCTTGTGCACAAGGCTTCATCATCGCAAAGCATTGATGATTCACCTACGCAAGAGCAAATGTGGTCTGCAGGCAGAGGGAGAAGATGGGTGAGGCAAAAAGAGTAAAGAGTCTTCAACCTGAACCTAGCTTGATCTGTTGTGTGCACAATTAGGTTTCATTGCAGCTGCACCCTTTGTTTTGAAGCCCATTTTCACGAGTGAGCTAGTAAAAGAAGGCACACATGAGATGGCTCGAGGAGGGCCAAAACCGCAAACGTACATCGAATATGACCGTAAATTTATGTTGTTTACAGCGAAAGAGCCTGTTTGCGCCATTGTGTGCCTGTCTATTTGTGACCAGCCCTACAAAAAATGACCAAAAACGTGTGCAGGTCAAGCGCTTAAAAGGAGAGGTGTCTAGTGGAGCATCCAAGTTGCAGAAAGCTGAGGGGCAGTTGAAAGAGCAGGCAGGAGTCATGGGCTCGTTAACACCGAGACCTTCGTGGAGAGCACTTCATTCTCATGGGATTCAAGAAGCTGAGGGCAAGCGCACACAGGTACGTGAGTGAGACGCTGGTTAAAATGTATGTGCTATGGTGTAAGGTCAACGGACGCCTGCATGCTAGCACAAAGCGCAAACTCTGCTAATGGGATCCAATTATTCTTCCTCTTTGATAAGTATCGCCAGATATAACCCAACCTGGCCACTGAGCTTCATACTTGAAGCGAACACACGAACGCACCTTACCAGAGGGAATAATCTGAACGAAAGTCAAGATTTCTGCATTTAAGGGGCAATCTCTCACATGCCATTCCATCAAATTGGGTTCAATCTAGGTTTTAAGTTGAAGCTGGCATTATAATCCACCAGGGCATGTAGTCTGGTGATCTGAAAAGATCTTGGTAAGCCGCCCTGCGCAACAAATGACTGGACAAAACGCACACATCAGGCATCTTTCCCTAGGTGGGTGCTCTCCTTGGGAGTTGGCATATTGATTTGCACGTGTAATCGGCCGCACTGTTCTTTCTTTCTATTTATTTGCCATTGTCGTGAGGATCTGAAAAAACAATGGTGCAGTGGGTGATCTCTTATGAAGATGTGGCAGCGAAAATGGGGTTCATGCCACGGCCAATTAGACACATGTCCCTGAATTGCAGTTTTGAAGCTGAACTGTTGTTGATTTAACAAAATATTGCTTTGCTTCATGACTGTGATTCAGGAAACGCATGTCCTAGGAACGCTTGAAGATGTACCCATCATGGGCCTCAAATAACACCCTCTGGCACCTTACTGACATAGACACATACGCACACACACACACATACACATACACAATTCCAGGCACTGGTGCTGGCTGCTGCCCAAAAGCTGACCTCCCAGGCAGAAACTTTACACAATACGTGGGAGCATGTGAAGCTTGCACAAGCCATCACGTTACCAGAGCCCATGCCCAGGGAAATTCATTTGGCAGTGACCACGGATACCTCAGCATGTGAGTGAACGTGGAGGTTGCGACATAATGCTGGTCTCTTCCCATGTTTTGTGTGAGCAGCTTCTTGAGTGACACACACGCTCACATACTCCTATTTCCTGGAACCTCAGCTGCCTGCTCGTTGTGAGTAATACCGTAGCAGCAGCACCATATTTGCATTGTGGAAAAAGATTAAACAGTTTATGCACGTACAGGCAAACTCAGAGTGTAAAGGCCGACACACCAATGTTAAGGCAGTGACCGGTCTGACCTTGCATGCAGCCACTGGCAGGGTCCGACTTAATTCTGCTAGCATCTTATACAATCCCCGCATTTCCTCAAACAATAACAACTCGCCGCTCCCACACCCAACCCTTCTCATGCTCCTTCACCAGTCCAAACACCAATCTCCTGCATCCATTCCCATGAATATCGCCCCTCGTTCTGCCCTTTGCTCCCCTCAATGATTTCAGACTTCATGACCGAAGAGCCAAGCGCTGCACCCAGCAAGGTTCAAATTGAGGGTCTGGGTTTGGGACCAAATGTTCCACGCTGCCTCAGGTGGGTGAAAAATTAGGAGGTGCAAATACCATAGATTATAGTTGATTTTGTTCGATTGATTAATCGTCGCAGGCGCTCCTTGCTGCTTCTTGAAGTGGCTGGCCTTGCGCTCACATTTCAATATGCTGTTTTAAGTTGCCAGCCTTCGCATGAGCGGCTAATAAGTGGCTGAACCCCTCTTTAGCGTGACTTGTTCCCAAGTATTGCCCAAATGCCTCAGTCAGTCCAGCCTGTGTACCTTGCCGTAATAAGCCAACATCAAGGGTCTCTCAATCTCGGAAAGTGGTTCTGTGTCCTACCCAAACGTCCCAAATGTCGCCATCTCTTGCCCCAGGTGGTCCGGCCCAGAGCTACTGGAGGTGCCTGTATTTGGGCAGCAGGAAGCAGAATGTCAGGCCATGCATATATTAGATGTAAGTGCGCCAGCTAAACGTGAGATGTGCAGATACTAGGTGTGATAGTATGTGCCGTTAGGTGTCTTTGATAGATCAGCAGAAGCAAGGGTTGCAGGCCATACAGTAGGTGTCCTTGTGTGTGCCATAAAATGAGCACACATCTCTGTCAGACATGTGACATTCCTTTGACGTTACCTGTGCAGCAGGAACGCAGCATGCATGCTGGCAATCCGATCTGATTTATGCTGCAGCCATATATCAACCGGCTGTGATGGTGGGAAATAGATACTACGTAATGAGTAATGAGTAATTTACCAACCATAGACCACTTCCCACCTCTACCCATGCAGGCAAAGCGTGTGTATGATGCACACCACGTGCCTGAGCACTTGCAGTCTTTCATGTACATCTACCTGTCCACCCAACCCACCAGCCTTAGCAGCAGCACCAAAGACGGCAGACGCATATCCCAAGCCGGCTCTCTTTCACGCAGCAGCTCAATCCAAAATCCTTCCAGTTCGTCGATGATGGGTTCAAGCCATCAAGGTGCGGAATGAGGATGTGGGTGTGGGTGTGGGAAGGAAAGGCAATACATAAGCCCTAAGTTTCCTTTTTCTATAATTGCCTTTTCTCTAAATGAAATCCTTGTTCAACCTTTAGTACCCCGTGAAAGCATCAACTTGATTTTAGAGGTGCTGTTGCTGCAAATCCCCTATTTACTCCAAATACTTTTCTGCCGTACTGCCGGTATATCACCGCGTAGCACAAACGCTTCCATTTTCCTCACAGCTGAGTGTCACGACCATCAATAATCAAAACGTCTGGCAAAGTTTGCATTGGTGCAAAATAACAGCTGTTCTACAGGTCCTAGGTTTGAATCCTGGTCAAAACACCCCAAGAACGTTGCTTGCTTCAAAACACCAATTTCATATCTATAACCCTGCAGGCCTGCTCGTTGTTGTGTTCACCTTCGCTCATGTACTTGTAAGGGCCTTTTTTTCTCTGTCAGAAAAAGGGCAAAAGGACCCCGCATACGCTTGCAACCTGTTTAAAAATAAGGCAGCGCTCTTTGCATAGCTTGCAATGAGGTTTGTTCATCGTTTTTTCTAATCTTTGATTACGTTGCTGTACAATATGGTATTTGACACGAAACGTTACAAAGATGCTCCTGCTCGCTCTCTCTCTCTCCATATATACACACACAGTTAAATGTACATATGCACACGTGTATGCACTTGTATATAGAAATTTTACCGTTGAATCTGTTTGTACTTTTTCTCTTTCCATTCCTCACTCAATCACGCACACACTCAGTTGCACACCCAAACTTGCGCTCAATTTCAGGTATGAGCGCATCCTTGATGCAGCAGCCAAAGGGGAATGGTGGTGGTAGTGCCCGCAGTACAACAAGGAGCCCCTCTTTGATAATACGAGGAAGCCTCGGGCGGGAATCCAAAGACACATCTCAGCAGTCTGTACAAGTAGACCATGCTGAGGTGAGAGAGAGAGAGAGAGAGAGAGAGAGAGAGAGAGAGAGTGAGAGAGTGTGAGAGTGTGAGAGAGTGAGAGTGAGAGTGAGTGAGAGAGTGAGAGAGAGAGTGAGTGAAAGAGTGAGAGAGAGAGAGAGAGAAAGAAAGAGAGAGAGAGAGAGAGAGAGAGAGAGAGGAGAGAGAGAGAGAGAGAGAGAGAGAGAGAAGACATTGCTTTACCATGGTAACAAGAGAAGGATTAGCAGACCATGCTGTAAGGCCCACTTGTATTCTCACATCTTCCTACAAGTCCAGAATCCGTGGTGCGCAGATATGTGAAGGCTGACTTTGGCTTGAACTGTTTGGTGCAAGCCAAGAATTTCCAGCCAGTGACCTTGTGTATTGTAAATTTAACATTAAAGGCTGTGTGGGTTTGCATAGCGAGGGACTTGCATCTTGTGTGCCAATCATCCCAAGCTCTTTCTTTATTGTTATAGTGGGAATAGGAAGGTGTGAGGTCACACAGCTGGGCACAGACAAGTGTCTGTGCACATTATGCACATATGTCATGTTTTATGCAGGTGGTCACAAATTTAAGCACAGCAATAAATGCATAAACACCAGTGTTAACTGTTGTCTACAACACAAACACAGGTTGTAGTACGTGCATATGGGCTGTACCATGCCCTCCGTGCTCACGTGGCCAACAGCCCTTTGCTTCGATTGTTTGGACAAGTACTAGCAGGTGAGTGTTACGGCAAAATGAATTTTCAGCTCTTACACCAGTTTGAACTTGTGCACGATGATTGGGTTATGGGCTGCAGGGAAGGGTGCACATGTAATGTCGTTTACGTCCAGCAGCTAGCAATACAGGTCTTCATCATTCAAACCACCGTCTTTTCCTTTATACCTTCCAGGCATATACCTCAAGAGTTGGCCACAACCGTATATAAACACCGTAAATAACCGTATATTTGGCGGTTTTGCAGCCAAAAATGCCGTATAAACACCGTATATATATGGCTCTGGCCAACCCTACTCAAGAGGCCTTCCTATGCCATTTTGCTTGTGTTGTCACTCAGGTACATCACCTGCATGCTGTCATCCAGTTTCATACCCGTGACTGTGGCTACTCGCCAGTCACAAAGTGCAGCTACAAAGTAGGCATGATCTCTGTATGGCAACAACAACACGTACACACATGTACGCACACAGGCGCACTTCCAGAAGAGGCACTATCTCAGCAGCGCCTTCTTTTTGGGGCCATAGCCCACGCTGCCCGCAAGATTGCGTATGCACACGCAACCGCTAATGCTAATGCTCGAGCAGCAGCTGCGGCTGCGGCTGTCACAGATGAGCTGGCAGAGACGGAGGCAGAGGTGTGTGCAACTGTTTAATACCGTTATATGAACATTGCAATCGAAATCCTGTCCAGTGCAGCTTACACTCCTGAACAGCAAAAATCGTTTTTCCTGTAGAAGTAGTCACCTAACTAGTGAACTAAATTGCGTGTGCAGCATCCTCTATTTGCAACTTGGTTTAAATTGCTCTTTCTCCTCTCACGGAGTTTTACGAAGCTTAAACCTTGGTGCACCTACAGGCAGGAGGAAGTGTAGCAGGTTCAGAGCAGCCGCCCAGTAAACTAGCAAATACATCAGCCAAAGCAAAGGGCGCCCGCAGGGGCAAGAGGGGTAGCCACGGAAGAAGGGGGAGTGTGGTGGGAGAGGAGGAGGAGGCCAAGGGGGGGCCTGATGATGCAGAGAAGGAGAGCGAAGGAGCTCAGGCAGCACCTCCTCCACTTGTGCTTGATCCTAAAGACCTGGTGGTGTCTACCGAGCAGATGCGAGGGGCACTAGAGGCATTGCTACCAGGGTAAGCAATCGTATGTGTGTATGTTTATGTGTGTGAATACGCTCAACAAACGCGACACATGTTTATGGATGCGCGTGTGCAGTGTGCATTAATTTTCAAGTTGTGAATTGTCTGTTGGTGGTGTCTCCCCTTGGAAGGTGGCGGCCTACAGATCCATGTGCAAGGCCCTTCAGGCTGTACCAAACACAGATCCTAAAAGGTGAAAGTACACACTTTGAGGCAATTTGGGGTATGTAGGTGAATCAAAGTGTAGATGCAACATGTGCTCAACCCAACCATGTCCACCTGCAATGGCCCAGGCGTCTTCCCCATGAGCTGGCAATTTTGCAAGATGCCTACAGCAGCTTTGCTACGTCCAGCAGGCAGCCGCAGGCTGACCAACAGACCATCATCGAGGGCGCTAGTGCTGATATGGCTTCTGCAGACAGCTGTCCGTTAGCTTGCGTGGTAAGAGGCCCATTTGCCTGTAGCTTTTTGTCTTGCTATTTGTGTCAGGGGCACATACTTAGCAAATGTGCTTTCTATGTTTCAAGTTCCAAGCGCTATTCCAGGTCTCGCACAAGACTTTGAGTAGAGTTTTGCTTGTGCCAACAAGCCTACTTTGGTCTGGAAGGAGGCTATCCTTTTCTGAACTTGGCATAGGAGTTATGTAGACATCCTGTCTGAGCATGCTTTTATTAAACAAAATGTGCACTTATCATTGAGCAATAATGTGCAGATACAGAGCAGCATCCCTCATGAAAGCTCGTAGGCACATGCAGGCGCACACACGCACAAGTACACACAAACACGCACGTGCACACACACACACACATACACACACACATACACACGCACAAACACGCACAAACATACACATAGATGTGCACACGTACAAACACGTACTTTCATACGTTGCTCACTCACAGGAGGAATTACTGCAGCCATTGACCCTTGGGTGTAGTACTAAAAAGATAGCAGCATGCGTGAACTCAGCAGCCCCTAGCTCGCTCATACACAACAAAAAGTGGGTTTGGAAGCACACAGTTGCAAAGCCTCATTGCCGGTTAAAAAGAGCGTAATGCTGATTGCAAATGTGTATGGACCACGCTTTGGTTTTGAATTCTAATGGGTTAAGTTCACGTTGTTACTTGTTGCATGCTCGCTTTGTCCAGGTCTGATTCGTCAGGCACTTTGTACAATACCTAAAAGCAGCAAGTGCCTATCTATGCTGCCTTGCTGCGCGATTTCCAACTCCACCTAGGTGTGCGCTTTCTTGCACACATTGCGTACGCTGTAAGCTGCTTAGGCTGAAAGGTATGGTTGATCTGCAACAAACATAAACACAAACTTCACAGCGTTCATTTGCACTGGTTGTCTTCTTTGTCCGCCTCTGTGTCTCTGGTTTTATCACACATACACACAAGCACGCAGATACTTGCATACACACGCGCTCACATACTCACATACATACTCACATGCGCACACATATACACACATATACGCTTATTACTGCACACAGGGAAGTGGAACGCCATGAACGTGTGGCCAACAGGCGACTCGCAAACACAATGTCCAGTAGCTTTGTAAGCACTCTGATAACGGAGCTAGTTGATGACCTGGAAGAAGCTGCAGCCGAAGTCGCTACTGCTACAACTGCAGCAGCAGCTGCTACTAAGGCTGATGG
>Ga0307948_1003361_pt1 | contig 11822 bp, 13 predicted proteins | sample OrgLakmetagen280_FD_201824 | JGI IMG/M metagenome (GOLD analysis project Ga0307948, IMG submission 201824) | Saline water microbial communities from Organic Lake, Antarctica - #280 | ecosystem: Environmental > Aquatic > Non-marine Saline and Alkaline > Saline | place: Antarctica: Organic Lake...
AAAAACCTCACGGTTGAAATTTGCGGTTGAAGCGGTTGAAATGCGGTTGAAAGTATTTCAACCGCTATTTCAACCGCTACGGTTGATTTCAACCGCATTTCAACCGCTTCAACCGTGATATTATGCTTTATGCCAGCTGGTAATCAGGACCATCATGTTATGTGACATATAATCAGGACATTTACGCATCTACACATCATGGAAGTTGCAGCTTTTTCCAGATCAACTTACTTTTGTCCATTGTTATCATAACAATGATATGATATCAATCATGCCAAACAGGGCAGTTTTCCAGCCTGGAGTAGGATTGTTGATGATCATGACCCATAGTCGGACTATTGGGCCTACTTAGTAAGGCGGATCATCCGATGATCATATTTTGGTCAGGCTGTAATTCGCTATCAGCATATGATATACCGTAAACCATCATTTGCAGTGACTGCAAACAACTTATAACTTACTTAAAGTTGAACCATATAGCTAAACTTTGACCTTCAAGAGCTTCAACTTAAAGAAAATCATCAGTTCTCTGCTTCAGCTGTAGAACTGGAGTTCTTCCGTAGTGAGCGTAGGCTGAGATATGGCTTTGCATAAAGTGCTGTGTACTCTCGTTTTAGGAATTCTTTTTGTGCCTTGCTTTTGCTTGAGTCGTTTTTCCCGTCCCCCCCCCTCAGCTTGTGCTTTGACTTGTGGATTTTCCCCATCTGATCTCGTCGCTTGGATCTGACTCATGGACTTGCCGCTTGCTTCTTTGCGTTGTGTTGCTTTTTTGAGGGCCTGCAGCCCATTTTTGGTTGTAGCCTTGGTGGCCGGGCGTTGTAGAGGCCTTGCTGGCTGAACAGTTGAAAGGGCCTTGCTGGCCTTACGGACTTGGCACTTGCTTTTTTGCGTTGTTTTGCTTTTGTGAGGGCCTGCAGCCCATTTTTGGTTCTGATCTCCCTCCACGGCAGCTTGGTGTAATGACGAAGCCTACAGCAAACTGTAGCATAGAACTTGTACAGCACTAGAATTAGCCTGATCCTGAGGCCACAGTGTGTGCTCGTTTAAAAAGGGCAAGAGCATACCAAAAAGACACCAGGTGTATTTGAGGTACACATCATGTGACATGCCGACTCATCAACGCACATTTATCATCATGATTGATTGATTCAATGTTAACATGAAAGTATTCATAGGATATGATATCATACAGATGTCATACAGATGACAATGATCAGATACTATACTACTACTACGTTAGTAACAAACTCGGGCCTAGCTAAGCAAATACTTTGTTGAAAGCCATTAAAAAAAGTAGCATTGCGGCTGTAACATCACGAATGTCCCTTGCCAATAGTGAATGGGTTATAGTCAGCAAGCAAACCTTCTGCAGGAAGTTCTGAGGTTTAGTGTCACAGGTGGGTGTCGTGTTGAAGCTTGCCAAGATCTTCAGTCGGTGCTGTACAGGAACGGTGAATCTGCTGTTGGCTGGTTAGTAGGACTCCTATTGAGTTGCTCTCCCTCAGCTGTTCCCTGCTGTTCTGAAAGAAAATACCCCTTTGTTAGATTGCTGTTTTCGTGTTTTTGTGGAAACAAGGCCGAATGCTGTTATCCAAGTAGCATGAAATACAAAGTCCTTGTGACTATGATTATTCGTGCTTTCAAAATACTCTGTCCAGGTCAATTACAGAAGCCTGGGGTGGCTGCTCTGCTATGGTAGTGTATCGGAAGACAACTCGCTGCTTTGACTAATTTTGACCTACATTGTAATTCGAAATGGATGCTAATTTCTAATTTTACTAGGAGTGTTTCAACAGCAGCCATCAAAAAAGAAAAACACCCTTGTCACATTACACAAAAGATACAAGGCAGTAGCAGATCAGGCCCCTCCAGCATGGCTCGCCAAACGCTCCCGCACTCCAGCCATTGCGCTGTCAGGTTGTGGCCGTGTGTAAGCCACATCAAAGGCAAAGTCACTTCCTGCTGCAGAAGACCCGCCCCCTTCTCCTCCCTCTTTTGATTGCTGCTGCTGCTGCTGCTGCCGGTTGTGGCGTTGAGCGGGAGGTGGTGGGCGTGTAGTGTGCTGCTTTGGATGTAAGGAGGGCGGTGGCATGGTAGCAGTTGAGGTGCGCACAACAGCTGCAACAGGCGGCTGCGATGCCTGCCTGCCTCCCTGTAAAAGTTTGGTCCCAGCAGTTGCAATTTGTTTGTGTGTAGACGTTGTCATTGCAAGGACGAAGACGTCACAGAGCAAATTAATCCCTCACAATCTGCAATCTATCTTCACTATTGGAACTCAACGTATTTCGACTTCTTGCTTGTTACCTGTGTTTTTGCTACGCTTCTTCTTCTTGTTTTTCCCTTTAGTCCTCCTGTGTTTCTTTCAAATCCCAAGTTGCTGTTATTTTCTCTTAATCGGCGGTCGAATTTCCTTGTAAATAATCACCACAATCCACCAATACAATATAAACAGCATCAAATTCCTTCGGAAGGTTAATCTGCAGGGTAAGAGCTAAGTAGCGTGGGGCTGCAGCTCTTATTTCTTCCTTGATGGCTACCTGCCCTTTATAAACACTCCAGCTTCCTTCATTGCGCACACGCTATCTCTGAACGGGACCTTGCAAACAGTCGCACCTGGACCCTTTCTACCACTCCAGCCCCTCTCTGTGCGTCTCGTCCAAAGCCAACGACAGGTACGCCCGCCGCTCCAGACGCATATGCTTCCTTTTGTGCGTTTTGCTTGGCCGCAGCAGTGCCAGCACCAAAATCCTAAATCATGTTGTGTGAAATTATGGTTTGCACAGTCAACATGCAAGGAGCACAACGGTATAAATAATCATTTGACTACGTTTTTGGCCTAGTGCAAGCAATCACCTCAACAAGAGGTATTAAGGTAAGTGCGCTGCTGCTGCTAATGTCTCATAAATCACGGTGCTCATAGAATAAAATATCCCTTGCTGTTTTGCAGAGAATGTGAATCCAAAGACCTTTGTGCAGAATCATGTAATTGTAAGCTGCTGCTAGCCTTGTGAGCGTAGCAAATGTTGCTTATTACATACATGCATACATCCGCACACAATCACGCACACACACACCTGCCGGTTCAGCTGCTGCTGGGCCTCAATAACCCCACTCAAGAAAGAAGGTGCCGGCTGTGCCATCTGCACTTGCGACTGCTGTGACTGCTGAATTTGCTGCTGCTGGTACATGGGGTGCACGTGCTGATGTGGCAGCACACCACCGTGTCCCACAAAGTCTGCGTGATCTGCTGTGTCTAGTGGTGTGCGTCTAGGCGGTGAGAAAGTGAAGGAGCTGCCTGCTGGCTGGGAGGTGTACCTCGCTAGCAAGCCCCCGACACCCCAATCATTTCTCCTCTCCCTCCACGGGTCACCCCCAGCTGCTGATGCTGCCATCGCTTCCGAGTAGGAAATGTGTTTACCTTGCTTTGCCCGAGGAGCAGGTGTCGGCCTTGTGGTGTGTGCCTGCGCTGCCGCCCCTTGTTTTACTCCTCCTCCTTCTCCTCCTCTCCTGTTGTTTCCCCCTCTCACATTACTTTCATTTCCACCATGACCCAAGCCCCCTGCGTGTATAGCTGCTGCTGCTGCTGCTGTTGGTAATTGCCTACGCTCACGAGGAGCAGACACAGGACGCCCTCCTCCTCCTTTCTGCTTTGCTCTTAGCCCAACGCTAGCCCCTCCTCCAACATTCATACTTATTCCACCTCCACCCCCACCCCCATCCCCGCCCCCATCTCCACCAGGAGACAAGCCACGGCCAAATCGGCTGGCTGGCTGTTTATTTTCTTGATGGGTAGCGTGCATTTCAGGCTGGTGTGACCCCAATGCTCCTGTGTAGGTGCCAAATCATATCAAATAAATTAGGCGTGCGGTAAAATCCAGCCCATAAATGAAAGGCATCCTTCACCCTTAACCAAACCAAAGGACTCCTTGCAGGCTTTGAGCTCCTCCAAATTTACACGCTCACACACAAACCAAAATTGACCGTCACACACACCTTCAGTAGAGTCCCGGAAGCGTGTTTTGTCTGTGAAGCAGACTTTCCTGCGCACTCCCAGTCGGCCAGTTACCCCCCCACCATTATGATTGGTAAAGGGGACGCCATCTGCAATCACACATGGAGATCCAAAATGCTTTTTTCTTTGTTGGCACATGGGTCAAGGAGGAGCTAGGCACTTGACTTCAATTATAATGAAGCAGTTTGAATTGGGAGAGGCAGCTGCACTTAGTGCAAGTGAGAGAGAATGAAGCAGGAATTGAGAATATGTTACTCATGCATCCAAGGTTCCACAATGTTGGACAGGTTGCTGGTGCATTTTTGAACCCAAGACATTTAATTTCAATAAAGTAGGCTCTATACATTTCACAAGAGTATCCATGTGATCGGTACTTCACAATTTACCCCTCACTGTACACAGCAGTTTGCTTACAAAACGCATTTTCACCACGCACCTGCCGGACACATCCCATCTCCATATGCAAATTGTGAGACAAAGTGCTCTGCTCGGCCTTGTGGACGTGTTTTGAGGATGGAGGAGGTGGGGGGCATGTGGGTAAAGTGGCTGAAGTCGTACTGGCCTGTAGGGGAAAGCGAAACAACAAAAGCGAGCATGTGATCACCATAATTTTAATCAGACAAGGTGCTACGTGCCACATGAGCAGATGTCTAATTTTCAAGATACCTTACTATAAGCTAAATCTGACAAGCCATGGATATAAAGAGTGCAATTTGCCTGGATTTAGGGGTTAGGGTTAGTAATCAGGATGATGATTAATTAAACAGGAATAAACCCATGATGTCAAAACATCATATGGAAGCTTGCAATGGGGAATTACACAGTTCGGGAAGTTATGATGTGCATTGAACTCATCAGTTAATACAATGACAATGGGGAGTGCTACAACGTGTTAATAAGGTTGAGGTTGCATATTGGATTTTGATTTTGATTTTTCTATTTAGGATGATGTTCAAGTTATATAAAGACAGGCCCGTGATGTCAAACGGCATCCCAGCATTATGTCTTCCTTTTTCCTGGGCACTCTCGAAATGTAAGAACTGGACAGAGAAATTCAGCAGGAATTGGATAGTAATGAGCAAATAAAAAGCTTTTGCATTTAGTCTTTTAATATCGATGCCGCGTCATCATCCCTACGGGATTCTTCATGCGGCTTGTAATAATGGTCCAGCCCAGTCCTGCGCTCTTATTTCAGATGTTCCCTGTGCATTCTGTCTGTCCTTAAAAGTGTGAGTGTGTGTGTTTGCCTACGTGTTTGTGTGTGTGTTCTTCCTTGTCTCCCCTCCTCTTCTGTATGTCGTACCTGGCCCAGGTTTCATGTCTGGGTGTGGGTCAACATGTTTTGGGCGCAGTGTGAAAGCAGGGCCTTGAGGAGCATCTGCCAAAGGGTCGCCGTAGTCACCCGGTGCCGCTGGACTGGTCCAGGCTTGTGGACCTGGGTTTCTGCTTGCGCATTGTATTTGTGGGTATGTGTCTGTTTCTGCATGGTCATGTGTCTGTGCTATACGTGTGTACATGAGATCCGGGCAAATCCCGTGAGATTTGGAAGTCACAAGAAAACAACCACAGAGGAAGTGTGCAGTAATTAAATGTAGGGGGGAGAATTAGGGAGGAAACATGAGGCGTCAAAGGGAACATCCTCAACCAAAAAGCGGCTATCAAGCGCTGGCAGTAGCTCTTTGTTCTTTTATCCGCGCTTGACCTGGAGCAGAATGGCATGCTATTACTCTGATAGCTGCTTGATCCCATGATATGAGATCAATGCTATCTATTTCCTCTTCATCACCTGAGGTCAGGGTGGTGTAGCAAAATGCGTACAGCAAGTGGGCACATGCCCCAAGCACATTGAAACAATGCTTCAGCTTCTCAACTAGAAGTGTACCAGCTAAAACACGCCAAACCCTCACCTAGGCGCTAAGGTGTAGCTGGGGCCGCTCGGACCAGGGGCCTTGTAATACTGGCCAGGTGCTGGGCCTCCTGAGCGTGTAGCCTTACGCTTGCTGCGCTTACCCAATGTGAAGGCAGGCCCGTCGGGGGGTAGCAGCACTGGCTGATGCTCTCCAGGTCCTGGGCCCTGCTTTTATGATAAAAGTACAGGATACAAGAGCAGCGTAAACCAGGCATAGATTTTGAAGCCGTATATCGATGCCTGATTCATTTGGGTTGAGCTGTATCTGGCTGATGCTGTGAGGCCCTGCTCCCTGGTTGGGCTGTGTTCAAGGGAAAGACACAAATTGGGGGAGCAGCATGGAGCACACGTTTTTTTGTGGCTGCATGCTTTTTGTTTTAAATTTACGTAGTTCCTGTATGCTATTGCAACCAAAGCACATTTGTGGTGGCGCTCTACCATGATGCCAGATCATGAAAATACAATTGCGGCAAACCTGGATCCTTCAGGTTTTCCCAATAAGAAGTTGTATCTTAATCGTCTCAGGCGCCTGCCATACTTGCCACGAGGTTGTTCTTTAAATCTGGTGCTTTTCCTGACAAAGTGTAGGCAGGCCCACTTGGGCCGCTGGGCCCTGGAGAGCCGTAGTCTCCTGCAGGCATGAATAAAGGAATGTGTCAAATTGACGGGCATCGTCGACAGGAAAGACTTGACTTGTTACTGGAAGTGTCCCTTGTCTTACCCTGTTTGCAGTTATGTGCAGTAAATGGTTGCTTGTATTAGTAGCCTGCAGTGTACGACCCAGGTCACGTCAAAAGGGTGCAGGAAGGACCACCCATGTTGGCTGCAGTAGGGAGCATACCTGGGGCAGGGTTGTCGTTGTTGGGGGAGGGCACAGCCAGTTTGGCTCCTAGCGTAAAAGCAGGACCACCTGTGTGCATGAATTCAATAAACACTGATATTCTGTTACCTTCTTAGAATTGACTAACATATATGAAGAAAACATATGTTATGTGCAAGCAGTGATGACACCATAGGCATGGCTCAAGGATACAGAGACGTTACTGTCGGGCAGCAAAGTCCTCACATTTGCACATTTGCAGACAGAATTAAACCCGCGACGCCGGGCAGCTACCCAGTATGCATAACATGCTATCGTTGCGTATGCCGTGTGTGAATAGGGGTCATGGGTGCATATATCGTTGCTGTGATTGTGTGCCATCACAACAAACTTGTACTACACAACTGTGAACAGAAAGCCCGCCAAAAAGCAAGCTTTTGCGCATTCATAGGTCGGTGCAGGCAAGTATTGCATAGGAACACAGATAACAGCACACGAAGCAGTGCCTTATCTAACAAGCTCACCTGGACCAGTGCCTGGGGCATAAGTCCTGAAGAAGTGCAAGGAAGGTTGTGTAATTTGTGTAAGTGACAAGTGACTAATTCGTGTGTGTGTATGTGTGTGTGCGTGTGTGTGTGTGTGCGTACGTACCTGTGCACCTTGTGCATTGCTATGGCAAGTAAAAGGCTTACCCAGGGCCTGGCGAGTATGCCCCAGGGCTGTTCAGTACCCCTGAACAAATGCGAGCTCCTAGTGTCCAAGCAGGCCCAGATGGAGAGGATGGAGCGACGTACTCTCCTACGAATCAAGAGAGCAAGTCAAGGGTCACAAGGTGGATTCTTCCTGTTAATCTTGGACAAATAGAGTCTTGCTTGAATGGCAGGATTGCTCCAGGGAGCGACGGCAGCCTCAATACTCAATACTCAACAGCAAGGCATTTGACCTGCACAAATCGACGTCCTGCAACAGTATCAGTCAAAGGGGTGAAGTGCTTAAACAAAAATGGCCAAGCCGCAAAAGCGCGCGCAGGTGCTGACCTATATTTTTGTTCTTGCACTCATCAATGGGATGAACTCTCAAATTCATAGGAACATCTACCAAAGCACTGACCATTGGCATATCAATGTCCCTGGATTGTCTCTCAGTAGAAGTTGTGGTTCATTCAGGGTCTGATTCTGGGGAATGCAGGTACACTCATTCACTACCACACATTATTATCAACATAACCACACTCATTCACTACCACACATAATTATCAACATAACCACACTCACACTCACATGCGCACACATACACACACACCTGGGCCAGGTCCCTCTGCTCCTGCATCCGGGACAGCAGGCTTGCGGCCAGCCATCGTGTAAGCAGGGCCACTGCGGCCAAACAGGTCCTGCGTGTGCAGAATGGGGGTTGCAGTTCAAGCGGTGCTAAGGAGCGCGGGTCAGAAAGCAGCGCATGTCAGATGGTGATCTGATGCATGCGTGCTTTGGCAATGTTGCAAACAGTAAGAGTGTTGGGTTGTTCATGTTTCCAGGCTACGTTCATTCTGGTATTTGCCACCCGATCCTTGCAAGTTCACGCACAAATTGACCACAACATTGCATCACATGCATCAACAATGAGCCCTTGCTTTAATGCTTCCAATTTGATGTAGGTTTCTGTTTCAAAGCGTCTCCTTATGCTCTCTGTTAAAAAACTCCTGGCAATATACTTGGCATGTTTAATCCTTGTAAAAACAAGTATGCTAAATACACAACCCTCGGCTACCTTGTATAGCCAAACCAGGCGCGCATTTGATATCACACAATCTCACCTGTCCAGGGGAGCCATACGCTCCCGGAGCTGGTCCATCTTGGGCAGGCCCATCACTTGCAGGAATCCTGATACGTCAAGTCCCAATGGAACAAGTAGAAATATTATAAATTCTTGAAATTGCAGCATGCCATACAGCACGCTGTGGAGCTTGGCTCAGGGGTCTTAAACAGGCCTACCTCAAAGCAGGAGGATCACTCAATTTGGTGCTGCAGCTCATGCTATGGTCACTTTGAGTTGGATCATGACGTGCAGTCAGGAGCTGTGAGCAGTATCACAGAAAAATGCAAATACTCATAGCCGTGACCCAATTTTCGTTTTCTACAAGGACACAACGCAAGAGGAAACACAGTAACGGAAACCGCCCATGTTCATAGCCAAGGCAGGTGGCGTGAACACGCCTTAACCATCAAGACTTCAGCTAATTTCCTTCCCCTAGACACGTGCCAGCTCAGATGAGCATTCGCCTTACTACTGCATACTGGGCTGAGTGACTTACTTGGGAGCAATGGTGAAGGCAGGGCCGTCCGGAGGCTTGTGGAGCTGTGTATAGTCTCCAGGTCCAGGAGATGGTTCTGGTTCAGGCACAACATAGCGTCCCTGCACACAGTTGCCCACATACAATGCTAGTGCTCACATGGAGCCCAAACTCCCACAGATTAAGTATGAAGGTTCCAGTTTCTGATTGAAATTTGAACAAAAGCACTCCAGTTTGAGCAGCCAGGTCCCTACAGACTTGCAACCAGAAATGCATGGCCATTTAGTCCAATTCTGGACCGGACTAAAAACAGACATTATATGGAGCCAACACATCAACAGAAACCCACTTGAATGGTGTAAGCTGGCCCGTCCGGTTGAGTAGCAATGCCCCCATACTCGCCAGGTCCAGGGCCAGAGTGCTGTACATCAAGCATGTGTGTTTGTTTACATGTACTCATATATTGTTGGGTACATATGTTTACATATTCATATTTTTGGCAAACTAGAGGCAAAATGTCACATCGAACTATTGCTCTGTACAGGAAAGAAGAGCAGGAGAGCATATATAGCAATGAAGGGAAGGCAAGGCTGAAGGTACTGTATACGCATGTGTGTGCATTTTGTGTACTTGCAAGGGGGAAGAGAGGACAGGGTAGAGAGAATGAACATAAAAGAGAGGAAACGATTGACGAGGTGGCCGGAAGAGTGCAGCAATATGGGTCATGAAGGCTTTTGGATGTTGTGTGCAGAGCGCATGTGGATGATCACACATACATCCTCAGTGAGGATTCTTCATGCTCTCACTCACTTCTCTGTCTGCTTTGGGGTCTTTGGGTCTGCCTGCCATCGTGAAGGCGGGGCCATCAGGACCTGGGTCTTGCACAGCATAAGCCCTGCAGGGGGCAAGGTGTCCATGAAAATAGTGTGCATCAGATCCAATAATGCACAGGTGCAGAGAGGCAGGGGTCCTACGTGTCAATTCTGGTTCAATGTAACAAGTACTTGTTTAGCAAATGGTGCAGAAGTTAGCAAACCACGCACTCATGAGCAACAAGGACAAAGAACACACACCGAGCGCAACACGGCCATAGCATATACACAGACTCACGCTGGGCCTGGAGAGTCTGTACCCAGCTCTTCTTTCCTGCCAGGAGAAGTGTGCCCTGTAATGGTACATGGGACGGAAAAGCTTGCATTGCTGCTGCTTCTGCCGATCAAGGGTCGCAGAAGGGAGTACAGTACGCATCATTAGAGGCCAAATGCAGCAAGGCACGAGTTTTTAGGGCAACTCTCCTCCAAAATGTCATGCAGTCTCAATTCCGGATCTACCACCAAAGTGAAAGGAGGATGGTGAAGTAAACAACAGGCCAACAATAAAAATGAAACAGCAATCTGGGGAACAATTTAGAATTCTTAATTCCATGCACCTGCCATGGTGTAGGCTGGTCCACGCGGGGAAGGCATTTCACCGTAAGCACCAGGGCCTGTGCATATTTGAGAGAGGGTACATGTGGGAAGTGATGTGGCACGCCACGCATCCGTCCAAACATTGTTTAAAAAATCATCCACAGGCAGAGCAAGGAGCCAGAAAGTGAATGTTATGCACCTGGCATGTGGTCCTGGGACTTGTCTCGCGGGGGAGGGTGCCTGGGGGCCATTGTGTAGGCAGGGGCAGAGGAGGGGTCTTGAGGGTAGTAGTGTCCAGGGCCCACCTGTGTGAGTATGTGTTGTGTGTGTTGACACGTAGAATTCCCCTTTATTACCGATGCTTTCATTTTGTGCCGCAATAACTCACTTACTGCAGCTCGAGCATACACATGACAGCATTGGTGAACTGAGCAAATTATTGTAGGCATAGTGACAGGAAAGTTGAATGACAGCTGCCTGTCTGCGCGAATAAAAGAAGCCACTGTTGATTGGACATTTGAGAACCCACCACTGGATCCTGTTTGGCCTCCGCTAGCTCAATTCGGGGTGCAATTGTGTAGGCAGGGCCTGACGGGCTGGGAGGTGCCTCATATTCACCTACAGAAGCAAAGGGAGGATGCATCCAATGTGTGTGTATGAATGGCCTTGCATCTGATCACAGAGGCACGTGTGAGAACAAGCAAGGTCTTTGTGCAGAAGGCTGAGGTTACTCAAATAATTTTGACTGACCCTGAAAAGGGTTTTCATGCTTCTCTAAGATATCTGAGGCATGGTATCAATGAGATGTACCTTTTTCTGAGTCCTGTACCATAGTTTTAGGACTAAACCCCTAAATTCTTACTAATATGACAGGCTCAACAAAGGTAACGCATCCTACCTGGTCCTGGGGAGATGGACTTTGGGGGCCTCGCTTCAGGGCGCCCAGCAATGGTGTAAGCAGGTCCTGTGAAAGGTGGAAATTTGGAGTTAGGAAGCATGAACAAACGGAAAGTAGTGGAGGTTTGGAATCCGTAGGTAAGGATAATGTTTCTGTGTCTCTCTTTCATGGCCTGTAGGGGCTGCTTAGCAACTAGTATCAATCATCAGCGGGAGGGAGATCGACTTGAGTAACTCTTGCGCTTTCTCATCCAAAGCACACTGAGCAATAGTAATCTGCACAAAAAACCTAATTTGTAGCAATCTTTTCTTTGTCAGCGTCTTGCAGGGCAACCACAACACTTGTTTGACAAAACACCAGAGGGGGCTAACAAAGGAAATGCCTGAAAATGTGCATTTTTGCATTCAGAAGGCAGCCACTCACAGCCACTTCATCTGATCGACACCATTTTAGTACCGAAGTGTAGCTGGCATTGAGAGCTACC
>Ga0307948_1003362_pt1 | contig 11822 bp, 14 predicted proteins | sample OrgLakmetagen280_FD_201824 | JGI IMG/M metagenome (GOLD analysis project Ga0307948, IMG submission 201824) | Saline water microbial communities from Organic Lake, Antarctica - #280 | ecosystem: Environmental > Aquatic > Non-marine Saline and Alkaline > Saline | place: Antarctica: Organic Lake...
ACACTCACGTACACCCGCCTCCCCCCCACACACACACAAGTACACATGCACACACACGCACACATACACACACTCACATACAACTGCACACACACACACACACGTACACACGTGCACCCACACACACGCATACACACACGAACAAGCGCACACCCGCACACATTCTCGTACACCTGCACACACAAACACACACACACACGCACACACACACGCACGTACACACATATTTAACCTTTCAAATTTGCCTGTGGTGTGTGCGTGTCCGCACCTGCAAACACTCTATTCAGGCCCTAGAGCACGCATCATCCAACTCGCAACCGAATCCATGGGGCGGTGTACCTCAGCAGCAACAGCCGCAACAGCTGCAGCAACCACCCCTTCAGGAGATGCACCAAATTCAGGGTTCAGCTGATCCAGATGATGGGATGCAAGGGTTGGTAGCTGACCTGCAGAGGGGTAGGGACGTAGCCAGGCGTGTGAGGCCGAGGCGTGCTCATGGCATGATGGGTGACTACGGGCCAGGTACCTTCTCGGTGTCAAGATTCCCTGTGCCTAAGAGGAGGCTGACTTTCACATAGGATGGCATTTTGTCTTGACTAGCGTAGCCTGTTCGGGTGTTTCTGATACCTTGACATGCACTGCAATGCACCTGAACAAGCAGGATCATCAACTCGTCAAATGCTGGCGGCCTTGACATTTACCCTAACTGGCTTCCAAGTTTGACCACATACCTGTTTGTCCTGTGGCCTTAGACCTTCCAAAGTTTTTCCTCTATCTCTCTCCGTCATTTCGTCCAAAGTCTGGGCCTCTGGTCAAGGACTCTAGTCTGTGCTGCACGCGGTCACGTGTGCCTCCCTTTCCCCATCCTTGCCTTGCACAGAGCAGCAGCAAGCACCTTTTGGGGGGGCAGTCGCTCGGCCACGCAAGCGCCTGCCACCTGGCCGTGAATTCGGAGCCAACAACCCCATTCAAGGGCCTAATAATGCCGTGCAAGACCAGCAGCCTGGAAGCTACCCGGACCATACGCAGGTGGCGTACGGGCCACAGGGGGAGATCACACACGAGCCAGCAGGTAGTGATTTGAAAATGCTATGGTCGGTGATAACGCAGTGGAATGGTTGCATGGGAAAATGTTGGGATTACGGGAGGTGGTGGCAGGAGTCAAGCCGCTCCTTTTCGGTATCAGAGCAGCTGTTGTTGTGAATCTCATGCCGTGATATGTGAGAGGCGAGAAATGAGCGCAGGGGAGGGGAGTGAAATGTTGAGCTGCCAACAACATCTAGTGTTACATCAGATGGTTACAGGTTCGTAGGAGTCCCTGGAAAAACACCATCTGCATCTGTGCGCTGCCTTGCCGTCGTGCTGCTGTTCTATCCAAGCACGGCAACAGGCTGATTGAATCAGGAGAGGAAAGAAAGGGCAAAGAGGCTCATCTTATACTGCTCGCAGCCATTAGCACAGACATGCAGCCAATATACATGGGCGCCTACATGAGGGGAAGTTTTAACTCCAACTCGCCCTCACTTTGCTTCTTGGCCAATCATCTCAATCTATGGTGTAGAACTTGACTTCAGTACGCCCACACACGCTTGCAGGCTGCAAAATACATATATATACATGTACACAACGCATACATGTACACAACACATACATACTATAGTTCCACACACACACACACACACACACACACGCACACACACACACACACACACACCAGGGAGGCAGATGCTAGCTGCCCTTCCACAAATGCAAGCATTGCCACAAGGCGATCCATTTGGGACCACCAACCGTGCCTTGGGCGCAGACCCCTTTGTAGCAGCTCATGGGTGAGTCAGGGTTTTCAAGGCACACACCATGAAGAGAACCCATGCACGATGCACGGAGCAGAGTTTGTGAACAAGGAGCCTGGGCACCCAAATTGTTAAGGGTATGCAATGTCTTGCGGTCTATAAAGAGATTTATTGACTACTACATCCACCTTGTCTTCAAGAAAAGCTTGTTAATTTGCATTAGTGCACTTCTCAATTTCATGCACACTGGGTACTTGCTGCACAAGATCCTTGTTGCAGCACAAGCCTTCATACGGCACACACACTCACACACACTCACTACCATACACACACGCACGCACACCTGCCTTTTGCCACACATACCTGCCTTTTTACACACCACACGACCGCCTCCTCACGGTATGACAAGCAGCCTCATCACACATCACACAGTCTGCACCAGCTGCCTGATTGATCAAGCTCATAATCATGAATACATGGTATGCAGAGTCAGCTTCCCAACGGAGCCCTTTGTTCAGCCACCTCCTCCTCCTCCTCCTCCTCCTCCGACCTTCAATCAGGTGCAGCATCTTTGCATTTTTCCATGTGGCACCAGTAATTAAGTGGTTTGCAACAGTTGCTTGTTGATTATGGTTTGCAACAGTTGCTTGTTGATTATGGTTTTAGATCCTGAGAACTAGAGGGCCCGTTGTTAGCCCAAGCTCCTCCTAGGGCCTTTGAACAGGTGCAGCCTCTTTGCATCCAATCATGTGTCAATTATGAAATGCACACTTAGGTAGTGTGTAGCAATCAAAGGTAGACATTTGTCATGCATCCTAAAAAAGGAACGCGACGTCCAGATTTGCCGTGCACAGTGCTGCCTGTGACAGCAAACGCTGATCCAGCTATATGTGGAACTATGTCTATTCGCTCTTCCTGATAGCATTCCTCCACAGCTCTGGCTACTCTTTTGTGCAACTTAACGTGCGCCACTCCACTTAATTACCACGCAGACTTTGCTTGTGCTTCACCTCTCCTATCACTTGCGTCATGACTGAACGCATTCAGGATGTGGGTGCTGCTACCGCCCCGGTGAGGCTCAAGGTGTCCCATACAGGCGACCTGCCGCCCCTGAGTGGTGTGAGCACGGATGGCAGGCAGTATGGCATGGCAAAGGAGCTGGGGGCAGACCCGGTAAGGGTTAGCGACTGGGACTTACCGCTTGGCTTTTAGACGACCCGGATGTGTTGGGTTGTGTAGGTCAGGTGTAGGACAGGGACTATTCAGGAGAAGAGGTCTTGTAAGGAGTGGTGTACACGATTTTTTGTACGTACGAGGGCTGCAGCAGATCTGGGAGGGCAAATCGAATTCGTCAGGGCTCCAAGATGCCGGGCTAGCAAGGTAGGAAAGGTTGAGAATGGGATGTCCCGGACGTTGAGGCTGGATATCGGTGGCATGACGCTTGTGAGGAGATTGAGCCTTTACAGAGGTATGCTGTAATACAGAGAGTCGAGGGGGAGGCTTAACTCGGGGTGAACCCTGCTGTTGAGCTTCAGGGCCAAAGCATCACACCTCACCCTATTGATCTGCGCATGGAGTGGCTGCCGGCCTTTGTGAGCATGCAGAGGAGCCTAGCAAATGACGCCACAACCAGGGTTTGTTAGCTCACCCTATTGATCTGCGCATGGAGTGGCTGCAGGCCTATGCGAGCATGCAGAGGAGCCTGGCAGATGACGCCACACACCAGCTCGAAATGGGGGGGCACCCTGGGCCACTGCTGGGCTATGACGCACACGGGCTCCCGCTACACACAGTCCCTGCACCGCCACCAGAGTTTTATAACCCGCAGGTGTGTGGCATACAAACAGCATGCGCGTCTAAGCGTGCACTTGCATATGTGCCAAGCTACCACACTTTACACCTTACCCTACAATCCTTGCACTGCAGTTTAAGGGGCCACAGGTGCGTGGCACCCTAGCAGGATTTGTGTGAGCCTGTACTGTGCTGCAAAAAACGTTTGCTGTACTGCAATATTCCTGCTACGCTTGAGTTTATGCGCCACAGGCCAGTGCATGATTTATTGTGTGTATGTGTGCAGCGCTGGGAAGCACAACATGGCCGCCTCCTCCTTCACTGCCCTTGCTGTCTTCTGCGTGATTGACCATGTATTCACGGCTGGTTTGCCCACTACACAGGCCCCAAACCAGATTGCATACGACGAGATAAGTGGCGTGCTTAGACCTCCAGGTAAGACGATTACACAATGCTGCAGCCATCATAGGAGGACGATACCTCATTGGCTTGCTTTTTGGCACTTGAATGACCCTGAAGGCAATTGTGAGCACAACGACGATTGGTCCACCCACAACTACACTCCGAACACACGTGCACGCACACACGCACACACGCTCACACACACAGACACACACACACGCATAGACACACGCACACCTGCACACTTTCATCTGCAGACGCCCCTCAGCTGAATAGGGGTCCTAATCCGAAGCGGCAGAAGTACATTCAAGATGTGGCATCAGGCCGGTTCTACCGACTTGGCAAACAAGGTATGGCTACGATACACAGCACCGTGAACGTAATCGTCTGGAGGGCCGCCTCTGGAATTGTGTGGGATGCTGTACTCTAAAAAAGAAGAAAAAGGAAGGTCGCATGTTGTAGGCAGGTGGCCCTGCTTGTCCTTGCTGTGTTCAGTCGCTAGGCCATTCATTAGCAGCACTTAACTCAGCAACCTTGATTTGCACGTCAGCCACTTTCAAACTTGGCATCTCATGTACAATATGTCTTATGTGAGGGTCAGTCAAAGCCTTGGAGCGCTTACGCACTTCATCCTGCACGCGCATGTTCCAGGCAAGGTCAATCCAAGTGCTCCTTCTCTCACCTTACTGCCATTCACTCTGTGGCACACTTGCACAGGTCTCTTCACTGCCATTCACTCTGCCATTCACTCTGTGGCACACTTGCACCTTCACTGCCATTCACTCTGTGGCACACTTGCACCTTCACTGCCATTCACTCTGTGGCACACTTGCACAGGTCTCTTCCAGGGAGTTGCCAAGAAGTTTGGGCGCAACAGGCGCAACCCAGAGCAGGTGGACGAGGGGGACGAGGGGGCAGAGGAGGCACCTGTGGATGACTATGAGTACGATGATGTGGAACGAGGTGTGTGTTGTGTAATGCAGCTGGAAGGGTTGTTATATGGGCCACACATAGGATTGGCCAGAACTGTTTTAGTACACAAACATCCTTTCTTGATTACTTATTATATATATTTATGTGTGGTTTAAGCGTTTACAAAGAGTTTACGAAGGGATGTAGACGGCAGCCAAATACGGTAGGTTTGAGGGGCTGGACCATGGTTCTGGCCAGCCCTAGCTGTATCAAGTGGCAGAGGCACTTCTTAAACTCGGGAGCAATGTGTCAAACAGCTATATGTAGCGCCAGGCTGCATTCGATATACTCATTGTCTTTGCTCATTAAGGCGCGTAAAGCAGCGGAGTCCTCTGATTTCAGTACCACCATAGCGTCGTGCATGGGAAACGGGGCCTTCTTTCTCCAAAGCTAGATTACAGGTGGCTCGCAACACAATGCCCTGCACTAAACCCTTGCTGTCCAGCGTGGAAATCTTCGACCTGGACACGAGCGCAAGCGTCAAAGCTCACAAACACACATGCTTGTGTATGTGTGCAGGCACCTTTGGATGGGATGTCCGTCGCACCCTATTTGGCATTTCAGCAGCATTTAGCGTCTTGGGACTATTCGTACAGGTGAGGGGGAAGATGGCATAGGGGAAAGATGGCACACGCCCATGTGTCAGTTTTCTAACCCAAGCATTGGTTGTAGTAGTTGAGCATAAGCGACAAAATTATTCATGCCTTTAAATGAAAGCACCATATATGATGATCCTTTTTTGTGCAGATTGATATGACATTTAATAAATGATATCAACCAATTTGCACAAAAAAAGACTAGGTTGCCGATGAAGTATATGCTGGATTAAGGTTTGTCGAGTTGTACGGTACGGCATGATTACGGTTTGTACGGTACAGACCGTACTTGCTAAAATACAGCGTACTACCGTAATTGTCACACCGTATTTTACCGTGATTACGGCAAGCATGGTACGGTATGGTGCCATTGCTGCACTGCCAGTGCAAAAATGACCTCAAAAAGGCCTCTCCACCCAAGAACCTCCCATTTTCGCTCCCCAGTGTGCTCCTCCCATCCCATATGCTGATGCCACACATTGCTTCCCTGAACAACCCTGAGACTGGGTTGGGACTGCATCAGCTTGGAGGGAGGGCCCAGCGAAGGCTTGCACAGAAACCCAAAGTCAGACGCTGCACTCCATTTCTTGCTTTAAACTCGTAATTAATTCATAAATAATCATTTGACAAAGAAATACTTTTGTGTGGAACTTGCGGCTTTAAGGCCATTGCACGGTCAGACCGTACAAGTAGGGTGGCACCGTACTGTACGGTCGGACACCATCTTTTCAAACAGACCGTACTTGCACCGTATTGTACAGTGTATTACGGTACGGTACCATAATTACAGTCGAGAAAGCTGAAATTGAAGATTTTGTGAGCTGTATTGAAGATTTACAAGGGAAACGGCTGAAATTGAAGATTTTCTGAGCTGTATCATATCACTCCGGTTCTTCTGTGCTCAAAATTTTTACTTGTGGGGACTATACTAGCACTGATATCACTCACCTTACTCAAGCACAGCTGCTATAAAAACTACGAAGCAGTGCTGAGCTGACAACCTGATGGTCAAGTTGCACAAAGCCCAGGAAACTTGAACCAACCTGTGCTCATTGTCGACCCCCAACGCTCATTGTCGACCTCCAACGGCAAGAAACCCACGCACGCCAAATCTGCTCCTCTGGCTCTTCATTGGCACGTCTCTCTCTCCCTCTCTTTCTCTCTCTCTCTCTCAGGGCCTTTTGGGTGGGTTTGCGCTGCTGAATATCTTCATGACGTACATGCTGTACTCCTACAATGGCCTGCGGCTTTGGCTGAGGTGAGATGACTCCTATATAAAGTGTAGTAAGAGGTGTGTGTATATGTGTGTGTCCGCCTTTTGATTTTAAGTTTATGGATCAGGTGGGGTTTCGTGTGGCAACAGTCCAAAAGTATGCAAGTTATGTACCGCTGAGAGAGTTGCAGTATCACACAAGCATCGAGGAACGCTTATATTATGTTTAAAGTCCTTGATGTATGCTTGCTTGGGGTGATATCACCGCTTGCGCAACAACTCACCTTGCATTTCTAACTTCCAAATCTCAAGCACTCAAACTTGGACTGAAGAAGGCGGCCGGGTGCCAGAAGCCTGCACGGTTCACCCACCAAGCACCTCTTCTCTTGCTTTCCTTTCTCATAGGTACTACGGTCCGATCGGCCTGGCATGCAGTCGCATTTATTACACCCTCATTTCAATGAGCATGGTGGCTGCGGGTGCACGGTGAGAAAGTTGGATACTTGAAGTCCAGCCAATAGTTGAGGATCTGTGTTTCGGTTGCTACTATATGTGCACAAGCTCAATGCTTTTGTTGTCTCGTCCTTGTTTGCCTCTGTCACGTCCTGCCCTTTTATGTAATTGTCCAGCCTTGGAACCGGCCAACATCTTTTCGCCACAAGAGTGTTCACGCCTGCTGTGTGTGAGGGTGGCACTCACATTGCACCAGCTTTTGTTTCCGTGACCCACGGGCTAGGCTAAGCCACGGAGCTCTAGCTTGCTTCATTGCCACATCGTACATTGTGCGCATCTGCTTTACCCACCAGCTATCTACACATACACTCACACACACATACACACACAGGCTGAGTCGAGATCAGCTCCGTCGCTACGCCCCGGTGCAAGCTCACCTCAAAATTGTGGATTGGCTCCAGATCTTGATGTACGCTGCCGCTTACATTACCTCCACCTTGGCGACACCCTTAGATGACCAGCTCTATTACGAGGTGGGGAGTGAGAGATTCCAACGGAAGCTTGAAGCCAAACTGCGGCTGCACCATGATATTTATTTCGGTTTTGGCTGTTCCAAAGTAAAGTTTGTGTTCAACAGGTGGAATTCTATCAGGACGCGCTTCCGACAGTATTAATTTGGCCCCCTTCTTTCTCTACGCTCCCATCGCACTCTTTTGGATTGCTCACATTGGCAGCCTTCCCTAAATCCCTGGTTCTCTTCCCCCCATGCAGCCTCCATCAAATCCTTGTTCGTGAACAATGAAGAGTTTGTCGAAATTTAAGCCACTTCAAGAATTTGGGTTCAAAATTGCACATCAAACTGCTTAAATAGCTCGAGATTCCTAGAACTTTCACAACTTTATCGAACTCTTGCTCCCCAAGAACGAAGAGTGCAACCCTGGATTTTAGACAACAAAACCAAGCAAGCCCAATTCATATAAGCGCTCCCCCATTTCAGCCTCATCTCCTCCCACAGGCTCAAAATATTTCAGCGTGAATTACGCAAGGATCCTCCCAACCAATACTACCTCCAATTCACCCTCCTCTCTCCTTCTGCAGTCTCAGCGCAACCCTCGGTTCCATACCCTCTCCTTCACCCCTGACTTCCACGACCGCCTCGCTTCGTACCATGTGCTGAACCTCATTAGGATAGCTGCGTCAGGCGCAGCCTTCTGTCTTGCTTGCTACCGGTGCTCGCCTTTCGTGAGTGAGGGTGTGGTTCAGTTTGAGGTGCGTGCCTGAGGGCTATAAGCGTCATGTAGAATGATTACAATACCAGTGGACGATTTAGATTGAGTATGCCTGTACGATCAGAGATTCCTTCTACAAACTTTGAAGAGAGCGTGCTTTGTATATGCAGGGTGGCGGCAATTTAGCTGTGTGTACTTCTTCATCACCGCCTGCTTTCATGTGTGCTGGAAACCTTGAACAAACACACAACACACACACGCACACACACACACACACACACGCACACACACGCACACACACGCACACACACGCACACACACGCACACACACACACACGCACACACACACACACACACACACACACGTACACAGAGAGATTGAGACACGTGACACCATACCCATCTTATATCCACCTTCTCTTGTGATCTTGATGTGACTTGTCTAAAATGTTGACAACGTAAATCTTTGGATCATCTTAAGTCAGTCATACTCAGCTCAAGCCTAAGTGCTCCCTGCTTGCGTGTTCCATAACCACATCATGCTGGCCTTGTTGGATGCATGGTGTAGGCTGCTCAACGTGCACAGCGTTTAGGCAGTCCAACGTGGCGTCCTTCCCCTCCCCCTTTTGTGCGGCAGCAGCAGCAGGAACAACAGGAGTTAGGAAGCGGGGGTGATTGGGGGGGGGGGTACAGTAGCTGCGGCGGCTGCAGTCTCAGCTGGTCGAGAGGAAAAGCAGCAGCAGCAGCAACAGCCGAATCCTGCGTCCGTCACTCCAGTGGCGACAGGGGTTGGATTATATAAGAGGCCAAAGGGAGGGGGGGGGTGCGGGGTCCAGGAAGAGGCAGCAAACGATTTGTTGTATGGGGCTTCTGACAAAGGAGGAGTCCCAGTGCAAAACAGTGTTGGGTACTTGCCGGCCCCACAGCATCAGCATCCACAGCATCAATACTATGCACAATAATAGCCTTGCAGTCAGTTGAATTATACATTCTGAATCACAGTGGATGTTCTTCGTAGATGTTGCGATAGTGATAGGTGTTGTCTTTTCTTTGATTCTGGTTTTCCCATCGTTTGGTCGAACCCTTGCAGCGCATACACTCACAGGTGAAAAATCGCTTCTCCTGTTGTAACCTTAAATCATTATATAGCACCTACACCTCAAATTTTAGTAAGCTGAACGATTACGAGCCCAAAGTAAGAGCAGCGAAGAGAAGACAAAGGGACGGGCTCCTCTGTTAAGAACCAAACTTTTTCTGCGTAGTGGTAGGGAGTTTGCTATTTACCCTTGATCTATGTATTACCCTCAACATCAAAATCTAACTTCGCTACTAGCTCTCACCTACGTTACAAGGTTTACTAGAAAAAGGCTTTCAGTCAAGAAGTATGACTGCTCGCCTGTTCATAAAATAAAATGAGTTCACGAACGGAAAAAAAAGAGTTTGTAATTTTCCTGGTGTAAAAAAGCATGGATCCTGTTTGTGAAAATAAGAAAGCGTACTTCCTATGGAGAGAAACCATCTGAGGGAACGTGAAATAGGAAATCATCCTGGACATCATCATCAGCCTCACATAAGTTGCAAGTAGGGGAAGAGGTGGAATTCCAAGTTGCTGTTTCAAAGCGAAGGATGTGGATTTGCCTACAATGGAGATCTCAAATTGCACTGGCTGTGATCAGTATCCCTAGCTTTGTATACGTTTTCTGTGTCAACAAAAAAGCTCATCAGCCTAACACTCAATGCTGCCGGTTATCCCCTTGCTTTGTAGACCTAGATGATCAGCTTCCTGCGTGATGTTGATTTGCTGCTGATCATATTGTTAAAAAATACAAAGGTATATGTATAAAAGAATAAAACCAAACACAAACCCATAATCATACCCATACAACAAACATGGCCCATTCTCCTCCCCCAAAGCTTTGGTACCTACCAAACCACCGTGACGCCCTTCAAGCACACATGCATTTTCTCCATAAACTGGGAAATGCCAAAATTGAAGCGAACTACCATGCGTACTACCAGACCCTCATAAAGGACGGCACTGCCAATGGAACCTTAAAGCTTTAGCAATGCTTACCTAACATCATCCGATGTCCCCTTTAAGACCAAATGTATCATTACGAAATACAGAACAGGCACCCTATATAATCAAAGACATGCGGTATTGTTCAAACTCTCAACAAGTCAAACTTGCCCCCTCTGCCCACAAGTTGACAGTGCCCTGCACATCCTTTCTGGGTGCCAACACACGCAAATAAGGAGCATGATCACCGAAAGACACAACTTAGCATGCTGCATGATCTTTAAGGCTATCAGCAAAACAGGCTCCTTAGGATCGTGCATTGTCTTCAAGGATATAGGCAGCAACGAACGGATGACTATGCAAAATCTCCAGATTCCTGAAACAGCTGAAAGTAGAATTGTTCTTAAATTGCTCTTCCCACCTTGCTTCTCAGATAAAGACAGGTTTACCTCCAGCCGCCCAGATATTGTGCTAATTACTCCAATCTCTGCAAAAACACGAGCACACAAAACTACTGCAGGGGGGTGGGTCTTCGGAGTGGCAGGGGGCAACTGAGGGAGACTGGGAGCACCCCAGCAGCACCGCCAGCCACCAGTAGAGCCACCAACGCCAGACAGCACCGACCTAAAGACCTCAACAAAACTCGGCGCGACATCCACCTTGTCGAGATCAAATACTGTGAGGACACCAGACCTCAAAACCAGCTAAAAGGAACAGCAAAGGACGAAAAGAAGGAGGAACAGCTGAAAGGAACAGCAAAGGAACAGCACAAAGACCTTTGCAATATTCTCCAAGGAGCCTCCGTTACTCTCCACATCATCCTTTTGGGTGTGGGCGGCACCTTCTACAACACTCACACTCTGAAGCCTTTCAAGGAACTGGGTCTTGATTCTCAAAGAGTTAAGAAGCTTGCCTCCAAGCTCCATGTGCACTCTGTGAACTTTGCTGCTAAACTTGTCCATAACAGACGTGCCCTTTCCAGTACTGTTATCAATTCTCATCAGGAGCCGGTTTCAGGCCAAGCCTGCAACCCTCCTGATCCCCATTAATTTTTCCTTCCCCGGTGAGTGGTGTTCACTGCCTGCGTAGTTTTTCTTCTCTTTTTAATAAAAACACACTTTCCAATATTCAGGTAACCGTACTAATTCCTTTCCAATATTCAAGTAATATTTGTCATATTCCTCAACCCAAGAAAAAATGTGTTTGGCCCTGACCGCACAAAGTCCTCCTATATGACAACCCTTATCCACACCAATAGCTTCATTTGCATTTTCTGAAGGGCACGTTAGGTGTTAAGCAGTCTACCACTAATTGGGCTGTACTCCGAGAATGTGGACATGAACCGTGGCAATTCTT
>Ga0307948_1003365_pt1 | contig 11817 bp, 15 predicted proteins | sample OrgLakmetagen280_FD_201824 | JGI IMG/M metagenome (GOLD analysis project Ga0307948, IMG submission 201824) | Saline water microbial communities from Organic Lake, Antarctica - #280 | ecosystem: Environmental > Aquatic > Non-marine Saline and Alkaline > Saline | place: Antarctica: Organic Lake...
GGATCTGTGTGTGTCTAAATGAGTGGTTCAGCCTGAGCTCAGGATGCTGGCATGTCCATGCTTACAGAAGAGAGCTTCTGCTCGGATGCCCCCTGAGGCATCTATAGCGATGTAACCTTACCTTACCCCTTACCTTACCTTACAGATGAGATGGTTGTGCGCAAGTCAGGATTCAACTTTCATATACATGCTGCAAAGGCTGGTAGCAGCAACTTTCAAATACATGCAAAGACTGGCAGCAGCAACTTTCAGATACATGCAAAGACTGGCAGCAGCAACTTTCATATACATACAAAGACTGGAAGCAGCAACTTTCATATACATACAAAGGCTGGTAGCAGCAACTTTCATATACATACAAAGAATGGATAGCAGCAACTTTCATATACATACAAAGGCTGGTCGCAGCAACTTTCAAATACATGCAAAGGCTGGTAGCAGCAACTTTCATATACATACAAAGGCTGGTCGCAGCAACTTACGGACGCATGCAAAGAATGGTTGCAGCAACTTACGGACACATGCAAAGAATGGTTGCAGCAACAAAGCGTGTTACACACCTTGTGGCTAGGGTTGGCCAGACTGTATATATACACTGTATAAGACCATACATTTGGTGATTTTCCTGCCAAAAATACCGTACATATACACCGTATAAGACCATACATTTGGTGATTTCCCTTCCAAAAATACCGTACATATACACCGTATAAGACTGTACCTTTGGTGATTTCCCTGCCAAAGCATACTATATATACTCCGTACATATAGGGTTCTGGCCAACCCTACTTACGGCGTAAAGGCTCACCTCGTTACACACACCACCCCAAAACAGAAAGGCACACACCTTCTGCATTGAACACCTTGTTGCGCGTCTCAACTCACACTTGCACACCCACCTTGCTGTTTAGGAGAGCCAGGAGGGCTGCTGTCCTCTAACTCCTCCCCCGTACGCACCACAGGGCCCCCCGCCTCTACACGCTTTAGATACGACACCACGTGGCGATACTCCAGCGGAGGGGGGCGCATTTTGTCACTGAACACTGTGAGTGTGTGTTGTGTGTGTGCGTGGGTGAGTGTGTGTGTGTGAGGGATTCTTGCATGTTTGCGTGAGCGTGTCATTGTGTGTGTATATTTGTACATGCGAGGAGTGAAGGGGGCGTTGCAAACGTGTGTGCATGCACATGCGTTCCTGTATGTGCCAGTGTGTGCATGCGTGTATGTGTGTGTGCACGTGTGTATATGTGTGTGTGTTTGTGTGTGTGTGTGCACGTGTGTATATGTGTGTGTGTGTGCGCGTGAAACTTCTACAACCAATCCTGGCTTCTGGAGGCCAATTAAAACACAAGGTCGCAATTCGCCAAAAGCATCTACCTTGCAAACATTTAAATGCATGCAATCACAAAACAATTATAATGTAGGGGGGTGCGTCCGTGCCTGTGTCCCCACTTGAGGGGTGCCTTTGTGCTTGTGTCACCAATAGGGGGGTGCCTTTGTGCTTATGTTTGAGCTTGTGTTTGTGACTGGGTAGGAGGCACCCTCCAAACCAGGCAAGGCGCCATTCAATATCATTTCTTCAGTATATCATCAACATACTGAAGAAGTGATTTGATTAGCAGTTCTTCATCAATATACTAAAGAAGTGATTTGATTATAAATTCCTCAGTACATCATCATCAAGGCGCGCCTTACCACCATCAATGCACACCAATGGGTTTCAATTGGTTTCAAAGGGTTTCAAAAGCATCAAGGTTTTCCTGCAGCACTGAAAGCATCATGACGACGCAGCAGCATGGCATGCATTATTGACCAATAACAGCCTAGCATAATGACACAAGCACACACACACACACACACACACACACACACAAACACACACGCACACACACATAGCCAGCAGGTGCCTTAACATCATTAATGCACACCAATGGACTGAAAGGATAGGATTATGGTAACGCACCCGTTACCGGCAGGTGCCTTTCCATCAGTAACGCAAACTAACGAATTCAAATCAACAGCATAGCACCAAAGTCACACACACACACACCCGTGGCCAGGAGGTCCAGGCCAATGGGCTCGGCATCCTTGACCAGGCAAGCAACACGACGCCAAAAGTTTGCGGGCACAGACGCCCTGCAGGGAGTAAAAAACACGGAATGATGACATTGGTGCGATACTGAGCAAGCATAGTAGAAACAAAGAAACACGGAATGATAGCATTGGTGCACTACTGAGCAAGCAAAGCAGAAACAAAGAAACACGGAATGATAACATTGGTGCATTACTGAGCAAGCAAAGCAGAAACAAAGAAACAAGGATGATAACATTGGTGCAATACTGAGCAAGCAAAGCAGAATTAAAGAAACACGGAATGATACATTGGTGCGCGATACTGAGCAAGCAAAGCAGAAACAAAGAAACACGGAATGATAACATTGGCGCAATACTGAGCAAGCAAAGCAGAAACAAAGAAACACGGAATGGTAATATTGGTGCAATACTGAGCAAGCAAAGCAGAAACAAAGAAACACGGAATGATGACATTGGTGCGCGATACTGAGCAAGAGAAGCAGAAACAAAGAAACACGGAATGATAATATTGGTGCAATATTGAGCAAGAGAAGCAGGGAGAAAGAAACACGGATGATAACATTGGTGCGCGATACTGAGTAAGCAATAGCAGGGAGAAAGAAAAACGAATGATAACATTGGTGCAATACTGAGCAAGAGAAGCAGAAACAAAGAAACACGGAACGATAACATTGGTGCAATACTGAGCAAGCAAAGCGGCGCGGTGTTTGAAGCAAACCCAAACAGAAGTGTCACTTGCATCACGCACCATATTGCCAATCGTTGAATACTGCCAATTGTTGAATATTGCCAATCGTTGAATACTGCCAATCGTTGATAGAATTGTCACTTGCATCACGCACCATACTGCCAATTGTTGAATACTGCCAATCGTTGATAGAATTGTCACTTGCATCACGCACCATATTGCCAATCATTGAAGAGCACGGAAGCACTATGTGGGCATCAAATTAAGAAGAATGCAATACTGTGCACCATAACGAAGAGTCTTGCTTGTTTATTTTTGAAGCAAGCACTAGATTGCCAAAATTAGCAGTTACGACGGACCCCCATGGACCCCCAGGCACATGTATCCTTGGGTACCCTTGATTTAAGCGTGGAATGTGAATGCATGCAAATCGCTTGGACTCTCACGCACTTGAAGGTTATGGTGACGTGGGCCGTCGAATGTGGGCCCACCACTCCTGTGGGTTTGCTGAAGGTGTAGTAGTCGAGGGCATCCACCTGCAATAGAGCAGCAGGCAGGTGAGGCACATAAGTTGCAGATTTTACTGTCAAGGTTTGCAGCACAGAAATGAGAGGTGTGATTGAATGTGGTAAGCAAGGGTATCCACATGCAATAGAGCAGCAAGCTGGTGCAACAATTAAAGTTACAGGTGTTGCTGCCAAAGTCTGCTGCGTACACGTGCAAAACACAGGGATGAGTTAGCAGGACGAGAAGTATAAAATGAGTGCAGCAGTGGAGGGCGCGCACATTTTGATGGCGCACTGTGCAGCAGTGGAGGGCGCGCACTGTGCAGCAGTGGAGGGCGCACTGTGCAGCAGTGGAGGGCGCGCACTGTGCAGCAGTGGAGGGCGCGCACTGTGCAGCAATGGAGGGCGCACTGTGCAGCAGTGGAGGGCGCACACTGTGCAGCAGTGGAGGGCGCACTGTGCAGCAGTGGAGGGCGCGCACATTTTGATGGCGCACTGTGCAGATGCAAACGTGACGCAAACTTGGTGCTATTATGCCAAGCACGTTTGGTGTTATTATGACAAGCACGTTTGGTGCTGTTTTGCCAAGCACGTTTGGTGCTGTTTTGCCAAGCACGTTTGGTGCTGTTTTGCCAAGCACGTTTGGTGCTGTTTTGCCAAGCACGTTTGGTGATGTTTTGCCAAGCATGTTTGGTGCTATCATGCCAAGCACGTTTGGTGCTGTTTTGCCGAGCACGATTGGTGCATCATGCCGAGCACGTTTGGTGCATCATGCCAAGCACGTTTGGTGCTATCATGCCAAGCACGATCGGTGCCATCATGCCAAGCACAGAGGAGGAAATCACAAAAAAGGAAGAGGGCAAAAGCTTCAAAGTGGATGCAGTAAGTAGGGTGGCGGAGGTAGGTGGCTGATGTAAAAGGGGGAAGGTTAACAGCATGACGACGCATTATAGGTACACAATTAGCAAAGCAGTAGCGCAGCATATCTAGGGAGCAAAGCGGTAGTGCAGCATATCTAGAGAGCGGCAGATACCGGTGTATACCGGTACAGCAAATGTACTGGCACCACCACCCAATGCCGACCCCTAAGCAATATCCCAAAGGGACATGGCAGGGATAAGGACAAAGCACGACAGTGCCTAAAGGCAGTTCTTATGCACAAATAATAATGACGATCAGCACCTGAGAGTTTCAACATAAAACTCACAACAGCGCTCCTGCACCAACTGTGTTTGATAAATTATTCACTTCAATGCAAAATTGAAAGCGTAAAGGCCTTATATCATTGGCCAACATGAGATTCATAATCCAAACACTCACAAAGCACAGAGCTGTCACTTGTGCGACGAGGTGCCAAATGCTTGCTGCTCCCTTTGCACTTACCGCCTTTGTCCCTACCCATTCCAAGCTTCATATCTCACACACAGCTTGACGATGCATGCACACTTCTGGATGTCTATGCAGCAAGCATTGCACCCACTCCCAAAGGCAAATTTTCTCTCACGCAGCGTTAAAAAAAGCATGAGATTATGATGACGCATACACGGAACACACTTGGAGGCCATACAGAACAGGCATCGCACACACTGTCAATACAAACACTCCCTCGCACACAGCGTGGTGCTGGTTGCATGCACACCTGGAAGCCGTATGAAGCAGGCACACACTGTCAATACAAACACTCCCTCGCACACAGCGTGGTGCTGGTTGCATGCACACCTGGAAGCCGTATGAAGCAGGCACGTCGCTGTGGTTTTGGATGTACAGCACACGAGACACTGTGTTGTCCAAGGGCACATTGCCAAACTGGAACACCCTGCGCAGGGACATTGTGCAGTGCAAGGTAGTAAGCTTAACAGGGTTTAAAAAAGGAAAATTTGCCAAACTGGAACACCCTGCGCAGGGACAATGTGCAGTGCATGGTAGTAAGCCTAACAGGGTTTAAAAAAGGAAAAATTGCCAAACTGGAACACCCTGCGCAGGGACAATGTGCAGTGCAAGGTAGTAAGCCTAACAGGGTTTTAAAAAGGAAAAATTGCCAAACTGGAACACCCTGCGCAGGGACAATGTGCAGTGCAAGGTAGTAAGCCTAACAGGGTTTAAAAAAGGAAAATTTGCCAAACTGGAACACCCTGCGCAGGGACGACACGCAGTGCAAGGTAGTAAGCCGTATGCCTAACAGGCTTTTAAAAAAGGAAAATTTGCCAAACTGGAACACCCTGTGCAGGGACAATGTGCCGTGCAAGGTAGGTACAACACGCTTTTTTAAGTATCTATAAATGCACAAAACACAGTTGGACGCAGGTTTGTTCATTTCTAGTTTCGGCGACAAACATTTGATGGAATGCATGGACGTTTGAACTCTGTCAACCGTTTGTGTATGGACCCATGGGTTTTTCTGGAAAAAGAACAATATTGCTGGTTTGAATGGCTTCTCACTCTGCCAAAACGTGCTTGCGTGGTCTTGAATACAATTAAAATTTGCAAGGAATGTTTGCACTGGTGACGGCTATGTAGGCCTCCTATCTGCATGTTGGACTCGAAAACTTGACAGATAAGGAAAAAGCTAAACAAAGTACGCAACGGCATTTTAAAGATGCGTTGAAATGCGTGAGAGTTTAAAAACTTTTGAAATGGCACAAACCCCGGATTCCACGACCCTTCGAGGCTCTATGCATTTTGTAAGAGTTGCAAGTGCATTTGAATGCGTGCGCTTTGTAAGAGTCGCAAGCGCATTCAAAGGCATGCGCTTTGGGTCCAGCTGCCAGCATGCTTAAGGGAGGGGGTTACGTTGGTGCCCGCACCAGGCAACCTCCCACCGCGCAAACACACAAGAGAAAAAACGAGTGTGGGTCAGGGGATTTGTGTGCCGTGGCACCCAGACCCACACCACGATGTTACCCACACCACGATGTCAAGTTGTCAAGTTGTCAAGTTGCATTGCAGTGCATATCTTGCAATGAGTTGTATTGCAATGAGTTGTATCGCAATGAGTTGTATTGCAGTGCATATCTTGCAATGAGTTGTATTGCAATGAGTTGTAATGCAGTGCATATCTTGCAATGAGTTGTATTGCAATGAGTTGTATCGCAATGAGTTGTATTGCAGTGCATATCTTGCAATGAGGCGAAAGGGAAAGAAATGACACGAAATGTGTTCTGTGCCAGCAGCTTGGTGTTAAGCCATTGCGTACACATGTGAGGCACTACTTCTGAGGCGAGAGGGAAAGAAATGACACGAAATGTGTTCTGTGCCAGCAGCTTGGTGTTAAGCCATTGCATACACATGTGAGGCACTACTTCTGAGGCGAGAAGGAAAGAAATGACACGAAATGTGTTCTGTGCCAGCAGCTTGGTGTTAAGCCATTGCGTACACATGCGAGGCACTACTTCTGAGGCAAGAGGAAACGAAATAACACAAAACGTGTTCTGTGCCAGCAGCTTGGTGTTTTTAAACACCGCTGCACGATCCCTACAAGTGAGCAACACAAAACATAATTTCAAAGAAAAGTAGTGTAAAACAACCCCACTCATTTTATTACTCCTTTTGTTACACCCTACAAAACACGCTCTCATATGCTCAAACGCAAACAAAATCATAAACGCACACGCAAACGCACACGCACGCACAAGCACACACGCACACACACACACACTTACACATCACACACACACACACAAACACACACACACACACACACACACACACACACACACACACACACACACACACACACACACACACAACACAACACAACACACGCACCTAGAGGAGAAGGTCACCACCGGTCCGACTGCTTGGCCCGATACGTTGAGCACCACTTTGTTGCCTCCCACAGTGGACAGCACAAAGTTTTGGCAAGAGAACGTGCCTGTGTGCTTTGGCGTGTAGACCACGTGCATCTCGCTGTACTCTTCTGCACCCAAGCAGCCCCTGTGACAGAACATAGATATACGTTCACGTTTGCTGGCAAGGCGCATGGCTGCTGATATGTAGGCATACACACACACGTGCATCTCGCTGTACTCTTCTGCACCCAAGCAGCCCCTGTGACAGAACATAAAAAATATACGTTCACGTTTTGCTGGCAAGGCGCATGGCTGCGGATATGTAGGCATACACACACACGTGCATCTCACTGTACTCTTCAGCACCCAAGCAGCCATACATACACACATGTATACGGTGTATGTACGGTATTTTAGCAGGAAAATTACCATACACATGATCATATATGGTGCACGCATACGCTTCTGGCCAACGCTACACTTTTTAAAATTACCATACAAACGGTCAGATATGGTGTACGCACACACTTCTGGTCAACTCTACACTGAAAATTACCATACACACGGTCATACATGGTGTACGCGCACGCTTCTGGCCAACTCTACAATTCTGCATAGCTGCAACTATCCAATGTCATGATCCAACCCTGAGCTTTCTGACTGAAGCTGGACAACCCGCAGCTTTTGGCAACAGCTTGCCCTGTGGGTTCTGGCAATACCATAAAAGCTCATACAAGCTCACAAAATGCCGCACGCTCTTGCTTCCCCACCTTGCTGGCAGCACCGCGTACACACTCATCTGTGGCCTGCTCCTGGTTCTCTGGCACGAACGAAAAGTTCATACGAGCTCACAAAATGCCGCACGCTCTTGCTTCCCCACCTTGCTGGCAGCACCGTGTACACAATCATCTGTGGCCTGCTCCTGGTTCTCTGGCACTACCGTACAGTTTATACGAGCTCACAAAATGCCGCACGCTCTTGCTTCCCCACCTTTCTGGCAGCACCGCGTACACACTCATCTGTGGCCTGCTCGGTGATTTCTGGCACTAACGAAATGTTTATACAAGCTCACAAAATGCCGCACGCTCTTGCTTCCCCACCTTGCTGGCAGCACCGTGTACACACTGTCTACGGCCTGCTCCTGGTTCTCTGGCACTACCGTGAAGTTTGCAGGCACCATGGAGTGGTTCCCAAAGCGCAGCACCCTCTCTGCACTCTTGCCCACGAGCACCTCCCCAAAGTCAGCGGTTGTGACCTGCAGCGTAGAAAAGAGGTTGTGTGTGTGTGTATGTGTGTGTAAGCTTCTTAAAGTGGTGCGTGCGTGCGTGTATGTGACCTGCGGCGTAACAGAGAATGTATGTGGCCTGCATGCGTGTGTGTATGTGACCTGCGGCGTGACAAAGGGTGCTTGTGGCCTGCATGCGTGCGTGTATGTGACCTGCGGCGTAACAGAGAGCGCTTGTGACCTGCATGCGTGCGTGTATGTGACCTGCGGCGTAGAAAAGAGGTTTAAGCATAAGGTGGTGCGTGCTCGTGTGTATGTTTGATACTGTGAACGCTTCTCTTGTGACCTCGCCCAAATGTATCTCCCTAAGTCTGTGGGTGTAATCGGAAAAATGGCCAAAAGGAGGTGTGTGTTCAATTGGCTCATGTGTATATGTCCATGAACGCTTTAAAATACTGATCTAAGAACTCTCAATTACGAAGGAACATCCAAAAGCCTGACACGACGGCGGCAGAGAGGGACAGGGCATGAGGAAGTAGGGTTATAAGTGAATATGCGTGCGTTCCTTCCTATGTGTGTGCGTAGGATAAGATTACAGCATAGGCAGACAAGCTCCATGCTTAGATCAGATGAGTCGGGCCACACTGAGTAAACAAGCTGACTTGCCTTGTTAAGGTAAATAACGGACACTTACACACACAAACAAATACACAAAACTGCTACACGTACACACACAAGTACTGCACATACACACTCACGCACACACTCACACACACGTATACAGGCACACACAACAGTACCTCCATGGACAAGTAGGGGAACTTGGCGATGCCAGCCACAGAACAGCTGGCAGTGCTTCCGTTGTCAAGGATGCACGTGGCGTTTCCTGCAGAATGTATGCGCAAAACAAGACGCTTTTGTGAAGTAGAGAAAGCCAAGGTAGCAGTGCTTCCATGTCACACACACAAATGCACACACACTTGCACTTACAAACACGCATATTCACAAACACACGTAAAAACACGCAATACATATAAACATAATGATTACATGCACACACACACACGCACACGCACAATGCATACGCGCAGCACACACGCACAACGCACACGCACACGCACACGCACACACAAGCACACGCACACGCACAAGAACAAGCACACACATACGCACTACGCACACACACAAACACGCACACACACACCTGTGAAGGAACCAGCCTCCTGAGGCAGGAAAGCGACGTCATAGCTGATAGATTCCTTGGGGGGAATGACACTGGTCTGCGGGGATATACTAAAGGGCGGGTCCAACCTCCACGTCACTCGAACCTGGGGGAAGGATGTTAATGTCAAGCCTTAGCAGAATTTGCCGTGAGTAATTCGTGCGTGTGGATTGCTAAATTGCCTGCTGCATACATTCTACCATGAGCGTGTTTCATTATGAGTGTGTGTGTTTCACCATGAGGGTGTTATGCCACGACCATGTAAGTGTTTTTACTGTGATCATGCTTCACCATGGTGAGCATGTTTCACGGTTGTCTTTACTGTGATCATGCTTCACCATGGTGAGCATGTTTCAGGGTGTTTTCACTGTGATCATGCTTCACCATGGTGAGCATGTTTCACGGTTGTCTTTACTGTGATCATGCTTCACCATGGTGAGCATGTTTCACGCTAAGTGTGTTTAACCATGAGCTTGTTTGTGGAAGGGGGCTTTTGCGCTTCCTGTTTTGCATCACAGTTGCACCAGAGCTTGTTTGGAAAAGGACCGCTTTTGCACGTCCTGTTTTGTATCACAGTTTTGCCATGGGCTTGTTTGGAAGGGGGGGCTATTGCGCTTCCTGTTTTGCATCACAGTTGCACCAGATCTTGTTTGGAAAAGGACCGTTTTTGCGCTTCCTGTTTTGTATCACAGTTTTGCCATGAGCTTGTTTAGAAGGGGGGGCTTTTGCGCTTCCTGTTTTGCATCACAGTTGCACCAGAGCTTGTTTGGAAAAGGGCCGCTTTTGCACGTCCAGTTTTGTATCACAGTTTTGCCAATGAGCTTGTTTGGAAGGGGGCCGCTTTTGCGTTTCCTGTTTTGTATCACACTCAGCTGCTCTGACCGAGCACTCAATCCCAACAGACAAACAAGGCAGCAAACACAACAAGCAATATATTGTCCATCCCCTGTTTCACACATAGACAATGCTTAAAACACCGGCACATCCCCTAATTCACACTCAGACATTGTTCAACGGTACGTTAACACACATACACACACACACACACCTGCACATCCCCTGTGTTGTGTACCGGTAGGGGCAGGTGCTGAAGCTCCTTACATGGCACAAAGCCAAAGTTCAGGCTGGGAGGCACCTGTGTAGATGGAGTAGTTGGAAGGGTCAGTGCATGGTGTACTGTGTCGGTGGAGTAGGCCACATCCATGTTAGTATGCCACACGCACAGCAACACACACGCATAGGGTTGACCAGTACCAGTACCATATATATACACAGTAATCTTGGCAGGGGTATTGTCAAATATACGGCGTATATATATACAGTCTGGCAAACTCTACTTATGCATGAAGCCCGGCGGAATGGCGTGCATGCCCTAACTCGTATTTTGACATATGCACCTGTATGCCACACGCACAGCAACACACACGCATAGGGTTGGCCAGTACCAGTACCGTATATATTTATATACACGGTATTCTTGGCAGGGGCTTCGTCAAATATACGGCGTATATGTACGGTTCCGGCCAACTCTGCGTATGCATGAAGCCCGGCGGAATGGCATGCATGCCCTGACTTGTATTTTGACATATGCACCTGTATGCCGCACGCACAGCAACACACACGCATAGGGTTGGCCAGTACCAGTACCGTATATATTTATATACACGGTATTCTTGGCAGGGGCTTCGTCAAATATACGGCGTATATGTACGGTTCCGGCCAACTCTACGTCTGCATGAAGCCTGGCGGAATGGCGTGCATGCCCTGACTCGTATTTTGACATGTGCACCTGTATGCCGCACGCACGCGCAGCAGCCCCCAAACTATTGCACAAAACTGTGATACAAATTTGCCCTACAGCCCTTTTTTTTACTTGGTTTGTTTTGAGGTTTGCCTCGTTCTCATAGGTTGAGCAGCCATTCCAGGTTGAATGCCTTTGTAATTTAAGCTAAACATACAAATTCTGCTTGCTGGCCAATATGACAACACTGAAATTTGGATGGCAGAAGCACCTATATGCACCTAAATTTGTATGGCAGAAGCACCTATATGCACTTACAAAATAAGTTTGTATGGCAAAAGCACTCATGTGCTGCACACGCAGCAACCCTCAACCTTCAGCCCTGCTCGCTGGCCAATTCAGCACCACTTAAATTTGTATGGCAGAAGCACCTATATGCACTTACAAATGAAGTTCGTATGGCAAAAGCACCTATGTGCTGCACACGCAGCAACCCTCAAACTTCTGCGCCCTGCTTGCTAGCCAATATGACAACACTGAAATTTGTATGGCAGGA
>Ga0307948_1003374_pt1 | contig 11805 bp, 15 predicted proteins | sample OrgLakmetagen280_FD_201824 | JGI IMG/M metagenome (GOLD analysis project Ga0307948, IMG submission 201824) | Saline water microbial communities from Organic Lake, Antarctica - #280 | ecosystem: Environmental > Aquatic > Non-marine Saline and Alkaline > Saline | place: Antarctica: Organic Lake...
ACAACAGTGTGAACAGCACTGGGGGGGGAGGGGGGCTGCGAGGGGGCATTTTGAGCTCAATTGTGGGCGGAGGAAATGGGGTGGGGGGTGCGTTGTTCCCCACGCCTCAGGGTGCGTTAAGAAATGCACTTGCACAGCAGCGGGATGGGGCAAAGCAGGTGGGAGGATGGCGTGGTTACAGCTGTGCCTTGTATTGCACGCTTGTGTCGTGCCTTGTACTGTGTGCTTGTCATGCAGTGGTATGATATGACGTAGCTTGCTACCTTTTTCGGCATTGCGCACCCCTCAATTGCCACCTAACGCGCCTGCATTCTCCAGCAAGATTCACAGGCACTTGCAGCTTCCACGCCATGCCGTGCGCGCAGTTGAGACTGCTCACGACTTTGCACGTGAGCATCAGGCACGCACACACACACACACACACAAACAAACAAACATACATACACATACATACACGCATGCCTACAAACGCACACACGTGCACACGCGCACACACAGCACACACTCACAATCACATTTACACACGCAATACACAATTGCTTGCAGGGAGGGATTGTCAACCGTGGGCGCGCACCAGGCTCCTCGAGCAAGACCCTTAGCGTGCAGCCCAGCGGCAGCAATACAGCTTTTACCAACCAGCACTTCCACTCCCTTGCCTCCCCACACGCACGCTCCCGCTTGCTTGAATCCAGCAACAACATCAGCGGCAACAACGCAAACAGCGTCAGTGGCTACAGTGCCCCTGGGGACCACAGACTGTATTCGCCGAGCGTGGAAAGCACGGACTTTCCTTGCTCTTTGCAGCAGTCTCATCTGGTGAGCGCAGTAGCTCACTCATGCCTATATGTTTATGTGTGAGTGTGTGCCCTTGCTCGTACGATGAAACAAGCGTGTTCATGTTCACACAAACTGGTTTTGTAAAGTACTCGTGCACAAGCACGTGGCTGTGTGAATGTATCCACACCGCCACATTTAATAATGAGGCGTCCATACACACACATTCACACACTCACACATACACACACATACACACACAAATGCACATACACGTACAAGCACACAAGCAAACACATCAATGCCCTGAAATCTCCCTGTGCCACTTCCAGAGATCAGCAGGACTGCTTCTGAAAAAACAAACATCCACAGGTCCATCCATGCACACACTAATGGACACAACCTCTCACATATATGATTAAACACACGTAAGCACACACCTACACTTATTCATACAGCCCCCGCTGCTCCCGCCCCCATTTGGCGCCACGGGCAGCTGCCGTGCTACCTCTCCGGATCAGCTGCCGCTGCTGCTGCAGAAGCGCGCAGGCAGCGATGCGAGTAGCATCGGTGGCAGTAAGCCTATGCGTTCTAGCGTGCCAAATCTCAGGGCAGCAACCAACAAGGGGGAGCAAGACTTGCAGGTGTGCCTTTCTCAAGTAATGCATGGCGGCTTATGTGGTGCACAGCGGCTTATGTCATGCACAGTGGCTTGCTCAGTGGCATATGTGGTGCACAGCAGCTTATGTCATGCACAGTGGCTTGCTCAGTGGCTTATGTGATGCACAGCGGCTTATGTGGTGCACAGCGGCTTATGTCATGCACAGTGGCTTGTGTGAACGTTGCCGTTTTCCTTCGTGGTGCTCAAGTCCTGAACAGCTTCTTAGCTTGAAGCTTGAAGTGTGGTTTCAGCTGCCTGCGTAGCTTTGTTTTTTTCCAAAGTATGGATGCGCGTGCGCAGGGTGGGGCTTGCGAGTGAGGAACCGTGTTGCGACAGCTTGAAGCATCCATGCAAATCACAGCGTACACATGGCTTGTGCTGGCTGTAATTTATTCAAGAGTGCATAGCACCGTTGAATGTTGGAATGAATGTATAAAACAAGGTGGCTACTTATACGTCACCTGTTATTAGCTATATGTGTGTGTGTGTCACCTGTAATTAGCTGTGTGTGTGTGTGTGTGAGAGAGAGAGAGAGAGAAAGAGAGAGAGAGAGAGAGAGAGAGAGAGAGAGAGGTACGCTCTGCTGCATTTAAATTTAAGAATTGTCAAAGTGGAAAGGGTATGCACATGCTGCAACTGCAATTGTTGAGCCCCATTGCTCACGTAAAGCGTGGGCCATTCATGACTGTCAAAGTTAGGTGAAAGCTCTTAACTGGGGCTGGCCACAACCATGTATATACGTATATACTAAGTGCACATGGGGTCTGGCAGGGATTTTGAGTATACGGTGTGTATATACGGTTCTGGCTAACCCTACTTGTCATGCTTGGTGTGAACGATGTGTGCACATTCACCTTGCTACAACATCAAAGCAAAAGCATGCTAATCAGCATGATTTCTGTGTTGTGGATGCTCGCACCAGTGTGACCAATTCTGTATGTTGTGCAATGTTGTGCAATACTGTGTGTTGTGGATGCTCGCACCAGTGAGACCAATCCTGTATATGTTGTGCGCAGGCCATCCAGCGCTGGAGTGGGAACGGTGGTGGGGGTAGCCTCCCTGAGGACAGTTACATGCACCAGGTGTGGATGTTGGCTATACGTTGTAGGGCTATAGGTATAAGGGGAGGAAGTATTCGATAAAGAGGAAGCATTCGATAAGGAGGAAGCATTCGATGAGGAGGAAGCATTCAATAAGGAGGAAGCATTCGAAAGAAGCCTAGAGGGTGTGGTGGTCGGACGTGGCCTCCCCTCCTCCCCTTCTTTAAGGACAGTTGAACTAAATGTGGGAGAGAGCGACTGTGTTGCAGGAAAAAAGGAACATTTACTCAGGCAGTGACAGCCAGGGATATATTGAGGGAACAGTATGCTTAGGCACAGCAGCTGTGTCTTTAGGATGAGGGCAGTGTGTGGATTAGCTGGTATCATAGGGAAGAAGAGAATTTGCGCAGGCAGTGAGAGCCAGGATATGTTGTTGTAAACACACACGCTCCTCTCTCCCAACAGACACATACGTATATATATGTAAGGTTATAATAATCAACATCACAAGGTGCAACAACGCCTGCTCCCTGAAAGTTGAGTGGTGCCCTGATCTGTTGTATGTGCACAGGCGGCAATCCTGCAGTCTTCCCGGCGTCCAGGCTCTGTGAGCTCCGCCACTTCAGACTGCAGGCACAGCCACACTACCGGTCTGCAGGGCATACAGCAAGGTAAGATTAAACATGTGTGTGTATGTGTGGCGCTGTGCAGCAAGGTAGGTGTACACGTGTGTGTATGTGTGTTAGGTGTATGGTTGTGTTTGCACACATATTTAGATACACAAAAAAATATATATATATATATATATGTGCCTGTTTGTGTTGGCCTCTCCTCTAATATAGGTGTGTGCAAACGTATGTGTGTGTGAAGCACTTGGTAGCCCAAACCACATATCAGACATGTGCATGCAAATTTGTGTGCAAAATGCAATCCATGCCTTGACACCCTTCAGAATGTTTGGTAGGGACTCACATTTTGTTGCGCGCTAGCAAAAATCACTCACAACTCACACATGCATATGCTCTTGAAGCCCTCTCTTTTGCAGCTTGAAAACCGTGGCTTGTTCACAAGACACAACGTGAATGTGCAATACAACGTGAATTTGCAATACAACACTCAATCGCTTCAATAAAAAGGTATAGGACCCGTGCTGACCCGTCGGCTGTGCTGCTGAAAATGGCGATTCATTCAACCCCATAAGCACGTACCTACCCTTCCAGCCACCTTGGCAGAGCCACATTTCCCTCAGATACGCAGGCTCACTGTCCACAAGCCTTACTCCTACCGTCTTTGAGGTGCACACACACACACACACACACACACACGCACACACATACACACACGTGCGCACACACGCACACTCACGCATACACACACACGCGTAAATCAAACACTTTGGCACACAACATGTTCAGAGCAAGCCCCCCTCAAGCACGCAGGCAGCTTGCCCGTGAACCCACAAGCCGACCCTCAGGGCAGGGCTGTTCCCACACTCAGCAGCCGTGCTAGCGCCGGCAAACAGGACAGCTTGCTCATTGGTATGGGCACTGGAGCACAGGGGCCCGCTGCCCCCTCCTCAAAGGCCCTGGGCAGCCAGACGCATTTTAGAGGTAATGGAAGTGAGCGATGGTTGCTGTATGATGATGCATGTGGTGCGCGCGCCCAATGAATAGCAGGGCACTGTCCAAGTGCATGATCACACACGGTGCGTGTTCTAATCCTCAGCTTCTCTCGTACTTTTTATAATAATAGCGGGGGGTAGCTGTGTTGGCTGTAGCGGAGGCGGGGCAGGGCAGGGCAGGGCAGGGCAGCCAGTCGCTCCAGAATGCAACAAATATAGGGTTGGGCAAAACCATAAATAAACGGTGCATATATACGGTATCTTTCGCAGGGGATTCGGGGATCTACCAAATATACGGTCATATACGGTGTAAAAATACGGTTCTGGCCAACCCTAGAAAAGGACACTGTTGTGGCCAGCCCTGGTATTAGTCAATGCTGAGCTACAGTGGAAGTGGGTCAGGGCAGCCCGTCACTCCATAATTGTTTGGCAACTCAAAGTGTGTCAAGTGTGTCTTTCATGAAATGCTTACAGCCATGCAGGACAGTCCTAATAAACAGGGTGGCGCAGTCGTGCTCACTTGTGTCCATTGTCTCATTGTTCTTTAAGCCGTTCAACTACTACATCATGCGCCACGTGCTTCAGACATGGCGCATTGCAGACTTGCTTGGTTGTGCGGATTTGTGTGTCTTTGAAAGTCATCTGTTGTGGGCTTTAGAAATAGGGGTTCAAAGATGTGGGCTTGGTGGCCTTTTGCTGTGAGCCTGGCAACCAGGCAAATGCTTGCAATTGCGATCCGCAAACTGTTGAGTACAAATGACACTGGTTCTACTGATGAAAGGTATGATTGAGATCCGCAAACTGTTGAGTACAACTGACACAAATGACACTGGTTCTACTGATGAAAGGTATGATGCGCAGCTGTGTCAAAGCCAGAGGGCGTTGCAAAGTAGGTGAAAGCCAGTATTGGCTTGTCATTGTTATGCGCGTAAGAAGTAGGGCTTTAGACTAGGCAAGATGTGGCACTCACCTAATGATCAGAGCTTGATCAATACTCACAATTATAGAAAAGATAAAAGGTTTGCATACTCGTACTTACACTGCTGTACTCACCATTGTGTGGGTACTGCACTGAAAATGCCTCCGCTTGTTTGTCAGATTGGCACCATGACTGGTTGGCACTTTGTGTGATGAGTGCGGTTATTTAAGCGTAACGAGCTGTAACCACCCCCCAACTGACAGACGCATGGCACTCTGCCACCAATGCTCTCACAACGCATTGCTGAGTGTGCATTACCATGACACCCCTGTAACCACCCCCCAACTGATGCATGGCACTCTGCCAGCAGCAACCTCTCTTCGACCTGACCTGCCACTGATGCTCTCACAACGCATTGCAGAGTGTACATTACCATGACCAGAGTGTACATTACCATGACCATACATTACCATGACCAGAGTGTACATGACCATACATTACCATAACCAGAGTGTACATTACCATGACCATACATTACCATGACCACACATTACCATGACCAGAGTGTACACTACCATACATTACCATGACCATATATCACCATGACCAGAGTGTACATTACCATACATCACCATGACCAGAGTGTACATTACCATACATTACCATGACCAGAGTGTACCATTACATACATTACCATGACCAGAGTGTACATTATCATGCATTACGATGACCAGAGTGTACATTACCATGACCATACATTACCATGACCAGAGTGTACATTATCATGCATTACCATGACCAGAGTGTACATTACCATGACCATACATTACCATTACCAGAGTGTACATTATCATACTTTACCATGACCAGAGTGTACATTACCATGACCATACATTACCATGACCAGAGTGTACATTACCATGACCACCGCCAAATTAGCCACTCGGTCATGTGTGCGCCTGCAGGTCACGTTGGTCTGTGCTCCATAAAATCTGGCCGCGTGGGCTTCCAGACCCCCAGCAGTCTTGAAGGGAATGCAGAGGAGGAAGAGGAGGAGGAGGAACAGGAGGTTGAAAAAGAAGCACCCGCTGAAAACGCATTGAAGGTGAGAGAAATTATGCAGCCCATTCTTTGGCGTGTGTCCTCAATTGACAGATTTGCGTGCAAATTAGTGTTGTTTGCTTGCATACACGCACACACAGGCACACAGGCACACACACATTTACGCACACGCACACACATGCACACACTCACACACATGTACAAACGCATGCACACACGGACATATGCGCACACATGTGGACACAAACAAAGGTACACACATGCACACATATACACACGCAGGTCCCTTCTCAGCGACTATCCATAGACGTTGGTACAGTCGTTACCCCCACACCAATCCCCTCCACCAGCCCTGCTGTCAAAGGAGAATCCCTCCTGGATCATCCTAGAGCTACGTCTGGGGCTGATGCTATTACCGGAGGTGGGGCTGAAAAACGGAGGCCTGTGGACGAAGATGAGCAGGCTCAAAAACAGGTGTGTGTGTGTGTGTGTGTGTGTGAGGACGAATCAACAAGCACAATGCGCGCGACAAGACGTACGCATAAGCACTGCCAGCTTGGAACATCATGCTGAAGCCGCCAACAGGATCAGCAGGTTTGATGCAAATTGCAAGCCACTGTGTGGTAGAATGACAATGTGGTAGAATGACAGGGCTGTGCCCCCATCATGTAAGGGCGAGGAATGGCTTGGGAAAATGTACAAACCCGGTTTGAACTGTGTACGCGCATGCAGCAAGCCGCAATTTCGAGGCATATATCTACAAAAGCATGTTGTTGCTCTTGCTTGCGAGAGTCTTTTGCTCCTCGGTCTGCACTGTCAGTGTGAGGTGCTCGTAGGTAATGGCAAGGAGGTAGAGACTCGTCAAGCACTCCATCAGCTGTAAGTCGTGTCTGGCCCAAGGAAATAGATATGGAACAAAGGGAAGTGTAGTGTCAGTCAATGCCTGTTGTGAGGTAATAGATAGATTATAAGGTCGTGATTGGGGTTGGCCAGACCTGTATACGCGCACCGTATATGATGATAAATAGGTGGGGTTGGTCAGAGCTGTATGTTCACACTGTGTATGAGAGTACATTTGATCATGCCCCTACCGTATAAACACCGTTTATGCACCGTGTATGTATGGCTTTGGCCAACCCTATATATGAGTATTTCCTTGCTAAAAATCTTGTATACCGTTTGTCTACGATCAGTTCGGAATTCAAATAATTTGATAATTCTCGGAGCCCTCTCCAAATTGCAATTAAATTTAAATGATATTCTAGTCTTTTTGGGGCAATCAGGGGTACAAAAACACACCGGCAAAGTGCCTCTTACAAATTTCAGCTTTTTTTCTTTCTCCGAACTGAAAACGAAATTTTTATCGCGGCTTCACGAAGTGATCGTGGACAAACAGTATGCACCGTCAATACGTGCATGTGTGCATTATTCTGGCCAACCCTAGTTTTGAGGTTGCAAGAGCTGTGTACGATGTTTGTGAGGTGCAGTGTTAGAAGGGTGTGCGTGCAAAAACGGAGGGAGGGGCAGGCGTGATTGGAATTTTTAAAGCAGTTGATACTAAGGAGTACTAGGGTCAAATGTCTACTCACACGCATCAATCGTTTACTTTGGACAGGCTTTCAAAGGAAGACCTTCACAACCTGTGTTCAATTGTACACTACTTATGCCACTTTAGCAGGCCCTCACACACACACACACACACACACACACTCGCTACCTCAGATCCTGTCCGAAGACTATGAAAACGGGTCAGCCACGGATGCTGGTTCCAACTCCATCGACATTGTGGGGGTGATCTCAAGGTCGGTTACTGCCAAGTACTCAACCTTTTGTGTAGGTAGTGTAGTTTACAAGCAATTTATTACAGTTTAACATCCTTTCTCCACTTTTGCACTTTGTTGTGACCAGCTGATATAACTCTCTGCACGTGGTGGTGGGGTTTCATATGTTTTGGGGCAAACATTTGCTAGTGATGTGATGTGCGCAACACTGCGAGCTAAATTTGTGGTGCGTATCATTGCGTGCTAAATCTGTGGTGTGATGTGATGTGTGCAACACTGCGTGCCAAATTTGTGGTGCGCGTCACTGTGTGCTAAAAATCCGTGATGTGATGTGATGTGCGCAACACTGCGTGCTGAACTTGCAGGAGCACCCTGCTCAATATCCTACAAGTACGCCAAGGGTTCTACCAATCCCTGAGGGACGCGGCCGAGGATGAGTACGGGAACACGCATAAGCAAGGTGAGGCGTGCGTGTTTTGTGTGTGTGTGTGCTCGTGCGCTTGTGTGTGTGTGTGCGTTTGCTTGTGTGTGTGTGTGTGTGTTTGTGCTTGGACATATGTGTGCAATGTAGTGAGATGGAGTTGGGACGGAGAGTTCAGATGAAAGGAAAGGTGGGGTCTGATGGGTGGTAGGGCCAAAAACCAGGACAGAGCGATAGAACAGAAAAAATCAAAAGAAAACTAACTGGAAGCGAACCAGGTATGCCAGTAAAGCCCTTTGTTACACCACTGGCAAAATATTGCCCCCCATAACGGGTGATAAACAAAAGACTGAGCTTTATACCGAAGTTGTATCTTCCAAGGGGCGGCTTGTGCTCATTTGTAGGGCTACATGCCTGTTGCGGAAGATGTGAGGCAACAGCTTGTAGACATAAGTTCTTAGTGTATAGACAGACAAACGCTCTATCTATTGTACACTACAATAGACATGAAGATGACGCCCTTTACAAAGCTCGTGACTCGCTATTTTACTCTGTCTGTCAGGCAGCAGTGTGCTAGACAATGGTAAACAGCATGTATTGGTAAAAGAACCATGTTGCGTAAATTGGTAAAATAATCGTGTTGCAGCAATGCATGCCTGCCTACGATGCACTTACTGGCTTGCTCCTCATTGCAGGCGCAGGCAGGCATGGACACAAGACCTGTTTACTGGTTGACAGCGATTCGGTCCTGACCAGATGAGCAAATACACACATACACATCAGCTCCATTGTCATCGACATGCTCTCACACAAACGCACATCAGTCACACACGCTTACACACATACACACACATATACGCACACACACATACACACACACATACACACATACATACACATATACGCACACACACATACACACACACAAACACACGCAAACACACAGATCAGAAAGGTGTCCCTAGCATGCGAGATGCTCTAACATCTCTAGAGAGCAATACCGTGAAGCCACCCACAACTGCAGAGGAGCAGGACAAGCTCTTCATGTGAGTAATGTAGGAAGCCCGTGGTGAGGAGCTCTTTAGACTTGATCAGAATAAGCATGTGTATGTGTATGTGTATGTGTATGTGTGCGAGCGAGCGAGCAAGCAAGCGCTTGTGTACGTTGGCAGCACTTTACTAGCATGTGGACTTCAGTTGTTTAGCCGCTGAGAACCTGTGTGCCCCCAAATATTGTGACTCACAAGGCCCCTGCCTGTGGCCAGCTTCACGTTCACAGGTGTCCTCGCACCCACTGATTGCTTCAACCTCTCCCAATACATTGCCTCTTTCTGCCATTCTCCATACTCTCCCCTGTACACGACGCACAGCACACAGCACACGCTAGACTTTACTGCTTTATACGATGTACAATGCCTCGTGCAATAACAAACTCGACTGCCTCATCTGGCACGCACACACATACACACTCATACGCACACTTGAGTCTGCTGGAGCCTGTCTGAGTAGGAGCTAAAATTCTGCACCAGCCTGCGTCACAATGCAAGCATACATGTGTGCATGCAGGAGTCTGTGAGAGTTAGAGCTGAGATCCTGTTTCACACACACACACGCACACACACACACACACCTCAACACACAATACACCCCCGCGCACGCACACACACACACACAAACATACACACGCACACACATTCACACTCAAATATGTGTGCAGGAGCCTGTCAGAGTCGGAGCTGGACTCCTGCATCAACCTGCGTCACCACATGCAGCGGGTACCTTACACAGTGCCAGCCAACGCTAGTCTGGCCAGGGCATACCGCTTGTTTCGGTAAGGGGTGCACCACAATGAATCATTGGCACACATGTACATCATTGGCGCGTTCATACATCCTAACAATACGCAGGCAGTGACAAGCTGCTCCCCACATCAAGTAAAGGTAGGAGCCACATTCAGTAAGTGTAAGAGCCACTTTGGTACCAAGTGCTGTAAAAACTCCTCCACCAAAGGCACTCACACATGCTGATCACAATCATGTATCGTTAGCACGCACGTACACACATGTTTGCACATATTGCAGCAAACAAAAGCAGCTTAATTTGCATGCACACAAAGCGTGCTCCTTTGACCCACACCTCCACTCCTCTTGCTGTGCACGTACGTTTGCTTCATTGCTCAGGCTTCATGGTCCTCGGCTTTAATGCACGTTCAGCTATCAGTGTTTGCACACGTGTATGTACACATACATACATTGGTACTCATGTCCATTGATTTGTTACATGGTTCACTCTGAAATGCGCCTCACTGCAAATTTACTTGTACACATGATCAGTACACGTAACTTGTGCACGCAATTTGCACACGTAAAGACAACCTCTGATCCGTCTTCCTCACTCATCTGTTTTTGCCTGCAGGACACTGGGCCTCCACCATCTGTTTGTCACTGCAGGAGAGGTGCGTGCTTTTGTCGTACTTCTTCATAAACGCGTAACGGCTTTGGGTTCAGTCATCCTAACACGGACGAACCTGTTGCTCATTTGCGAGCCTTGCCTCAATCATGCATGCCTCCTCATGTTTGCCATTACCCCCGCAGAGCCCTACTAATTTAAACGCAATTGCTTCTGTTTTGCCAGCTTTCGCTATTGCCAGCCTTTCCAACCCTCATGGTCCTCAAAGCTTATCACATCTTGCAGTTCAAGAAATGGCAGATCACAGCTTGTCTGACTTGGCTTCTCACAGCTTGTTCGAAATGGCTCTTTCTGAGTGTCTGCAAGCCCCTAGTGCTTCCCCTTGTCTATTGCTGCACATACATTCTCGCACAGCATGACATCGTTTTCCACAAAAACGCGCAACACTGGGTGATGGCGGCAAACCAAAAAGAGCGGGTCAATCTGTACGAGATTTGGTGTGCCACGCCATACTCAAATTACTTGACAGCATTTACTCTGTGTGCGAGCCTGTGGTACGCTGCTGCTACTCTGCAGGTGCCTGTGGTCGGTTTGATGACACGCAGCGATCTGGTGCCAGGTGCTCCCGAGGTAAGCAGGCTGCCTCCGTATAAGTGTGGCTGCCATTTGCATCTCTAGCAAATTGATTTCTCTAATTGGAACAAAAAGAGTGGACCCTGCATATTTTTAGCTGCCACTCGCATTTCTAGAATGGCCTTTGCATGTGTGTGGTTTTCACTAGCATCTCTAGTGTCGAATTCTGAAACAAAGGAGGAGGGCCTCTGCAAATTTGTAGCCATTGCTCGCATCTCTACTGGAAATCTCATCAGTGCACCCACAAGCCAGGACAGTGATGTTGCGTGTAGGGCTCCTGTTTGAAATGGTTTTGTTGACATGCACGTACAGGTAGGGCTTCCCAACACGACTGATTTATGCATACACAGACAGACAGACAAACAGACAGACAGACAGACAGACAGACAGACAGACAGACAGACAGACAGACAGACAGACAGACAGATAGACAGACAGACAGACAGACAGACAGACAGACAGAGACAGACAAGACAGACAGACA
>Ga0307948_1003377_pt1 | contig 11798 bp, 12 predicted proteins | sample OrgLakmetagen280_FD_201824 | JGI IMG/M metagenome (GOLD analysis project Ga0307948, IMG submission 201824) | Saline water microbial communities from Organic Lake, Antarctica - #280 | ecosystem: Environmental > Aquatic > Non-marine Saline and Alkaline > Saline | place: Antarctica: Organic Lake...
TGGCCCATTCTCCTCCCTCAAAGCTTTGGTACCTACCAAACCACCGTGACGCCCTTAAAGCACACATGCATCTTCTCCATAAACTGGGAAATGCCAAAACTGAAGTGGACTACCATGCGTACTACCAGACCCTCATAAAGGACGGCACTGCCAATGGAGGCACTAGCAATGCTACCCAACATCATCCAATGTTTCTTTTAAGACCAAAGGTTTCATTATGAAATACAGAGCAGGCACCCTATGTAATCAAAAAACATGCGGTATTGTTCAAACTCTCAACAAGTCAAACTTGCCTCCTCTGCCCACAAGTAGACAGTGCCCTGCAAATCCTTTCTGGATGCCAACACACGCACATAAGGAACATGATCACCGAAAGACACAACTTAGCATGCCGCATGATATTTAAGGCTATCAGCAAAACAGGCTCCTTATAAATATGCATTGTCTCCAAAGATATAGGCAGCGACGAACGGATGACCACGCAAAATCTCCAGATTCCTGAAACAGCTGAAAGTAGAATTGTTTCTTAATGGCTCTTCCCACCCCGCTTCCCAGATAAAGGCAGATTTACCTCCCGCCGCCCAGATTTTGTGCTGGTTACTCCCATGCTGCATAAACATAAAAACAACAAACTAATGTAAGGGGATGGGTTCTTCGGAGTGGCAGGGGGCAATTGAGGGAGACTGGGAGCATCTCAGCAGCACCTCCAGCCACCAGCAGAGCCATCAACCCCAGACAGCATCAACCCAAAGACCTCAGCAAACCTCGGCGTGACATCCACCTCGTTGAGATCAAGTACTGTGAGGACACTAGACCTCAGAACCAGCTGAACGCCGCAAAGGAACAGCACAAAGACCTTTGCAGCATTCTCCAAGGAGCCTCCGTTACTCTCCACATCATCCTTTTGGGTGTGGGCGGCACCATCTACAACACCAACACTCTGGAGCCTCTCAAAGAACTGGGTCTCGATTCTCAAAGAGTTAAGAAGCTTGCCACCAAGATCCATGTGCACTCTGTGAACTTTGCTACTAAACTTGTCCATACCAGACGTACCCTTTCCAGTACTGTTATCAACTCTCATCAGGAGCCGGTTTCAGGCCAAGCCTGCAACCCTCTTGATCCCCATTGATTTTTCCTTTCCATTTCACGGTGGAGGAGCTTTACGGTACTTGGTACCAAAGTGGCTCCTTTTCCTTAGTTAATGTGGGGAGTGGATTTCACTGCCTGCGTAGTTTTTTCTTTTTTTCTTTTTCCACACGCCTAGAGCAAACATCAACTTCTTTGCCATGAACGCTCCACGCAAATCATATTGGATTTCACCAACAGATTAAACCCCAGCTCTAAGACCAAGAACGCACAGACGTATCAGATCAGATCGGTTGTAACAATAAAATCACACGCCCAGTTAGTGCATATCAATCATCTATTTTGGAATAAGCTACCTGTCTGAGAGTAAAGACTAATTGCGCAACATCGGACGCTGCTGTCGGCCATGCACCTGCTCAAGCTTTCCACCCACTTCACATTTAGAGCCTCGAGATCAGACACCATTCGCTGATGGGGTGGGTGAGGCTGCACTTGCATGATCGTGCAGTAACAAGCTGACCTTTTTGTGGAAGCTTGCTAATTGCACACAAAAGCGCAATTGTTAGAGTAAGAAAAGGAAATAAAAAAAGAACGCAGGTAGTGTAAACACCGGCGTGGATTACCAAAAGGTATTAATTTGTGTCTTGCGCCACGCATTGGATGCAGGGCCATACAACATCCCACCTGGAGAATAAACGGAGGAAGGGCGTTTAATGGGGATCAGGTGGTTGGGAGAAATCTGCACACTACCATGAGAATGGCCCAGATATTTGGGGGGTTTGCGTTTGATGCTGCGTCTCATCTGTATGTTTTTTGTCGCGGATCTGATTGCGTGTAGGCTTACAATTTTCATGAGTGCTGCGGTGTAGACCAGTAACTCCCAGGCTGTGGAGTGGTTTCCTTGTGTGGCTGCTGTAAATGCCTGTTTCTCCTAGAAGGATGGTGTGAAGGGTTTTGCTGTGTCCGAATAAGCGAGGCATTAGCAGCTTCTGTTATTCTTGTGCCTTTTCTGCTTGTTGGGTAGGGAAAGTATCCATACAGTATACCCACGCCATATTGATGGACTGTGGTGCATGTCTCTCTAGCACTTAGTGTATATTTTGGGCTGATCCCTGCACTATTCATTCACACATACCTTGATAGCACTACCCGGTAGGCTGCTGGGTTTAAAAGCAATTTTTAGCGCTCAGTACTCCTTGTCAACACAGTTAATTGTCAGCTCGAGATCCCCCTCTGCAGGGGAGGGGGCAAATTGTTTGTACACCCAACTAAAACTGTCCATTGATGTTATGCCTGCGTACTATAAATCAACCAAAATGTGGGAAGCAGAAAAGCCAGTTGGCCCCCCCAAGTGAAGTAGTTCACGAATTTCTTGTGTAAGTTGGGGACCAAATGGCCGGGAAAAGTGAACCCTCCACACAGGGCGGAAAAACTTCTCAGTTGGTCCTCTAGAGTAGTGAAGCATGCCTGGCTAGCCAGGGAGCTCCCAGAGTACTAACAGTGGCGGCCCTGCACAAAATGGTTAATAGCCTATAATAAGAGGAAAATTCAATGAAATTATAATAAATAATGGCTGGAACTTACAGCAGAATTCACAGAGCGCTTGAGACTGCATGTGAGGAGACAAACAGGTCAGTTCACAAAACTTGTGTAATGCTAGGAAAGGTTAGAGTCATAAGCACACAACACCTTTTGGTGCTCTTTTTGTGTGGAGTGGCTGTGGAGGAAAAGCATCTGCTGATGCTTGCTTCGGCTCTTTGGCACCCCCTGGCATTTTGTCAGTCCATGGGCGCAGGTAATTAAAGGCAGGCTCCCAGGGGGGTATCTGTTGCTGACATCAATGTAAGTAATGCAATGTATGGCATGCAAGTAAGACATTGGCCCAAAATGCCAAGATGTAGAAGAGAAACACCTTTTTGTTGCAGCTCGCACGTGCAAGTCCCCCTGGGTTTGAATGCATCACCCCTTTTTTGGGCCGTGCAAGTGCTTATCTGTGCCTGAAAAGAGTGGGTTGAAGGGGACTCAATTGCTGATGGCCAGATTTTTAATTGCCACCGTTGTTCACCAAATTTGGTGTATACTGTAATAAAGGGGCACTGCACACGTTTCTTTCCTCCATTTTGTGCCACTTTGAGATCTTGTTCAGTTTTCAACACCTGCACTGGAGGCCTATGTAGACCTGACCTCCATTTCGTGCTACTTTGAAATCTTGTTTAATTTTCAACACCTGCACTGGAGGCCTATGTAGACCTGACCTCCATTTAGTGCCACTTTGAGATCTTGTTCAATTTTCAACACCTGCACTGGAGGCCTATGTAGACCTGACTGTCAGACTGCTGACCCCCCTGCAAATTAATGAGTAATCAAACTGAGTTGACGTCTCTACGGGCTGCTGCAGGTGGGTTCTATTCCGGCTTGTATCCACCAAAATGCTGGAGGGGGATTTTTACTCTTGTGCCAACACCAAGCATTTGGCTGCAGCTCCCATTCTCACGTATTTATTTACCATCTTAAAACTAAGCTGCCAACTATCTAAGGCACAAGCATAAAAAGGATGGTTAGCACAGCGCAAGCGGTGCCAAGAGAGTACTAACTGACATTTGGTTGCACTCGCCTCCAAGAACTAGAGTACTTCTGCGAGTACTCAGCAGTTTCCAGACTGGCACTGAAAATCCTTGTGGAGCTGGGGCTACTCAAGCTAGAAGTTGTAGGGAGAGCCAAAGAGGCTTTGGAGGCACAGTGCGTCGCGCCGTTCCCAAGCCTGTGCCGCCTGACGGCCTCAATGATGAGGTTGGGGGGGAAAAGGGAAGGCAGCCAAGGAGCAGCAGGGGAGGCTTGCAGTGGAGATCAGCCAGAACCAGATATGGGACATGCAGCGGGTATCTGCCAGAACCAGAGGAGGGGTGCAGGGGGGGGAGGAAGGAGGAAATCAGGTAAGAATAAACAGCAGCGAAGTCGATTCACCTTTCACCTCAAGACCCAAGCAGAGGAGACGCTGATGAAGAGGAGGGAGCGTGAGCAAATTCTGCTTGAGGAAAGCGCAGCCGTGGGGGAAGATGCAGCTGCTTGAAGTCCAGCGCCAAGCGCACCTAGACCAGTCAGGCTCAGGTAGGGAGGAACATTGTCGATTGCATAGGGGAGGTGGAGGGGCAAGGGGATAAGCACGGCACGCATCAGTTGCAACAGGTATTTTTTTTTTGCCGTGTAAGAATTTGGTAAACAAGCATTGCACGTAAGTCTGTCTTCTGGTGTAAGTCTGAATGCAAATGTGCCTGTTCAAAAACGTATACTATTTAACTGGATCTTGTGTAATCTCAAATGTTTCAGGAAGTGTACATACCTATACACGTTTGCTTCCATGTTTGTGCATATGAAAGCTTACTTTTGCCATACGTGTTGCATGTTTTGGTATCCTACATAAAAAAATTGTGGCCGGCAGAATTGAGTGTTGTATTATGGGATTCCAAGTACACAAGGCGTACTGGAGGCAACAACGAGGGTCCAGACACAGTGGCTGCTACTGGTGTTGGTGCTGCCTCTGCCAATGCTGCTACCCAACCTCGGGCAGTGCAACAGGTACCACAAGGTATGTCAGCCAACTTGATACTTTATGCTGTTCCCCTCTATTGTCTAAAAGGAGTGCATATAATGAAATCCTGCTTTTGCTATACGTGTTGCAACTTTATAATTTCTTACATATAATATTTGTGGCCAGCAGATTTGTATTAAGGGAAGTTTGTATGGTGCTTATTGCACTTAATAACAAAGGAGTTGCGTTTGCACTTTTCATGTGGCATCGTCCCAAAAGAATGACAGCGCACAAAAGAAAGGCAAGGTTTTTCTCAAAGTAGCAGTTCACCCATCATCTGCAGAGGGGAAAAAGCGTGGCCGCCCTCCTGGGTCAAAAAATCAGGCAAATAAAGCAAAGGGGGAAAATATTCCTTTATGTGAATGAGCCTTCCCCCAAAAACGTGGCCGGCAGGCACCTGCTCGTTATACAAAAGATTATGCTGCATTTCCTGGCATGCTGACAGAAACTTCTAGCAAATCCAATAATCTCAGCCACAACAGTGCCTTCAGTGGCAGCGGCAGGAGCAGTGGCAGCAGCAGCAGCAGTATAAGGAGCAGCAGTGATGAAAGCAGCAGCAAAAGCGATCGCGCGTTTGAGCAGTTGAGCAGGTGAGAGTGTTGTCCGCCCTGTCGAATGTGCAGTGCAGAATCAACATGAACGTCTCCTATACTCCATAAAATTGGCATGTGCTTCTTATACGCTGAAGAAGAAGCTCGTGTCTAAGATAGAGGAGGCACTGAAGCGCAAAAGGCCAAGGACTCCCAGTAACTTGGCAAACTGCAGAGGTGCATCGTACGATGGATCAAATGCCGACGACATTTAAAGACCACCACCGACTTACACTGCAGTGCACAACTTGTGTCTTAAAAGATAGATAATTGCCTCGTGTATATGTTGAAATAGATGCACAGTTACTAGATAGCTTTGGCGTTGTTTTGGTGCTTGGTGGATTGGTCAGAGGCAAACTATGCAATATGCAACATGCAACAAAGTATGCAGGCAGTGAAAAGCCACTCCCCAGTGGTACATTAATCAAGGAAAGGGGGCCACTTTGGTATTGGGTACATAAAACTCTTCCATTGAATACAAAAAGGTAAATGGGGATCAGGAGGGTTGCAAATGTGACCAGAAAAAGTCTCCTGACGAGAGTTGCTAGGTCTAAACTTAAAAGTACCACAAAATATATACCTATCTTAAAACATATCTCGTATCATGCTGGGGTGTGGAATGGTGGAGCACGCACTCTTTAATCCACTGCCATCTTCTGTGCAATGTTGTGCCTGATAGGATAACACAGCCCTTATCTGATCAGACGCTGGTGACACCACTCAACGAAAGTTTGTTGCCGGGATTGTTTAATGCGTTATTTGTTCCAGATACAGTGCCCAGCAGTAACTTCTTACCGTGCCGTTACCCTCCACACCATCCTTTTGGGAGCGGGTGGCACCATCTACAACATCATACGCTAAAGCCTATCAAGGAGCTGAGTCGTGATTCTCAAAAAGTTGAGGAACTTGCTTCCAAGCTTCATGTTCATTCTAGCAATTACGCTGCCAAACTTGTCCATACCAGACATGCCCTTTCCAGCACTATTATCAACACATCAGGAGACGGTGTAAGTTCAAGCCTGCAACCCCTCCTGGTCCCCATTGATCTTTTTCTTTTGGTAGTGGAGTTCTTTTACAGTACCCGATACCAAAGGGGCTCCTTTTCCTTGATAAATGTGGGGAGCGGTTTTTCACTAGCTGCGTAATTCTTTTTCGTCTGCTCCGTGAGATGCTGTAGGTGGGCGATTTATTACCAAGGAAGTAACACAACTGCCAGTGCTCAAGTTCCCTCACAACTTGCTCTAAGAAGAGAAATTGCCAAATAAAAAGGAAGCTAAGATTATAATCAGACCCACCATTCCCAGCCAAATATGGGCCCTAAAACGAACCTCATCGTTTTTTTACTTTTAATGGTTCAGGGTAGAATATATGAAACACTTCTGCGCCAAAAAAAGGGGTATGAGGTCTGCTGTGTGCGTCGGGGGCTGGATTTGTGCTGTTTCCCTGCCAAATTAGCTAACTATAGTGACATGAGTGCAGTGGTGCATGTCCAAGCACAAATTTCGCCATTCTTTGTTCCCAGGTAGTTTTTAGGTTTAACCTTAGCCGTGGGGTCAAAAAAAAGGAGGGCAAAATATTTGCTCCAAAGGACTTAGTGCGTGGGCTTGTTTGCTAGGCAAAAATGTGCATTTTTTGAAGACCATGGAAGCACGGTGTTTGGGCTCCATCTGAGTATCAGGAGTTGTCCATTATAATCCCCAGAGGTGTCCTGTTTAGTTTTATGGTTTGGGATGCTGGGGGTGGGCTGTGGTGAACAGTGACAGGTGGGAAGTAAACAAAACACTTCAGGCTTCGCCAGAAGGCCCTGGGCGCACGGACATAGAAATAATAAAAACTCAACTAGTCAGATTTACGAGGGAATTTATCAGTTTATATACTAAAATGAGCCCAGCAAAACAATCGCGACCCCAAACGGTTCAGTGGTTGATGCCTGATGATGAATCGTACTTTCTGGTAGGATTTCCACCCAGGTCCACCCTGCTCACCTGGGCACCTCCCGCCACAAACTGAGTTTGCAGAGGTGCTTAGATATACCTAGCTAAAGGTCCTGGATACTTAAAATTGAAAAGCAGTGCAGGTTCGTTTTAGAAAACAGGCCTGGTGGGCCTGACTTATAAACAAATCTAAGTAGCAAGGAGATAAAAGAATGGAGGAATAACAAAGAAGCACAGATAAGGAGCATGAGTGATAAAGCAGCATATCACATCACTTTTGCTACACTACTGGAACTGGAAGGAACTGGATTTCATGTGCTACACACGAACTCAGCAGTTCTTTTTTGTTTGCTTCGTGAGATGCTGTAGCCGGGGAATATCCAAGCTCGCGCTGTGAGCCAGGAAGTCATGCTGACGTGGTACAGAGCTTGTTCTCCAGAAATTGTATAATCTAAATCTATTTTGGTAAGGTTTTGGGTGTTTTCCAAGCTCCATGGGAACTGGAACATGTTAACGCACTATTTTAGCAACAAAATTGGCACCTCCAGAATGTAGTAAATGTAGATATTGTGTGTCAGAACATACGTGAAAAGAGGCATCTGCTGCGTCAGCTAAACCACTCAGAGCAGGAATGCTTACTTCACTGTAGGGTCAGAGACGGGTGGATATACACATTTGGTAGTGAATCTTGCTCAGAGGATTAAAACACGGAAACATGTTGCTTGTAAATGCTGGATTTTGATTGAGGAAAAGGTGAAGTACCTGAACGGGACGGTCGTTTGATCTGCTCCTACGTCAGGTTCAATACGCATCGTCATACCAAAAGAAACCCGTTTTCCGTTTGAAACCCTACTTGATTGAAGGGTACAGAAAGCACAAACCACACGGTATTCAAATCACTGGCATCCGTGCCATTAGAAGGGTTTGTTAAGTCGTGAGCGATAGAAATTGCTGCGCTGGCTGCTTTAATTGGGGCAACGGAAAACTTGTTTTGACAGGCATAATGAAAGACAATAAAAGGTACAATGCAACGTGAAAAGTTTTCTCGAGTATATATAGGCTCTGGGATCCATGTCTGCTTGGTGATATTTGCTGGCCGAACTCAAGGAAAACATTAGATTGTCTAAATCAGCCAAGTCTGAAGATGGTAAAAAGATTCCATCCGGAATCTTGGTAGAGACAAGAACAATTGTTCACATGACCAAGATCCGAAGTAAGTTGCTGCTTGCCATTAGACTTGGTGGCGACATTCAGAGGATGGACGCATTTAGGCTGAATACACAGATGTGATGAAGCGTTAGCCCAATCCCACCACCGATCAGTGAGTTGCTTAAGCCCCCAGAGGTATGAATAGAAGTAAGAGGAGGGACTTCACTGCTAACAATGCCTGTAAAAAGGTATGAGAGAGGGTTGGGACAATAACCCATGGAAACGCTTAAATGACGTGCGTATTGATAGGACTGCTTGTGGGAGTAAAGAAGATTTTGTGGCTGCGTTTGCCAAGGGGAAAACAGAGAGCAGAAAGACTGACGGCTTAAAAGACCTATTGTATAACCAAGCACAACCACAGCCCATTTTTGGTTCCAGTGTCCCTGGTTTTGATCTCCAGGGCAGCTTGGTGTAATGACGAAGCCTACAGCGAACTGTAGCATAGAACTATTGTATAACCAAGCACAACCACTTGTACGATACGACGGATAGCATGCAACTGATAGCATGAATGGCAGATGCAATTTCTAACACTGAAAGGAGGAGATTGATAGCATATGAATGATAGCGTGACCGAAGAGCACATCCGTGTGTACGGCTTATAGCAAACGACTGCTTGCTTGATGGATGGATGGATAGCACAGGAAGGTTAGAACAAGGCTGGAAGCATAACAGCAAAAGGAAGACCGAAAGCAGAGGTTGGGGTAAATACAGAAATGTTCTTCGGTAAGGAAAGGGAGAGTGTATTGCACCATGTTTCCAACGAAGGAAAAGAGAAAAGTAGGACAAAAGGGAGTGGAGGACCTGTTCAGCTTGTTGTAATAGCCGTTGTAATAACCTGATGATCTGGTATAACCATGCTGGCAGTGCCCATTTGTTTCCAATGATAAAAGGGAGCGCACTCACACGCTTGTTGCATGTGGACACCTGGTTTGAGATTGATAGGATGCGTTTACTATCAGCGGAAAGTTCAGAGGAATAAGGAGATAGAGAGCATGATCAATAATACCTTGCATTATATAACTGATTGCATGACCAATCAAGCACGACTGCCTGCACGACTTGAGCGTATAGGCCTGATTGCATGAAAGGAAGATGTAATTGCTGAACAATAAATATTTCTTCAATAGAGGGATCCATTATGCCACTGATGCAAGTGACTGATGGTCATCATTATAATACGACTGATGGCTTGGATGACTGATAAACAGAGCTGGAAGCTTGACAGGTAAAGGTAACTGAGAGAAAAGCTGGTGTAAAGAGGGAAAGAGACCGAAAAGCACCTGTCTGACCACAGTCTCCAGACTGGCCAAATAAACCCACGGCAAAAAGTATTTGAATGTGGAAAGCTCCCCACACACTGCACCGTTCCGCAAGCTGAGGGCACCGCTGGAAAGCTTGGAACTTCAGCTTAGAATTCTAAGTCTGTGCTCAAATTTTGAAATAATGGTCAAGAATCGGGGCTGCTAGGGCTTCCGGGGCCAAACAGAGCGTGGGACAGACGATGGCGAGGCCCTCCCACGCCTGCTGCCGCACGTCCAAAGTAACAGAAGTTATGTATATGATTAGAAAAGCTTTTTATCTGGAAGTGGGACGCCCAGGGTCTCTGAATTGAGTGCTGGCTTGCAATTCATGCCATCAAAACTGCCTCCTGAGATACCACCTGAATATGCCAATATGCTCATATTCCAGGAAAAAACACAAGACTGGGCTCCTGGGGTCAGAATTTTTAGTTCAAACGTAGCAGTTATCGGGGGATATATTAAATTCAAAGGCAATTTGGCTGGGAGGTCGGTAGTCTGGAGACTGTGCTGTCTGACCGAGTTTCTTCATCAGCAATTTCGTATCAAATTATTGCTTGGTTTAAATCGTAATTTTTGCATTCCAGATTCCAAGAATTCCAAGAATTACTTTCGCAAATTTGCGGGGGGTAACCAGTCACCACCACAGCAGCTGTGACGTAAACAACTATAACGAAATGATGATGGGGCGCTAGAAGGGACTCAAGACTTAAACATACGGAAAAGTGAGCACAGGTAATCGATCGCCCCATTTTTGCCAGCTCGCCAGAAAAGGTGGTACCGTCCATTATTGAATTATGTTATATAATCGAAATGATCACCCTGATAACCGAAATGATCACCCTCTTCGCCTGGGTCGCGTTTGTTCATCAAGGAAGAGCGCACGACGAATTTCCGTCCGCTGCCGAAGCAGCAGACTCGGGAGGTACGTGTATGCCCCGTGCGTCTTACGCGTCTGATGCTTGGACAAGCCGGCTCGCGCCATCGCGTGCAAAAGTATGGTAAAGAGAGATGAAGCTCTTTCGCCATTATGCATCCAACCCCTGTCCATCAAAACGGTCAGTCAGGCTGAGCACAGATAGCGTCAATGTTTGCACCTGAATGAGCACACATGGCTGACAGCCCATCAGATGCGCGGTGCTTTATTTATTTTGGACTCCTACGTAGTATACTGCCACAAGCAGTGAAGCTATGTGGAAGCTGCATTCACCTTGTGTATGCATGCCTGACACATCCATCATCCCTGACGCTGATAACTAAAGACAGAATGCAACCACGTTCGTTTGCTAAGCACCTAACCTGCGACTCAGGCCGCGTGCATCAAGGACTGGCTGGCCATTGATGCGTCACGGCGGCATTATTATTATTGTGGTCGCTCATCAGTTCATCCGTACAAATGCAAGAGCAGTATGATAGCCGCCAAACTTTGGTTTTTTAATTGTTTGCAAAATCATCCTTGTCTATAGCAAGCATAGACTGGACGTGGAGGGATGGGCGCAGCACTTGGTACGGCGGCGAGACTGACTACTGGACCATCCATGAAGGACACTGCTGCTACCAGTACCAGTCGAATGACGTCAAAACAGGTGAGCAAGGCAAATGTTAGCGGAGAAACTACTCAGAGCTGCTTCGTATAACAGGCCAGTGGACGGTGGTGGCTGCAGCGCAAGCCGTTGTGCAGGAGGTAAACCTCAGTTTGATGCTTTGCTGTTGATAATATTTTTTAATTTCTGAGCCGGACGCATTAGAGGCAGCAGCAGTGCCATCCAGAGACTGAATGCAAGGCTTGTTGCATACCTGAACCGTCACATGCAAGATCGTCCTGCTGGGTCATATGAAATTTGACCTCCTCTTGCTTGCAGGCTGGGACGTTGCGGCCCTATCTGACCAATGGCCTGACAGATATGATCAAGGATTTTGCGGGCGTTGTTTTGAAGTGAAGTGCAGGCCTGGTTGGATAACTGACGGCTATGTAAGTGAATTGAAATAAAACAAAGAATTTTTACTTGATGCTGCATGCTTTCATACTGATGTTTTCAAGTGGGTGACCAAGCAAAATGAAGAGAAGCAAACTCTTCAGATTAATGTC
>Ga0307948_1003385_pt1 | contig 11783 bp, 13 predicted proteins | sample OrgLakmetagen280_FD_201824 | JGI IMG/M metagenome (GOLD analysis project Ga0307948, IMG submission 201824) | Saline water microbial communities from Organic Lake, Antarctica - #280 | ecosystem: Environmental > Aquatic > Non-marine Saline and Alkaline > Saline | place: Antarctica: Organic Lake...
TGGAGGGTGGGGTGGGGTGTGGGTGTGGGTGTGGAGGGTGGGGTGGGGTGTGGGTGTGGGTCTGTTGTGTGTAATGGGGTGTGGGTGTGGAGGGTGGGGTGGGGTGTGGGTGTGGGTGTGGGTGTGGGTGTGGGTGTGGGTCTGTTGTGTGGGATGGGGTGTGGGTGCTACTTGTCTACTTGCGTGTCATCAATGTCAGGCAGAAACACTGTTGGTGCACCTTGTGGAAAAATTTTCTATAGACATCTTGCCACTGTGCGTATGTCCGTGCCGCAGGAAGCAGTGCAGCAACAGCAGCACTCAACGGCTGACCAAAAAGCAGTGCCCTTAGTGGCATCTACCATTCACCGCTTGCTGGTGCGTGGCAACGAGGTTTTCAGCATCTGTATACAGCCGTGCCACTGCTTCTGTCTTTCTAATTCATCCTGTCGCTCGGATCGTTCGGGCTTTTATATCCACCTGCAGCGGATAGAAGATAATCGTGTTATGCCTTTTCATAATTGTAACAGAACCCCTCCTTTTTTCTTCTTCTGGTTATCCACAAATCATCCAAGTGAATTTTCAGTGCACTATCTGACCTAGGACCCTCACGGTGCTACCTGTATTTGTGTGCCAACAGCTGCAGCTGCGGCGGTGCTGCCTGTGTTTGTGTTCCAACAGCTGCAGCTACAGCGGTGCTCCCTATGTTTGTGTTACAACAGCTGCAGCTACGGTGGTGCTCCCTATGTTTGTGTTCCAACAGCTGCAGCTGCGCGGTGCTAACTGTATTTGTGTTCCAACAGCTGCAGCTGCGGCGGCGCTGCCTGTCTTTGTGTTTCAACAGCTGCAGCTGCAGCGGTGCCCCTATGTTTGTGTTCCAACAGCTGCAGCTGCGGCGGTGCTGCCTGTCTTTGTGTTACAACAGCTGCAGCCACGGGCTCATGACCTGATGTAAGCATATAATTTGGTTTCCTACTGGGTGTGAGCCTGTTGTGCCGTTTTGTCCACATCCTGACTTGGACAGTCCCTTGGATCCAACTGCAGGGCTACAACTCAAGGGGGCGCGAGGAAAACAAGCTTAAGCAGGAACAGGAGCAGCAGCAGATGGACATAGCAGGGGTGCGTGGGTCATCCAATCTTGATACTGTCTGCACTTGGGAAAAGGAAGATCATTCATCCAATGGTGCATCCAACGTTTGATACTGTTTGCACTTGGAAAAAAGAAGAGAAAAGAGATCATTCCGTTGTTTATCGATATCAAAAGGCTCCGTTCACGTATTAACCAGGAATATGATGTGATCTTACAGAAAGAAGGATCTGCAATCGAACAGGCGCCTCTGCCTCAGCACAGGCATCTCCACCCTAAATGTTTCTCCCCTATCCATAATGACGCACGCATGCTTCAGCTGAGGCACCACTTTCAGACCCTGAAGGCTTGGCAGGGTTCTCTCTGAATGTACACAAAATGCGCTGCTAAATTTGTGCTTCTTTCTCGATCCCATATCTGTGCTCCTTTCTCGATGCTTGAAGCAGCAGGACCACTGTACCACTGTACTGATCTCGGCCACAGAAAAAGAAGAGGAAAAAACACGCCAGGCAGTAAAACCATTCCTCACCAAATTTCGTTGATAAGGAAAAGGAGTCACCTAGATGCTGTGTACCGTGAAATTCCTCCACAACAAAGAGAAGTTCCACCACAAAGTAAAAGAAAGAGGCCATTGGGGATCAGGAGGGATGCAGGCTTGACCTGCAACCGGCACTATGGAGGGGGTTGGTATTATAACTGAATTATGCGCCTGGCATTGACAAGTTAGCAGCATAAGTAACAGATGCATTTGGAGCTTGGAAGCAAGTCTCAGAAACTCTAGACCCAAATCCTTGAGAGGTTATATTGTGTGATTGTTGTAAATGGTGCCGCCCACTCCCAACAGGATTGTGTGTGGAGAGTAGTGGAGGCTCCTTAAAGGATGGTGCTTTGAGGTACCTAAGCTGTTTCTGCACGGTGCTCAACTGGTTCTGAGGTCTTGTGTCCTCACAGTACTTGATCTCAATGAGGTGGATGTCACAGCATGTGGGTAGGTGCACGCACCTGAAAGCCTAATGCCACTTACTTGATCTCAATGAGGTGAATGTCACAGCATGTGGCTAGGTGCACCCACCTGAAAGCCTAATGCCACTTACTTAATCTCAATGAGGTGGATGTCACAGCATGTGGATAGGTGCACACACCTGAAAGCCTAATGCCACTTACTTGATCTCAATGAGGTGGATGTCACAGCATGTGGATAGGTGCACACACCTGAAAGCCTAATGCCACTTACTTAATCTCAATGAGGTGGATGTCACAGCATGTGGATAGGTGCACACACCTGAAAGCCTAATGCCACTTACTTGATCTCAATGAGGTGGATGTCACAGCATGTGGGCAGGTGCACCCACCTGAAAGCCTAATGCCACTTACTTAATCTCAATGAGGTGGATGTCACAGCATGTGGGTAGGTGCACGCACCTGGAAGCCTGATGCCACTTACTTGATCTCAATGAGGTGAATGTCACAGCATGTGGGTAGGTGCACGCACCTGGAAGCCTAATGCCACTTACTTGATTTCAATGAGGTGAATGTCACAGCATGTGGGTAGGTGCACCCACCTGACAGCCCTATGCCACTGAAAATAGGAAAGTTGCATGTACCTGTAGAACAGCAGTTGCAGCAGAATATCGGCAAACAGCCTCATTCCAATTACAAGCACACCACCACAGCACAGTGCTAATTACTTTCTTTAATTCACCGCTAGCACAATGTTATGGCATGTGTCACATACTCTACCTCATAAAGTTGCTAGCGGCATTAATAGCCCTGCCTCCTGTTCTCCACCAGCTTCCTTTCTTTAGTACGTGTTGATTGCCCGGCCTTTTTACAGCCACAAATACACCGTCACAGAACGCGTCTTTTGTCCGTCTCACCACAGCCGCTCAAACATCACAGCACAGCACACATCATGTTTACAACGCAGCTTGCTGCTCATCTCGCGCACATCAGCTTGTAACCTTTGCCCCCGCCTCGATTTAAACAGGATACAGCAGCAGATGCTAGCACTGCCTTGAAAAGTTGCGGCATTGTCTTCGTATCTCTAAATTAGCTTTGATCCAACCAACAGGATACAGCAGCAGATGCTAGCACTGCCTTGGAAAGTTGCGGCATCGCCTTCATATCTCCAATTTAGCCTTGATCCGAACAAACAGGATACAGCAGCAGGTGCCAAAAAAACCACGCAATAGGTAAAATTCGTTTGATTGAACTCTCCCTTTGCCTTACCAAGCAGGATGCAGCAGCAAGTGACATCGACCCAGTTGCTTCTAGCCCAGACGCCAACGCCACTTCAGCTGCAACCACAAGTGACGGAGGGGGAAGCAGCAGCGGCACGCTGCTGCTGGAGGATGCCTTTGCATTTAACGAGTCCAAGCCACTGGAGGCAGATGCAGGTATCGCCAAAATTACCAAATGGTACATGCCTCTCCTTTCCAAACATAAAGGGCTAGTTAATGTAAAAAGGCTAGTTAATGTAAAAAGGCTTTTGTATAAGACTTTCCCTTCCACTTGCAGTGCGAAGAAATGAAGCCGGCCTGCCTCCTCGAGTATGAGTACTGGCTCTTAATATGCGTGTGTCGCTCTTAATGAAGTTGTATTCGCATGTGCTGCTCTTTTAAGTACTTATTGCCCAAACTTACCCCTTCCAGCGATTCAGTGCTGCTTTTTTGTTCCGTTTGCAGTGCTGGTGGACGAGGCATCGATGCTCGACGTCCAGCTGCAAAATGTTCTCTTGCGCGCACTCCCAAAAGGCTGCCAATTGGTGCTGGTAGGACCCCCTTTGGCTGTATACCAGTTGCAAAGAGCATGTAGACCTTTGCTGAGGCCATACGATATAATTCAGCGATGCTACTTGTTCACGCTCAAACACACCTAAGCGTTGAAAAGAGAAATAAAAAGAGAAAAAACTACGCAGGCAGTGAAGGCGCTGAATAGACTATGTCACATTCTCCCTTCAATTTATAAGTAACTGACTGCCTTTCATCCTAATGAAATTTACTCCATGTGAGGAGCGTAAGCACCAGTGTGCTTTTTTTCTTCGCGTCCACATTTGTCAAGGGGTTACAAGGGGTTACAAGGATGGCCTACAGCCCGAGACTCTGGCTGATGGCAAGTCCACATTTGTCTCAAATCCGTGCCTGTGTGATGACGTCATCTGCCTGTTTTTTTCACTCCAACAAAAGGTGAAGGATCTGCATGCTGCTACCTTTCTACCCTTTTCAGGTGGGCGATCCAAACCAACTGCCCCCTGTTGGAGCTGGGAGCGTGTTGCAGGACTGCGTGAGCTCTGGTGCTTTTGTGCAGGTGCAGAAAACTGAAAAGTAGCGCATTTTGTCGTATGTGCATCATTTGGTTAAGTGAACCGTGGCTGCTGTGCTGCTTTGCCTTGGCGCAGGCGGAGGTTTCAAATATTGATCCCTTACTGCTCCCGTTTTGACCGTGTGAGCTCGGTGCCTTTGCAGACATGGTTGAACTTTATGACTTGTTGCTCCAACTCATCCTGTGTCAAACACATATCCGAGAGCATCTTTGCTCGCCGCGGGTACTGCTTCCTGCTGGGTTACGGGTTCTCTGCAGCTTGCCGTGTGCTCATGTGTCTCACTGTATTGTGCTGATGTACAATCTGGGTCTGGTGTGCCTTTGTGCCTTTTTGCCTGGCGTGCCTTTATGCCTGGCGTGCCTTCATGCCTGCCCTTTCATCTTGTTGTGTTGCGTTGACGGAACTGGCGTGCCTTCGTGCAGGTGCACTTGGATGAGATTTTCAGACAAGCGGCACAGAGCACTATTGTGCGCTCTGCTCATGAGATCATGCACGGTAGGTCCATGCGGTGTGTATCAATATACTCGAGGCTGGGTACACATTAGACCCAACTTATTGTGTGAGTGTTGTGTGCTCTGGTCATGAGATCATGCACGGTAGGTCCATGCGGTGTTTATCTTGTAAAACTTGAGGCTGGGTACACTTAAGACCCAACCTTTTCTGTGAGTGTTGTGTGCTCTGGTCATGAGATCATGCACGGTAGGTCCATGCGGTGTTTATCTTGTAAAACTTGAGGCTGGGTACACATTTGACCCAACTTATTGTGTATATATGCGTGGTATATCATTCAAAAGGTTGGTCAGGGCCGTTTATAACCAGATGAATGGTAATTTCCCCCTCAAACACGCTGTTCATACACCGTATGTTTGAATGGTTCTGGCCAACTCCTTTGTTTTGAATTTTGCTGGTAAGTGCGTATGCCTGGACCTGCCTACTTGTTTGCTTTTGCTGCAAAAAGTGCATCACCTGAGACTTTCCGTTCCCTGCCATTTATGCCTACAGCTTTTATTGTTTGTGTTTTGTATATCTCAATGCAGCTCATGTTACTTGTGTACATCTCCTATTTACCGCCATGTATACTCCTTGTTTGCATACACGAACCTGACCTTCTTGTGCTCACACTCCACCTACTCATGACTAGCACCTATTCATGACTAGCACCTATTCATGACTAGCACCTACTCACTTATGACTAGCACCTACTCATGAATAGCACCAAGTGAAGGCCGCATCTCCGCGCAGGACTGCATGCATTACGTCGGAAATGCTCGCCACTTGTATTCATGTCCCTGTTTGTGCGTCCTTCATTAACGCTCGATCCCCTCCACCTGAAGGCCGCACCCCCACAACAAAGCTACCCTGCAAGTCGCTGGAGGAGGTGTTGGACATCTTGAGCCAAGCCCCCACGCGCAGGGTGGCAGGCAAATCTGCAGCATCAAGCGAGGCGGCCATCAAAAAGCTGCAGCATGGGTTTGATGGAGATGGGGTTGTGGTGAGTACTGAGGGGCTTCCGCGTACAGAGCGCATAGAGGCGGTCTTGAAAAAGTTGGGGCCATAATATAGGCAAGAGTAGCTAGCGTGCAGCCGACAGTGGGTGATGAAATTGCTGCTTCCTCATTTTTAAAATAGCATTGCTAGTAGTATTAATCATCTCTGCATGTGTTCACATACAACTAGTAGCAGCCTCTGCATGTGTCCACATACAACTAGTAGTAGCCTCTGCTCGTTCCGTTCCCCGCACAGTTCCAAACTCCTGGATCAGGTACCTTGAAATAATCACAGAGTGCCGTACAGTTTATCAGGATCATTGACAATGACCGCATTTTTGCTCTTTTGATGTGCAGCTGCGCATGGAGGCTGGCAGCAGCCAGACAGATGTGGCGAGTGCTGTTTATGAGGTTTTGGAGAAAATGGGGCGAATGGGTGTTCGGCTGGCAGAGGATGTGCAGGTGCGTGCTGTAGAGAGTTCCACTACCAATAAGCATAGAATGCCTTCTCTGCGTGATCTGTTTGACATGTCTTGTTATTATGCTGTATAAGCAGGAGCGCAGGTTTGTACATGACAGACTGTGCACTGTTCTCCGATGAACATTGTTGTTTTCATACGGTTTGGGCGATTTCTTGCCTTTTTAGGCAATTTTCTGCCCAGGAACGCCCTCACAGCGAGTACTATAGAATAATTTGTTAATAACATGTAATCTACCAGAGGAGGTTATCCGGGCAAAAGCCAAAACATGCTCCTTTCTGCATGAAAGTTGCAACTACTCACACGTCACTTCATCAAATCGGACTAAACCTAGATTTTCACTGGTGCTGACTTTATAAGCTACCCGAGCATGTGCTCAGATTTAGACAAGTCGCCCTGCGTACAGAATAACAGGACTAATAGCACACGTCGTGCTCCTGTACCCTGGATGGGTGCTTTCCAGATAATGGCACATTAACTTGCAAATCTCGCCAACCACTTGCTCTATTTGCTCCATTGTTTTATAATGATCTTCATTTATTATAAGGAGTTTAGAACACTAAAATTCACCGGGTTTGGTGCACTGGCTGGTCAGGTACAGCATATGTCTGCTCAAAAAGTAGGGTTCACGCCGCGGCCGATTAGGTATGGGTCCCCTAACTGGCACGTTTCAAGCTCAGCTGCATTGGAATCTACATATTAGAGCTGAGCTTGAAACGTGCAAATTAGGGGGCCCATACCCTAGGAGCATGCAAAAACCGTACCGATTTTGACCTCAGATAACCCCCTCTGGTAATCTATTGGAACATAACTAGAAACGTTTGGGGTGGTTATGGGGTGAACTAGGTCCATTTTGGGTCAAAATTTGGCACTCCCAAAAATGCTTTAAATAACGGTCGTATTTTACCCGTATAATTCCGTATTGAAAGTCTTAAATTATTGTATGAAGCATTCAGGGTAGCACAATGGGTGCTCCAGTTTTTCAGGGAGGCTTGGAACCGCCTCTGAAATGTTTCAGCGTATAAAATTTCCCGGAACTGCTTTTAGGTTCATTCAGGGTGTTGCAAATTTTCCTTGACCGGGGCTGGCGCCCTAAGCACGATGTTATTTCTTTTTAGAGTTGAGGGGGCTGATGAGGCAGGAGTCGAGGGAAATGGTTTATATTGCTGTTCTTGCTCAAACCCTTCATTGACACCATCAGCAAAACCATCTCCACTGATTGGCCTTCAGGAACAAAGCCCTCAGCAAAAAAGCACCAGGCTTATCAAAGGCAACTTCTTGCCACATTTTCTTTCACAAGCCAAATCAGCCATGATTAGCAATGGGAGGATGCCTTGCATTGGAAAATTAACGTGCTTTGCTTTGCTTTTACGCCATTAAACTATTGCTCCTTGCATCTCCCGACAATGTGGTAGCTCTTTTCACTGCTGTTGCAATGTGAACGTTTGTGATGCATTTGTACTGGCACCTGGTGGTCATCATCCTGACCCGTGGACATTGAGACCTTTGAACAGTGCTCACATGAAAGCATGCAGAGGTCCCGTGCGCGCCTTGTTTGTAAATCTTGCCTGGCTAGAAGCCACTTGTGGGTTTCCAGCTAGGATTCATGTGGGTTTTCATCCACAGAGCCCATGCAAATTTCCGGGTGTAGACCTGGAACAGGCTTAGGCTGCCCCTCCGGGGCAGCCCAAAACCTTGTAAAATTTTCCGGTTCCCAGACGGGATGGGAAAAAAATGGTGAAAACACGAGACTGTATGTGTGGTGCTGCTACCCCTGTTCATTTCCTCAATGCTCTTATCTAGACAGAACTGTCTGGCGGTGCTGCTGCTCCTGCCCATGTCCTCAATGCCCTTACGATGAGTGGTGTGATACAGCAGCAGCTACTACACAGCAGGAAGTTGCCAACGTTTTGAACACACCTTTCCCAACGCGTGCATGTGTTTTGTGTCTGCAGGTTTTATCCCCCACACGCAGAAAGGGCATGGCGGTCGGTACAGAAGAGTTGAATGAGCAGCTGCAGCCCATCATGAACCCCAGCACCTCAAATTGGAACAGCAATGGGCACGGCTTTGCTGTGAAAGACAGGGTGATCCAGGTAAGCCTGTGCTTGTGTCCTCTCAGATGTAGATGATGACAAAAGGCACTGATTGTGGCTAAGAGCAAGCCCGATGCATTCTCGTCTTCTTCAATGATAGATGTTGTACTGCCCCAAATAGTTTTGCCGCCTCTTTACCTTTTCTCTGCTTGCATTCCGAATGCCACTTTTGACATTGATCACTCCTTGCTATCGTAAAGTTCGCTTTGACCACACAAAAAGGAACCCAGGAATACATAAAGTCAGTTCTACCATGAGTGCACGAATGGGTGACCCTGCTGACTGCACCCTTTGGTCATATAACCAAGGAACATTACTTTCAAACAGACTCAATTCTCTTGGTGAATTTTCAACCTTTTTGCTTGCAGCTGAGAAACAACTACGACGCTGATGTGTACAACGGCGATCTCGGCTGCGTGATTGCAAGCCCAGACAAAGAGCTCACAGTGGGTTTATGAAGATGGCATCGCTAGTATTTGTTCTTCTTTGCAACGTATTGCTGCTATGCTGTGCCTATGCTGTTCCTAAGCTGTGCTCCTCAAGGTGCACATTTCAATGCGTGGAAGAAGGTGACGCGCGTCATTCCATTTGCTTGTCCATCCTCCCATGAAATATCTCTGAACCTACAATACTTTATTATTCCACCATCCCTAAAATTGGCCATACATTTGTCTCCCTGCTAGCAGGTCCAATTTGCTCCCCGCCCGGGATCCTCTGAGCCTCACAAAGTCAAATATACTGGGAATGACCACTACCAGGTATCTGTGCAGGATAAAAAAATGGTTACAACAAGGGTGGTCTTGGGCTTCCGCTTGCCTTTGCGTGCCGTGCTTGTCGCGCTTAGCAGGTTTTAACATCTCGTGTCTGATTGGCGTTATCCCCATCCCTGCAACACATGAGCACACACACACCACGCATACAAGCATACACACTTGTGCACACACGTGCACACACACACACACACTCACACACACACACGCACACACACACTCACACACACACACGTACACACACACACAATGCAGCTGGGTGCTGCGTGGGCAACGACCATCCACAAAGCCCAAGGAGGCCAGTACCCTGTGGTCGTGATGCCCCTTCATAAAGACATTCCACGTGTGTGACCATAGTGCCCTCGCATTACTCTGTTAAATTATAGTGACAGTTTGCACCATGATAATTAGTCTATTGCATCCCTTGACGCCCCTCCCGGGGACGCTTAGGGTTCTGCATTATGGGCGCGTCATTTGTTTTTGCAGCTTATTTGCGGCTCCTCACTAAGTAGCTTTTACGTACGATAGGCAATAATATCATTAATTATGCCTGCCTCCAAAGAAACATGGAGAAGCTCTTAAACCATCCTTCTTTACCACTCGCTGCAGCCAGCCTCATGACACGGAAGTTGCTGTATACTGGAGTGACGCGTGCACAGCACCTCCTCATGCTCATCACAACGGATGAAGCCCTGAACCAGTTCAGCTCAAATGGCGAGATTCGTGAGAAACTCCGCAACTCATTACTGGCGCCAAGGCTGTTGCACACTCTATTGGGTGAGTCTTCTCATCGTAATTTTTATGGTAACTGACATGAGGAATTGGGCAGGCAGTAATGACCCCCTCAAAAGCACCCTCAGACTGTTTTGCCTTCTTCTCCAAACCATATACACTGCAAGTATCTGTTGTTTTTATTACATTGGTCTACCTGACGTTCAAAGGCTCATTATTTTGATATCTACCGACCCCTTTGACATAACACTCTTCTTCTTTTCCTTGCCCAGGCTCACCTGGCCGAGAAGCAGGCCTTTTCAATGGGGAGCCTCGGCCGCTTGATATGTCCAATTTACAAGAGTTGATACCACCCAAGATTCTTGCACAAGGGAGAAGGAGCAGTCTGGCCAGCCCCACTTCCAGCACCAGCTACCCCACCAGTAGCACGCGCAAGCCCCTTCCTAGGTCCTCTCTCTCCCCTGAACCCTCTTCTGCCTCAAACTCAACCGCGTACACCCAGCCGCACCCTGTTTCTCCTTCCACACCCTCACCACCCCCACAGGGGGCACCTAGCAGCAGCAGCAGCAGCAGCAACAGCGCTGGCAGTACAAATAGCACGGGCAACTACGAGCAGGCCAGCAACGGCAGTACGATTAGTAACAGCAGCGATAGTGGCGAAGGAGGGTCTGGCTTAACACCATCACCACCACCACAACCTTTAAAGAAACTGCAGCAAATACATAAGAGCCCGCTAGCGATTAGGAGGGACAGGAGGCGCAGGACCTAGGACGGAGAGAGACGCGTTGCACCCTGTGATTCTGTTGGATGTCACTCAGCTGCTCAGTCGTTTTATTCATTGCTCTTTTGCTTCAAAATTATGGCTGGCACAGGGAGGATTAAAACATGAAGCATGGGATTTGAGGGGGCCGGTCTGGCTCATACAAAATTAGAGATTAATTCATAACAAAAATCATATAGGTGAGAACAAGTCAAACTTGCTCCTCTGCCCACAAGTAGACAGTGCCCTGCATACCCTTCCTGGGTGCCAACACACGCAAATAAGGAATATGATCACTGAAAGACACAACTTAGCATGCCGCATGATTTTCTAGGCTATCAGTAAATCAGGCTTCTTAGGATCATGCCGTGTCTCCAAAAGTATAGGCAGCAAAGAACGGATGACCATGCAATTTCTCCCGATTCCTGGAACAGCACAAAGTAGTAATATTCCCAAATGGCTCCTTTTAATTTAATTCCCAGATAACGACAGATTTACCTCCAGCCGCCCAGATGTTGTGCCGGTCACTTCCATCGCTGCAAAAACACAAACAACAAACTAATGTAGGGGGGTGGGTTCTTCGAAGTGGCAGTGGGCAATTGAGGGAGACTGAGAGCACCCCAGCAGCACCGTCAGCCACCAGTAGAGCCACCAACCCCAGACAGCACCGACCTAAAGACCTCAGCAAAACTCGGCGTGAAATCAACCTCGATGAGATCAAGATTGCGAGGACACCAGACCTCAAAACCATCTGAACGCCGCAAAGGAACAGCACAAAGACCTTATGCAGCATTCTCCAAGGAGCCTCCGTTACTCTCCACATCACAGAAAAAAATAAAAAAAATAAATAAATCTTGGTTTGAACACAGTTGGACGATACAATGGCTGGCAAGCAGAAAGGAAGTTCCTCTCGTTCTCTCTCGTCAGACAATGATCCGATTCTGCGTGACTCAAACATCTCTGACAAGATTGATGCCCTCTCAAACAAGTTTGACTCGAAATTTGATGAGCTTGACTCCAAGTTTTCTTCTCTCCACAACGAGTTCTCTTCCTCTAATGTCCGTATGCAAG
>Ga0307948_1003390_pt1 | contig 11767 bp, 16 predicted proteins | sample OrgLakmetagen280_FD_201824 | JGI IMG/M metagenome (GOLD analysis project Ga0307948, IMG submission 201824) | Saline water microbial communities from Organic Lake, Antarctica - #280 | ecosystem: Environmental > Aquatic > Non-marine Saline and Alkaline > Saline | place: Antarctica: Organic Lake...
GTTGTGTGCTCTTTCGACTGCACAGGCACGCGCGCGCGCGCGCGCGCACACACACACACACACACACACACACACACACACACACACACACGCACACACACACACGCACACACACAAACACACTCACAACATACAACTCACGACACACACAACATACAACTCACGACACAAATGAACAACATACAACACACATACAAAACGCACGCACATGCGCACGTGCGTGTACTCATAATTACGCTCACACTCTTGCATGCATGCACGCACGCACGCACGCACACGGTGACGACTTTCGTGCACTGAAAGCAAGCACGTGCACATGCGCTGATTACAAGCTCAATGCAAGCTTAACCCAATTGCATACAAACACGCATAGATGCGTGCTTGCACATTCACACGTACTGGATATGAACACGTGCTCACACTTAAGCACATGCACTCACTCTTTTACAAATGCGCTGGATGCGCATGTAAGGCAGGCAAAAGTTTGCACGTCATTAGAACGTGCTCACATTTTAGTTTAGCATGCAAGCTGCTCCAGGAACGGTGGGAACAAATGCAAGCCTGAGAAGCAGCATGTATGTGCAAGCGCTCCTTAATGTTACGGAAGTTGTTAAAGCGATTTAACGATTCAAGTTTACTGGCATTAGGCACATACAAGGAATGGCAATTGTGCACAACCTTTTTGCTCTTCTATTTTACTTCCTGCAATCGTGTGTCAAAATAATGTGCGCTGGTGCCCAAGTCGCTTCTTTACCTCACACAAAATGCCCCAGTTACAAAAACAGCAACAACCATGCACATTCATACAACACTGCCCTTGCCCTTCCAGTGTCGACTACGAGGCAAGATTGATACCAACGGCGTGGCCACAGCGTATTTAGAAGAGCGGTACAGCGCAGGCATCAACTTTGTAATGTCTGCCGAGCTGGACCACTTCCACAGCAACTACAAGTTTGGCTTCGGCGTCGTTGGCGGCGAGTAAGCAGCAGCAGCAGCGGCAGCGGCAGCGGCAGCGGCAGCGGCAGCAGCAGCAGCAGCAGCAGCAGCAGCGTTGCCAGCAGCAGCAGCAGCAGCAGCGTTGCCAGGAGCAGCAGTAGCACGGGTAGCAGCTGCAGCGGCGTCGTGAGTGCTGAGGTTGTAGCAGCAGCAGCTTCTAGATAGCACCAGGGCGGCATTGTGACTGCCAAGGACACAGCATTGGCATGAGCAGCAGCAGCAGTGGTAGTGGTAGTGGCAGGTGCTATGCGTTCACAGTGCCAACATGTTTTGTAGCTGTCAAGAGATTGGTGTTTGCTAGTAGCCTGGGCACAAGTTCAGCTACAGAGCAGTCAATGCTTAGTGCTCCGATCAGCAGCCAAAACTAGTGCTGACCACCTCACTCCTCTTTCCCTCCTCCTTCCTACCCCCTCTCTCCCTTAATAGTTTCAAGGACCTGGACCTGCTCTGTGGTTCATCACCCTAGAGTAAAGCAGGCAGCGCCAGAGCTGGCCGTGCCCGTCTGCAGATTGTAAATTTAGTTTGCTTGGCTTGACCCTCATTGCTGTGTGTCGGCTGTGCGCGCACACACGCACTCTCGTTTAGGAACGATCTTAGTTAAGCACAGTGGAATGCCAAACCTCAGGTTTACAGCGTGCTTTGGGTGCTGTGATGCATTCTTTGTGGGTCTATTGTATTTCCCCACCCTCCTCAACTTCAGTATTCCCTCGGCTGTTTGCGTGCTTGAACTTTTTTACCCGACCAGGAGCCACGGGCTTCGTATTTAGTTTGTATTGAACATCCGTTTTCAGGCCCCTTTTTTGATGACTTTTCTCAAGCCCTTCTTGCTTGTGGTATCTGCATTCTGCATTGCTCGTGGGAGAATTGCCCTGTCCTTTGCTTACTGCTGGGTAGCTATGACGTATGATTAAGCTGCAAGGTTGCGAAGCCTTTATTCGAAAAGCAAATGTTACCACCACATTCATCAACTGCGATTAGGGATTAGCGTGTGCTGTTCATAGATTTCAGCCTCTCGTGTTGTGCAGAGCACTGCACAGACCAGTTACAAATTGCTACGACAAAAAGTTTGTAAGTCGAATGCACAGGCCCACCAACAATCACGCCCCAGGAGGAAAACCCAACAATGGCAAATTATCATCAATCTGCCACTATTGCAAGCTGCCTCTTCTTTTAGCAGATAGCCCTGTCAATCTAGACCCCCTAACCAACCAAGGAGGCTCACAACTGGTCAAACGCGTTAGCACCTGATTGTAATCAAGTATATATATTTTGGCACATCTTTAGATCCACAAGCAGAAGCGATACAAAAACAAAATTCTTGCGACACGCTACTAGCACACCGCAAAAACTTGTTTTTCAAGTTTTTCAACTCCATATCCGTTCCCACCTTGTGCTGAGATTTTGCAGCGGTTGGTCTTTAGGACACTTTGTGTCCTAGACCTATGCATTGCTGGAAAAACTGAGAGCCTTATAGCGTAGAAAAATTTCCCTTTTTAGCGTACAGATGTTTATCCGCCAAATCGAGTAAATACCTCATGCTGAGCAGGATGGTGCTTTCCAATTGTCGAACAGTGTTCTAGATCTGAGAGCACTGCCCGGGATGGAGGACAGCAAGTCTCAGAGTGTAAACACCCTCGCAACGTAGAACCGTCCTTCACTACAGGCACCGGGCGAGTTGCAACAGGCCTGGAACAGCCATCTTACTTGATTTGCACTTTCTTTGCATGTTTGCTTAAAAGTGGGCACACATCAGGTCAAACACAAGACCTTGATTATGCAGTGAGCACCAACATTGGGCACACGCACAGCAAGGCTAGCTGGGGTCAGCAGGGAACCAGTTCCAGGAGAATGCACACAACTCTGCTTAGGGCAGAATTACCAGCCAGGCAATTGGCACAGGAATAGGAGACAATGCCATTTGGGATACATGGATTTATTGAAGAGCAAGAAAGCCCTTGCTCATCACAGAGCTTTGGCTGTCACGACGGATTATGGTACCAGTTTAAGCTTGCAAAATTACTGGGCTATGTCCAAGGTCTCTGACTAGTTCATAGAGACCCCAAGCGCAGCGCCACTATTACTTTTCTATTGTGATCAGGGTCCATATTGCAATGCTGGATTTCAGTCGCAACATTGTAATTAAGCAGTGCGTTAAGTTCGTACATTCAGACAATCCAAACAAGCAATGAGTTGAGTCAGGAAAAAATAGGCGAAAGAAAAACATGCCCTGAATCAATGCCGAGGTTAATGAGTTGAGTTTAAGCTGCCAAATTCGTTCATATTAGGCGTGCCCTTTCCAGCACTATTATCAATTCTCATCAGGGGATGGTTTCAGGTCAAGCCTGCAACCCTCCTGATCCCCATTGATATTTTCTTTCTTCCTTTGGTGGAGGAGTTTAACGGTACCCGGCACCAAAGTGGCTCCTTTTCCTGAATCAATGTGGGGAGTGATTTTCACTGCCTGCGTAGTTTTTCTTTTTTCTTTGGAGTCTAAGCAAGTAAGGGTATACGAGAACGTAAGTGCGGACTGTGCACTGTACAAACCGCTGCATTTCATAAGACACGCTCGGTCATAACAGCCAGTTGCTGCTGGAAATCTAAGTCAGCTTGCTTGAGCAACCCCTCCTCGCTCCACGTATCCCTGTAGCCTTCAGAGTTGCTGCGTTTGTTTGTGCCTGCAATTGGAGGGAAGCAGTCAATGGTACAACTGCTGTTACACATGCATTTGATTAAGCGAACTAGCGAAAGTACAACATCCTATACCCTGTAAGACCTGTGTTTGTCATTTATCAGCCTTTCCTTGTCTCTCATGGTCGATCCTGTTGGTCTGCTCGTGTAAATGTGTACAATATCTGGTCATGTCTGTGCTTGCACCCAAAGCAACACAGGTGCCCTAAATCAATACACTTGCTGCGGCGCACGGCACACAAATCTAACTCCGTTCCCTCCCCTTTGCACGCTCCAAAAGCAACACAGGTGCACCTAAACTAATACATCTGACGCAGCACAGCACAATATATTGTTCCCTCCCCTTTGCACGCACCATTTGCAATGTACATCGCCTTTCGCCACGCAGGCAGCCTGCTCACACCCTTTCCGCTCATAGCTGCAAGCTCATCGTTGTACTCAAACTGGGCAAGATTTTGCATGTGGGCGTATCTGTGCAGAAATCACACAATCGCACAAGTTTGAGGATTTGCTGCAATGAAGGTTCCTTAAAGGAAAACGAGCGTTCTGAGCCGTATATGGCAAAGCAGCGCAGCTGCAAGCTTCTTTCGTGCAAGGTTTACTGTAAGTGTGTGGCCAGTCTGTATTTGCCACGGTGGGATGCTGTATGGCTCAACCCAAACAATGTGGCCAGGCCTGAAGTGTTTACACCATGGCATTTTTACACCAAAAATTGCTGTAAATGTGTGGCCAGCCTACGTTGAACCATGCCTAGTTTGGTTAAAGCCTTTTTTGAAGGAAATTCCACATTCTTTGTACCTTAAGGGGATGCCTGCCTCCTGCATTGCCTTAATGTGACCTTGGGCCTTTTGGTCCATTTCTTCGCGTGATGGTAGCTGTGCGTGACCGCAGAGAGCCCTGCAATGCCCGTATTTTGTATTTATGAGAAAGGAGCGTGACTTCAATTACTTTTGACAATTGAGGCACGATAACTACAAAATAAGGTACACAAGCTGTTCATTCCTTCTGCGACCTATGGAACACACAACAAAAATTGTAGGTTTTGATCTGCGTTTAGAGGAGACCCGTGGGCAGTGCAAGTAACGAAGCAACTAGCTTGAAATGCACACCATTACCTCCAAGAAATCCTGCCTGTAATGTATAAGGTCAATTCTTTAATAAAGCGATTGGCCTGTGAAGGCAAAGTACATGGGAATAAAGACGCACCTCACTATAAGCTTTGCCTGGATTTCCATCTGCGGAAATGGCACGACCTTCCAAGGCAGACCCACAAAAGATAGACTGGGCGCCAGGGCTGGGGGAAAGATGGACCTAAACAGTGGCTGCAAAAAGGCCAGGAATAGTTTTACAAAATGATATCAGCACAGACCAAACAGAAGGGGCTTACTAAAGTGAAAAGGAAATATGGAATTAAACTGTGGAATTTGGACACAGTCTGGGCAAAAAAAGCGGAAGACACGCAGGATGACGGTGGAAATGAATAAAAAGCAATGCAATTGAATTTCTCACCGTCTCACGTGCCTCCTGGGTAAGCACTTGCACACATGACCTATAACAGCACATTTTCCTTGCTCAGATCAACCACCTCCACTTGCTGAAAGCCAAACGCCTTTGTATCAAAAGTTTTAAGTGTAATCTTACCTCAACATGCTGCCCTTTACTAACAACTATGTGAGACAGGTCTAACTGCTGCTGCTCTTGCTCCTGCTGCTGCTCCTGCTCCTGCTCCTGCTCCTGCTCCTGCTCCTGCTCCTGCTGCTGCTGCTGCTGCAAGCTAGAATAGCCGTCTTGTTTCATCTGAGGGTTGTTGAATTGTGTGGTTCCAGGCAAGAAGGGGAAGGCGTACCGGTAACCTAGATAAGCCAGAAAAGCAGAGAGGTAAGTAGATTCAATTTGCAATATTCACCAGCTGATTTACAGGGGATTCGCTTAGCACATGGCTGGTTACCAAGCATCCATACGACAAAGAGACGACCCTTTAAGGATGTCAGCGCAGGATATGCTTGTCTTTCTTGATGAATAGAGCTTGGATTATTTTATAGGTAGCTGCCCCTAACAACTGAACAGCAACTGACCATGTATGCACTGAAAAGCGGGATCTCTGCATATCATATGTGCAGAAGTGCAGTGGCTTGAAAAAGTTCCAAACTGCAAGAATTGGACATTTCCCTGCCCCAAGATTATTGCTATTTCTCAAGTATAGCAGTCTGTGGATTGGAAGTTTGTTGCATATCACAAAATCCTCATTCAATGCATGCACAGCAGTGTGTCCATTCTTGCAACTCAAAAATTGCTACAGACAGAGTGAAAAGGGTTGAGGAAGCCGCAAGAATATACTGCTACCTTACCCACGAATTGCAGACGCACACACACACTCATGTTTGTGCATGCATTTGAATCTTGCAATACACGCTCACACGAGCTCTGGCACTTAGACCCGTAATCATCCCAACATTCTATTTGCTTGTCTGAGCCCAGAAGAGCAATAAAATATGCTTGTATGCGTGTGTATGTGTCATTTAAAGTCTTACCTGTGCAATATATCACTGCATCAATGCACTCCTCTGAGCCATCTGGGAATACAGCACGCCCATCCTGGGTGAGCTCCTTCATCATAGGTCTCCTGAGAATTAATGCACGCTCATATGAGGATCTATGCACAGCGGAAATGGCCTGTGACGAGGAGCCTGATGTGTGATGCCTGAAGCGGCCTCAAATGATAATGTGATGGTCTCCTCAACGGTGTGTGCCTGATCTGCGATCTGAGGTGCCTTCGCTATTTATCTACATAAGGAGTTTCTGATGGCCAAGACATTCCTACAACGGCAGCTTGCCTATGTAAATAAAAAGGGCCTTCCCTCAAAAAGTGTGTGTATGTGTATGTGTGTGTGTATGTGTGTGCAGCATTGTGCAACAGTTAGCACAAGAAGATGATCAAGTCTTCCCCGCCATCCAACATGGATGCACGCACGTGTGGAAGCATGCTAAAACAGGCTACAGCTTTACATTCCTGACCCTCACCTGTGAATGTTCGAAGAGGTTCCTGCAGGGGGGCCTGGGTCCACACCCGCGTAGGCACGTGCACACACGTGCACTGCTTTTGCCACACTGGCCACCTCCCTGCAAATATCTTCCCCCGAGTTACTATTACCCACTATCAGGACTACCTGCGGAGTAATAGTGAGAGGGAAAGAGGCGCAGCTGCTGTGACGTAAGGGCCGATGAAAGTCAGGCCCTGTTTTCTGGCAAGGACGAAACATAAGAGGTTCTCACTGTTCCTGCTTTCAACACTCCTTTCAGCAGTTTGTGCTTGTGGAAGGAAGAGTAATGGCCACCACATAACTGGTGGATGTGTGAGCAAACGTCGTTGTTTGGAAAAGGGCCGTTACATGGTCAAGGTTGCTTCATAGAAATCCAGGCAGAGGTAAACTGGAACAAGGGTTCCGCCACTAATTCTTGCAAAAGCCAGCACCGTTGCCAAGTGCCTCAAGGTCGGCTCACCTTTCCTGAAAACCTCTCTGGGGCACGATAGTTATGGCTGTGAATCTGGAAGGCCGGACAGGAGCCCATACCAGGCACATCAGGGCAGTTGGGCTCCTGCACAGAGCATTCACAATTCACAAGCAATGCACGACAAGACATTCGTTGCAGCTGCAGACACACAAGCAGGGCAGTTGGGATCCAGCATCAAGAATCAACGAGGAAAGCATGGCGTTCATTGCAATTGTATGAGTGAAAAGGACGCAGCTAGCTACGGCACAGCAAGTGGAAACAAATGCACAAAGGAGGCTCCTTTCTGCCGGAAATAATTGCAACACGGGCAGGCATCAGGGCTGAGGCTGATCGTGAGGGCAGTGCACTTTTGTGGAGAAGTGCCACAGCGGCAGAACACTGCCGCACTTCTTACTGTGTAGTGCCCATTGCAGACCATCACAGCATCAAACTCGTGCAATTCGCTGCTGCTGCTGCTACAACCCTGAGGCAGGTAGCTAACAGCTGGGTTGCCCATACATTCTGCTTGCTCCGACCACTGCAGTGGCAGCGGCGGCCTGGCTGTTTCTAATTCTAGCAGCCATTTCACGCCTTTTGTGGGCCAGCTGTGGTGGCTGCTTGCTGCAGACCCATTCTCCTGCTGCTGCTGCTGCTGCTGCTGCTGCTGTTGCTGCTGTTGCTGCTTCTGGTGCTGGCACTGCTGCTCAGGGGCAAGCAAAGGCACCGCTCGCAACACACGCGTGTTTGTGTGCACGAACGGGTACAGGCCGTACCAAGATGCAAATGCACACAGGTAGTTTTGGACCTCCTCGTGCCTGCAGGAAGCAGGTGAATGTACATGACAGCACTTAGGGTGCTGTGTGCATAAAATGTGCCGGTATACGTATGTGTGTGTGTTGTGTGTGTGCGTTTGTGTGTGTGCACGTAAGCACACATGCGTGCTTTTATGTGTTTTTGGGAAATGGAAAAACTGTTTATTTATAGTAGGGCAATGCAGCCATGCCGGCGTACCTGGGTTTTTTGTTTCTTTGGTATGCTGATAGGCTTAATTTTATGCGTTCTCGTCAAAAGTGGTACCAGACATTCTCGTCTCCATTCTTTCTTGACTAACTTTCCATGTGTGTGCATGATCTAGGCAGCCGTATTGCAAGCTTTTAGGGGGAGTATGGGTGAAGAGCAATGGAAAAGGATGGGGTCATTGTTTGACTGAGAAAACGACTGAGATCTTCTACCAATCTATTGCACTTTTAAACTTTCAGGTGCTGCACCTTGCACCAAGCCCTACGGCGGAGTGGCGGGGAGAGGGACTGTGGGACAGAAGGGGCAAAAGCTAGAGTCTGGGCCTTGTTTGAAAGGTGGGTTTAAAAAGTAGTGCTGGCTTGGGCCTGGCCTGAATAGTGAGGATTACAATAAATAATTAATTCCTGATCAGCCGACCCACCGAGGAAACATGCGACCATCCACAGAGGTGGACTCAATTCCTCCTGGTTCCAACCAGTCTGCGCTTGAATAATCCTGAGCAGGCTCGTCCTGGAGCACGTTCTGGCCTGGCCCTTCACGCCTCGATCGCAAGAGAAATTCCTTGGCCTGGCCTTCCGCTCCTGCGCCAGGAAAGTCAGCGGCCAGCTGCATGGCATGGCCTTGGGCGTCCATGGGGAAGTCACTGCACATACAAGAAAGCCAGTGGTGTGTTCTGCTATAAATTATAAGCTATAAAACTACTCAGGTACTAATCAGGTGCCAGATGCATGGCGTGGCCTTGGGTGTCCATGGAGAGTTTGTAGAGCGAGAAGAAAGGGTGGTAGCAGGTTTGAGACGTTATGAAATAAGCTATAATTAGTGTTGTGAAAGTCAGCGGCTAGCAACGTGGCCTTCAATTGGGAGTTGTGGATAACACGCCAGAGATAGAGAGAGCTGAAGGAGAGGAGTCTGTTGTGGCTTTGTTAAAACGGGTCGGTGAAATGTGATTGAAGGCCTCAGGCGTGCAGACGTGATCACTTGCGTGCATAAATGTGTGTGTATCAGTTCCGGGTTTGGGGAGAAGGTCTTGTATATTGCAGGCAAGGGCAACGGTAAGTTGCGTGTAACATCCTGGAGGAGCAAGGTCTAGCATTGCGTGCAAGGTGGTGAGGTGTCGACAGTACGAGTGTGCTGCATACAGGTGCTTTCAACAGGTAACATGTTACTGTTACAAGGCAAGAGTTTAAAAAACTGCCGAACCCTTTATTAATCGCTACAAAGACCTCAAACAAAGAACATTGGATTGTCTGTTGCTACTCCTAATAAATCCAGGCCTCTATCAGATTGCATACCGGCAAGGCAACATCTGCTTCGTTAGGCGGTCCAGCATGAATTTAGCACTAGAATATAATATTAAAATATGACTCACACAGCTGCACACTCAAACACAGACAAAAAAACACACACGCACACGCGCACACACACACACACACACATACACAAACTTACACACACATAATAAGCCCACGCACATGGCCCTCCCCCCCCCTTCCCTACGCACCTGAAGCCCATGATATGGCGGGGCAGGTTTGTACGCAGTCTTTGATACATGCTGGAGTGGGTAACCTTGCGGCTTGGATCCTGTTTAGGTGCATTAGTGTGACATATGAGTGAGAGTAGCTTTGCAACAACTACACCTAGATGCAACTTCTCCGCAGCATTCAAAGCAAATTCAAAAGGACAAGGTACTTACTAGGCTTAACGGATCTGAGTCGGTGGCGTCTGTGTACTTCCACACTCCGCCAACATTCGGTCCCTGCAGAAGAGTACTAGACACGGGGCAGTTTAACTACAGTCCCAATACAAGCATATTATGAAGCATTCATCACACATAGAAATGTTGAGAGCAAATGTGAGGAGGTGCGTCTTTTTTGCTGTTGACAAGTACCACGCTAGAACGTGACGTTGGAGCAACTAGCTGCACTATTAGCTGGAGGCGCACCTGCTCAAAGCACACGGCAAAAAGGCTCGCTCGTTGACACTCTCTAAGAGCCACCAAACCACCTGCTCCAGCCCCAATAATAGCCTGTTGCGAGATGCAGTTGCAGTTCAATAGTGAACTATTTGGCTATCATGCATTAAATCCATTTTGGGAAGTGGATGTTGTAAACAGGCACTTCCTTGTTTGCCTCATGGGACATACGCAATGGCAGCAGCTCAATGCGTTGGAAGTTGTACTTGTGAGCTCAGTGTGCAAGAACGTTTGGGCTCTGGTAATAATGAATCACAAGCAGGCGTACGTCACGCTGTTGCTGCAGATGCTGTTTTATTGTTTGACACTTCTAAAACAGTGCTCCTCAAAGAAGTATGTTTGAATGAAGAAATTTACGGGCCACCAGGCACATTAAATTTGGCGTGTGAAGCAGGTTAACTGCTTGTCTAGCTTGCTTCCTCCCACTCACCACTTTAAGTTGCTCTTTTCTGTGGGGCAGCACAGCATGCGGAAGCAAGCTGTCCCCCCGGGACACGTTCTCATTTCTGGCCATGGCGTTTGTTCCAGCAAAACAATTCCTCCCAAGTTGGCGTGCTGAAAGGGTGTGCATTGTGTATTACTTCATCATACGTGTTTCTTTGTTCACAATTAAAAAACTGTTGTTTCTTGTACAGTCTACAACTAAAACATTACCTAATCCTTTTCATTGTGACTTTCCACTTCCCCTGGCAGAAATAACTGAGAATGTCAACCTAGAACAGAGTAGTGGCACCATGGTGGTTCCCAGTGGCCAAGGGGGTACGCTAGGGGACGAGAATTTGGTTCATTTTTGCGACTCACCGCACATAGATGTGAACACCATCCTGCCGGTAAGAGTACAGCCTGATAATAGGCCATCATGATTAAGGGAAATCCCTGTATGCCTGCACAGAACACAAACACAAGATGTGCAAAAGGAAGGTGTACGAACCTCCTTCTTTCTTGTGCGCGCGCACACACAGATTCCCTCGTCCAGGCTAGACAGGACCGTGGCAGCGAGCTGCATCACCTTCCACAGAGACAAGCCCTTCCTGGCGGTGGTGAGTGGCCTTCTATAGATGCAAGTACACCCACCATCAGCTCACCAATCCCCGAGACAAAAACTTGATCGCGGTGGTTTTCGCACCACTACTGCTGCTACTGCTACTAAAAGCACAGCAAATGTCATAATATTCCACGCTGCAGGGCGTGTCCACGTTCGTCGCGGTGCACGACCTGCTGTCCGGTGCTCGCCTGCAACGCATCGACCTCAGGGCACCCATTGTGGCACTGTGCTTCACCCCATATGGAACCACCCTTGTGGCCATCCTGCAGGTGGGTCAGGTGTAGGGAGAGGTTTCTATGCTAAGCTTATTAGCAGCAGATGTGAAATGTACAAACAGCATTGTGCATTGCGCACACATACATTCACAACAACGTTTGATCCCTTGCTAGCGTGCCTCACGAGGACGCGTGCAAAGGCCTTGTTGTGTTAACCCTAACACACACGCACGCACGCACGCACGCACGCGCGCACACACACACACACACACACACACACACACACACACACACGCACACACACACACACACACACACACACAAACACACACAAACACA
>Ga0307948_1003395_pt1:5000-11760 | contig 11760 bp, 14 predicted proteins | sample OrgLakmetagen280_FD_201824 | JGI IMG/M metagenome (GOLD analysis project Ga0307948, IMG submission 201824) | Saline water microbial communities from Organic Lake, Antarctica - #280 | ecosystem: Environmental > Aquatic > Non-marine Saline and Alkaline > Saline | place: Antarctica...
GTGTGCCATGGGACCCACAACTTGCGTAGCTTTTGTTGTAATATTGCAGTGCACTCAGGTGGTGCACTGCCTAGTTTTTATGAGTGCTTATGAGTGCAAGTGCTTGTCTGAACGAGGGCTCATTTTGTTTTTATGAGGTCAGGTTCAACTGACCATGAAAAAGAAAAAGAAAAAGAAAAAAGAAAAAGAAGAGAAAAAGAAAAGGAGAAAGGAAAAAAAAGAATTAGAAACAAAAATTAAAAATAGAACACAGATATTGTAAACACTACCGGCATGGATTAGGGAAAGATGTTTATTTATGTTCTGCGACACCCAATGGATGCAGAGATACACATCCCACCTGGAGAATGAAACAGTTGAAGCTTTTCAGTGGGGACCAAGTGGTTGGGAGGCAGAAGCCTGTACCCCACCAGGAGTATTGCTCAATAATTTTAGGGAGTTGTGTTCAATGTCTCGTCTGTATGATTTTTGTTGCGGATCTGATTGCATTGCGGTGTCCTAGTCGGCAAGGTAACAGCAGCCTTGTGCCTTTTCTGCCTGTTGGGTAGTACATAAAGTGCCTACACAATACTATTTTTCGATCAAAAGTATATTGCGTTTGGTTGTATGTGTCTTGGTTTCATAGCCAGGGGAGGGGGTATGGATTGGCAGCGCCATCTATCTGCTAGGTTATTACGGGCAACACTTCTTGCATTATTGGCAGACCTAGTTTGGTACGTATTTGTTGGGATTTGTTTGGGGCGTGGTTGCTGGGTCGGAGTAACTATAATCTGCCTTGCCTAATTCCCGCCGCTGTTGCGCATTGAGATTGGAAGGTAAGAGCCTGGTTGGAATTCATTCCTACCTATGTCTCCTCAGAAGGGCATTTAATGCCTTGTTGTCCCAGTGACGCAAGACTCCCTACATCTGCTTGTTCTAGCAGGCAGGCACCCTGTGTACCTTGTTGGATCGCTTTTATAATCATTTGTCCAGCAGCGTTGTGCCTATAAATCATCATTTTATTTTTGATTGCAGCCTGATAGCATGTGGTAGGTGCCGTCTAGCTTCTGGCAGATGGGGCAGATTGGTGGGCTTTCTATATGGTTGTACTGAGCGGCATGCTTTTGGTTATATCAAATCTGTGTGGCAGAGCATGACAATTTTCTTTTCTCCAGGTCACACTGCATTTTTCCAGAGTGAGTTACATACGTCTTTTTCAATAATGCCTTCCTTGATCAGCTCTTGGTATGTTGTGTAGCATTTTGTGGACTGATGGTTTGAAACCTTTTTTATTTAGGATCTAAATTTTGTTGAGCGTGCATGTGTGCTTTCACAGCATTGATAGCTGAGAAAATGGAGACCCTATCTGTTAGAGGCCCTGGTTGGCAGATGTTAAGAGTATCTGGAAGATAAGCTGGGGGAGGGTTTTCCATCATTGCTGGCCAGAAGATGGATGAGTGGGGATGAGCATCAGTGTTAATGTGGATGCCACGGCCTCTTTGATTTTCCACAGAACACTTTGCTATGGCATCAGCGCACTTGATTCCTAGGATGCCAGCATGAGTTTTAGCTTTCTTTGGGATACTCTTAGGGATTACAGTAATGGGTGGGCAGAGCCAGATTATGTGAGCACGCAGCCTCGGTACTGTTGCCTGTCATTGAAAGTTGTGGGAGCTAGTGAAGGAATCCTTGGATTTCTGTTGCAAGGTCTTGGAAAAAGGGATTCAGCAGGGTGTTCACGCCTTGATGACAAGCAGAGTTGTATGCATTTTGTAGGATAAGATGCTTAGGCGCGGAGGGGTGATGGTGCCGATGGGTTAGATATAAATCGTGTCCTTAGCAAGCTGTTGAAAGTTTGAGGGATGGGAGTGGGTGGTAATCCCAAAGAATTACACAGTCCCGGGTAGAATTAAAGTATGTAATGGATATGGAGTGAGATTTGCAGCCCCTCCTACAACGCTGCTCTCCTGACGCTCTGCTGCTTTGTGCTGCCGAACTTGTCGAATGGGACTGTGTGTGTGTGCTTGGTGTTTGAGGCTGGCAGGAGCCTGGTGTGGATCGATTGCTTCTTGTTTTCACTCTTGCTTTGCTAGTTGCTTACCCTTCCTCTTGCTTACCGCCACTGACCTGTGTGTTTGGATTGACGGGCTCTGATGAAAAGAAAATACTACGCAGGCAGTGAAAAAGCGCTCCCAACACTAATTAAGGAAAAGGAGCCACTTTGGTATCGGGTACCATACAACTCCTCCGTCAATAGAATAAGAAAGTTATCAATGGGGACCGGGAGGGTTGCAGGCTTGACCTGAAACTGTCTATTGATGAGAGCTGAATAGAGTGCTGGAAAGGGCACATCTGGTATGGACAAGTTTGGCAGCGTAATTGACAGAAAAAACACGAAGCTTGGAAGCAAGTTTCTTAACTTTTTGAGAATCAAGACCCAGCTCCTTAAAGAGCTCCAGCGTGTGATTGTTGTAGATGGTGCCACCCACACCCAAAAGGATGGTGTGGAGGGTAACGGAGGCTCCTTGATGGATGGAGCAGAGGCTTTTGTGCTGTTCCTGCGTGGAGCTCAGCTGGTTCTGCGGTCTAGTGTCCTCACAGTACTTGATCTCGATGAGGTGAATTTCACGTTGGAGAATACTGAGATCTTTGGGTCGGTGCTGTCTGGGGAAGGTGGATCTGTTAGTGGGGGAGGTGCTGCTGAAGTGATTCCATTCTTTCTCAGTTGCCCCCTGCCACTCCAAAGAACCCACCCCCCTTCATTGCTGGTCTGTTGCTTTTTCGTTCTTGGGGAGATGGGGCCAGCCAGTACAGCATCCAAACGGCTGAAGGTGAACCTATTTTTGTCTTGGAAGCGGGGTGGAAAGAGCCATTTTGGTATAATCCTAGACTCAGCTGTTTTGGGAATCTGAAGATTTTGCATAGCCAGCTGTTAGCTGCTGCCTATATCCATGCAGACCAAACAGGATCCTAGGGAGCCTGTCTTGCTGATGGCTTTGGGGATCATGCTGCGTGCTAAGTTGTGTCTCTCAGTGATCATATATCTTATTTGTGTGTGTTGGCATCCAGAGAGGATATGCAGAGCACTGTCTAGTTGAGGGCAGAGGGGGCAAGTTAGGCTTATTGAGTGCCTAAACCATACCGCATGCTTTTGGCTGTGCAGGGTTCCTGTTCTGTACTCATAATGATGCACTCAATTTTATTAGGGACATAGGATGTTGTTAGGTAAGTGTTGCTAGTAGATCCATTGGCAGTGCCATTCTTATTGATAAGGGCCTGGAGAATTTTCATGGTAGTTTGCTATGGTATTGGCATTTCCTGGTTTGTGGAGGGGGTGCATGTGTGCTTGCAAGGCGTCATGGTAATTGAATAGGTACCAAAGCCTTGAGGTAGGAAAAGAAAAACTACGCAGGCAGTGAAAACCACTCCCCACATTAATTAAGGAAAAGGAGCCACTTTGGTACCGAGTACCGTAAAGCTCCTTCACCGCGAAACGGAAAGGAAAAATCAATGGGGTAGGTAACTGGGCTATGCATGGTTGAAGTTGTAGAGTTTAATGTTCTTCGTATTCTTTTGCAAACCATTAAATGATGTGAAAGGGATTTCCCCCAGGGCCAGCTGTTTTGATGGAGGTATCAGCAATAACAGAGTAGGTATTGATTATCTTTCTAGCAAGAGCGTCAGCGTATTCATTGCCCATAATATATTTCCTGCGTGGGATATACCTGCGTGGGATTTGCTTTGTGGAAATGAATGGACGATGGTGATTGGTGGATTGCTTTGGCAATGGATTGGAGGACATCTCCCTGGATGTGGTGGTGGTGGAGGTTTGGGTGTGAGAGCTGCTTTTTAATTTAGTGCAATGAGGTTAGGCTATCTGTAGCTATATGGGAGTAGCCGTGAATGATTGCGGCTGCTGTAGCTGCTAGCTCTGCACGTAAGATGGTGCTTGTAATATCTACGCCTCTTGGGTTCACGAAATGTGATATGTTTAAGCAAGGGTGGTGAACACCTGATCCTGTGTCTTGCCCTTCTTCGTATTTTTTAAAGCTGCCATAAGTGTAGGTCCAGCCCCACCAATTTCGTACATTAAGGATCAGATTTGGGCTGGAGCTGTGCTGGGTCGCTTCGTCATTGCTCTGAGGTGGGTCCAGGGTACTATCTTGATCTTGAGATCCTTGTCCTGGGGTTTGATGAAGGTGGTCGCTGGGTAGTTTCGTTACTTTATTAAGGCCAGGGGTCTTATCATTGCTAAGTGCGGTAGGGGTCATTATGAATGCTATTGATTTCCCACTTTGCCTCAGGAATTAATTCCGCAAGCTCTTTCAGCCAATTGTTGTTGCAGGCATTAATGCAGTTCCTTCCTTTCGTAATCCATATGGCAATGATTTGCATATCTTAAGTGTGTTTGGTGGAAGAGCTTTACGGTACTCGGTACCAAAGTGGCTCCTTTTCCTTATTAATGTGGGGAGTGGTTTTCACTGCCTGCGTAGTTTTTTCTTTTTCTTTTGTGTTTGGTAAGTGGCGTCTGTATATTGTTCCAGAGGGGTACTTCGACATATTCAAATTGTTCTGAACGCGTTTGCTTGTCAATAGGATGTAAGACCTCCGATATATAACCTCAACAATTTATTCCAGCCTGCCTCTCTTGCTCCGGAGGGATCCCTTTTTAATCATCAACTTTCGGTTCGATTCAACCTCGTAGTAGGGAGTTTACTATCTCCCCTTGACCTATAAAATACGCCAACAACATTGTAGCAGTTGGTTGCTAGTAGGCACTGCCAATGGTAGGTACGATTACAGACGTCGCATATGTACATGTTTTTAAAGGGACACAGAGCAGATCCAGTGATTCAAGTCCTAGATGGTAGGAGCACATTTCACAGGATGACCAAGCTTTAGTTGTTCGGACACTTATCCAACTGCTTTTGCCAAGCTTTCGCTGAGATGCCCTTTGAGGCATATATAGTGATGTAACCTTACCTTACCTTATCCAACTGCTTGAAGAGGGGCAGGGCCCATGAGCATCTTTCTAAAATCATATCAGGGGGGTAGTGTGTGTGGTATTGCTTCTATCTTTCTGGGGGGCCAGCACCTCTACCCCTTTTGTTGCAAAGACTACACAGACAAACCTCTGGCAGACCTTAATCTGGACTACCATAAAATTAAAAAAACTGACACACAAACTGAATGAACACTCCATCAGACATGCATCAGCACTCATAAAAACAAGGTATGCACTGCAATATAACACAAGCAACAACAGTCAAGGATTGTGTCCGGGTGCTATGGCACACAACCCCCCTGACCCACATTAATCTCTTTCTTATTGTTTGCGCGGTGGGGGGTTGCCTGGTGCGGGCACCTATGTAGCCCCCTCCCTTAATTATGCTGGCTGTGTCACCACTACCAGCGGAGTCTTTTTTTTTCTTTTCTTTTCTATCTTGCAAGCAGGAGGGTATTTTTTTTGGATGGCACGTATACTTTTTGGGGTGGACCCCCCTGGGGGCCCCCCCCCCCCCGACCCCCCTTCCAGTGCCCCCACCAGGACAAAAAGGGTACCAATCTGCTCCTTTTTCAAATAAGCATCCATCTGCATACTCATCAAGACCTAAAACTGAAGTGTTGCAGAGTTATGGGGCAAAACTGAGATACGGACGCCCATGAACACGTGACCTACCAGGCACCTATAACTGGCTTGCACAGTCCCACAATACTTCCATTTCTTCAGATTTCCACTGACTATCTCATGCTGGCACAATCCTGTTAGTTTGGGGTAAATTGCTGCTTCATTGGCTTGACTCACCCAGCGGCCTGCACTCGAGCGCATGTGCCTCTGACTTTTGGACATGTCCACAGCCCCCCCCTTATTCCAATTATATCAAAAAGGGTGCCAATCAACTGGGTTTTAGCTGAGGATTCCGATGATACATTTAAAATTTAGTAGGAGTGACCCTAAATTCTTGGAGGGGGGGTCCGAAAAAGTCTGACACCCCCCGGACGCCCCCATACCAATCGGTAGCTCGCGACGTCAGGATTCCGAATATATGAATTTTAATCGATTTGACACGTGCCGTCCAAAAGTTATGCGCGCCTCCTACACCCTCCTGTTGCAAGTGTAAAATTTCCTATCATATTGTGGTGGACGTCCAGATCATCATAATATCATGATAAAGTGTGTTTATGGCCTCAGTGGGTGTCACAGAGAAGGCCTTCTTGTCTTTCTTGTACGCTCAGGCTCTGATGTATCTTTCTCTCGGCAAAGATTACAGAATAGAGATTCACTCAAAACTCAGACAGTTATAGACTTAACTAATACCCTGGAAATTTCCTCACACATTACTTTTAAATAGAATAAGGGCAACAAAATTATGTACATAAGACAGCCCTGGAAAAAGCAGGCTGGAACACTCTTGACTCTTGATCCAGTCTTAGATCTCACGCAAATTCACACACAGTCTTCCAACACCGGGCTTCATAAATCAGGTTCATCCTATTTCTGTAAAAGTTCTATGACCTGCCGCACTTACAGCTGCGGCAGTAAATAATACGCTGCAACTAGGGCGTGTGACAAATCACACCACCAGGGCTCGGGAAGGTATTCATAACACTTGTGCTGTTGCCTTGTGCTGTTGCCTTGTTTTCGAGGCAGCCAGGTTGGTTATTTCCTATAAATTAGTCAACGGCCCTGTTCTGCATGCTTGTCAGTGTAAATACTGTACTGTACAGTATGGTGCAAGGTAAGAATGACTTAGATGATATTATATGCACAATATTTCAC
>Ga0307948_1003397_pt1 | contig 11759 bp, 2 predicted proteins | sample OrgLakmetagen280_FD_201824 | JGI IMG/M metagenome (GOLD analysis project Ga0307948, IMG submission 201824) | Saline water microbial communities from Organic Lake, Antarctica - #280 | ecosystem: Environmental > Aquatic > Non-marine Saline and Alkaline > Saline | place: Antarctica: Organic Lake...
TTTACACCAGCCGCCTTTGCCAGTCCCGCGATGGCTTGATGGTGCTGTTCCGGGGATGTCATGCCGGCCGGCAAAGGCACGTCCATGGCTTTGTCACCCATCACCTTGTTAACGTCGTACCAGTTCAAGGTCCAGACCACATAACCCGCGTGCATCAGAGCCTGGCGCTTCAGCAGATCCTCGCTGCCTTTGTCGGCGTGAAATTTATAGCCATCCAGAAAAATTGCCACCGGCTTCAGGCCACCGCGAACCGGCCAGATGACGAAATCCGGTTTGCTGGCAAATTGGACGTCTTCGGCTCTGCCAAGGTCCACCTGGGACTCTATCTCATACCCCAAATTCCCAATTGTCAGCCTGTAGCCGTGTTTACCCCGGATAATATCCTGAGACACCCGCACCTTTTGGCTATCCACACAGTCCTGACCAGAAAACCGGGCAAGTGCTTCTGGAAAACGGGCTTCCAGTTCACTGTCGATCCACGGGTTACCGCCAAGCGCGCTCAGGCCCTTTTCGTCCTGAATCCACTCATGCTTGCCTTCTACAATATCCTTAAGCATTTCCATCGCCAGCTCTTTGCTAGTGCTCTCCATGCCATAGGCATTGCGGTATTCCAGCAAGCAGCGGTAGCAGCCGTCCATAGTATTGTCGTAGCAGTCGCAGGCCTTCATTACGTCGTAGGCCATGCGGAACACCGACTGCATGTTCGCTGCCTTACTCAGCAGCTCATGCAGATAGCCCGTTCCACCGGGCACCGAGTCGTACAAAACAATGAAGTGCCGGCGCTCGTCGGTCTCGCCCACGGGCTCACTCTGGTACGCCACCCGCAAGTGATCTACCTTGCCGCCGAAGCGACGTTTCAAACCTAGCTGTAGCGCCGCAACAAAAGAGTTCACCTGTTCTTCGGTGCCACCGGTGGACAGTCTTGGTAGCAGAATTCTCAGGGCTTCGGAGGAAAACTTCCGGTATAGATATAGGCAATTCTCGATGCCGACGTCTTCCTTCCCGTTGGCCAGCTTCTTCGGGCCGCGGGAGTAGCTGCAGGATTTGAGGTGTGCCGCCTCGGTCTTGCCAGAAGCGGCCGCCCGGGATTGCACGGAACCGCACTCCCGGCAGATTGGGAAGCCGGCTCTCTGAATGTGCTCACCGGCCACATCGAAGAACATTTCTTCCCCTTCCCGGCGACCAAAGTTCACCTCCAGGAAGTTGGCTGAACGAATGAACTCGAAACCAAACGGTTTTTCTTTATCGTCCAACACCCAGGTAATGGGGCTGTCCGAGGGTTTAAAATCGATCAGCATCTGCTTGTTGAAAAACACCGGTTCCCGGTCATCCGAGCGGTCATCCAAAACCGCATCCCTGGCGTTGGTGAAAGCATACACCTGGGTCATCTTCAGCATTTTGGTGCGGGCGCTTTCATCTCCCCACTGGTTGGTATGGCAACGGGGACAGGTTTTGTCGTTGAAGCCTGCGTTGGGGTCATCGGCCGGAGCAGAGTAATGACAACGGGGGCAGAAACGCCAATCCTGAATATTTCGGCCCTTGGAGGTCTCTACACGAGTGATTTTCACTTTGCGATTACCGGCGTAAAACACTGACTCCGGGGCCAGCTCCGTCAATGCCGCCTGGGCCGGGCGCTGGTACTCGTATTCCCGTTTGATGAACTCGCGTTCGGCACCGTCCGTTCCAACAGCGTTATCGGAGCGGAAAATCACTGAATGCAAAGTCGCGCCTTCCTCCGGGAATGCATAGTTGGGCAACAAACCTTCGTCGGTAAAGAAATTCAGAGTCTCACGCTTATTCATTCGAATGCGCATCCCCCGGTAACCGGCAGCCTCCCGCTCAAGCTCAGCAATTTCGGCCTGAGTGTGCTCGTCCTGAGGTTGTTTACGCTGCTTTTCCAGCTGCTTATCCAGGTCTTTGATGGTCGTGGCCATCCTTGCACGCTCATCGGCCACCAGTTGAAGGCGGTTCAACAGGTACAATCGCAAATGATTGTCGTCGTATTGAGGACCGCCAAACAGATACTGACGCAGCAATTCAAGATCCTCACCACTCAGATCTGTAGCCACATGCTTGCTGAAACCATCCCATATTTCCTGCATGTTATGTTTCAGAAAATTCAGCAAGGTATAAGGAAAGCGGTCTTCCTGAATCTTTTCTACCGCATCCAGTACTGGCTGTATGGATTTTGGAACCTTGTTGTCTCCGCTAGCCCACCGAGTCCAGCAATCCATGGTGTAAGCCAACAGCTGACGGCGCAGGACATGGCGAGCCTTAAGAAATACCGCAGGTGGCTCGACCGGGGTGTCCAACATCCGGCTAGGATCCGCATAGAACACAAGGTCGTGTGGTCTGCCGTTGGCCACCGTTAACACGAATGAGTTGCCGTCTTTACGGCCACCCCGACCTACCCGCTGTAAATAGTTCGCCTGGGCCGGGGGTACGGAACATAGCAATACACTGGAGAGGTCACCAATATCGATACCCATTTCCAAGGTGGGTGTGGCTGAGAGCAGGTTATATTCCCAGGGTTTATCACCCTTGATAAAGCTGTTCTCCACCCGCACTCGCTCGCTGGCAGCCAGCAAACCGGTGTGCTCGTGGGCAATCACTCGGTGGATTTCACCGTTGCGATACAGATTCCGATATAACGAATCCCGCACAGGCACAACAGTCTCATAGGTTAGCTCTGGCCGTGTTGCACCTATCAGCGGCAGAGCCAGCCAGGATTTCGCCTTACTCGCCGGGACGTGCATGGGCCGGTAACCCGGGCACTCCACCGCCTGAATGTCTGTGGTGATGGTAAGCTGCTCCGGCTTCAGCACCCATAATTTTACGCCGCGCTCATTTATCTCTTTGCCAAGTAAACCAGATTCACAAAGCGCATCCAGGCCCGCCACCAGAGTGTGTTCCAACTGCTTTCGATCAACCAACGCCTCCGGATTCAGGCACGTCAGCCAGTTCTCAAACCAGGATTTTGAGGCATTAGCATGACTCAGAGGCTCAAAACCTTCGCCTTTACCCAAAGCCGGGTATTTTGGCCGCGGCGAGCCGGGCCCCACTGGTGGCATGTAGTTCAGGAATGACAGCAGATAAGCTTTGCCGGACTTCTCGCGGTAGTACCGTAAATCTTCCAAACCTACCGCACCCTGATACACCAGATGCTGAACCAGGCCAATCATGAATCTTCCGGCAGCCTCACTATCAATCCGATAACCTAAGGTATTGTCCACGGTGTCAGCCCAGGTCAATGCGGCTTGAGCCACTGGTTCCGCCGGCCAATCCAGCGCCGCCACCCCCAGACGATTCAACGACCGACCCACCTGTGAACGCCAGGCCAGATCTTCCAGAACCTGCCACAACATTCGCTGCCGAATTAACTTCAATAGCCTCGCTGGCTCTCGGACTTCCCCGGTGGTTTCAAAATGTTCAAAATCTGAGGTAAAGCGTTTGTCCGGCGGCATAAATTCCCGCATATAAAACGGCAAGGCCAAACGCCCCTGCTGGCCGCTATGGTTCAGCCAAAAGGCCTCAAACAACTCCGGCAATTTAAGCAACGGCACTGGTTCAGACTGACTTTCCAGCAATTGCGTCAGCGCCATACGCACATTATTTTGCCAGGTACGGGCTGCAAAGAAGCCCGCGCGATGGGTAGCATCCTGAACGGAGTCGCTGAACGTCAGCAGCTTGCGATCGTCGTTGTCACGACTGCTGAACAATTGGTGAATGGCCACCGCACTCAGGCTGGCCGCACGGGCACCGAAGACCACCAAAGCACTTTTAGCAGAGCAGTAGGGGCAATCGTGCTCGTGGATCATACGATTTACGTTAGCCCGTTTTACCTCTTTCAATTGATGGGGTTTGCTGACGCGGACCAGCGCCTCGTTGCCGGCCTGGCAGCCCTTACACTCCCCGGTGTAATCAGCCGTTGCGGTGTGGCCGCAATCCCGGCATACCTTGAAATTTTCAAGCCCCATGCCTGCCGGCGACACCTTCTCTCCGCGCTGCCAGGGCAGCAAAAGCGAAGTCTCCGGCTGATTACTAAAGAACGCGGCATAAATGGACTGAAGTTCCACCTCAACCCCTTGGTCGGTGGGGTGACTGCTTTCCATCCGGGTCAGCCAAGCCGTGCCATGACACTCCCGACATTGCACCAGGGGCAACCGCACCTGCCGCTGGTCTTTAGGGGCCTGATCGTCACCGAAAGACAGCAATGGCGTTAACAACTTTGATGAGCCGTCGCTTTCCTCGTCCTGATCGTGATTTCCAACCGAGCCTGGTTCGCGCAGCGTACCGACAATTCGCCGCAGTTCTCGTGACCATAATTGCAAGCGAAGCTGCACAAAGGGCCTACCGACTTGATCCCGGGCGTGTGCCATCAACGAAAACAAAGCAATCAGCGCCTGTTCCTTTTGGCGATCAAAGCTTTTGGGAATCTGTGCGGCCAATCGTTCCACCAAATCCCGGAACGTAGGTGTGCCCTTCCCCAGCCTTAATTGCCGCAACAGATTGGCAACCTGGCCATGTTGCTTGAGCTCTTCAGCCAACGCCTGACGACCTGCCAAAGTCATCAGATCCTCTTCGGGCGGCTTACTGAAATACAGCTCATAAGCAGCCAGCAAATACTCCGGAAGACCTTTCTGCAAAGCCGTTTGCATGTCTTCAGGGCCAACGGCCGGATTTGGGTTCAGAAATGCAATATTACCCAGAAACGCTTCAACCCCCACACGTTGCTCAGCAATCACTGAATCCCTGCGAAAAGGGCTGGAGAAAATATCGGAAGCGTAGCCAAGCAAATCCTTGATGCTGTCTTCTCCCCCCAACGTGGCCGAGGTGCCCACACAGACCAGCTTGTCCTGATCCATCTCAAACCGGGCCCGCAATCGACGGATCAGTAGCGACAAATCCGTGCCCTGTGCACCGTCAAATGTATGCAGCTCGTCCACTATCAGATACCGAAGAGTCTCTGGCCCGTTGTGGGCCCAAAGCTTCTGGTCCTGTGGCCGCATCAGCAGATAATCGAGCATTTTGTAGTTGGTGAGCAGCACATCCGGCGGGTTACTGCGCAGTGTTTCTTTGTCGGTGATCACTTGATCCGGCCCCATAACCTTGGTGCCCTGGCCATCGCCACCTACGAACAAGCCTACCCGAAGCCCTTTCAGTGCAGGCTGGCGATAAATCTCTTTGGCGAAACGCTTGGCCTGGTCTGTTGCCAGCGCGTTCATAGGGTAGATCACAATGGCCTTGATGCCTGGTCCGGCCTCCCGTTGGCAATGGTCCAGAATCGGATACAAAAAGCACTCGGTTTTACCGGAACCGGTGCCGGTCGCAACCAGCGTATTCGAAGACTGTTTGTCGGAAGACAGCCTTTGCCACGCCTGCTCCTGATGCGCAAACGGTGGGAACTCGGTACGAAAATCTTTAAAAAAATCGGTACTGGATCCACCGGCCAAGAATGGCAGCCCTACCGACACATAAGGGCCTTTAATAAAAGCTTCCCCGTCTTGCTGCTCCTCCACCAAGCGCTGGAACTCGCCCTTAAAAGGAGCCGTTTCCGTCTCGTAGCCGGTGACGATAAACTCGCGCAGTGCCGCCGATACTTCGCTGGCTAAAAGGCTGGGGATCATGAGCAACCCTTATCTGTTTTTGAACTTATATACTCGCCGCATGTTTGAACCTTCTCCCTCATGCGACCTGTAACCTGCCACTAACTTCCATCAATTGACCCTGTGAAATCAACTCATCCAATAAATTATCCATTCGAGCCCTAATACTTTCTGTGAGTCTCTTGAAACCGATGAGATTGAGAGCCGCCCCCATGCAGTTTTCTCGGTCAACCGAATAGGCATCCTTCACCGTTAAGAACAATGCATAAGAAAGTTCATCCGGGGACACGAATTCAAATTTCCTTTGAGCTGCCGAGAGATCGCTCCAGTCACGTAATTGAACATCTCCAGAATCACTAGTTTTCACAAACTCGCCGTCAAAAAGCACATTTCCATTCCGTTCAAGCTGGTTAATACATTCTGCCACTCGATGCTGAATACGCTGGCCGGCTCGGCTCAACCCAGCAGCATTTACCAAACGGGAAGTCAAAACATTTAGGTGAATCGGCCCTTCTTTTTCTGCGGCATTACGAATAGCGATTCTGAGGTCATTTTCCGGGATTTCCAGAAAATCACTCACAAAGTACGGAAGACCTAACTCATTTTCAGGAATTGTCACGTAAGCAGGAATAGCCCTCTCTTCACGTTGCTCCGCATTTCCCCGGGTAATTTCGGGTCCCTGGTTGTCAGGTGTTGCCGGGGAAATAGAAGCTTCAACACTAGCTCGCCGATCTAAGCTTTCCTGTTCGTTCGCAGCATTCTCTATGGTGAACTTTATTCTTTCAATTTCCTGGCTGGAATTTCTGAACCACTCCGTACTCCAAATTCGATGGAAGCGCCATCCAAGGCCTTCCAGAACAGCTTGCCGCAAGCGGTCTCTTTCCCGGGCGGATGAAGAACTATGATAACTGGCGCCGTCGCACTCCACCGCAAGTAAGTAACGCCCTGGTGAACTGGGATCAACGACTGCCAAATCAATGAAATACCCTTGGCATCCAACCTGAGCTTCTACCTCATACCCGAGAGACTCGATAGCAGCCTTAACATCCAACTCAAATGGCGAATCTGGATCGCGCCCCGTTTCCTGAACGACGGGCAAGTTCCCTGTTTCAGCGTAATTTAAAAATACTTTGAGTGCCCGAACACCAAACACCGAACTGGCATCTGTTCGCAGTTCATCACCGCGGAAGTTGGCAAAGACCCTCATCGCTAATTTCGCCCTTGAAATCAGAACATTCAACCGCCTCTCACCACCTTTTCCATTAAGCGGACCGAAAACTTGGCTGAGGTTCCCTGCAGCCGTTTTCCCATAACCAATGCTTATAAAAATAACGTCCCGTTCATCCCCCTGAACGTTTTCCAAATTCTTGGTAAAGAACTCATCACTTCCAATGTGGTGCTGGAAAAATTTCTCTGTTTCAGGATGTTCCCGCCTGAGCCGCTCTACTTCCATCATGATCACTTCGCGTTGAGCGGCACTGAATGCGACGACGCCTAGGGATAACTGCGGTGATACTTTCGAATGCTCAAGTACGGCCTGAGCTACGGCTTCTGCCTCAATGAGATTCGCTCTGGATTTGCCGCGATCATATATAGCATCGGGCAAGTGAGTCATACTCAAGCCCTTTGCATATGGGTTAGCACCAGAAGTCGGGAAGATCAGAAGTTTGTTCTCGTAAAACTGGTCGTTTGAAACCGCAATCAAAGACTGATGCCGACTGCGGTAATGCCAACTCAACATGCTCTCGGGAGCGCCCCTAGCCTGCATCATCCCAAGAATACTCTCGACATCAGCCGTCACGCTTTGCTCAGCGTCCTCATCACTGATCTCAACCGCCTTACGAAAAAAATCGGACGGCGGCATCTGTTTGCTATCACCAACCACAATTGCCTGATCAGCACGTGCAATGGCACCAAGAGCCTCGGGAGCGGGAATCTGGCTTGCCTCATCGAAGACAACCAAATCAAACGACAGTTTGCCCTGAGGAAGATAAGTCGCCACCGACATAGGGCTCATCATAAATACCGGTTTGGCCTGCTGAATCACATTACCGGCTTCGCTGATCAGTCTTCGAATGGGTATATGGCGACGCTTTTTATTGATCTCCCTGCGAATAATTTCCATCTCACCGGGAGCATTGAAGCTCGGTAGCGATTCATGAAGTTTCCGGACCAACTCTTCTTGGGCATAGTTCAAAGTTGATTGATCGAGTTCTGAGAATTCCTCTATCAAACGTTCGTGACTCACTCGGTCGAACTGCCCGATCGTGTCGGCCTGCGAGTAAGCAGTGTCAACCAGCCCAGAGCAGAAGCTCAGTTTCAACCAGTCCACCACTGCTCGGGGAGAGTATTGCCATTCTCTGACCTCGGGAGTTAGCTGGCCAAGACCTATGATTTTAATCTCACCTTCGAGTTGATTGAAACGCACCATGCCATATAGCTGACTAGGGTTGCTCTGCCAATCAGCGAGGTTCTCTGTCCAACAAGAGAGTGCATCGGTCTTATTGAATCCGGCCGACCATTCGAGGCTGTCAACCAACTCTCCTAGCAACGAACGAACGTTTGCGGACTGGCCCGCCAGCGCCTCTATTTCTTGAGATCGCCCCTTAATATCCGGATTTGCTTCAAGGAAATCTGTTAGCCCCTCAGGCAAGTCTCCTGTCCCAATCTCGTCATGGATCGAAAAAATCCACTCCGATATACGAGCAAGCACTTCCCAATCAGATTTTCTTCCCTGCCATTGCGCTCCGAACAGCAGCGCCCCGATACCCTCAAGCTCACCAAATCGCCTATCGTCTGCCTGGTATTCCAACATCAAATCGACCCACTCCAGCCATTGGGTTGGCTTCCCATCCAAATTTTCTTGGACATAACCTCGGAGTTGAGACTTAGCGTGCCGATAAGCACTGGAGAAAATTCTCCACCACTTATCCACCCTACCTGCCAGCCCCATTCGAATGGGTAACAAATCGGAGCTAAAAGCGGCTTCAATAAAGCGTCGCCCAACGGAACTGCGTATATCTGAAAGTTTCTGACCCAGACCAACTAGTTCTCGAATGTCATCCCTACGGAGCTGCCAATCCTGCGTGCTGACTTTTACGCCTTGAAGGTGCGGTGCCTGCAGTGCTCTTTGGCCCGCCTTGTATACCAAGTCAATATCATGAAACGTATTTGTATCAGGCAGGTGCATAAGCTCAGTCAACGCATCACACTCACTTCGTAAAGATGTGAGCCTATCCTTTACCTGACCGACCAAATTCTGAATGTCCTGTTCCTCCGAGGGAGAGAGGCGACTGCGCCCAGACTGTGCAAACACATTGGCGGACGGTGCTCCAAACTCACTCAAATACGACTCGACCGTTTCAAAAACCCTGATCGCCCGCTGAAGATCTTCCTGTGACCAACTTTTTAGAAGCTCAAACCGGATACGCTTGATGGGTCCCAATGCAGATTTCTTCTGAAGACGAAGCATCTCACCCAATGCCTGAAGATAATTCAGACCTGAATTCAGTATCGGGCGGCAGATTTCTCTGGCATAGGTGTCAAGCTGTTCCCGGACCTCACCCAAGCGACGATACTCAAATTCCCGATTCGGGACATCCGGTTTGCCCTGTTGAAAAGCCGATTTCAGTGATTCGAGTACAGCCTTCTTGCTCGTTTTGTGACTATGTAATTCAAGAACAGCCTCGCCAAGGTGACATTCATCCAGCCGCGACTTCACTACGTCCAGAGCCGCCATTTTTTGGGCCACAAACAAGACCTTCTTGCCCCGGCCTACAGCCTCAGCAATCAAATTAGTAATGGTTTGTGACTTACCCGTTCCAGGAGGCCCTTGAACGATCAGGTTTGCGCCTTCCATTGCAGCAACGAGAGCGGCCAACTGGCTTGAATCAGCGTCTTTTACCAGGTGAAGATTCTCCGGCCGGGCTATATCACGATGCTCACTTACACCCTCAAGAAGTTGCTCATCATTGACAAAGCCCTCCTCCAGCACCTTACCCATTAGGCGGTTTTCTGATACAGAAAAACCCTCGGGCCAACTGATTGGATCCAGATCCATATACATTTGAAATTTTCCGGAAGAAAACAAACCCAAATACATCGTATCCCGATGAACCTTCCAATTCGTTTGTCCAGCAATTGCGTTTTCAACGGCCTCAAAATAATCGTCGGTAATAAATTCTTCCGGAAACTCCGGTAGGGTTACTCGGAACTCACCATTCAACTTTGCCGCTAAAGTCAGGTTTGGTGAAAGCTCCACATCGGTGTAGCTGATCGTGAACCCGGAGCGAGCTGTTTCCCGACCCAGTTCCACTGGAATCAATAGAAGAGGCGCCATGCGTGGTGTTCGAGCATTGGGATCTTCATACCACTCAAGCACGCCAAGCGCGAGATGCAGAACGTCAATACCTTGCTCTTGTAAAAGAGTATGTGCCTCGTTTTCGATCTTGAGCAAACAAGTATCTAGCCTATCGGCCGACTGTGTCGTTTGGAGAAACCGGTCACCAAACCGATCATCGCCAGTAGTCTCCTGGAGGTATTCGTGCAACGTAGGTAGGGCTTCGCCATCGTCCTCGTCGTTATCTTGATCATCCATATAAAGGCTCGGCAGCGGCAAAAAACTCATCGGCTTACGGTTATCGACCAGTATTCCGAAGATAGCCTCTGAACGCTCTTCGACTACCCCAAGGAACTTCATAGTCTTGGGTATACTCAACAGCGGATTGCCACGGAGCCCCATGTCGAGCAGCTCCATCCTGGCAAGTTCGAGCTTTTGTTTTATTGACATAAAGATCTCTCCAAGATCCAGAACTACACGACGCCTAGTGACGTGGGATAGCCAGACATATTCGCTGGGGTTCAGCCTTCCAGCGCATCTTTCAAAAGAGTAGACAGTTCAATCATCTCGCAAAACAACTACTGCCTCTCAGATAACTTACTCATCCGATTGCTAAGCCCCAAATGTGCCCTCAAGGCATACCAGTCTTTTAATAAAGCCTCGTGCTGCTCTTTTGCACCTTGAATAGAAAAAAGCTCCTCATAAGCCGCGTTCAAACGCAACCTGTAGGATTTTTCATCATACGTATCTGTTAATGAGTCACGACTCATTTCACTTTTTATGATATCAATCCGTTGTTTACTCACCATCATTGAAGCCGAGATATTTGCTTGCTCACCAGCCTGCGAAAAAGCTTCTGCCAGTTTCGGCAGCAACGCGAAGAGATCACCAATAAACTTAAAAACATCTTTAAAAAACTGTAGCACCTAACATTCACCTCTTACATGAAATGGCAATCCACTTCGCTCAACGTCATCTAAATTGCAGTAGCGCACTGGAGAGCGTCTCAACTTTCCAACCCAGTAAAGCTAACGGTTTTGGCTGTGATTCTGAACCTATGATCGCAAACTTGGCGTCCGGCCACGCAATTTCGGCCTCGGCGATGACTGCCCCACCAGAGCCAGTAATTTCATAGCCGATTTCCGGTTTCGCGCTGCCCTGCCTTTGATATAACCTGAGTAGCCCCTCAAATGCAGAGTCCACTAACTCAAACAGATCATCCCAACTACTTGCATCACTCAATATATTCTGTTGCTGCCTAAGTTTCTGAATCAGGGACATATCTCGTTGCTTAATAAACATGTGATCATGTAAAGGCTGCTTGCGATGGCAATCGGCACAAAGCGCCTGAAAATTAGCCTCACTATTGTTCCGTTTATTGCCATCTATATGGTGGGTATGAAGAAGTGCTTTATGCTGATCGAGATCGACCCCGCAGCTTTCGCAGACAAAGTTTTTGCTTGCTCTGTAGCGCGCTGAAACCTCCTTCCAGTTCTCCGCATAGTGTCCCTTGTTTTCGATGAACGACTTCGGCAAATATCGAAAAAGCGAGCTGTAATGGGCAAAGAAATTTTTCAAATCGAAATCAGCCAAGATCTCTTTTTGCCACGCTGGGCCAGACACATAACCTCTATAATTAAGATGTTTGAGGCAGTTAATACAAACCCGCAATCGAGCGGTGCCTTCAAGCGACTGAAACGTTACTTTTGAATAGCCAAAAACCTCGAAATCTCCAGATGTATTAACCAAGGCACGATATCTCTGAAAGCGATTGCGTTTCCGCATCTGCTCTAACGTCTGGCAATCTGCCACGT
>Ga0307948_1003401_pt1 | contig 11752 bp, 11 predicted proteins | sample OrgLakmetagen280_FD_201824 | JGI IMG/M metagenome (GOLD analysis project Ga0307948, IMG submission 201824) | Saline water microbial communities from Organic Lake, Antarctica - #280 | ecosystem: Environmental > Aquatic > Non-marine Saline and Alkaline > Saline | place: Antarctica: Organic Lake...
CTTGGCATCTGCATCGCTGTTTTCTTTGGGAATGTCAAGAGCACGCGACATCCAATCAGCCTTGTTTGTTTGTGCGTCACTCCCACTACCAAACGTACGGTGCTCATTTTTTCCACAGAGTGTACTCACTTGGTTGCTTTTCAATACATCTTTTGCAACCTCCGTCGCGTCAGCATGCCTCTTTCCACTGTCTGCCACACCCTGGAGAGCTCCCTCCATCGCGACTCGCACGTCTTGCGGAATCTCTCGTGAAGCAGACTTTTGCTGCCCATCCACCTTTTTTGCGAGGCTCTCTATTGACTGTGTCAGCTGAAGCATCAGCTGCATGGCATCTGGAGCAGCTGACGGCACTACTGCTTGTGCTGCTGCTTATGCTGCTTGCTGCTGCTGCTACTATAGGCAGCCTAAACCCTAGCTACTACTGTGCTGCTGCTTGTGCTGCTTGCTGCTGCTATAAATACTCAGTAGTGTGACATCACACTTCGGTACTTTCTGTACCACTTAAAGGTAGGAGTTACCACGTAACACTCTGTCACACTTCGGTACTTTCTGTACCACTTTAAGGGAGGAGTTACCACGTATTATATTGTTCCAGAAGGGTACTTCTGAATATTGGAGTTGGTCTGATGGTATGGAGCCCAAGAACTTACATAGGTGCGTGACTCTGCGGTAGAGTGATGCGTAGGAGCGACTTATGGTCATCCTTTAATTCCATGAGGGAAGAAACATGAAGGTAGCCGTTGCCTCTGTGCTAAGGGCAGCAGAGTAAATGGCATGCCTTGTTGCTAGATACATGGTGTTTTCATGGTAAACGGGATGGCAGATAGAGAAACCAGTGAACTTGGACAAGTGTAGCGTACTAAATAAAATAATAAATTGCTTATGGAGCTTGGAAGCAGATTTTGAACTCTCTGAGAATCAAGTCTTTTAAAGGATTGTGTGAGTGATGTAGATGGTGCCACCCACGTCCCGAAGGATGGTGTGGAGGGTAGTGGAAGCGCCTTCAAGGATGTTGCGGAGGTGCTGTTTCTTTGCGGCGCTCAGCTGGTTCTTAGGTCTAGTATCCTAACAATGCTTTTTCTGAAGAGTTGGATGCTGAAATTTGATAAGATCTTCAAGTTATTGCTTTAGAGGGTTGGTGGCTCTGCTAGAGACTGGTGATGCTGAGGTGTTCCTTATCTCCCTCAGCTGCCCCATGCCACTCCTTAGTATCTTGAAATAAGCTACACGCAAGAGGTGATACCAAAAGCATGGACTTAGGGATTTGAGACCCTGCTGTCTGATCGCAAAGAACTCACACTACCGGACAGATTCAAACCCGCAGCCCCAAAGAGTCTGGCCTGCTGACCATGGACCACTAGGCTTTCAGGGCAGCTGTCCAAACCTCACCGCCCCGCTCACTTTCTGTTTTGTGTTTTGCAAAGAAGGAAGCAATCAGCATGGTTTCTGATTGGCTGGGGGTAAATTTGTTTAATCTGCTCTGGCACGACTCTTGTTTCAGCTGTTTCAGGGAGATTTGGACAGTAAGCCATTTGCTACAGCCACGAAACAAGGCAGCATTCGCCTCCTGTGTTCTAAGGACTTTTGTTGTAGTACATATCTTCATTACTGTGATATTTTCTAATTGCATGTGTTGCTAAAGAGGATGGATGGGGAGGCGAGGAGGAAAAGAAAAGGCTTTGACCTATTAATCTTTTAAACTACATTGGAAGGTAAGATCATAGGTTCTTATTCCAAGTGTGCATTGTCTTTAAAGAAAAATAACTAGCGAACTAATATAATGAAAATTACGGACTTGCCAGCGTAATTGTTGTAGCCAGCCTAATGAGCTGCCTGGCTGAAATCGCTTGCTTTCTTCCTTCACGAAAGTGAATGGAACCTGGAGATTTGGTTTTGAGGGTATTTCATAGATCAAGGGGAGATAGCAAACTCCCTACTACGCTGGAAAAAGAAGGAAAATTGGAAGAAAAAGGGCAGCAAGAGGGGCTGGTTGGATAAGAAAAGGAAGCAAGGGGGAAGACCTAAGAAAGAATGGGTTCAGGCGGAAAAAGTGGATCCAAAGAAACCACAAGAAGCTGCACGAGGAAGACTAGAGCGGCAGAGCAAAATAGTCAACTGAGAAAACTGAGGCCTGGATACCCACACTACCAAAACAGCACCCAGACACGAAGGCAAGAAAAGCTAGGAGCCAGCCAGGATAAGAGCAAAGTAAGCCATTGCAATGACTGGTGCGCCAAAACAGGTCCAGCACAACTCCCCCTAAAGAAACTGATACCCCTTCAAAGCGTAATAACTAGGCCTAGCTGAACAAAACGGGAAATTCTCCTTAGGGGAGTAGAGAGTACAGAGAAGGAGCACAATTATCCTGAGGATCCGGGGCACAGAGCAGCGGTCTACGACCTACTCTCCCCAAAGCTACAAAGAAAAAGCTTGCCCTACACGGACAGACGGGCAGGGAAACCAGGCGAGGGGGGAGGCAGTACCAAAACGACGTACAACAAAGAGCGTGGCTGGCCAGCAAGCAAGGAAGGAGAGGATTCGCACGACGAGGCAACGTTAAAGGGCTGCAACAACACCAGGCACAACGGAGGTTTGCACTCTTACCTTGAGGTGCTGCTCGTCACAGGCAAAAAGGAAGTATGGTGCAGAACACAAAACAACATCCTTGCCTGATCCGTGCCGATAGTGTCTACAATATATGTGAGTATTCTTGCCTGCTTCCTTCAATTAACGCTGACTGACCTTCTTCTATGCAATACCTTCTTAAAACGCAGCATCTCTATGCTGTGTTTGTTCGTGTACACTTCCATTGCAACATGTACAGACAAAGAGACAGCTGGGTGTCTTAAATCCATACGTACAAGGGTACCGCAAAAAACTCCACACCATCCTACTAGGAGCTACATGCACCATTTTCAGGAGCTGTACAACTAACCTACTGCACAGCCTTGAAGTATCACCTCAGTAAAAGGTCTGCATGCCACGGCACAGCTTGAGCAGCCATGCCTTCAGACCCGCAACAAAAATCATACAGACGAGACAAGACATTGATCGCAACCCCACAAAGTAATTGAGCAGTACTCCTGATGGTGTGCAGCCCTCCTCTGGCTGGTGCCTGGCGCCTCCCAACCACCTGAACCCCTTAATAAGCCTTTCTTCTTTCTTCTTTTGATGGAATGCATGTTGTGTGGCTTTGCATACATTGGATGGTGCAGGACACAAAAAAGCAACATCCTATTCCGTGTTGGTGGTCTTTACTCTTCCCTTTATCAACAATAAGAACAACCTTTGAGGTCTACTCACCTTCCTCATTAGTCAACCTGTGATCAGTTGCGACCAGCCCAAAACCGTTGTGTCTTACCATGCGCACCGAATAATTAGACGCAAAGTCAGCTATCTTTCAATTGCTTTGTCGGTCTCGGGCTACTGTGAGCACTTAGTTTAACCTTACGTGCGCTAATTATAGGCAGTTCTGCCTGCTACATTTACAACCGCAGCTTTATCGCAAGGGCAGTGACGTTTGCTCTTGTGACTTCAAGTTGGTTGCTTGATCTTTATTTACATCTTGGCAAACAGTAACCACCCCTTATTAGCTAGGACCAGCACGAAATATATGGTGACATACAGAAAGTAACATATCACCATCAAGACGCCAAAGAAAAATGTACCAAACAAAAGATGGAACTTGCTAGTAGCAAGGTCCATATATAGTGCATTGCCTTTCACAAGAAGGCTGCTCTCAACTTTATCTGAATTTGCACATTAAGTTCAACATATTGCGTTGTATGCTGTTCTGCATAGGATCAACAAGAGTTAATAAAGATTCACTTCTGCCCTTTAGAACAAGCGACACACAAATGCTCAAAAAGGGACAACTTTCCCGTTCCAACACAAACTTTTCATACAACATGCGTACCAAGATCCATACACTCTAAGCACGCTCTTAAAGTAAGCTACCAAAGAAAGCCAAGCTCTCTGCACTAGCACTGAACATGACATGGGGGCACACTCTCTCAGTAAATCAACCCGGGCCGAACCGGCCCTGAAGTCTGATGGTCTCCACATCTCTGTACGTTTTCACATGCTGATGACCCATTCCCACTCGCTCAAAGTGCCCTCTTTCTGTAACAATCACTGCAACATCTTACCTTCTCTCTCATGTCCTTCTCCCCTCTGAGATCCGTTAAGCACACTGCTTGTACGCGCACACACACACACACACACACACACTGCAGCACACATATAGTCTACACGGGCCCCCCCAGAGGTAAGAATTACACCATGCTATCTGTCGTCCCTTGAGCTCAGAGGCACAAGCGCACGCTCAGGGGGAATTTCCTGATAATCTTCATTGTAGCTTAAAAAAGCGTCGCCGTCGTAGGAGCTCATGGAGTCCATCGAACTACTCATGGAATCCATGGAGGAGAGACTGCCTGGACCGTACACTGCGTCCCAGCGCACAGTGCGCTTTCTTCGGCCCACCTGTGACAACGTAAGCCGCGTGCTATAGCTTTGAAAGCAACGTAGAATCTGTGTCGCTTTTTACTTGTGTGCTTTGTTCAGCTTTAAAACAGGCATAGAGTGTTGCACAAGCATAAATGGCGGGCTGGCAAGCAGTCTGGCCGTGCAAGACGGGGGATAGCTTTGAACCAGGTGAGCGGAATGAACCGGTCCCTGTTTTGGCATTCTGAAATTTGCACTTTTGTAACTTGGAATGTAGACAGCATGCAAGAGACTGCCTCATCAAACGCCTTTGATTGCGCCCATCTGTCTTGCTTGCAAAAGAGCAGTCAGGAGTAAAATTGTTTGGAAGGCTGATACCAACCACTGCTGACTCCCTAAATTGACCAGGCAGTTTATAAAGGATTCAGAAGACGAGGGTTGGGAAAATGGCTTTCAGTCAGGTCAGCCATTCCTGCTGAAAGTTTTGCCCCATAGCCGAAAAGTACATTTAAGTATCCAGGACCCTTAGCTAGATATATCTAAGCACCCCTGCATACTCAGTTTGTGGCGGGAGGTGCCCAGGTGGGCAGCGTGGAAAACCAGAAAATGGATTTCCAAAAGCTCCCCTCTAGCGCCAGCAACTTACCAGGGGTGTTTGCAATAATATTGGGGACATTTTGGTGAAGGTCCGGGGGTCTGGGGTGAAGGTCCAATTTTGACCCCGATTTTGGCAGGGAAATGGCGCATTGAATCGGGATTGTGTACGTTGGCTGAAATGCCCAGCCGATTTATGCAGCTGCGATGAAAGATTAATTAGATGAATATGGTGCGCTGGCATCTTTTTGCTTGCACGGAGCTGGGAGAACCAGCTGTCGTTTGGGACAGATGAGGCTCAAACAGAGCACTCAAAGCACCAGGTGAGCTTTCAGCGCATCAATTTATGCAAAATGGCCATAGCTCAAATGCTTTGCTGGGTGCATGGTGGCAGTAGAGCAGAGCAGGGAAAATTTTGAAAATCTCAGCTGTCGTTGCCCACCGCGGCCCAACCCCAGCATTCCAGACCATAAAACTTGACAGGGTATGCCTTGGGAGCATACTGAAGGGTTCCCAACACCCAGGTGATGGCCAGAAAGCTTGTTTCCAGGGTTTCCAGAAATGCACCATGTTTGCCCAGCAAACAGGCCCACGCACTGAGTTCCATTAGGGGCAGAATTTAACCCCTTTTTTTTCTTGATGGGTATGGACCCTAAAGCTAAAGCTATATGGCAACAATGAAACTGGTGAAATTCTGACCAAAACCCGCATTTCTACACCCATACCACCTTTCTGGCAGGGAAATGGCACAGATCCAGCCCCCCACTCTCACCCTTGACCCCAAACTCAATAATTTGTATGCAGAAGTGTTACATTTATGTATAAAAACCATTGGGTTACCTCAGATGTGCAATTCAGGAAAGGGGCATTCCCCCCTTTTGGGTGGGGCTTAGCTGGGCATAATTACAGGGCAAAGGTGCAAACATGATAAGACTCACCCGCACTGTCTCCTCTGGCGAGCCCTGCACTGTCTGGTTCATTTGGTTCATCATGTTGGCCATCACGTCATTCAAGCCAGAGAATAAGTCCCGCTTCTTCAAGGCATCGGTAGCTGCCCTGCACACACACACACACACCAGTTTTTGCACGCGTTAGCTGATTCACGATCCCCAAATTCTAAACTGGAACCCTCAAGGTTGTGCCGTATGAGCTGTGGTGCACGAAGTCGGACAAAGTTGCAGGTTTTGTCTGCGATGGCCATCAGATCGCTTTGACAATTCACTCATACATTGATCCGCTCCGTCGTCGAGGCTGCTACAGGAAGGCAGCTTGTTTGTACAATGTGCATCAAATCAAACGCCCTGTGCTGTCCCAAGTGCATGCACACAATATACATCAAACACACTGCGTCTTGCACATATAAACTCTACTGCAAACTCACTGCACATCACACATTGTCAAACTCGCCACATCATCATTACGCACGCACGCACGTACGCACGCACGCACGCACCTCCGTGCCATTTCTTGAGCGGGAGAGTAAGGTCTCCTCTTGCTCGCTTCCTCCTGGGCCTCTTTAATGCGACGCCGCTCCTGCACATGAGTTGAGGGGCAAAAAATGATAACAAGCAACTACCAGTGACATATTGCAATGTTGTCCGTGCATACAAAGAGCTGAGCTGTAACACAAGCTTTGGTGGTCGGAGGGGGGTGACACCCCAGAAGGCCCTTGCGGGTGTAACTCCATCAACCACACCCTAAAAAACTCTCCAGCTGGAGTGGTCATTGTGAGTGCGCTGGGGTAGCAGGGTGGCATATTAGGAACCCTGACAGTCATTATGCCAGTTCCCCTGCTTTGATTGTGAAGAGGCAAAAGTGGGCATGAACAAGCTTTCTTAACATACAGCATACTTCATATCTCCTGGAGAGTGCTCATGTACACGCATGCATATTTTGGGAATTCCCCTGCAGTTACTGTTTGCCAGTGTCCTTGCAGCATCAAGCAGCTGATAGCTCAGGCAAATACAGAAATCAGGCAACCGGACTCGACAATCTGCTAAACACCACACCACATACAGAGACGTGGCTCTTACACCCACTTAGCAGTTGTACCCAATGCCATTGTGAGTTTTTAAATCACTGCACAGACCCAAACCACAAACACACCTTTAAGAACTGCTCGGTGGAGGCAAACACATCTCCGGTTGCCCCCTGGCCTGCCATCATCACTCCCACGTTGGTGCGGTTCGTCATCCGTTTCTGCAACAGGAATGCCACTAGTGCGTATAAGTCCACAAGCAGCAGACACACTGACCAAATGTCATGTGTCAGCGCGGTCACTTACAATCACAAACACCAATGCCTGCAGCCATCATGCATTCGTACACAGGCCAAAGAGTGGTCAGGCACATGTGAGGCGGGTCAGTTTTAATTCTGGTAAATGAACACACACACCTGCTTACGAGACAGCCTTTGTTATGAAATAGGAAGCTTTTGGGGCAGGCAAAAAACACTCTACTGGACACATTTGTTTCTGCAGCACGCTACAAGCTTGCATGCAAGGAACGAGATAACCTTGCGTTTAAAGCACTAACACACAGTGTGACGAGTTAATAGAAACGCGCGCGCACGCACGAGCATTCTACACCGGCATAGCTATGTACAATACATTTTACCAACATTTCATCCAGCAACCAACACTACGTACTAAAACAAGGCAGTATCTGCTCCTTGTCAGCCCAGTGGGTGCAGCTCACAGGGAAGCACTCGATGATATGCAAAGACTCACACAAGACAACCAACTGAACTCAACACATCCACCCACCCACCTGCATGACGTACTCCAAGGCAGGAAGCTGCTCCTTGTCAACCCAGTGGATGCAGCTCACAGGGCAGGAGTCGATGGCGGCCTGGTTGTTATCTTCTGTGTCAACCCTGCATGGGATAACAAATCAAACACGTGTCACATCACACAGGCCAGATGAGGAGATGATGCTTGTTATCAACCCTGTTGTACGCAACAACCAAAGCAGCCTTTCACAAATCTAATGCCCTCTGCAATGACCCTGCACAAGAGGAATCCAGGCTTAAGATTACAGGGAGACAGGTGCATGTTTGTTTCCAACTGCGCAACATGATAAATGATAACAGTTTCGACAAATCACAGAAAGGGGCAGATGGAAGAGCGCATGGACGTTTCTACAATAACCTTGTGCAAAATGAAAAGCAGCTCTTGGATCACAGGCAATCAAGCGCTCTGTCTTTGCCCTTGTACCTAGCGAGGGCAAGACGATGAAGCGCAACCCACCATTGGGCAAAAACTCGTGAGCGGCCATGCTCTGGCTCAATACGGAACGTTGCTGGTGCTTGCCATACACACTGCTTGCAGCCAATGCACGTGAACTCATCCACAAACACTGCACGGCTCTCATTGGGGTCTTCGTTTTTGGCCCTCTTTGGCGAAATGCCGGGCATCCATTTGCTCAGCGTCTTGCCTGAGAGAGTGTGTATTTTTGTGCAGGAATAAATGTGCATGTATGTGTGTGTGTATGTGTGTGCAAAAGTGAAAGTGTTATATTTTCATGCGTAATGTGCTATCCAGTGAAATGGTAGGTTTGCGTAATTTTGTTGCTCAGTTTCACCGCCTGATGCATAAATGAGGCCAGACCTACAGCCGCATCGTACGCAGGTGGATGAAAGTGCAAGCGCATGTGTAGGGTAGGTTAGAACCGTATATATACACCATACCTGACCGTACATTTGGTAATTTCCCTGCCATAAATACTGTATATACACCGTATATATATGGTTCTGGCCAACCCTGCGCGTGTGCTAATGTGCTGTGCATGCATGCATGCTATTGAAGCCCGGATTTTATGTGTGCATGTGGTAGCTTGAATAAAGTACCTGCATCAGGCCGGCACGCTGCATCCGTGCGAAGGGCCAATGCTTTTGACACCTCTCACCATTAAAGTCATCTTCCTCGTCCTTTAGCCCCTCTTCAAGCTTGGCGTTGTACGAGCTGCGCTGCTGCTCATTAGACAGCACCTGATCAGAGGGTGGAGCACGGTATTGTGAGTGTGAGTGTGTGTGTCACGCATGTTGTTATGTGCGTGCTGGTGTGTTCATGAGTGTGGGCAAGTGTGCAAGTGAAGGTGCAAAAGCATCTGTGAAGAGCCCTTAAGGCAAGCAGTACACACACTTTTTTAAATGCAGACCTAAAAGCACAATCAAAGCAGGCACGTCTTGCCAACCTCTCCGCGAACGAACAATTAGCAGGGTTTTGTACGTGTCTCAACCTTCTGTGTGTGCCCTTATGGCACGTCGCTTTAAAGGAACAAATGATGCGTGCCCTGAGACTTGCTGCTTCCAATGCAGGTTTGGGGTCCTACATCATACACGATACAACAAGCATTGAAAGGAGGGAAATTTACCTCATACGCCTCGTTAAGCAGCACACAGATGTTGTGGCCCTCCTCTCCCAAGAAATCCGGGTGGCACACCTTTGTAGCCGACCTGTTTGAGTACGTGCACATCATGCATGTAGCACAGAGCAAGAGAATAGCATTGAAGCCAGTGTTGTGACCCTACAATGTACGGTACGGTTGACGGTAATACGGTACGGTACCGTAATTACGGTACACCACCATATTTTGTACGGTTTTCGCAAATTTGGGACCGTATTACGGTCGATTACGGTATGGTCTACGGTACGGTCCATAATTTTCCTTGATTACGGTAAATTACCGTAATTTCTTTACCTTCACTGTGGGCTACAGTGGCACTTGTGCCACTGATAGCTAACTTCCTGCTACTCGAAATGTGTTCCTCAAAAACCCCCTGTCTGAACCACTTCGCTGCATGTCCATGCTGTTCTGCTGCTCCTGCTCCTGCTCTTCCTCAGCAGAGCGAATGCCCTCCAGCCACTTCTCCTTGTCTGACTCAGGGAATTCATCAAACTCAAAGCGTGCGTGCGTGTGTGTGTGTGTGTGTGTGCGTGTGTGTGTGCATGTGTGCGTGCGTGCGTGCGTGCATGCACGTGTGTCCTTCCCCCACCAATTTTTATTCTCCTTCATGGCGCTTGCTTTGCCTGCCCTTGCCCTGCAGGCTCCCTGATGCAGGGTGCTCCCCCACACCCAGGTCTCTGGGCATGGGCAAGCCACTGCCATGCATTTCCACCCTTTGCTTCTTCCTAGAAACATTTGCACTCATCATTGCTGTAAACTAACAAATTATATTGCGTGGAAGGGGGATGGAAAGCTGTAGGTTCCCACCATGAACTTTGACACGCGCCTCAAAATTACTACGATTTACCCACCGTACTTTGTACGATTTGCAACCGTACATGACGGTTTGGACCGTAATCCCGGTTTTACCGTAATTCCTACGGTATGACCGTAGTACGGCATACACCGTACCGTAATACGGTGCAAAATTCTCAATTACGGCGTAAAGTCACAACACTGATTGAAGCCGACCTCTCAGGGTAGGCAAGCACGGTGCCCACAGTCAGGAATCAGAGAGTAGGATGCACAAGTGCGCAGATTGCTCTCAAGCTGCTTGCATGTAAAGCTGGTCTCTTCATTTGCGTTTTCTTCCTGCACCAGCTATCAAATTGATCACGTGATTCTGAGCAAGGCAATCACAACGCATGCACCATGCCGATAAGCAGTCGCAACGCAGTGTAGGTGGGGTGAAGCAATGTAGTTTGGTATATTTGCAGATTACAAAGGTGTTTGTGATCACACGCTTATTTCCGAGCAAAATATTACCTGTAGGCTTTTTTGATCTCTTTCAGTGTGGCATCGTCATCCACCTGCGGGTAAAAACGAGTTACAGAGTGTGTCTAGCATTGAATCACCATGCACTTCACACTAACTTCACTACGCTGCAATTCCTTATGGAATTGTCTGTTAATAAATGCATGTGTGTTAACCTACGTCTGTGTGTACACAACTGTATGCGTGTGTGTGAGTGTGTGTGTGTGTGTGTGTATCTGTTGTGAGTGTGTGTGAGCACGCGTGCACCCATGTATGAGCCAACAAATATTGCACTTCCCAAGAGCACGGCATTGCACGCTCGTCCTGACAACGTCAATGGGTTTACAAGTGTTTAACCAACCTGTAAGACCTCGTAATAGTCCACGAGGCCAGATTTGAGGATGTACTTTTGAGCAGTGTAAGCTGCACTGCCTGACTCCGCAGCCTGTGCGGCTATTCTGCGGAATCTCATTCTGTCCAGTCGTCTCGCAGTTCTAAGCGTTCTGGGTGAGTGTGTGTTTTGTGTATGTTGTGTGTGTTGTGTGTGTATGTGTGTGTTTTTGTGTGCGTGTATGTGTGCGTGCTTTTGTGTGTGTGTGTGTGTGTGTGCACATCCGTGCGTGAATGTTTGCGTGTGTGCGAGCATGAAAGTGTGTGTGTGAGTGTGTGTGTGTGTGTGTGTGTGTGTGTGTGTGTGTGTGTGTGTTGCACGCACCCGTGCATGCGCGCTTGCGTGTGTGCGAGCGTGCGTGTGTGTGTGTGTGTGTGTGTGTGTGTGTGTGTGTGTGTGAACGTGTCTGTGTGTGTGTGTGTGTGTGTGTGTGTGTGTGTGTGTATGTGCACGCATCCGTGCGTGCGTGCTTGCGTGTGTGCGAGTGTGCGTGCGTGTGAGTGAAAGTGTGTGTGTCAGTGTGTGTTTGTGTGTGTGTGTGTGTGTGTGTTATTGTGTGTGTGTGTGTGTGTGGTGTGTGTGTGTGTGTGTATGTGTGTGTGTGTGTGTGTGTGTGTGTGTGTGT
>Ga0307948_1003413_pt1 | contig 11732 bp, 14 predicted proteins | sample OrgLakmetagen280_FD_201824 | JGI IMG/M metagenome (GOLD analysis project Ga0307948, IMG submission 201824) | Saline water microbial communities from Organic Lake, Antarctica - #280 | ecosystem: Environmental > Aquatic > Non-marine Saline and Alkaline > Saline | place: Antarctica: Organic Lake...
GTGTGCATGTGTGTGTGTGGGGGTGGGGGTTGCGTACGTTGTGCATGTGTGTTTTGCATGTGTAATTTGCATGTTTGTGTGTGGGGGTGGGGGGGGTTGCGTACATTGTGCATGTGTGATTTGCATGTTTGTGCGTGTATGTCTTGTGTGCGTGTCTGTGCGTTGTCTGTCGACAGTGAGGGTTTGGGTTTGAGTATGGGTGAGTAATCAAATGGGTATGCCATCTATTTTACATTTTGTAATAAATCTTTGACATGGTCACACTTGAATCGCTTGCTTTCACCTGACTGACTAAGGCAACCTCCGAGTCGGCTGCAATGTCGGCAGTGTCCAAAGCTCGAGTCACGACCTGCTGTGCGCATCTCCTGATTGCTGTGCACGTCTCTTGATTGCCGCGCACAGCCACTTATAGCTCTGCACATCGGCATATTGCCATACACATCTCCTGATTGCTGTGCACGTTTCTGGATTGCCGCGCACAGTTTCTATTTGCTCTGCACATCAGCATATTGCTGTGCACATCTCCTGATTGCTGTGCACGTCTCTTGATTGCCACGCACAGTTCCTAATTGCTCTGCACATCAGCATATTGCCATACACATCTGATTGCTGTGCACGTTTCTGGATTGCCGCGCACAGTTTCTATTTGCTCTGCACATTTGCATATTGCCGTGCAAACTTCCTTATTGCTGTGCATTTGCATGTAAACATCGCAGTGTGCGTATTGTGTGTGCTTGTTCGACCTGTATTTCTGTCCTCTGACTAGGATATCTTCCCATTGGTAATGAGTGGTGTGTAGTGTGGGGTTGGACACTCGCATTGATCGATAAGAAATGTCTAGGGTTGGCCAATGCCGTATGTGTACACCTTACATGACTAGGGTGGGCCAGAACCATATAATTATGCGTATATACAGTGTACATACGGTGTTTTTAGAATGGAAGTCACCATGCATATGGTCATGTAAGGTGCGTATATACGTTTAGTTTCTCTACTAATGTAAGGTGCGTATATACGGTTAGTTTCTCTGCTAAAATTGCCGTATTCCAGTATACGTATGTTTAAGTTTCTAATGTCAGATGCAGCCCCCGCAAGCTTACACACACACACACAAATTTCACTTGCACAAATATTTTTTGTGTGCTTACAGGACGGCTTGGAGTCCAAAAACAACAAAACCCGCGTGGTCTGTGCAGACGAGCTTGCCGCCCTCATTGAGCGGAACGGCCCGAGCCTGTACCGACCATCTGGTGTGTGTGTGTGTGTGTCTGTACGTGCGTGCGTGCGTGTGCGTGTGTTGCGTGAATGTGCTCAACAAAGCACATTAGGGTAGAGAATGCTGCTTTGAACACATACATGTAGGGTGGTTGGGAATCTGACAATCTGGCTTGCACACACGTGCACACACTTACACACACATGCACACACACACTGACTTGACACACACACGCACAGGCATCAAGACCGCTGGTGGCGGTTCGGACAACCTTCTATTATCGCTGGCCAAGCTGGTGGGGGAGCGTGATCAGGCACAGCGCTCGGCAGCGTTGAGCAGCTTGGAGGCTGTCTACAGGATTGAGGGCCAAGGTGTGGAGGCCTTTGTGCACGTTGGTCCCAATAAACCACCGTGTACGTGTGTCTGTGTGTGTTGGTAGGTAATGTGATGCATAAGCTGATATTGTGCAGAGGCTCTCTGGGAGCTGAGCAATATTAATGGCCCCGGAGTGTGAGTGGCCAAAATCCTGGGTACGGGCTTTGGATTGAACTGTATGCAATTGAACAGCCTGGAGGACGTGTGCAATGTTGAGGTGTGGGTGGTGTGAGTCAACGACCAAGCTGAGGGCGCGAGCAAAGGACAGCATCGATTTTATTCTTATGAGTTCATACAGTTGTAAAGCATCAGCTGTTCAGCAGCTTGGAGCGGTGTGGGCATGCATATGTTCACGGAAAGAAGGAAGTTTGTGCGTGTGTTTCAACGGTCCCTTTCCAGGGTTGGCCAGAACCATGTGTATACAGTGTATATGGGGTATCATTGTCAGGGAAACCACCAAACATGCTGTCATTTACGGTGTAAATGTACGGTTCTGGCCAAACCTACCCCCTTTGCTTCACCTCCGTCAAAGATGATGCACGTGTCCTGGTTTTGGAGAATCTGACTGAGACTGTGTGAGAGGTGGAGTTCAAGGATTTCACTTATAGATGTGTGTGTGTGTGTGGCTATGGCCCAAATAGATAACCACCGATACATTACATTCACACCAACCTATGCACTCACATGCTCACACAAACACGTGCACAGGCCTATGGCGCTTGCTGGAAGGGAAAGTTCCAGACTCCTCACGCACGCTCATTGAGGAGCGCCTCAAGTACACAGACAAGCAGCTATCTCGTGCAGGCCTGTTCCCAGGCTACAGGTACGGTCTGTTCTGTGTATGTGTGCATGTGTGTATGCATATTTGTGCTTGAGTGTGTGGCAGACAAGCAGCTTTCTTGTGCAGGCCTGTTCCCAGGCTACAGGTACGGTCTGTTCTGTGTATGTGTGCATGTGTGTGTGTGTGTGTGTGTGTGTGTGTGCACGTATGTGTGTGTGTGTGCGCTTGAGAATGTGTGTGTGTTGCACGCGAGGGGATGCCATGTGCTGCTCCCAGGCTACCTGTGTAGTCTTCTCTGTGTGCACGTGTAGGAGTGTACGTGTTGGTGTGTGTGTGTGTGTGTGTGCACTCTGTCTCTGTGTGTACGAGTTGGTGTGTGTGTATTGACAGTATGTGTGTGCAGGTCACAGACAAGTGGATGTCATGTATTGCTCCCAGGCTGTTGTGTATGTATGAATGTGTGTGTGTGTACGTGCAAAGGCTGTCTAATAGGTGTGCTCATCTCTGCACGTAGGTGCATTATTTGTCTGTCGCTGCACGTTCGCCTGTTGCTGCTGTGTTATGTGTAGGGTTGGCCAGAATCGTATATACACACCGTATATGACCGTATATTTGGTGATTTCCCTGCCACATGTACCGTATATGCACCGTATATATATGGTTCTGGCCAACCCTAGTTATGTGTTAAAAAAGACCGGGTTTATGCTTCCAGAGCACACTCACAAAAACTCGATGCACGTAGTTAGCCTATTTGCAGGTTTGCTGGGTTTTGGTCTCTGCTGGGCTTTGGTGAGGCTGTCGAGGAGCAGTATATGGTGTCCAATGAAATAGCAGTATGTGGTGTCCAATGAAATAGCAGTATGTGGTGTCCAATGAAATAGCAGTATGTGGTGCCCAATGAAATAGTCCACACGTGTCTTTGTCGCACGCAGGGCTGCTGAGTTTGGTGAGGCTGTTGAGGAGCAGCACGAGGCTCCTAATGCTTCCTTTAACCTAAGGGGCTCCGCGCATGCAGCAGGTGTGTGTGTGTGCGTGTGTATTTGTGTGTGCTCGTGTGTGTGTGTGTGTGTGTGTGTGTGTGTGTGTGTGTGTGTGTGTGTGCATGTAGGCATTAGAGCGGTTATGTCCAATATTTCGTCCCACTCTCCAATGTGAGCAAGTCAGCTATCGACCCTCACATCATGGAGTGTCAATACTTGCACACACGCACGCACACAGACACACACACAAACACACACAAACACACACACACAAACACACACACACACACACGCAAGCATACACACACCCAAAACGCAGCAAACTCTCGCACCGGAGGCCCCCCCTCCCCTATGCGTGCAAGCCAGAGTGGCATTGGGTCAGGAGGCCCTCGTGCTGGGCAGCCTGCAGTGCCCACTTTGGGTTTGGGAGGTCTGCGAGGCCAGGTTGCTGGTGCCTCTGCAAATGGCAGCATCCTGTCACAAGTCCGCAGCAGGTGTGTGTGTGTCTACTTGTGTATGTGTTGTGCGTGTGTGTGTGTGTGTTCGTAGGTGCGTGTGTGTATTATCCAGCCAGGGTATCACGGTAAATTTTGCATATTAAGAGCACATCCCGTTGTAGGCTCTGTGTGTATGTGTGGGTGCGTGCGTGCGTGTGTGTGTGTGTTAATACAGATGGCTCATTATCAGGGTATTACTGCAAAAGCTGGTCATGAACCATCTCCATTCACACACTAGCACACACACACACACATATACACACACACACACAAGGAGCAAGCTTTTCCAATTCCGTCACTGCAGTTGTGCACAGCATTGGTAAATGAGCGACCCTGCTTTTCTAAGGACTACTTTTGTGCTCCATCGTGGCACTGCCCTGCTGCCCAATGGACTACTGCAGTGCGCTGTTGCCTGCTCATACACAACAGCAGCAGCATACATACACACACACACACACACACACACACACACTCACACACATACACGTGTTGGGACCCCTTGTAGAAGAACCACTTCTACCATACCACTACGGGTTCAGTGTTGGCAGTCCCTGCAGCACACAGCAGTGGCACATCTTCACAATTATGTCTGAATCAGTAGCAACTGGAGATCTTCCTCTACGACATGGCGGCAGCATGTCTTCACGATTTTGTTTCTAAATCAGGAACAACTCCAGCCTTTTCCCTTTTGCAGCAGCATTTCTAACCCCTACAGCACCACCGGTCCGGAGCTGGCTGTCACTGCAGCCGCCACACACGGCAGTGGCTTGTCTCCAAATTCTGTTCTGATTGGAAAGAGCGTGTGTGCTCCTGCATCCTTTGCAAATCGCAGTGGCATCCCCAACCCCTACGGCACCACCGGTCCGGTGCTGGCTGTCACTGCAGCCGCCGAACATGGCAGTGGCTTGCCTCCAAATCCTCTTCTGATTGAAAACAGCGTGTGTGCTCCTTTGCAAACCGCAGTGGCATCCCCAACCCCTACGGCACCACCGGTCCGGAGCTGGCTGTCACGGCAGCCGCACACGGCAGTGGGATTGGGATGGGGCGCACACCACGAGACAGCAGTGGGACTGATTACTACCATGCAGGTGTGTGGGTGTGGGTGCGGGTGTAAGTGTGGGTGTGAGTGTGAGTGTGGGTGTGGGTGAGGGTGTATGTATGAGTGTGGGTGTGAGTGTGGGTGAGGGTGAGGGTGAGGGGGTGGGTGTGGGTTTGAGTGCGGTTGTGGGTGTGGGTGTGGGTGTAGGTGTAGGTGTAGGTGTAGGTGTGGGTGTGAGTGTGAGTGTGGATGCGGGTGTGAGTGTGGATGTGGGTGTGAGTGTGGGTGAGGGTGAGGGTGAGGGTGTGGGTGTGGGTTTGAGTGCGGTTGTGGGTGTGGGTGTGGGTGTAGGTGTAGGTGTAGGTGTAGGTGTGGGTGTGAGTGTGAGTGTGGATGCGGGTGTGAGTGTGGATGTGGGTGTGAGTGTGGGTTTGAGTGTGAGGGTGGGAGTGGGGGCGACTGCGTGGCCGTGGACATGGGGGTGGGGGTGTGGTTGTAGATGGGGGTGTGCACACGTAAATAGGTGTAGGGCGTAAATACTTCGCAGCGCTGCTCTTTTTCAGCCTCTGCTGATCTGCTATACCTTTACTAGAGCCGGTAAGTGCATGTGAGTGATTTAGTACACATACGCACGCACACACACACACACACGCACACACACACAAACACACACACACGCACACACACACACACACACACACACACCAGCAAGAGGCAGCAGCTCGTATGTGGGTGGCACCCTTACACCACTGCCAACTCGGAGGCTGCCCACGACACACAAGCACACACACACACACACACACACTAACACACTCAGACACACACAACACATGCCCGCACATCGCAGCGGGAGGCAGCTCCTCATCTGCTGGCGGTATGCCGCCCACCACCGCCAACGTGGAGGCCAACAACAACAACTCGGCGATGGCCTTCCTACGACAGACCACAACGTCTCAGTATGGGGGCAGCATGGTCGGTGCTCATTCAGGGCCGGGTGGGGGTGGCGGATCCACAGGAGTTTCGCCGCTGCAGGTGGGTGTGTGTGTGTGTGCAGGTGTGTGTGTGTGTGCAGGTATGTGTGTGTGTGTGTGCACGTGTGTGTGAGTGAGCGAGCGTCAGCAGGACAGATGGTAGATGTGAATGCCTGTGTACTATCCTTGCGTTTGTTTCTGAATTTATTGACATATCAAGCTACCTGAAAAAGGAGAGTGTTCATATATCTGAGTTTATAAATATGCATATCAAGCTACCTGAGAAAGGAGAGTGTCCATACATCTGAGTTTATAAATATGCATATCAAGCTACCTGAGAAAGGAGAGAGTGTATATATCTGAGTTTATAAATATGCATATCAAGCTACCTGAGAAAGGAGAGTGTTCATGTTTCTAAGTTTATGAATTTGCATATCAAGCTACCTGAGAAAGGAGAGAGTGTATATATCTGAGTTTATAAATATGCATATCAAGCTACCTGAGAAAGGAGAGTGTTCATATATCTGACTTTATAAATATGCATATCAAGCTACCTGAGAAAGGAGAGAAAGGAGGCAGCACAAGGGGCACCAGCATTGGTTTTTGCTCCATATATACGGTGGATATATGTTATATTCTGGCCACTTCTAGTGATATGTGTGATGCATGCTACTCTGCACTGTTGTTTGCCCTGATGCACATCCTCACGGTGTGTAAGGGAACCAAATATGTGTGAGCACACATCCTCACGGTGTGTAAGGAAACCAAATCTGTGTGAGCACACATCCTCACGGTGTGTAAAAGAATCAAATATGTGTGAGCACACATCCTGAGGGTGTGTAAGAAAACCAAATCTGTGTGAGCACACATCCTCACGGTGTTTGAAAAAGTGAAAAAGAACAATCTGTGTAAGCTGCACAGTGCGTCTCACGCACCATTCGTGGTTTTCTATGAGCATCACTCGGCATATACTATACAGTTTCACAGCGCTGTTTTTTGTGAGTGTGCTTCACACCACCATTTCTGTGCAACTTAAAATTGTGCGTCCTGTGTGGTTACTTGAAACTAATGCTATGCAGCAACACATAACTTTCTGTGCAACTTGGAAATGTGTGTTCTGCGTGGTTACTTGAAACTCATGCTATGCAGCAACACATAACTTTCTCAGATACACATAACTTTCTCAGATGCACATAACTTTCTCAGGTACACATAACTTTCTCAGATAAACATAACTTTCTCAGGTACACATAACTTTCTCAGATACACATAACTTTCTCAGATACACATAACTTTCTCAGGTACACATAACTTTCTGTGCTGTGTTTGTGCATCAAGGCCCTCAGCCGCCACAACCACCAGCGTTGTTCAGCAATTGCCCTCTGTGGTGTGTGTGTATGTGTGTGTTTGTGTGTGTGCGCGCGTCGCAGGCCCTCAGCCGCCATAACCGCCAGTGCAGTTTCTTTCTTCACCAGCGTTGTTCGGCAGTTGTTCTCTGTGATGTGTGTGTGCATCAAGGCCCTCAGCCGCCACAACCACCAGCGTTGTTCGGCAATTGCCCTCTGTGGTGTGTGTGTGTGTGTGTATGTGTGTGTGTTTGTGTGTGTGCGCGCGTCACAGGCCCTCAGCCGCCATAACCGCCAGTGCAGTTTCTTTCTTCACCAGCGTTGTTTGGCAATTGTTCTCTGTGGTGTGTGTGTGTGTGCATCACAGGCTCTCAGCCGCCAAGACGAGGGTGAGATGCAGCGGGACTTCCACCGCTGCCTGCAGAGGCTGGCAGGTATGTATACGTGTGTGTGTGTGTGTGTGTGTGTGTGCGTGGAGGTACGTGCACACTTGTGTGTGCGTGTGTGTTGAGTATGTGTGTTTCATTGTACACTTTGGCAGCATCTCTCAGATGTGCTCATGCCCGTGCCCTCCAGCTTCTCCGTTCCTCAAAAGCTACTGGTGCTGGTGTGTTGAGCATGTGTGTTTCATTGCTTCTGCTGCTGGTGCTTGCTTTACGTTATCGCTCTCATGTGAGTAGGGTTGGCCAGAACCGTATGGTGCACCGTACATACCGTATATCTGGTGATATCCCTGCCAAAATTACCAGAGGGGGTCAACTGAGGCCCTAAGCAGGGGTAGGGGTACTTTTGAAATGTGAATTGAGTATGTGCGCCCCAGCTGGCAGTTTCTAAACTTGGTACCCAGAGGTAGCCCATTTTGGCTACACCTGAGCTTGAAAACTGCCAGCTGGGGCACACATGCCTATTTGCCCGCGGCGTGAACCCCACATTCACCACCAATTTTTCATATCTCACCACCAACTGACCCGATTTGTGTCATTTTGTATGAGCAGTCTACATTTGTAAAGAATATCATTGCAACAAAAATGGGGCGAAACAGAGCAGTACTTGGCCAGGTACCCCAATTTGGCCCATTTTCCTTGAAAAATCAGCAAAAGGGGTGCCAAAAAGGGTGGAATACCAAGTTCCACCAAATCCGGTTTTCAGCATGTCAAACGATTCCTCATCATAAAAGGAGTACTCCTCTCGTGTTTTGAGGTGAAAAGAGACCCTGGGTAGAGCGTGGTGGCTCATTACGTAAACATTCAGTGCCAAAAAATGAACTGATATTCTGCCCAGACCACTGGGGGGGTCTGTTTGGCCCCAAACTTTGTGAACCATCTACTTATGTTATTTTATTTTGGTGTGCATCAAAAAAGTCACGTTTCCAGACATTTACTCAGTTGACCCCCTCTGCAAAATTACCGTGCATACACCGCATATATATGGTTCTGGTCACGTATTTACACCGTCTATGTATGGTTCTGGCCAACCAAACATATGAGCGCTGTCGAATCCTTGATCATTGCCCCAAGGTTGTGCATCTAAAGTGTGTAAATGTGTGTGAGTGTGTGTGTGCGTGTGTGTGTGTACGTGTGAGTTTGAGTGTGCGTGTGTGTGTGCGTGTGCATGTGCAGGAGTGGTGCTAACAATGTAGTGGCGGTGATGCCAACAGCACGCTCTTGACCAGCACAGCATGCGCACACACACACACATATTCACAAACAAGCACATGTACAAGCATGTGCACACACACGCGCGCACACACACACACACACTCATACACACATGGCCACACACGCTTTGTTGCAATTTCGGAAGTATTGCAAAGGCAGGGCAGGAAATGGCGTTGCTCAAACACACATCACACTTACAAACACACATCACACTTACACACATGCGCACACACACACTTTAAAACGCGCACACACACACACACACACACACTTAACACTTACGCACACACAGGCGATGCAGGTGATGAAGCTGTTTTGCTACGAGCTCATGGACACACAAACACATACACACACGCATACACACATACAGGGGGGGACGTAGAGGAGGCGGTGCAGGTGATGAAGCTGTTTTGCTACGAGCTCATGGACACACACACACACACTCACACATACACACATACAGGGGGGGACGTAGAGGAGGCGGTGCAGGTGATGAAGCTGTTTTGCTACGAGCTCATGGACACACAAACACATACACACACGCATACACACATACAGGGGGGGACGTAGAGGAGGCGGTGCAGGTGATGAAGCTGTTTTGCTACGAGCTCATGGACACTGGCAGCTCCAGTGGTGCGCCTGTGGCGGCCCTGTTCCAGGCCAACATGGATCAAGTCATTGCCATTCTCACTTCTAGAAGTGACGAGGTGTGTGTGTGTGTGCGAACAAGCCCTGTTTCAAGCCAACATGGACCAAGTCATTGCCATACTCACGTCTATAAGTGATGAGGTGTGTGTGTGTGCGTGTGTGCGTATGTGTGTGTGTGTGCGTGTGTGCGTATGTGTGTATATGCGCGTGCGAACAAGCCGTCTGCCCCCTAGTGCTAAAAATTTGGCTGTTAACTGCATGCAGATCTTTGCTTCTGCGTGTGAGGCCGCTGCTCGTCAAGAGGCAGCCAATAGCAGGGCCTGCAAATACGCACTGAACACCCTCATGAACATCTTCCAGTCACCCTCACTGGGCCAGGTGTGTGTGTGTGTGTGTGTGTGTGTGTGTGTGTGCGCGAATGTGAGAGTATGTGTGTACGTGTTTGTGTGTGTGTGTGTGTGTGTGGGATGCGTGAGTGTGTTTATGTGTGTGTGCGTGTGTGTGTGTGCAAAAAAGGCGTCTTGCCCTCTCTTGTCCGTGCCTTCCTGCTGCAAAGAGGCTGGTAGACAATCGCACCTTGCAGCCCGCCACCCATAAATGTGTCCACATCACCGTTTCATTCAATCCCCTGTTTGTGCATGTTGCAGGTCATCAGCAAAGACACCCTACGCCCCCTCATGTCCGTGCTGCTCTGCTGCCTGGTGGATGAGATGGTGGGGGTGCTGCCGGAAGGCATGGCCATGCTCAAGGCCCTGAACCTGCTCATGATGAAGATTCTAGAAAACTCGGACAGGTGGGCCGTGTGTGCTCGTGTCATGTTCACTCTGAGCACTGTACGTGGCTGGGGGTAGAATTGCCTGAACCTGCTCATGATGAAGATCCTAGAAAACTCGGACAGGTGGGTCGTGTGTGCTCGTGGCGTGTTCACTCTGAGCATTGTACGTGGCTGGGGGTAGAATTGCCTGAATGTGCTCATGATGAAGATCCTAGAAAACTCAGACAGGTGAGTCGTGTGTGCTCGTGGCGTGTTCACTCTGAGCACTGTACGTGGCTGGGGGGTAGAATTGCCTGAACCTGCTCATGATGAAGATCCTAGAAAACTCGGACAGGTGGGTCGTGCGTGCTCGTGTCGTGTTCACTCTGAGCACTGTACGTGGCTGGGGGTAGAATTGCCTGAACATGCTCATGAATAAGATTCTAGAAAACTCAGGCAGCTACGTAAGTCTCACTTGTGATAATTGCAACGTGAGGTACTGCTCGCAAATGGGATTGAAGACGCGTCCATGCAAAGGCCCTGAATTCACTCATGATGGAAGTGCTAGAATGCTCAGACAGGGACGTAGTGTGCGCTTGAGTTCAGTCCAATTAAACCAACTGAACTGCTCGTTTCCCTACACACACACACACACACACACACACACACACACACACACACACTCTAGCATCGCAAGCCACTAGGGGTGGGAATTCCTGAATGCTTGGCCGGTGCAGAATCATCGTCTTGATTGCAGTGACGGCTTCTAGTGTCATTCTTAGGATCAACCAGGACCGTATATATACACACGACCATATACGATCATATAGGACCATATACGATTATACATGAGGTGATTTCCCTGCCGAAAATACCATGTATATACAGCCCTTTTCGACCAAATTCGTTTGCTGGCCTCCTGGAACTGCTGCTGGCATCCTGCCACTAACTCATCAATTCTAATTCCTTTAAAAATGAACTCATCTATTGATCTCATAAATGTTCATTCACACAGAACGGCTGCGTTCTCCTTTCTGTCCTGATGGAGCTACTGCTGGCATCCTGCCACTGAATTGTCAATTCCAATTCCTTTGACAAACAGCAACTCGTCCATTGATGTCGCCAAAAATTCCTTCATGTTCATTTGCACAGGACGGCTGTAACCGTTTGCTGACCTGCTGGAGCTGCTGCTGGCATCCTGTCACTGACTCGTCGATATCAAATCCTTGTACAGAATTGGAACTCGTCTATTGATCTCGTCAAAATATCATTCATTTTCATTCGCACAGGACGTCTGTGTTCTCCGCCCTGATGGAGCTGCTGCTTGCACCCCACCACCGACTGGTCTATGCCCCTGACAGCCTCAAATCAGAGCAGGGCTGGTACGACCTGGTGGTGAAATGCATGATCAAGATCACCAAGAACCTGCCTGCCACGGTCCAGCACATCAATGTACAGGTGTGTGTG
>Ga0307948_1003416_pt1 | contig 11728 bp, 11 predicted proteins | sample OrgLakmetagen280_FD_201824 | JGI IMG/M metagenome (GOLD analysis project Ga0307948, IMG submission 201824) | Saline water microbial communities from Organic Lake, Antarctica - #280 | ecosystem: Environmental > Aquatic > Non-marine Saline and Alkaline > Saline | place: Antarctica: Organic Lake...
TTTGGCACTCTCAGCTTTTATTGAGCGAGCCCCTGTCAGACACACTCTCAACAGGCAGCCATCTAATTGCTCTTCACACGAATTGCTGCAGCTACAAGTTGTGACATCAGAGACTATGCTGGCATCATATCTCACACTCACAGATTACTTTTCCTATAGTAGTATTTCACAGCCTCCTTTCCTACAGAAGGCATCCTCCACCCTTCACCATTCTGTGATTTCTTCTCAGGGCCATGCTTCAAGACAGCTCCTCCGCAGCCGTGCAGCTGGGCTACATGCTTCTGGATGCTGAACATACTGGCCTCACCCCTTGGGAGCACCGCCCCCGCCCTTTTGCCTCCGCCATCTCCTACGGCTTGGGTAACAGCAACGTGGAGAGGGCCGTTGCCTGCTTTGCGCGTGCGGCAGAGGTGTGTATGTTTCTGCGTGTGTGAATGTGTGTGTGTGCAAGTGTGTGATGCTTCCTGTAAAAAGCCCTCCCCTGGATGCCTCCTGCCATCTCCTACTGCCTGGGAGACGGCAAATCTCTCTTTGCTCTTGTACCCCTGGACATATGGATTCCAGGCACGCTCTCCATGACATTGGATGTCCAATGCCTTGAGTCCACTGCCCTGAGTGCGTACTCCGTAACACAGCTGCGCTCGTGCTCTGTCTAAACCACGTGAGCATGCACACCCACACCCACACCCACACCCAAACCCATACACCGCATGCACACTCAGGTGCACTTCCCAGAGGCGCTGTACCTCATGGGGTGGGTGGCCCAGCACGGTTTCGGTGGTGACAGTGGCAGCAGCACTGAGAGCAGCGATGAAGGGGGCACTGACACACGGAGTAGCAGCGGCAGTGCACGCGGTGATCCCGTGCTCGCACGCAGCTACTACCTACGGGCCATTGAAGCGGCAGGCGATGCATACAGGTGGGCGTACAAACCTGCACACCGACACACACACACGCATACACACACATTGTACTCTCGCTTTGTGCTCCTGAAAGTGGCCTGAGATAAGCACACCACTGTGGCAAACCATGCACATACATGCATGCGCACACCATAATCACAAAAATGCATACATACACAGGCGCACACTAGCCCCTCGCCTTGCCCTTCTGGGGATGGATATAGACGGGCGTGTAGCTCCATTCTTTGGGCCACAAGCCACTTCACGCCTCTCGTCATGGATGGGGTCGAGATTCGGGCATGTGGCGCGCTTGTACAAGCAAGACACTTTGAAGCAGCCTCCTGTAATTCCAACAGACGGTAGGTATCAGAAAGGGGGCATTGTTTTTGTGGCTAGGTTGCAAGGTTGGTAGTGAGGCGGCAATGTCTGAAACACCATGGTTTTGTGATTTGAACGTGTGTTCAAACACGTAAAGCACAGCTTGCGCTTGTGTTTGTGTTTGAGTTTGCGTATGTAAGCTTGTACGTTTGTGCCCTTTGATATTCAGCTGTGCCTTGAGATGCATACTCACGTGCCTATTCACACTCTCTCCTGCACGTTATCCACATCTGTCATAGGTGTGACAGAGGAACAGAATGCACAGGAGCTCGCAAGTCCTGATACGGAAATAAGTGGGCCCAGTGCTGGCCATAGAACTTGGAGCACCAGCACCGATACCAGCCGTAGCCAAAGCGAAAGCAGTAGCAGTAGCAGTGGGAGCCTAGAGCAGAAGGAGGGGGGCTGGGGAGGGTTTGACGTCGATTTTGAGAACGTGCTGCTGTTAGTCCTTGGGCTGCTTCTGCCGCTCGTGCTGGGCGAGCTGCGTAAGCGTCACCAACGGCGGGGACAGACAGAGCAGGCTGGTAGTGACGGAGGAAGAGGTGGTGAAGGAGAAGAAGGGGTCAGGCTGGTTGGACAGGTTGGGGGTGGAGGAGAATATGAAGGGGGGGAAAGGACGGAGGAGATGGTTGAGGAACACTTACGGCGGTCAGTATATCATCCTTCTTCACTCAACTTGTCAAGGAGGCATCCTCGTGTGCAGGATGAAAGTGAGGGCTAGAGTAGCTTGCAATCTTGATTTGATGCAGACGCGTTTTTTGCATGACAAGCGAAGGACCTGTGAGCGTTTTGATAGAGCAATGAGGGGGGGGAAGTTATTGCCAGGCAGTAACCGGTCAATTTTTGGCAAGGCAAGGTGATTGCGTTTGTCTAATTCATGGCTGATATGTTTATATCTTGGGCGTGCGATACTATTGAGAGAAAAGAAATGACAAGTTAACTTTTTTTGTGGTGTTGCTTGAATTTTAAGTTGAGCCCGAGTTACTATTTGGTTCCTCGCTTTGGACCCGTTAGATGGCTAAGCTTTTCCCTTTGTTTCGCAGGTGATCAAATTTGAAATGTATTTGATGAATATAGGACCCCTGCCTGGCGATCAGCTTAAAGGAGCTTACACTACCCTGTTGGCATGCCCCTTCCAGAGCCCTTTAGCTGATGTGTGCTGCTATAATTTAAGGATTTACAAAGGGGGTAACCGGCAGCCACATATGTTGGGCTGATAGGCATTACTGGATCAGCCAGCGTAAAGTGAACACAAGGTAGTAAAAAAGAACTGGTTTCAGCCAGTGTCATATTGCTCTCTTAGGAAAGTGATAAGAGGTGATGAATGAATGAGAAAGGCAAAATCAGACAATAAAAAGAGCCTGATGGAGAGCCACATTAAGCAGTTCAGGCGTGCTCTTAACACAAGAATGTATAACCCAAGGGGAGGAAGGGCGAGAGCGCCACATTAGAAACCCATGATTGTTCATGCAAACAAATTGGAAGCTGAGTTTATAAAATTTAACATTTGACTTTCAATAGTGCACCAGCATGTATTTTCTAAGAAAAGCACAGAAAAGTGTTGGAAGGAAAAAACTTAACCTCAATTTGATTGAGCCGCTATAAATGCTTGGCTGAGAGCAAGCTTCCTTTCTTCTTGCTACAGGGTAGCCGCTAGTGTGCTGCCATGATTCACAGTGTTGCCTGCTAATTTTTTTGATTATGAGGTATTACATAAAACAAGGGGAGAAAGACCTACTACGCTGAAAAAGAAATAAAATTGAAAGAATAAATGGCAGCAAGAGGGGCCGGTTGGACAAAAAGAAAAGGAGGCACGGGGGAAGGTCATATAAAATGGTTAAGCGGAAAAAGTTGGATCCAAAGAAACCAATGGAAGCTGTGCGTGGAGGAAGAGGAAGAGAGTGGCAGTGCAAAACAGAGGGTCGACTGAAAAAACTGGAGGCCTGGATGCCCACAGTACCAAAAGAGCAAACAGACACGAAGGCATGAGACGCTAGAAGCCAGCCAGGATAAGAGCAGACTAAGCCATCGCCATGACTGGTGCACCAAAATAACAGGCTCCAACACAACTCCCTTCAGCAAGTGTGACTGTGGTGACAGCGATGGTAAAGAGTAAAATGGCAACGGGCCGAGGGCACGTCTAGCTACACCACTGCGAGGCACTCAACATAAAGGCTAGGGAAGCTAAGAGTTAGCCAGGATAAAAGCAGCTAAGCCATTGCGATGACTGGTGCGCCAAAACCAACTCCAACACAAGACCCAAGAGAAAAAAGAGTTCCCCTACAGAAACGCAGCTGCGCCAGCACGTCACTCTCAGCATTACGAGCCCATACTAGGGAGACAAGAAAGGAGTACAGTGAGCTAAAGGTTATGACAGCAAGAGAGTAGAGGGCACAAAAAACTTGAGGATCCTGGGCACAGAGCAGCGGTCTACGACCTACTCTCCCCAACGCTACAAAGATATGAGCTACCCTGCTCTCAACATTTCTAATTTCACTTAAAACAAAGCCTACCCCGTAGCTAGCTACCCAATATATGTGTTTAGACTCAAAAGGTCGTCTGAGCACTTTGCTCCTTAATAATTTTCCCTACTAAGAAAGGGGTTGCCCAGGGGTTTTCCAGACGCTCTCTCAAATACTCTCCTTTTTCATCAACAAACTTTCAGTTTGTATGAGTTTTTTGGTTGCAGGCTTTTTATGAGTTTCCGCTCGAATGCCCTTGATGCCCTCTCGTTGTGCATGTGCTGCTCTTCACACAAGAGTTTTACATAGTTATATTTGCCTCCCTCGTCATTCTTGATATCCTCATTGTGACAGTCCACGTGCCCAAAACTCACAGATAAATCCCCCTCTTTAATTTATTGCCGTCGGTTGGTCCTGGCAGGTGCTTGATTATTTTTACTGGTTTTATTCAGTGCTGCATTGTCACAAACAGCGTTGTGCCTTTTCCCCCTTTTCAAGGATTTTTTTGTAGGTGCTACAAGTCTGATGCTACAACAACAAATATCACACTTTTTGCATGTTTTACATACACAGCCTAGCAGTCACACGTTTTGATTGATGGCTTACTTTGTAACCTGTAGAGGCCTATCGGTATAGCGATGTAACAATGTAACCTTACCTTACATGCATTTTAATGCAATTACTTGCCAAGCAAATGTTGCAAACTACAGTCCAGCAAGGGGGGGGTGGCGAACGATTCTCAGCAGCCTAGACCCTAACCCCCTACGGATGTCAAGTATGGGCCACTTTCTTCCTGACATATGATTCCTCAGTAACCATCCGTGCACACGTCCTTCATCTTGGCTTCCTGAAAAAACTCCTGGGTGTCAAGAAAGGTACTGATACTCACTGCGTGCTCCGCAAAGCAAACAGGCCAGATGCCCATCTTTTTCTACTGGTTCAGATGCACCATAAAATTCTGGAGCAATTTACTCTCTTCAAACAACCCTCTTCTTGAGAAAATTGTGCGGGCTGATTTACTTCTTGCAAACAGAACTTCTTGAAGTGATACATGGACTTACCAGGTTCTGCACGCGCTCCAAGATTTACCTACATCTCAACAGTTTTTGGATGTCATACGATCTCGTTAGACTATCAATCTAGGACACAGTTTGAACTCACTCTACGTGAATATATCATTGGGGGCTGGAGAGATCTTGACATGTTGACACCACATGAAGCTCACCATTCCAGCAGAATTATGAGGACATATCACAAACATTTCGATGTACCTTTGGGGAATACTTCTGGATGGTGGGATGACAGAAATAGAAATCAAAAGCCTGTGTTGCCTCTCTACCTTCGCTTGGACATCCTCAGCAACCTCAGTCGCGCACTTTCTTGCCTTCGCTTTTCTGGCCACATCTTTCTGGTCCAAAGAATGCGTCATGACAGGAATAGAAGGCCTTATGAGCTCAGGATCTGTGACAGATGTGACCGGCACACTATTCAGGATGAGGAACACATTTTGTTGGACTGTCCGCATGAACATCTAGTCAGACTTCGCACACAGCAACGTACAGCTTGTCTTCCCACCTCAGTCTGAGGATGGCCCAGCTCGTTTGAGGACCTTTATGAACCAACCTGATATTTTTGGTGTTGCCTCTTTTGTAGCAAAGTGCCTAGCCCTGTTCCCTTGATCTTTCTAGCGTTTTTCGATTTGGTTACAGGCTTTTTTCCAAGCTTCTGCTCAGATGCCCACCAGAGGCATATATAGCGATGTAACCTTACCTAACCCCATTCTTCTTGTGAATGTGTGGATGGGTAAACTTTTACAAAAGGAAGTCTGAAAGCAACATCATGTCATGTTTGTTGGTGTATCTTAATAAAACATTAAAAAGAGGATGAATTATACCCTGGTCTGAATTACCAATTATGTACGCTGCACTCCTGGTCCCAGCACAGGCAAAACCACAAAACAGACATTCTTAAAATTCCATACTGCATATTCTATCTCCTCACGAAGCACATGCATGTAAACATGCTCAACACGTGAGTGGCACCCAGGCACCTCATGCTGCCCGGCAGCTAGCTGTCTACCGACACGGTTGCAAATGTACGAGTAGGGCAAAGATGCGTGGAGTGCACGTGAATGTCATGATAGACGCATGCTTTTTTGACATGCTGAGTCTTGTCTAAAGCCATATCCTGAACTGAAGGATCTAAATGTGTGTAGCGTGAATTCTCTAAATGCTATCCCCGTTGCTAATGTGCTACATCCACTCCGTCATCCTCTAACCAGAGAGACCTTGCCTCAGGCTTCGCTCCCTACCCTCACCTCTTCTTCCGAACTCTCTCTAACCTATATGCCACCATATCTGCTACAGTCCTGTACACGCCACGGCTGAGTCCGTAAGCACCTCTTATTGGTGCTGACTAACCCATGCAAGCAGCTTGGCCCTTGTCTGCTTTGTCTTGGCCCGCCAATTAGTATTTCCTGTGGGCATGATAAAGGAAAGTGGAACAAGTTGAGAGGGTGTGAAAGCTGCTGAGATCGATGGTGTTATGTTTGGGGGAAGGAGACACGTCATAATTAAAATTTAGGTACGCGATGTGAAAAATGTGCACAAGATAATCAAACATTTTCTGTTTGTGTTTTTTGAAGGCTTGAAAGTGTATACACTTCTCAATGTGTGTGTTTGTGTGCATGTATGGATTCATATGCCTGAGGGCGTACATATGTCCAACTTTTGCCGCATGGGTTGGCGTGCACACTCCAGCACCTAACTGCACCTTGTGCTGCATGCATCACACAACAAATTCTCTGTTGCACGTGCAACTGCAGTTAGGTGCTAGGAGTATGTTTATTAGGGGTGTGGTACATCATTATCCGAGCACCACAGGAGGCGCAATGCAATGCTTTGTCAATGAGCAGGGTTGTGGAATTGAACGCTTATGTAAAATGTCTGTCTGTTAGTTGTAGTTACCAGCTTATACATTGTGCGTGTGATCGTACAATGTGTTCACATGACCATGCCTATAAGTTCAGTGTCTCCGTGACGAGCACCTGCAGGAGGCTCAAATGTGTCAAGCAAGTGTGTTACATGCATGTTTCATTCAAACACGGCACTTGAGCAGGCGCTCTCTTGAAGCACTACGCGGAAAACAAGCAAGCGCCCACCTTCCCTCGCTTTTGCTTGCCCCTTGGCAACCTCTTTTCACACACCCTTATTTGACGTAGCTAATGAATGAATGGCCCACAAACTTTTCATTCATTTCGGCATGTACGTGCGCGTGTGCCTGAATTCAATGCGTACCTTCCCCTCCATATCACTACACATTCGCACCTCATGGGTAGTTCTGGCCCTCTGGGGGCTGCTGCAGCTTCTTGTTCATGGCGCTGGCCATCTCCCGCCTGAGCTCTGTGAGCACTGTCTCCAAGGTGGTCTCCCTCCTCCAGTGCCCCAGGGCAGGGAACCTGCTGGGGTCCACGCGCCCATCCCGCTGGTCGACGGAGGCCATGTTGATCTTGGAGCGGAACCAGACGAGGGGTGCCTGGTCGGGGTAGTTGTTGCCGCACTGAATGCGCAGGGTGTAGATCCGTCCGTCGTGCGCTGTGCCAGGTGGCCCGATGATGGTGCCCGTCCAGCTCCTCATGCTCATATCGTCCGAGTCGTCCATGCCGTAGGACACGGTGCCATCGCCGAAACCCTTCTCGCCCCGCTCCAACTCCTCCAGCAACCGGAAATTGCGCGGTACTAAAACGGACATTTTGAGAAAGCTGTAAATATATTTAGATTTACCCCTCGTCGACGCATATTACCGCACGCGCAGCACATTATGATGTATAATAATTTTGGTTGCGCAAGTGGAAGTTAAATGCAAGGTGCCGCAAAACACACACACACACACGCACGCACGTACACACGTGCACACACACGCACGTACACACATGCACACACACACACACACACACACACACTCAAACACACACACACACACACACACGTACACACACACACACATGTACACACGTGCAAACACACACACACACACAAATATACACACATACGCACGTACACAAGTGCAAACACACACACGCACACGCGCGCACACACACACACACACACGCACACACACACACACACAAACACACACACACACATACGTACTGTGCAGGGTCTGCCTCACTGTATGTTGATTGGATGAGCCAACCCTCAAGGGCATGTGTGCTCTTGAAAAGGTATACGGTGTGTCTTTGTTTGCGGGTGCCATGCCTGTACCTGTGCCTATGTCTGTGTCTGTATTGGTGTCTGTGTCCGTCTCTCTGTATGTTTGTGTGTGTGCATAATGTCCGTTGTCCATGCGGTTATGATTGAGTGTGATCTTACATGTGTGTGTGTGTGTGTGTGTGCGCGTGCTCGTGTGCGTGTGTGTGTTCTTCGGTGTGCGTGTATGCCTGCGTCAGTTCACCTGTGTGATGTGTGCCATAGTAATTGTGTGTGCTTTTAGGTGTATGACAACACTGTCGCGTACTTTTATCATCTTTCTTTTTAAGATGTTCATGTGTTTAGCACTGGATAAAGAATAGCGGTGATTAGGTGTTCACCTATTGTTACGGCGAGTCACTTTTAAAATGCAGTAAAATTAGTGTCTGCCCCTGGGCACTCGAGCTTGTGTGCTTACAGTGCTTTCATCGCACAGCAGGGGTTGAACGCATACGTTTTACCCGTTGTCTCCATTACGCAGGGTTGCACAACTACCGGTCACTGAGGTCCCGACACTCATCCACAAGGGCGCCACAAAAGCTGATGCTTATCTGTCTATGAACCCATTAGGGAAAGTGCCCTTCCTCCAGTGCCGTGAATTGGGGTGCGTGGTCCTGTCAATGCACTCATTAATTGCCTGTGTACTACAGCGTGTACGGAACACAGTTTTCCTTGTTATATAGATTCATGTTTTATGTGTTTGTACGTGTACGGTGTATGTACAGTATAATTGGCAGGATGATTTTCCAAAGTTTAGGTGCTTTGTGATGTATGAGAATCTAGGCCAATGCTACAATAAAAACTCCGCAGGCATTGAAAATTACTCCCCACAACAATAAAGGAAGAGAAGCCACTTTGGTATTGAGCACCGTCAAACTCTACTGCAACAACAATTGAGGAACAGGAGGGTTGCAGGATGGGCCTGAGACTGGCTCCAGATGATGATTGTTAACGATAACAAAAAAAGGGGAAAGGGGCTTTTGAAGGGCACGTCTGTTACGGTCAAGTGTCGCAGTTTATCTGACAGAGTGCATATGGAGCTCGGAGGCAAGACTTTTGACCAATTACGACCCAGATCGTTAGAAAGCTACAAAGTATAAATGCCGCAAATGGTGCCACCCATGCCCAAAAGGATGTTGCAGACCCTACTTATAACTTGTGCTAACATTTTTATCGTCTGCGTGGCTGGCTACAGAATAGCAGAAAGCAGCGCCATACTAATCTACCTTGCATCAGCATTTTCCGAGGCTGGAGACAACTGGCTTCCTTCAGACCCTGCATCCGCCGCGCCTATCCACTCAGCCCTTCACTGTGAGTCTGCTGCCTGTGCACAATTAGTGGTGCGGTGATTCTTTGTGAGAGCGCTGGCTTTGGAGTGCCCCTGCCGCAGGGTAATTTGACTATTGCAAGCTTTGTGAGTACCTGACGAAAAGCCCCTGTGCAAACTGTGTGAGGGGGCAACATCCGACCTATAAACACAATACATAGTAACGAGAGGGCCCTTTTACCCTTATTTGGCTGAGAAATGAGCCTTCGCAAGATGTTTATTGTTCAGCAGCGACCAACGCCATCTTTTTGTGAGCACTAACATGTTAAATCTGACATGTTAGATCTGACCTGAGGGCGTGAACATGGTGCTATAATGATGAGCTGGGTTTTGTTATTTTTCTCCTGCCTGTCTTTCTCCTTAATGCCACCTAAGGGGTCCACAGCAAGCTCGCCTTCACCAAGGCACGGCCTCATGCCAGCATTCCTATGTTCTCTGTAATCCCGTTGCCTTTCTCTCACCTTTCATTCTTTTTACCGGCATCCCAGGGTTTCACGGCAACTTGCGAGCCGGGAGCGCCGGCAGCATCTTTCACCTTGGTGCAATTCCACTTGGGCAAGCAATTGATTTGCCAGCGGCAGCCAAAGCCCTGGCCATTTTGCGGTGAGGTTGGTACATAAAAAAGTGCAAAGCAAAGTTGCCATGACGCGGTTGCCATGATGCGGTTGCCATGGCGCGGTTGCCATGACGCTGAGCACAAACAAAGTGCACACTACAGCAGTTTTTTGTTTAAAGCACATTACAATCCTGTCTGCTAACAAATATTCATAACCACCGTCCTTGCTATGCTTGCCGTCACTTGTTGTAACCCAGAGCATCCTTGTCTACCATGGAATCTTTCTGGCTGAGAGACAGCCCCTACATTCAGGCGAAAGAACCTAGCATTGCAGACCTCCAATTCAGCTGTGAGTTGGAGCAGCTATGTTTGCTGGACAAGGTGCGTAGCAATTTGCCAAGTTCTGAGCCAATTTGTTGCTTAGCTTCAAAACTGGTCCAGGCTGCACCCTTTTGTTGCTTTAAAAATAAAGGTGTATTGGAGAGTGCTCATGAGTCCATTGAAAGCTTTGCAGTCGGATTGCAATTCCTCTGAATTCTAAGGAAGAAGGGTGCTTAAGTCACAACAAATAAGAGGAGCGTTTCCTTGTTTTAACCAAGACAGTCAGATCCACCAATGCCTTCATACAAGGATTTCTGTTACAGTGGGGTTAGTCAGAGCCGTGCAAACTGGTTGTACATGATTGTGTATATGTGTGGAGATATTTTTTGATAAAAATGCATCGCAATCCAGATGTATGTATAGTTCTGGCCAACTCTTAAGTCTGAGACACGATTTATAACACCGACCTCTCAAGTCAGTTGCAAAATGAAAGCAAGCGTCGGTGCGTCCTTTTATGATGGCCATTTTATTAAGTGGACCCTTCACAGATAAGCATACCGGATTTTTGAGGTGGGTGCTTCAGCGTTTTAAAAGGCAATTACGTAGGCATTGAGAACTACACCCCACATTAACCTAAAAAGGGAGCCTCTTGAATACCAAGTACCCAGAAGTACCGTAGATTTCTCTATTTGATGAGAGAAATTAGATCAATGGACTAGAAAAGATTCCAGATCAGGTGTGGGCCTCCACCATCTATTTGTTAAACAAGTGCAGGTGTTGCACGGCACAGACAAGCACAGCATCTTGCAGCCATACCCAAAAGTGAGAGCCTGGATGCAAGCCGTAGCTGGCGCAACGGCACCCCACTACAAAGACGTTCATGTGATCTGCCATAAAGTGGCTAAATTACGGAGCAGCTCGACCCCTGTGACAAAACTATGAATATGTGTTCTTGTACTCATAGCTAGCTTACCTGATTTTGTTCATGCCTGATGTTTGGATAGAGGTCCCTCAAAGTTGTATCCTGCTCCCTTGGCACGCTTCTAACTCAAAAGGAATTTTGTTCTGGCTTGTTAGCGCTGCCAGCAACCCTAACTTAGATCTCCATACCAAAAGTTTTTTCTTGTCTCCTTGATGCCTTCTGTCAGCGCTCTTTCAAGCAAACAAACATCTCTTCCTCTTTACACTTTCTCTTCTTCATACTTCTGTTTCATGTTTCTCATGGGACGTTTCCCCTTTTGGTTAGGTAGGGTGTGGTTACAGGCTTTGCTTTCTCCAAGCTTCCGCGCAGATGCCTCCTGAGGCACAAACAGCTTTACCTTACCTTATCTTACCCTATTTACTTTGCTGTGCCAAATCATGTTCTTCTACTGTGTCAGGAAAGAAGAAAAAAGGACTCAGACAGTGTGTGCCTCTGCAACCATTGGGTCGTAAAAGATACAAACTCTACCTACATTTTTCTTTCTCCTTTTTCTGTTATCAATTTCTTAACCATAACCATATGAGATCATCAACTAAGTTGCATGTCACGCAAT
>Ga0307948_1003420_pt1 | contig 11722 bp, 8 predicted proteins | sample OrgLakmetagen280_FD_201824 | JGI IMG/M metagenome (GOLD analysis project Ga0307948, IMG submission 201824) | Saline water microbial communities from Organic Lake, Antarctica - #280 | ecosystem: Environmental > Aquatic > Non-marine Saline and Alkaline > Saline | place: Antarctica: Organic Lake...
CTCCACCCATCCCCTCCTCTCCAAATTCAGCAGCCGAATCTTCCACTATCAAACCTCCTGCTGCTCCACTTTCCTCCCCTTCCCCATCTACATCCATGCCGTGCTGGCCTCCCCTATCAGCCTCTTCAAAAAAGAAGCCATCGCCAGCTTGGTCGCCTTCCGCATCAGTGCTCTGCAGTTTGAACCGAGGTTATAGTGTACAGAGGGTTAGCGTTACTTAAGGACAGGAACACAGAGTGTAGTAAGTACTGGAGCATCTCTAGCTTGGTCGCCTTCCACGTCAGTGCTGTGCAGTTTGGACCAAGGATTGTGTACGGAGGATAAGTGTAATATACGGTCAGGAACACAGTGTAATACTGGAGCATCTCTAGCTTGGTCGCTTCCACGTCAGTGCTCTGCAATTCGAATTGAGGGCAATGCCTGGGGGAGGGAGGGGGGGGGGGATGTGCTAGTTCGGGTTACAAAAACAATTTGAAGAGCTGAAGCATCTCCCACGTGGTTGCCTGGTACGTCCGTGCTCTGCAGTATGGATTGAGCGCAACTTTTAGAGAGGAAGTCGTGATTTGTCAGTGCACTGCAATCCCAGCCAAGGGTTAGGTTTGAAGGAGCAGCTCATACGTTTCAATGATCGTGTCTTGAGAAAGACCACCTTTTGCAATTTTAGACCACCAACCAAGCTCCCTCCCTGTCACTGCTATTCGATTCACACCCTGAATAAATGCTCCTTCCGCCAACTCCTCTTACATTGATGTACCACCAACTCCTCTTACATTGATGTACCACCAACTCCTCTTGCATTGATGAGTGCATCGTACCACAACATTTGAAACTACCCCCTGATTATCATCTTCACCCATCGCTCCGCATGAGCTCCCTCCCTGCCACTGCTCTTCAGTTCACACCCTGACATAAAGACATAAATGCTCCTTCCACCTCTGCTCCTTGTTTTAAGCTCAATCCCTCACACTGGCACTCTGCCTCACAACAACAATCTTCCTTTTTCCTTGCCTCAGTGCAAGCATCTCAACACACGTATCACGTCTGATGACTGTTTTTGCTTGCCGCATCAACAAGTCTGACAGGGAGTTGACCTGAGCAATTCATCAGCAGTTCCCGCTCCACCTATTTCACTAATTGTTCTCTCACCCCCCCGCATTATGCTGCTTCGGCAGACTCATTTGGCGTTAGTCTACCTGAACAAGCTGTCAGCACAACTCCTGATTCACTTTGTTTATTAGCTGTTCTCCCACCTCCCCGCATTGTGCTGCTTCAGTATGATCTGCTGGAGGGAGTCCACCTGAATAAGCCGTCAGCACAAGTCCTTCTCCATTCACTGACACTTCCTTGCCCAACCCACCTTGTTGCGCTGCTTCAGCATGATCTGTTGGAGGGAATCTAGCTCTGCCTCTCGAGCTTTGTGGCGAGGGTCCCTCTCTCGACGCCAGGCACGGACCTGCATTCAAATACGTCATTTGTCATCACCACTTTATCAGTTTGTTATCAGTATTTAACCTTGTGTTAAAGGATTTCGTCTGTCTGTTTGTGTGTGTATGTGTGTGTGTGCATGGTGTGCGAGCAAGCCCTCCCATAGCACATTTCCCCTTGCTAGCAATGCATGCTATGTGTGCACGTGTGCACGTATGCACATATGCACATACAAAAGATGCACAGCGCTCTGGACCACTTATCGAAATCAGCACGCGCTTCCAGCCTGTACCGACCCGCTCCCTGAGGATGCTCCTCCTCACTCGCACATCGTTAGTAACATACCAGCTGTGCAATTTTGACAGCAGCTGACACACCAACACAAATGGTCAAAGCCCATTCTCTCACCTGCTTCCTGCAGGGTGCTGCACATACCCACTCCATCAATCTCACGTGCAGCTCTCCTTTTGGGTTAAAAAAAGCTGTGACTCTCAGCACACGCGTCCGTACCCTGGACCCACCTGCTCCCTAGAGGTGCTCATCCTCACTTGAACATTGTCGTTACAGTCTGAACTGTGGGAATGCTATAGCAGCTGCGACACGTTTCCACACACAGCAGCAACAGCAGCTGTGGCACATCAACACCTACACACACACACACACACACACACACACATCCGTGCCCTGGACCCACCTGCTCCCTGGAAATGCGCTGCTCGTACTCACGGGCCCGGAACCGCTGTGCTGCTTGCTTGTCTTGTTTGACAGCATAGTGGGCACCGCTGTCCCAATCCCTAAGGCTGGCCTGTGCACGTGACATGCAAGATGAAGAAAAGTGAGCAGTTTGCAGTGTCAACCTATAAGCTCAACCCCACAGTGAGCACGGCCTTCTCAGTCCCGCAGGCTGGGCTGTGCTGTACAGCTTCTAATTAGGTTTTGGCCGGAACTACATGCGATGATGATTGACATGCAGTGCTTTGGCACAGAGACTTCTTAGGTTGCTGTCATATGAGGCGACGAGTGAAGGAATTGTGTGAAAGCTGTCCTTGTCACAGAAGACCCACACACACACACACACCGGGAGCACATGTATGAGACAGTTCTCCAGTAGCATCGTCATGCATTCACATATACACGCACACACACAAGCACACACAAGCACACACACACAAGCACACACACACACGCTTACTATACACAAGTTGGAAGCTCTGACATCACTGGGCCCTCCTGTGCCATTAAAAACACATACACATACGAGCACATACTTAAGCACAGACATACGAGCTCACACACACAAATAAGCACACACGTACGTACTTGCTGGACAAGTTGGATGCTCAGATTTCACTGGGCCCTCCAGTATCATCACATGCACCACAAGCACACACACAAGCACACGCATGCACAAACACAATTAAGCGTGCACATACGTACTTGCTGTACAAGTTGGATGCTCAGATTGTCGCTGGGCCTTGATGAAGTCATCCTTCCAGTTCCAGTCTTGCTGGAGGGCACGCGAGGCTTCTGTGTGTGTACACATGCAATTGTGTGCGTGTGTTTGTGTGTACATGTGTATGTGCACGTATATTTATGCGTGAATAAACGTGAGTGTAGAATGCAGGTCTAGCCTTGCTGAAGGGCACGCACGGCTTCTCTGTGTGTGTGTACATGCAAGTGTGTATACAAGTTTAGGTATATATCATGTATGCCCTATGTGTTTTTGTGTATACGTATGTGATTGTGTGTGTTTGTGTGTTTGTGTGTGCGTGTGTAAATGTGTGAATGTGAGTATAAAATGCCTTTCCAAGCTAACTGGAGAGCACCTTATTTCTGAGTGCATGAGTGTCTGGCGTGCCCTTGCAGGCAAGTTGACGTTGGAATGGAGTGCCGCTCAGTGCTTTCCCCATGATGAAGCTCTACCTTATGTGTCTTACTCATGCAAATAGATACATTGCCTTATCTAATACAGCCAGCCCAAGCCTTCGTGTCAAAAGCACACAATCTGAAACAGACGCAAGCCTATAAGTACAAGCTTTGTGTGGTTAGGCGCAAGCCTTTTAACTTAGTTTCGTTTTAGTTTTAGTAAAGCCCTTCATCACTGATGTACATGCAACCCCCCTGCTGCCAATTTCTTTTGCATGTAACTCACACATACACAAGCGCTTAGAGCCACACTCAGCAACACGTGCTTCTTCCTTTAATGCGCGTGCACTTAGACAGCACAAGCCACACACAAACTGGCACAAGCAAACAGACTATACACTCGTACATGCATGCTCTATATACCTAACACCTATCCAGCTAACACAAACACACGCAGTCTGACACCTATCCAGCTAACACAAACACACGCAGCCAACACACACAGGCACAGCGTGCGTACCTTGTTACGTTGCGTGGCTGACGAGGGTCTTTGAGCAGCGGAAGAAGGGCGGGACCCACTGCGCACATGCAGCAGACATGAAAGTGGATGGAAAGTTGCTCAACATATCTGGCGATATTCAGGGAGCGTCGCTGTCGAAAACACTGTCAAACACACACACACTCTTACACACACACAATCAAGCACCTGAGTTTGGCACAGCGGATGGCCCTGTCAGGCAGGGAGGCAGGGAAGCACTCACTAATGGGCGGAAATAAGCCCGCAACCCCTATGAGCCTGGCCAAACCAGTAAGGATAACCGGGCTTCTTAGAGCATTACCCAAAAGCGCAAATGGGTGAACGTGAGACGGACAATGAATGTGCAAAAGAGGAGAGTAGGGGCGAGTAAAAACCAACCAGAAAACCTAAATGGGATATTGACCTTTCAAGTCGGACCACAGGCAGCAACGAAATGTGGTAGTGCGAGAGTGCGATGGAATACTGCAGCTGCAAAACAACAAACAGGCAACAACATTACAGAAACGATGATAAACCAGCAGTATCATGACAGCAATGTTACAAAACAACAAACAAAACTCTTTGGGGTTGGCCACGTTTACAAAATCACACTGCCACTCTGTGAGTGAGAGTTCAGAGCGTAACGATTAACCTTTGGCACACACTTTTGCTACAAAGGGGAAAAGAAATTGGCCAACCCCAGTTGCAGCAGAGTTCTCTTACTGAAATTCGCCTCTCTTACTCTGCTCTGCAGCTAGCGATGTACACACACCGGCATGAAGACATGCATACACACAGAAAAACATATGCACATACATACAGTCAAAGAACAATTGCATTTATACTTGATGTCTTTTTTATTTATATCATCTGTCTAGGCCTGTTTTCGGCCCCGTATTAGGGAGTTTGCTAATTCCCCTTGACCTATGTAGCACGCCAAAGTTAAAAATCATTTAGAGCAGGCCACACACACTTTCTGAGGTACATGGCAAAGAGCACGCGCAAGGCACGAGGGGAAGGAATGAGTGCAGACACACACCAGACAGATGAGCGCACAAAATATGCTAGCACCCTTAAAAAGCAAGTCGGGGACTAGAGACCTGTTGGCAACAGGCACACATAATAATATTTATTCCAGCACTAACTTGTACACACATACACTCACAGGCACACACAGACGCATACACACATACATGCACTCACGGACACAGACGTTTGTTCACACACACACAGACGTTTGTTCACACACACACACACACGTGTACACACACACGTGTACACACACACACACGTGTACACACACACACACCAGAATGAACTGTTGCCCTGCAGACAGCATTGAGACATACCCCTACAATTTCACAAATTATTGCCCACGTACATTCGAATACTTGCATGCAAGTCAGCTCACAGCACACAAACATACGTACACACACACTCTCATGCACACAAAGCACACACAACAATAAAAAGAGCAACAAGGCAAAACGTACACACACACTCTCATGCACACAACGCACACACAACAACAAAGAGAGCAACAAGGCATACCCTGCAGTGTTGGGACGAGAAGCACTGGCTGGCCGTTGGGGTGCGGCAGAACCAGGACGTGACCCCACGCTGCCACGCAGTGCTGCGCTGCTTGCACGCAACGCTGTTTGTGCACCACCACCACCCCTGCTGCTACTGCCTGTGTGTGTGTGTGCGTGTGTGTGTGCGTGTATGTTTGTGCGTGCACGTGTGTGTGCATGTGCGTGTGCACGTGTGTGTATACCTATGTGTGTGTGTGCGAGAGTATGCAATATGCTCCCATGTGGGCTCAGATAACTTGAAGTTTATAACAGGCATAAGCGTGTGCGTGTGCGTGTTTGTGTTATGGTGCTTTTTTCTGCATTCCTGCTGACAAGAGTCCACCAAACACACTCTGCACGCACCACACACTCTGCAAACACCACACACTCTGCACGCACCACATACTCTGCACACACCACATACTCTGCACGCACCACACACTCTGCACGCACCACATACTCTGCACGCACCACATACTCTGCACGCACCACACACTCTGCACGCACCACACGCTCTGCACGCACCACGATACTCCACACGCCCAGTGGTCGAAAGGTCAGGCCCACCCCCTGCGTGCGATGATTTGTGATGGGTCTTGTCAAAGCCTTGGCCAGGGCAGACATGTGCAAACACTATCCCGGTACGTGAGCAGAGACTCCCCTGCCGTAATTAAGCATTCATACACACCACAACCAAATGGTAATTACTGGCCAACCCATTCCTAGCCTTGTCAGGGGGCTATGGATAAAGGGAAAAAAGTACGCAAGGAAGTATAACCCACTCCCTGCATTAATTAAGGGGGAAAAACCATGCATATATAGAGGGTGGACTCAAGTACGCAAGGAAGTAAAACACACTCCCTGCATTAATTAAGGAAAAGAAACTATGCATGTATACAGGGTGGACTCTGTGGTGCAACTATAACAAGCTGGTTGCCAGCATAGTTAACAGCGTGGCAGCCAGCTGTGCCTGCCAGTCTGTTTGCCATTATTTGTTGCCTCTCAAACACTCGCTCCAAAAGCCTGTAGCCATATCGACACCCATCCCCACCCCCACACTCACACTCACACCCATACCCCCACCCCCACCTCCACCTCCACCCCTGCCCACGCTCACACCCACATCCACACCCACAACACCCACATCCAAACACACATCCAAGCCCCACCCCTACCAGCAGTTTCAGGCGCGTGCTTTTCTGCAGCAGCAGTGCCTGTTACAGCAGAGCGTGCGTTGCTGGCAACATCAAAAGCAGAAGGGGAGGTGCTTGTAGGTGCAGGGGATGAGCTGTAGCGTGTGTTGGGGGCCTTGGCCATGCCCACAGGGGCGGGTGAGGGAGTGCATGGAGATTGCTGCGGCTGCTGAAGGTGTGGGGGGGGGGAAGGTGATGTGGGAGGGCCCTGGACGCCTGACACAACATCTGCGCCCACGGCTTTGCTCTTCCTACAGTGCGTATGTGTGTACATATGTGTGTGTGCATGTGTGTATGCTTATGTCGCATGTGTGTATATGTGTGCGTGTGTGTAAGGGACCTGCACATCTTGTTAAGAGTACCTATGCCACGGCTTTTAGTGTGTGTGTGTGTGTGTGTGTGTGTGTGTGTGTGTGTTTGCGTACGAATGCATGTATGTGTGTGCGTGCGTGCGTGCGTGTGTTTGTGTATGTGTATACACGTGCGCCTATGTGTGTGCAAGGAATCTGCATGTTTAACAGTGCATCTGTGCCTGCGGATTTTCTCCTCCTACAGTGCTTGTGTGTACCTTTGCATGTGTGTGTGCGTGTGAATGTGCATGTTGTATGCATGAGGATGTGTGTACGTGTGTATGTGTGCATGTGTGTGTGAAGGCTACTACTCATGCAGCATACTATGTGGGCTTCTTGCATGGTACACTAGACAAAAAAGAGAGCTATAACACCCACCCCCGTTGTTGTTCTCAACCACCTGCTGCGCTTTACCTCCAGATTTGTACTGCCTCTCACTTTAGCAGCAACACACATGCTCCCAAAGAAACTCGCATACACATAAAACACACACACATCCCTATACATAACAGTACAGAATACAGACACGTACTTTGGGTTGCGAGATACAGATGAAGGTCTCGCTCCCTTTCGTGCTGCCTTTTTGCCTGTATGAAGCTGGTGCGTGCTGCGACGGACCCCTGTGATGTGTATTTGTGTATGTATAAGTGTGTATGTGTGTCTGTGTGTGTATGGGAGTGTGTATGCGTGTGCGCGAAAACATGCATAGTGCCCATTGTGTACGTAAGCATCGTGTTTTTTTGCTGCTGAATTTGATTGCCTAATCGGGCAACCTGCTACTAGCTTGTAGAGGGAAAGCTGTGCGATGCGTACACGCACACACGCACACACACGTAAGTACACAAAAATGCTTGTACAAAGATGCCTGTACATTGCGTACACACATACACTTAAATACATATCAGGCTTGTGCGACTACACCGAATTAGAGGAATTATAACCGTAATTACGGTACCGTACCGTATTTCCTCGGCGCAGAGCACTGCTTTAAGACGGTGGAATTGACCAGTACGGTCCCGAACCGTACAAGACAGTCGTCACCGTACAGTGCGATTTTGCCGTAATTTGGCTGTTTGGCTCCAATTTCAGCCCAGAATAGTTTTTACTTTTCGCACATTTGTTCATGAATAAAACACTAGTTGTTAACCAGTAATCAAGTATTGCGTCTTGCGTCCGACTTTGAGTTTCCATGCAAGCCACTGCTGGGCCCTTCCCCTGAGCTGATGCAGCCCCAACCCAGCCTCGGGGTCATTCAGGGAAGCATTGTGTGGCTTCAACGCGAGAGAGGAGTATGCTGGATTTGGAAATGGGAAGTGTTGGGGAGGAGAGGCCTTTCTGAGGCCATTTTTGCACTGGCAGTGCCAGCTTGGCACCGTACCGTACACCGTACCGTATTGTACCGTTTAAACGGTAATATAAGTCGCCAAAATTTGAAAATACACCGTCTTTTACAAAAAGACAGTCCATACCGTACTCATAGTACCGTACCGTCTGACTGTCTGTGCACAAGCCTGTATCATGATGCATATGCTTGGATACTCAGGAGACTTGTGGATTGTGTACATACGTGCACACGCACATACCTGATATGCCCTTGAATGATTGCACAGTGAATGCTGTCCATTGTGGCCACGCACACACACACACAAGCACACACGCCTGATGTGCCCCTTCATGCTCTCACAGGGTAGTTTTGTATTGCGGTCACGCCCTCATGCACACACACTTACTTGATGTGCCTAAGCGCTTGACGGCAAGGCTGGCCTCCGCAAGGTCGATATTGATGAGGCGGCCTGAGCAGTATTTTGGTTGTAGGTTTTGGTTTCCATCATCACAGACATGGCATGTGCTTCAGACGTGCATTTAGTGTGTGGCTTTCAACACAATGAGTTGTATAAGCTTTAGACATATGTGACAGACTGGCCCTCATATCACTTGTGCGTAACTTTGGGTGTGCACAATCATATCACTTGTGCACAACTTTGGGTGTCAGCTTATCAGATCACTCGTGCAAAACTTTAATTGTGCGTTGTGTATGCGGTGAGCAGTACTTGACCATTTGATCTGACATCTGACATGCACACTGGCAGTGCTTTTGCAAACAGGCGTTACGTGCAGGAGTATTCAACCATTTGGTCCGACATGCACACCGGCAGTGCTTTTGCAAGCGGGCGATTCATGCAGGCGTCCAGTGCTTACTTTTACGACTAGACTATGCCACCTGCTCACTGCAGCACCCCGTGGATGTGACACACAATCAGTACACACACACACACCTCCTGGCAGGTCAACGCCCAGCAATTTCTGCAGGTGCTTACGCACGTATGCCAGCTGCAGAATCTCCTACAAAAGGGGAGAGAATGCAAACAGGCGCCGTGAGCGGAAAAACGTACAGTCATTTGCAGGCGTGTATGCACCTACGCCAGTGCGACATTCTCTACAAGGAGGAAAAACAGAAGAGAGCAAGAGACTGAGGTCAAGCAGTTTGGCAGCTGCCTACGGGCATTCTAGCCACATATTGCCCTGGATAAGGCACACAACGTTTGGTCGTCCCCATGGCTGGTATACCTAAACTGTGCCAATAAGCTACCCACCCAATTCGAATCCCCCTTATATACCTCACCTGAATGCAAGATACTTGATGTTAGATCTAAACCATTGACATTTGCTGGAAATTCGGCATTCTGGGGGCTGTGTGGGGCCCGGTGCATATTTTGCACCCACTTTGGCAGGGAGAAGGTACATTTTTGAACTTGCCACGATCGACCTCTGCTTCCGGATATAAGCATTATAAATTCATTTAACAATTCTGCAATGTCGAATTTGGGACAGGGGTACTGGGAATGCCGGCGAGTGGGAGGCACTCACACAAGAAACACAGGGGGAAAGGACAAATAATAAGTCACTCCACACCTGCTGCGAGATTCAGCCCAGTTTTTGTTACCAGAGTTGCGAGGTTGAATACAGCTTAACATAAAATTGAAATGGGGCCAATCAACGGCCTGTTTGAGTTTTGGTGCAAATTTGTGTAGCGTTACATGCAAATATTATTAAGGGCGAGGATTGGTGCAGTGTGTGGGCAATGGTGTCTGTTTGAACATAAAACAGTTTTTGTTACTGAGTTAGAGCCACCCATTGGGTCTTTCCGCCTGCTTTCTTTGCAGGCAAGTAAGAAAAAATTAGCTATCCAACAACGCAACTCTCAGGTCCCAAAATGGTGAAGGAGTTGGGGAGATAGAGCCAGAATTGGCTTATTGGCACATTTTGACTAGGAAAGGGAGGTCCAGCCGTGGGGTCGACCCTATATACACTCTGAGCAAAGGCACAGGACGTGTTAGCGCCAACATGCAATAAGGGAGTGCAGAGACCTTGGTAATTACATTGCACACAGGAGGGCACTGCAGTCGGAAAAACCACTCAGGTGCAGAGAGGGGAATACAAAGTGTTGGCCAGAACCGTATATGTACGCCGTGTAAGGCCGTCTGGATGAACCTCTGCCAAAAAAATTGTACATACACTGTATATATACATGGTTCTGGCCAACCCTAAAATTGCAGAAATGGCTATATGGTAGCTCAGACAAGGAAACTACTTAACAATCGAGAGAACCTCTTCCTCTGTGGTGTATCAAAAATGGGCATGGGCGTATAAGGTATATAAGGTGAGAATAACAGGAGCTGAAGGAAGCTGACAACACATTTGACTGATTGAATGACAGGTGCTGTAGAGATGCAGAAGACAGGAGCTGTAACGATGCAGAAGACAAGCAAGTTCAGAAACTTTTAACATTTATGACGCATATCACAAAGAGTATAGCAGAAACATACACGCAGCAGTTGCACGCATAAAATGTTCACGCACTGCAAGCTTTGCATAATTTCCAGGGGTTAAGAGCTACAGTGAGGAGCACAAACACAAAACGGTGTACCAGCGCGGGGGGTGTAACCATGCACTGGCCACTCAATGTCGACATGGGTGTGTGTGTGTGTGTGTGTGTGTGTGTTGCACACAGGGTTTTGGCAAACGTACGTGTTGATATGCTTGTGTCTCCTGGCGTTGCCACAGCAACGTGTAATGATACATTTGGTGTTCTAATGCAGCGCGCAATGCATGCAATAGAATGGAGTTTGTGGCACGATAGCAGGTCAATGTGTGTGATGGAAATGCAGTGTTAATGAGGCACCAACTTTTGTGGATCTGAAAGAATGCCAGTGCACAATACCAGCCTGTACAATAAAGAACGTGAACGTGCCAACAATCTGTGTGATTTTGAGTCAGGTGAGCCATTTCTGTGAGAGTTCTTGCCCCAAAGCTCCCACCCAATTCTGAGTATGCAGGACCATAAGCTGGACCTAGCTGAGCAACTCTGCATACTCAGTTTGTGGCGGGAGGTGCCCAGGTGGGCAGGGTGGAAATTCCTGCCAAATAAATTGGATTTCCCAAAGCTCCCCCCTGGTGCCAGCAACTTGTAAGTATATAAACAATGCTACGTGTAAGTATATAAACAATGCTACATGTAAGTATATAAACAATGCTACATGTAAGTATATAAACAATGTTCAATCACTCAAATATTTGTCTACATCCCGGGTTTGAAAGAAACGACGAAAATAGTCCACCTTGTAAGTCTGATTGGCTGAGCTTTGTTGAATAGTTCATCTGGCTTTGTTTGTCGAAGCATCCTGTGCTCGGAAGGGCTGACCAGAGACTTTTAAATTTTGGTTGCTGCCCACCACGGCCGTTCCAGACCATAGAACTTGACAGGGCATGCCTTGGGAGCATACTGAAGGGCTCCCGACA
>Ga0307948_1003427_pt1 | contig 11715 bp, 8 predicted proteins | sample OrgLakmetagen280_FD_201824 | JGI IMG/M metagenome (GOLD analysis project Ga0307948, IMG submission 201824) | Saline water microbial communities from Organic Lake, Antarctica - #280 | ecosystem: Environmental > Aquatic > Non-marine Saline and Alkaline > Saline | place: Antarctica: Organic Lake...
TGGGTGGCTTGTAGTTTCCAAGATTCAGACCCCCATCCTTGCACGAGATTCTCGTTGCCGCTCATGCCTCGAATGCCCCAGCTCGCGCCACCGCAGTCCGTGTTCTGTGCAGTGCAGCGTTTACAACAGCCAAAAACAATGATTGAAAAGGGGTGCAGACACAGAAAGTCCTTGTTGCCATCCATGCCTCAGCTCGCACCACCGCAGTCTGTGTTCTGCAATGTTACAAAGCAAAAGCAGTGATTGAAAATGAGTGTAGAAGCGGTTGATACAGGTTGCCGCCCACGTTTCTAAGGCTGCAGCTCACGCCACCACAGACCATGATCTGCACTGTTTACAGAGCAAAGGCAGTTGAAAGGGAGAGCGTTCGAAAGGGACAAAAACTTCAAGAGGTCATTTCGAAAAACGACACGCCACCCTAGTAACTGATTAACGACAACAAAGGGCGATACAAAGTAAGGAAACCGACATTTTCAGTAACAGCTTGTGCACAGTTGCACACAAGTTCAGCGCGTTCCATCAAGCGCGGCTCTGAAAGCACTCTACATAAGGATGCAGAGACTGCAAAGTGCACATAAACACACACAACAGCAAAAACAGTGAGCAGCAAGTGGTGAACAGGAGGGGGGCCCACGCGCAGTTCTCCATAGGCACAGAAAGCATTCAACCTGGAAGATACTTTGGAAAATAAACGGAACAGGCACATTGATCTCAGCACATTCAGCTTAGAAACTCAATGATCCTGCAAGACAAATTCAGCAGCAAGATCCTGTACACTGCCATTACCTTTATTGCACAAATCGAACGTTTGTGAAATTCCGCAAAAGGTAAAAGGCTTTATGGTTAGGCAATCTTTGAGTTTATATTTAATTACTACACTGTTCCTTTTCAGGATTGCATGAAAAGGATTAATGTATTTGTAACATCTTAATATAAAAACACTGCACACAAACCGTACACAAAAACACCAGAGGGGGTAAACGGAGCAAATGTCCTGAAATGTGACTTTTTTGATGCAGACCATGTTTGATGAACATAGCTAGATGGTCCACAAAGTTTGGGGTCAATCGGACCACCCCAGTGGTCTGGGTGGGATTCCCGTTCAAATTTTGGCACTGAGTTTTCACATTATAGGCCACTACTCCTTAACCAGAGCCTCTTTTCATCCCAAAACAACATGGCAACATTTCCTTTATGATACCAAATCATCCTCGGTTTAAAGAGTAAATTTGGCGAACGGTTGGTTTTTCACCTCTTTGGCACCTCTTTTTTAATTTCCTCTTAGGGAAATGGGTCAAAATGGAGTATGTGACCAACTACTGGGTTGTTTCACTTCATTTTTGTTGCAATGTATTTATATATCAAAAGAACGTCATTTATATAATAATGATCCAGATTGGTGCAGTAGGTGGTGATATCTGGCGGATTGGCAGTGAAAAGTGGGGTTCACGCCGCGGGCAAATAAACAATTTTGCCAATGTCGACAACATTCAAGCTCAGGTGCTATCACTGGTGCTACCTCTGGGTACTGAGCTTGATTGTTGCCAGTCCGTGCCACCATTCTCAAATCACATTTTAAAAGTACCCCCATTGGGGGCCTCCGTTGAGCCCCACTGCACAAAACCGTGCACAAAAATTCTGCTCAAAAACCGTGCACAAAAATGTTGCACAAAACCGTGCCTCGCACTGTGTCTGTGCAGGCCCTTTGTATTCAACATTCTGGTTGAGCACCAGCACAATCACTGATGTGCAAGTGTTTATGATGAGCTTCATTTACAATACACACTCTAGCACGCCAAAATCGGTATTGGCGTACGCCTGTTGACGTGCTAACTGAGCGCCGGCACCATTGTCAAACTAAACGTGCTGTGCTTTGCTTTGCAGCTTGCCACATGTTGTTTGTGTCTAAGTGTGTGTGTGTGTGTTTTGTGTGTGTGTTTTGTGTGTGTCTGCATTGCGTGCAGTGCTTACCTGTCTGATGTACTGACTGAGCGCGAGCACCATCATCAGTGTGTTGGTATCTTCTTGCTCCACATCTTGTGCATACTTGTTGCACATGATGAATACTGCCATTGCGCGGGTGAGGTCTGTACGGAACAGGTCCTGCGTTCATTTGAATGGAAGGAGGATCCCAAGGCCTTTAGAGTCAATTAAAGTCAGTGCTGCACATGATGAATACTGCCATTGCGCGGGTGAGGTCTGTACGGCACAGGTCCTGCATTCATTTGATAGGGAGGAGGATCCCAAGGCCTTTAGAGTCATTTAAAGTAAAGTCAGTGTTGCACATGATAAAAACTGCCATTGCGAGGGTGGAGTCTGTACAGCACAGGTCCTGCGTTCATTTGATAGGGAGGAGGATCCCAAGGCCTTTAAAGTCATTTAAAGTAAAGTCAGTGTTGCACATGATAAAAATTGCCATTGCGAGGGTGGAGTCTGTACAGCACAGGTCCTGCGTTCATTTGATAGGGAGGAGGATCCCAAGGTCTTTATAATCAATTGAAGTCAGCCAACACTGCTTTTACCAAGTACTGTGACTCACACAAATGGAGAGTGTTGTCCTGTGATTCTTAATTGGGAGGTGCAAAGGTCGAAGGAAAAATGCTAAGCCTTGCAACTCTGTTTCCGATGGGCACTGCCATCCTATGCAGGTACTAATCCTGGGACTAGTGCCTTTTAATACTTATTCTTCTGTTCCCTCGCAGTGTTCAGTATAAAATTAAGTTCAAAAAATGTTAACCCCACAGAACTTTGGTAGTTTTGACTCGGTTGTGTTCAGTACAACAAATTAAGATTAAAAATATTTGAACCTCACAAAACTTCAGATCTAGATAGGTAGTTTCAGCTCGATTGTATCAGAGGGGTCTATCTGACCCCCAAAGGGGGTGCTTTTCAAATGTTCCAAGAGTATGGGCCACCCTGTTTGCAACAATCAAATTGCTCCAAATGGTCGCAGCAGCTGACTTTGACTGATCCAAAAGGGGGGGCCCATGCCTAATCGGCTGCGGCGTGAACCCTACTTTTCAGGCACCCGTGTGCTAGATCTGGCCACCCACTGCACCAAATCATGTCATTAAATTGCATTTGACTTTATTCTTTAAATAAATATCATTGCAACAAGAATGAGGGGAAAAGATTCAATGATTGGTGAGATACAGAATTCCAGCCATTGCCCTTAGAGAAAATCAGCCAAGGTGGTGCCAAAAAGGTCATTTTTTGACCTCCTTGTATATTATTTTTGAACATGCAGGATGGTCGCATGGTATAAGGAAGTCATAAATACCTAGTTTTGGGAATGAAAAATGGTCCCAGGGCGGAGCTGTGGGCCCATTTAAGGTGATCTGAGGCCAGAAGTGTGATCTGGGGTCATCCGAAATTTCACCATTTTTTTGTGATCTTTCTTGACAATATTTAGGTTGACATGGTTGCATGTGGGAAAGAAAATCAGGAAGGAACATCTCCTGCAATTTGGCCAGTCAACCCCCTCTGCGATTGTATTCATGATAAGATGTCATTTTTTGCTATTAAAACCCGTAATGGATATCAGCACTGGACAGAGAGCAGAGCACACAGAAACGCCCAAAATCTGCAAAAGTTTGCAAATTATGTACCAATTGGCCTCGCACACTCAACTGCCTGAAAGCAGGTCACCTATACGTTAAGTGCTTGAGCACCTCACACATATGTTCAGTGTTGAGCACCTCACACAGGGACAGTTGCAAAACTGTCACAGCAGTGCATTAAACAACAATTTATATCAAGGCCCAACTTGACTCAACTCGACTCAAATAGAATGAAATCATATTGACGGTGATTGTATATGGTAGTGATGAAAAGGATAAACTGCATACACCTCACTCATCTCACCCCAACTCAATCAAATCGAATCAAGTACATCATACCACATCAACAGGTAGTGATGAAAATGAACTAACTGCGCATACCTCAACCACAAAAGGGGAGCCGTGGAGGTAGGACATGTTCTCTGAGGCCTTGTGGCTGGACATCATGACCCGCATGTCAGGCCCTGGCTCCACCGGACGTAGAATTACAAGCTTCATCTCTTGAAGCCCGTGGTCTGCATGGTTGAGAACAGGAATTAGTTGAACATGTGTGTATGTGTGCATGACATTCACAAGCTTCACTCCTTGAAGCCTGCATGGTTGAGAAAGGGACGTCACACACGTGTGCGTGTGTGTGCATGATGGTGTTGTGAGCGAGCTCTGAGGGCTAAGAGTTGTTCATGATATCTAAAGTTACATGTTTTATAGCCTACAAGTGTGCGCACATGTGGAGCAATATGCAATTTGAACTAGTCCATATAGTGTATGTGAGAACGTGACGCAGTGTGTGAAGTAGTGCAATGGAATAAGATGAGCATATGCATGTCACACGGTGGAGCCTAGTCATCCTTATGGATAATATGAGGGTGTACATTTGCAAGCATAAGTATTTATTTCAAACACGCACGCAATAAGAAACGTGTGCACTGTAATACGCACGAACACACACACACACACACACACACACACACACACACACACACGCACATACACACACACACACACACGCACATACACACACACACAGAGAGAGAGAGAGAGAGAGAGAGAGAGAGAGAGAGAGAGAGAGAGAGAGAGAGAGAGAGAGAAAGAGAGAGAGAGAGAGAGAGAAATTATCACATGCACACACATACACAGATATTATCACATGCAGCCAAACACAACACACACATACACACATACACATACACACACCTGGAGCAAAAAACTCGTCTGCAAACATCTTGATGGTCTTGTGGTTGGTATGCCCCATGAGGACCACATGCTCCCCAAAACTATGAGCTGTGTGGCCCCTCCGCATTGAAGGCGTGATGGACTCCATGACCGAGTTTAGGGCTGACACCTGTTAAATTCAAATGTGTGATGGACTCCATGACTGAGTTTAGGGCTGATACATTCAATATTCGAAAGAGTGATGGATTCCATGACTGAGTTCAGGTCTGACACCTTTTAAATCCAAAAGAGTGATGGACTCCATGACTGAGTTTAGGGCTGACACCTTATATATTCGAAAGAGTGATGGATTCCTTGATGGACTCCATGACCGAGTTCAGGGCTGACACCTTGAATATTTGAAAGAGTGATAGATTTCGTGATGGACTCCATGACCGAGTTCAGGGCTGACACCTGAATTGTTCAAATTGGTGCAAGTGCCCAGGTTGGAATGGGAGAGAGAGCATACAAGTGGGAAGAACAATGAACAAAGACATAATTAGTGCTGCGTTCAGAATTGCACAGGACAGAGGGCACAGCAAGCTTGCTCACACGATTGACGCAACATTTTGTTCACTGAAGTAGCATTGGATGCAAGGGAGAACGGCACTAAAGGGTGCACACACACAGATGCACACACACACAGAGACTGGAACATACACACACACACACACACATACAACACATGCACACAGACTGGCACACATACACACACATATATTCAGGTAAGAGGAAGCAAGTGGAAAACACACAAGGTATGGCAAGACTCATAGGGTAAAGTTGGCCAGAACCATATATACACGTTGTATGTACGCTATGTTTGCGGGGAAATCACCAAATTTACGGTCATATGCGGTTAATATATAGGGTTCTGGCCAACCCTAGGTACGAGGCAAACAAGCTCTCAGGAAATACACTGTTTGATTTAATAGGCGGACGTAAATCGCGACAGACAAGCAAGCAAGAGTGTGTGCACGCGATGACAATGCACACACTTTGATTTGTCACCAGCATGCATGCATCACCTGAACTATAGCAAAAGTGCGCATTTAAGTGTAAGAAACAGCAAGCACACAAACACGTGCTGGGGCTCAATCAGCACAGCCCACAAGCACACGGGCACAAGCTCAATTCCATGCATTAACATGGAAACACTCGATACATACATAGGGTTGGCCAAAACCATATTCATACGGTGTATATATATACGGTAGACCGTGCGTCCACGATCAATTGGCAAGGAAACAAAATTTTATGAGAATTCTCAGAGCCCTCTCCAAACTGCATTTTAATTAATATAATGATAATTTTTGGTTGGGCATCAGGGGTACAAACACACACAGGTGAAGTGCCCTTTACGAATATCAAAATCAACCCTAAGATGTTTCTCCGAAATGAAAACGAACAGTCTTACAAAGAGATCGTGGACACACTGTACTCGGCAAGGATTTAACCAAATATACGGTCATATACGGCATATACATGGTACTGGCCAACCCTACACATGCACGCAAAGTGGTTCTTAACTGGCACACAACGTCCTAAACACACACACACACACACACACACACACACACACACACACACACACACACACATACACACACACACATACACACACACAGAGACACACACAAACACGCACACATGCACGTGCACTCGCACTTGCACATGCACAAGCAAACAGACACACGCGCACACAGAAGTAAACGCACGAGCAGCCTCACCTTGGCTGGCACGACCACTAGGATGATTGCTGCAGGCAGGGAAAAAATTTATGTAGGTGAGTGATGGCACACATTAGGGCTTCGGCAGTGGTGAATTGAAGCATTTCATTGGCTGGCTTGATAAACAAATGACAATTGCGGCAGAAGCAGGAGGAAATGACCGTAACCCAAGATTTGAGCGCAGGGTAGGCACATTAGCACATAAGTAGGGTTGGCCGGAACCATACACCTATATGGTGTGTATACGGTAATTTTGGCAGGAATTTCATCATATATGCGGTCAGATACGGCACAAATATACGGTTCTGGCCAGCCTAACACATAAGCAAGTCGGTCGGGTCTAAAACATCAAGATATCGTAATACATAGAGACTGTGTAAGGCCACAGGACACGAGTTATAAACAAGTGGACTGTGTAAGGCCACATTACACGAGTTATAAACATATAGACTGTGCGAGGCTGCAGAGCACAAATGATAAACACTGTGCATGACCATACATCTGGAGATTCCCTGCCCCGGAATTGCGTGTGTGCGGCACTGGCCAGCACAAACGATAAACACTGTGCATGACCGTACATCTGGAGATTCCCTGCCCCAGAATTTGAGTTTGTGTGGAGCTGGCCAGCCCTACAGATAATGCTACGAGTACGGTTGGCCAAAACCGTATATATACGCCACATCTGACTGTATATATGATGAAATCCCTGCCAAAATCACCGTATACACACCGTACATATATATGGTTCTGGCCAACCCTAGCTGTGAGGCTTTGTGACAGAAGAGAGGGTCACACAAACTAGGTAATTTGCTCTATTTATAGAGGGTGCGAATGCTGGCTAGCTGGCAAGGGTGCCGACAAGGATGCTGGCAAAAGTGGTACGTTATGTAGTTTTCCCTCTTGTACATGCCTAGGAGGTGCCCTGAGCATGGTAACTGCTACCAAGGGTGCTGGCGAGAATTGAAGCAATGCTCAATCTTCCTTACATAGCTTTCCTAGAGGTGCCCTGAGCATGGTAGCTTACTGCGAGGTGCTGGTGAGAATCGGAACAATGCTCAATCTTCCTTAAATAGCTTTCCTAGAGGTGCCCTGAGCATGGTAGCTGACTGCAAGGTGCTGGTGAGAATTGGTACAATGCTCAATCTTCCTTACCTAGCTTTCCTAGAGGTGCCCTGAGCATGGTAGCTTACTGCGAGGTGCTGGTGAGAATCGGAACAATGCTCAATCTTCCTTACATAGCTTTCCTAGAGGTGCCCTGAGCATGGTAGCTTACTGCGAGGTGCTGGCGAGAATCGGTACAACCTAAAAGTGTCTCCCTGGATTTTCCTAGAAGGTGCCTTCCAAATGGTAGGTGCTGGCAAGGGTTGGGACTGTTAATATTTTTTTATCAGTTTCTCTAGAAAAAGCCCTATACCTGGAGGGTGCGGGTAAAAAGCGGTAATCTGCTGAGATGTTTGCTAGGAGCTTAAAAAAGAGTTCAATCAGGTACCACATCTGCACATCTGTCTTTTCCGCACCCTAATGGAATAATGCAGACACACTCATACTCATTACTCACACACACTCACACGCACACGCACACACACACACACGTACGTACACACACACACGTACGTACACACGCACACAAACACACAAACACACACATGAGAGGGCTGCAGCACCTGTGTGTGATGCTGAGCATGTAATACACAACAAGCTGTTATCATATCAGTGCCTACCTTATTTTTAAAATACTTTGTCCAGCGTTATATACCCAATCATGACAGAGAACAGCATTCATATGACCACGCACAATAGACTACACACACCGAGATGGCACTTCACAACTGTGACAGGAGCAGCATTTAAGAGACTACGCACAACAGACGACAACGCAGGAGTGCACTTACCAATCATGACAGAGAACAGCATTCATGTGACCACGCACAATAGACTACACACACCGAGATGGCACTTCACAACTGTGACAGGAGCAGCATTTGAGAGACTACGCACAACAGACGACAACGCAGGAGTGCACTTACCAATCATGACAGAGAACAGCATTCATGTGACCACGCGCAATAGACTACACACACCGAGATGGCACTTACCAATTGTGGCAGGAGCAGCATTTGAGTGACAACGCACAACAGACAACACACAAGGGAGTGCACCTACCAATCATGACAGGGAACAGCATTCATGTGACCACGCACAACAGACAACACACACCGAGATGGCACTTAACAACTGTGAAAGGAGCAGCATTTGTGTGACCACGCACAACAGACGACACACAAGGGAGTGCACGTACCAATCATGACAGAGAACAGCATTTGAGAGACCACGCTCAAGAGACGACACACACCGAGATGGCACTTAACAACTGTGACAGGAGCAGCATTTGAGTGACCACGCACAACAGACGACACACGCAGGAGTGCACTTACCAATCATGACAGAGAACAGCATTTGAGTGACCGCGCACAACAGACGACACACACCAAGATGGATCTTTTATAATTGTGACAGGAGCAGCATTTGAGTGATTACGCACAATAGAGTACACACACCGAGATGGCACTTACCAATTATGACAGGAAACAGCATTTGGGTGACCACGCACAACAGACGACACACACGCGGGAGTGCACCTACCAATCATGACAGGGAACAGCATTTGAGTGACCACGTTGGAGGGGTAGAAGTCTCCGTAGCCAACGGTGGTTAGGGTTACACACGCCCAGTAGATACCTTCATGCAAGAACCTGGGAGACACCTCAGTATCCCCAAACTCCACCTGCACGTATTGTGATTGTAGGAATTTTAGGGTTGGCCAGAACCGTATATACACACGGTATATGACCGTGTATTTGTAGATGTTCTGCCCAAAATACTGTATATACACTGTAACCATGTGGTTCTGGCCAACCCTACACATACAGTAATCGTAGGAGTTTGCATTGCATCGCTTCAGTCCTGTATTGTAATTGTAGGAGTTTGCATTGCATCAGTCCTGTATTGTAATTGTAGGAGTTTGCATCGCATCAGTCCTGTATTGTAATTGTAGGAGTTTGCATTGCATCAGTCCTGTATTGTAATTGTAGGAGTTTGCATTGCATCAGTCCTGCATTGTAATTGTAGGAGTTTGCATTGCATCAGTCCTGTATTGTAATTGTAGGAGTTTGCATTGCATCAGTCCTGTATTGTATTTGTAGGAGTTTGCATCGCATCAGTCCTTGCGCCGTCATTGCTCAACCAAGGGAGCTTGCGGTGCAGACACGGCACGAGCATGTCAATGAGTAGGGTTGCCCAAACCGTATATGTATACACCATATATGACCGTATATTTGGTGATTTCCCTGCCAGAAATACCATATACACACCGTATGTATATGGTTATGGCCAACCCTATAAATGAGCTCACGCATATCCTGCATGTTGTGCAGTCGTTTTTTTTTTGGTCTGGTATGGTATGGTATGGTATGAAAAGGGCTTTGTGCACGATGCCATGCGTGTTTTGGTGATTGGTTTCAACATGCCTTCGTGCGCTTTGCAATGCGTACCCTGCATAGTTTATAATGGCCATAGGTATGATCATGTGTTCGTGCACGTTGCCATGCGTGTTTCAGTGAATGGCTGTAATCCTACGTGCACTTAAAAATGTGAACCCTGTATCGTTTATGATGGTCATTGGTATGAACATGTGTTCCTGCACGATGCCATGCGTGTTTCAGTGAATGGCTGTGAAATGCTTACGTGCACTTTGCAATGCATACCCTGCATTATTTATGATGGTCTTTGGTATGAACATGTGTTCATGCACGATGCCATGCGTGTTTCAGTGAATGGCTGTGAACATGCTTGCGTGCACTTTGCAGTGCGTACCCTGCATTATTTATGATGGTCATTGGTATGAACATGTGTTCGTGCACGATGCCATGCGTGTTTCAATAAATGGCTCCTAAGTGCACTAAAAAATAAGAACCTGCATCGTTTATGATGGCCATAGGTATGATCATGTGTTTGTGCACGATGCCATGCGTGTTTCAGTGAATGGCTGTGAACATGCTTGCGTGCACTTTGCAGTGCGTACCCTGCATTATTTATGGCGGTCATTGGTATGAACATGTGTTTGTGCACGATGCCATACGTGTTTCAATAGTTGGTATGAACATGCCTACGTGCACTTGGCAGTGCATCCCTGCATATATTGAAATGGAAACAGGTATGAACGAGTCATGGTGCACAGCACCTTGTGCGCATCGCACGCGCTGTACTGGCATGAGCACGTGAATGTGTTCAGTGCCCAGGGCTTGGTATCTCGACAGCAAGCTGTGGGAATGTGATGGGGTGGTCATCAACTGTCACCTCTTGATTTTGTTAGTAGCGCCCTTCAGAGGAAAGTTCAGAGGAAAGGTCGCACTGTGCCATTAAATCTACGGCTCACTTGTTCAATCTCATAGGAGGTGCACCTAGCAAATCAACCAACATCTTTGTACAGATAGGTGGGCAACTCGCCACTCCAATAACACATGACGTGTTCAATTTCACATGAGACGTGTCAAATGCTTCTCGACAAACCTTCAAAAGCAACGAGACACCTCGCCACTCAGACAACGACTTACTTGTTCAATCTCGTAGAAGGCGCAGCCTCCGATGAAGACTACCATGCTAATTACGATCAACCTGCAAAACAAGAGTGCAGTTGAGCTCAGGCAGCATAACATCCGTTCAAAGGTCGATGGCAACAAAGGCAACATTGTGCATGACGACGGGCCACATGGCACACAACATGACAGCTTTGTGTCAGACAACAGGTGGATGCATGACGACGGGCCACATGGCACACGACATGACAGCTTTGTGTCAGACAACAGGTGGATGCATGACGACGGGCCACATGGCACACAACATGACACAGCTTTGTGTCAGACAACAGGTGGATACAAGGCGTGATACCAGCAACGTCACCGTTGGATACAAGGCGTGATACCAGGCGTGATACAAGGCGTGATACAAAGCGTGATACAAAGCGTGATACAAGGCGTGATACAAAGCGTGATACCAGGCGTGATACAAGGCGTGAAACAAAGCGTGATACCAGGCGTGATACAAAGCGTGAATCAGGCGTGATACCAGGCGTGATACAAGGCGTGATACAAAGCGTGATACCAGGCGTGATACAAAGCGTGATACCAGGCGTGATACCAGGCGTGATACAGGGCGTG